>PPFU01009760.1_pt1 | contig 15247 bp, 13 predicted proteins | sample 1535991 | NCBI WGS metagenome assembly PPFU01 (sample SAMN04901290, study PRJNA319586) | Hypolithon metagenome, whole genome shotgun sequencing project. | isolation source: Antarctic Hypolithon | place: Antarctica: Miers Valley | collected 2014
TGTCATTCTGGGGCGGGAGAGGTTCTCAGAAGGTGTCGGTTAAACCTTCCCCTCCTGCTTGCTCCCCCCCGGCTTGCCAAACTTATGAGCGCATCCTTGACCCTTGTTGGACTTCGGTCCGCGTGGCTGAGATTTATTCGGCCTCTTAGCTTCTTCCCGTGGAGACTGGAGTCCGTTTCTTCAGCAGTCGGAGTGCATCAACCACCCTCGATGAATACCTGCTCCGCCCGTCCTTCCCGATCCAGCGTCGTGTCGTTGCCGCTGTTGTTTTGCGCGCTGCTCCTGTCGTTGGTTGTGCCAGCGGCCCACGCCGCCGCGATCTCCGGCACGGTGAGCAATTTGGCCACCGGCAATAATCTGCAGGGTGCCCGGGTGGGGATTCCCCAACTCGGCCTCTCCGTGCTCAGCGACAGCGCAGGCCGGTACGTGCTCAACAATGTGCCGGCGGGGACGCATGAAATCACCGTGGCCTACATCGGCCTCGATTTGTCGAAGAGCACGGTGACTGTCGGCGACGGCCAGGGCGCGGTGCGCAATTTCGAAATGAGCGCGGGCATCTACAAGCTCGAGGCGTTCAAGGTCACCGGCGAACGCGAAGGCAACGCCGCGATGATCACCGAAAAGCGCAATGCCGACAACGTGAAGGACGTGATCGCGATGGATTCGTTTGGCTATCTCCCCAACATGAGCGCGGGCGAGGTCGTGATGCGGCTGCCGGGTGTCGCCGGCAGTCCGACGGTCGAGGGGCTGAACTACCAGTTCAACGTCCGCGGCATGCCGCCGGCGTTGAACAACGTGACGGTTGACGGCATGACGATGACCACCACTAGCGCCGGCAGCCGTGCTTTCGAGTTACAGGGCATCACCGGCGCGATGTTTGAAGGCTTGGAACTCATCAAGGGCCATACGCCCGACAAGGGCGCCGACTCGCTCGGCGGCACGATCAATTTCAAGTCGCGCTCCACGTTCAGCATGAGGGAAAACAGCCGCACGACCTACAATTTCAGCACGCGGTGGGCGCCGCCGTTCTTTGAGCAGACGCCGATTCGTTCGCAGCACCGCGCGCATCCCATCCTCAATCTGACGCACCAGCAGGTGTTCAGTGTATTCGGCGACCAGCGGAACCTCGGTGTTTCGCTCAATGTTTTCTACAGCGAGAATGCCGTGGGCGGGTTCTACACGTTGTATGACTACGTGAATGTCCCCAGCGGACCGGCCCCGGTGAGGCAGTTCCAGACCTACGACAACACGAACAACCGGAAACAGATGAGCGTGAATTTCAAGGCCGACTACCGCTGGTCTGCCACCACGAAGTTCTCGCTCGGTCTGGTCGAAAACGACAATTTCGAGCGGCATCGGCGCCGGCCCATCATCCGGGCCTTTACTGCCAGCCAGACGACGCAGCCAAGCGCCGCAACGGCGTATTTGCCGGGGACCTTCACCGACAAGGTCACGGTGATCCGTCCCATCAGCGGCGCGAACCCGAACGGCACAAACAACGCGAACGGCACACACATCGAATCGATCAGCGACGGCCCGTTGAACTACAACGTCCGGATGCGCCGCGTGGATTTCAACGGCGAGCATAATTATCAGAATTGGCAGATCGAATACGGCGTGAGTGCGGGGGAGACGCATCTGAACAACGGGCAGGGGCGCGGCGGTGTCCTCAACATGCGGTTCTTCGACCCCGCGCTGCAAACCCCCGGACGGCCGGTCGTTTTTGGTAATGCGGGGTGGATCGTCGACCGCACGAATTCCGATGTTTATCCGCGGTTCGTGCAAAACGGCGGAGCGGATTGGACCGATCCCAGGAACTTTCTGCCGCGGGCGACCGACGGGCTGACGCAGCAGCGCAACGAGAACGATCAAGTGCTCTATCAGTCTCGTTACGATATGAGATACCGGACGCCGCTGTCGGCGCCGACCTTCCTCAAAACCGGAATCGCGTGGCGCGAGGCGACGCGCGACGTGTGGGGCAAGGACCGCCACCGGTATCAGTTTGTCGGTTCGCTCCGCTACGATCCGAATCTGCGGCTGCCCAGCGATCCGAATTGGGCCAGTCATATCGGCGCCAAGACGGGGCTCGCGATTCCGATGTGGCAGTCGTCCATGGTCACTACCGACGGTTGGCCCAAGGACCCCGCGCTCTGGGAGGAAGACCACTATTTTCGCGAGTCACAAAAATTCACCCAGACCAACTACGTCAGCGAAGAGGTGACGGCGTATTACCTCATGGCCAATGGGCGCCTCGGACGCGACGGGTGGCTGGGACGCACCGGATACCTGGGCGGTGTGCGGTTCGAAAAGACAGACACCGCGGGTGCGGGCTGGGTGCGGGCTCGCCGCCTCAGCACAACGGCCGAGCGACTGGCTGACCCGGTCGGAGCGGCGGAGCAGGATTACGCCAACACCAAGCGCGAAATCAAGGGTAGCTACAAAGGTAGCTACCCGAGCGTGCACGCGTTTCATGACATCACCCCGAACCTGAAAGCCCGGGTTAGCTGGTCCACGAGCTTCGGACGTCCCGATATTTCGAATATCCGTCCGGGTGAAACCGTCGACGAAAACAATCGCCGGCTCACCGTCAACAACCCCGCGCTCAAGCCGCAGACCTCGACGAACTGGGATGCCACGCTTGAGTATTACTTCGAACCGGTGGGCAGTCTCACCATCGGCTGGTTTCACAAGTCGATCGAGGATTTCATCGTCACCAATCAGGAGGTGGGCATCATCCCCGGGGGCTTGGACAACGGCTATGACGGCGAATATGACGGCTGGATTGAGCGCACCTCGATTAATTCCGGCACCGCGATCGCGCAGGGCTGGGAGTTTGCCTACCAGCAGCAGCTCACGTTTCTTCCAGGCAAGCTAAAGGGCCTGTCTGCATCCTTTAATTATTCGTTGACCGACACCCATGGCTTGCGGGGAGGTACCCGCTATCTGACTCGTCGTGACATTGCGGGGTTCATTCCGCATTCGGCCAATGCGGCCCTACGGTGGAACTATAGGGGCTTCAGCGCGCGCCTGCTCTACAACTTCACGGGCGAGCACACCTCGTCGTTCAATGCGGCGAATCCCGGCCTGAGTATCTATCGCTACTCGATGAAAACCCTGAACGTCGGCTTCGGTTACCAATATCGACCGGGGCTGGGCATTACCCTCGATATCTCCAACCTCTTCAACGAGCCACAGGAGTTCTATATGGGCACCAAGGATCGTTTCCGCCAGAACATCACGAACTTCGTCACCGTGGCGATCGGCCTGAACGGTCGGTTCTAAGCGGGGGCGGGCCGTCGGCTCTCCGGCGAACGCAAGTTTTGCCGCAAGGCCGCGAGATTGCTCGCGGCCTTTTTCTTGCCCCACCGCGTCGCACCGCAGGCTCGCCTGGCGACCGAAGGCCGCTGCGCTCGGGCCTTCCTTTGGTCATGCATCCGGTGTTGGCGGCTCCGCTCGGTGGATCCCGCCCGCCGCCGCGCCTTCCGTCGCGACGCGGGGTTCACACGGCGGCTGATCATCGGCTTCATTACGACAAGGGGCTTTACGTCCCTCCGGAATCCGTTCGATGTTTGCGTGCGGGATCGACTCCGTCCCGCCACGCGCGCGGTCGTTTGCCGCGAACATCCTCTCATGATTATTACCAACGAACGTCTCGCTCAAGGTCGGATTATTCGCGAACCGGTCGGTCGCGGATCGGGTTACTGGGTCGGTTGTCCCGGTGCTTACTATGATGCTTTGGAGAAGGCCTGGTACCTGACTTATCGCATCCGGCGGCCACGGGGGGTCGTGCCCGACCGCGGTGGCGAGGTGCGGATCGCGCGTTCCACGGACCTCGTGCAATGGGACGATGTGCTGACGATCACGAAGGATCGCTACGATTCAGCTTCGATCGAGCGCAGCTGTCTTCATCGTGGGGTCGACGGGCTTTGGCGCTATTTCACGAGCTATGTTCACCCCGAAGACGGCCGCTGGTGCACCGCCGTGATCAAGGCGCCGACGGTCGCCGAACTCGACCCGGCAAAACGCGAGGTGATTTTCACCGGTCCGCCGCTCGGTCTCGAGGGCGTGAAAGACCCGTGGATTATGGAAGTCGACGGGGTGTACTACTTGTATTTGAGCATCGCTACACCCACGCCAGCGACCGGCGGCGACTCTCACGAAACCCTCGACATCTTCAACACCGGCGAATGCAAGTCCGCCACCGGTCTCGCGACCTCGCGTGACCTCGACCACTGGGAGTGGCAGGGTGTCGTGCTTGCGCCCGGTGCAACCGGGTGGGACTGCTATTGCCGGCGACTCAATTCGGTCGTGCCTGTTTCCGATGGTGCTGCCGGCACACGGTATCTCGCGTTTTTCGACGGCAGCGCGAGCCATCTGGAAAACTACGAGGAAAAGTGCGCGTTGGCCGTATCCGCTGACTTGCGACACTGGGAATCGCGTTCGCCCGATGGGCCGACGTTCACCAGCCCGTACGCTTCGACGTCGCTCCGGTATATCGATGCCAAGTTTGCGGCGGGTGTCTGGCATCTCTTCTATGAATTCGCCCGGGAGGATGGATCGCACGATCTGCGCATAATCACGTGCGAGGCGGAGGACCTGGCGGCGCTCGCACGCTAAAGCTAGGGCAAGGTCGAACGGGAATGCTTCGCGCCAAGTTCGGGCATTCCCTCCGGCGCGGCAGCAGAAAACTAAACAGTATTTCTGCCTGGTGATCATTGAATATAATTGCCGACGGTTCGTCACTCGTTTGGCTCCGATTCGTTTCTTTCCCTGAACCGATCGCGGCCGTTTTCGACGGGAGTTTTCTTAATATGACGGGTACAGATTCGAATGGCACTCAGTTAAACTCAATGCGGCAGAGCCGGCTCGGCGCTGTCTTCGTGGAGGACCAACCGCGGCGGGACGCTGTTGCCATTTGGCTGCGGTGCGGTCGCGCGGCGAACGGCGTGCGTACGGTGTCATGGTGCGATCCGGGAAATGTTTTGATCTTCTGACGCGATGATCGCTCCGATTTCGGTTCGCACGCCAGCGCGTCAATGCGAAGTCGCGTGGTTTTCCGCTCTCTGTTCCGACGACTACGAATTCCTGGGCGTGCCCGATGGGTCGTTACGATCGAACTACGAGCATTGTAGTGACATTGTTCGCCGCGCGGACGCGCTCGGTTATCAGAATGTCCTTCTGCCGTCGGGTTGGATCGCAGGACAGGATGCGCTGGCGTTTGCCGCCGCGATGGCGCCGCAGACCGAGCAGATCAACCAGTTGGTGGCGCTGCGCATGGGTGAGGTGTGGCCGCCGATGTTGGCCCGCGCTCTTGCCACGGTGGATCATATCGCCAAAGGACGGCTGTGTATCAATATCATCTCTTCCGACCTGCCGGGCAGTAAGGAGGACAACGAAACGCGCTACGCACGCGCCAGTGAAATCATTCAAATTCTGCAGGGGCTATGGCGGACCGACGGCCCGTTTGAATGGAAGGGGCGGTTCTACCAGTTCAGCCTGCCCAACACCGAGCCCGCCAAACCGTATCAACAAAACGGAGGGCCGCTGATGTACTTCGGTGGCATCTCACCTGCGGCGCAGGACCTGTGCGCGAAGCATTGCGACGTTTTCCTGATGTGGCCGGAGACCGAGGATCGGATTGCGGCCACGATGAAGGGGATGGCGGAAAAAGCGGCAGCCTACGGGCGGCAGATCGATTTTGGCTTTCGCGCGCATGTGATCGTGCGCGAGACAGAGGCTGAGGCACGGGCGGCCGCCGACCGGCTTATTTCCAAATTGGATCGCGCCAAAGGGGCGGAGATCCGGGGACGCTCGCTCGACAGCCAGAGTTTCGGCGTGTTGCGCCAGGATGAATTGCGCGCGCAGAGCAAGGATCTCTTTATTGAGGACCATCTCTGGAGCGGGATCGGCCTCGCTCGCAGCGGCTGTGGCAGCGCGATTGTGGGCGATCCCGATCAGGTCCTCGCGAAGCTCAACCGCTACATGGACCTCGGCATGCGGGCCTTTATTCTTAGCGGCTACCCGCATCTCGACGAGTGCGATCTCTTCGCCCGGCATGTCCTCCCGCGACTGCCGACCTGCCGGCTGAATGACGTCCAGGGGCGTCGTATTCCCAATCCTGTTACGCCACTGACCTCGGCTCCGCGCACCTGATTCTTGCGCCGCCCAACCCGACGCCTCCGCCCGCATGCCTCCTGTTAAATTCGCCCTCGCCGGTTTCGGTGCCTGGGGGAAACTCCACGCCAAGTCCATCTTCGACCATCCCGATGCGCGACTCGTCGCGATCACGGCGCCCACCGAGGCGACCCGGGCCGAAGCCGCCGCGACTTATCCTGAAGCGCGAATTTTCACCAGTACCGCCGAGATGATCGCGCAGGCCGATTTCGATCTGATCGACATCGTCACGCCGAGCCACACGCACCGCGAGATCGCCCTCGCGGCCATGGCGAAGGGGAAACACGTTCTCCTCGAAAAGCCGATGGCCATCACGCTCGATGACTGCCGGGCCATCGTCGCCGGCGCGCGACACCATGGAGTGCAGCTGGCGGTGGGCCACGAATTGCGCCTCTCGAGTCAGTGGGGCGAAATCAAAAAGATCATCCAACGCGGCACGATCGGTGATCCCCAGTATGTTCTCGTCGAGCTTTCCCGCAAACCCTACCGCCCGGGAGCCAGTGGCTGGCGCTACGACCAGAGTCGAGTGGGCAGCTGGGTGCTGGAGGAACCGATCCACTTCTTCGATCTAGCGCGCTGGTATTTGGAAAACAGCGGCGATCCCGTTGAACTCTACGCCTATGGCAATGCGCGCGATCCGCAGCGTCCGACGCTGTTCGACAATTTCAGCGCGATGTTCAAGTATCCGAACGGCAGTTACGCCGTCGTTTCCCAGACGCTGGCCGCGTTCGAGCACCACCAGACGGTCAAGGTCAGCGGCACCGAGGGCGCGCTCTGGGCGGGCTGGAGCGGAGCCCTCGATCGCACGCTCCAGCCGAGTTATTTCCTGAAGGTTTTCGACGGTGAGAACCTCGAGAACGTGAAGATCGAAAAACACAGCGGCGAGGTCTTCGAGCTTCGCGAGGAGATTGCCCAATGTATTCAAATGGTGCGTACGGGAAAAAAGCCTGCCGCCACCGGCGAGGATGGGCTTTGGTCCGCCGGCCTTTGCCTCGTCGCGGAGGAATCCATCCGGCAGAAGCGCCCGCTTCCGGTGGGCGAGATGCTAAGGTTCTGAAGCGGAAATTCGGATGGAGCGATGAGCTTTAAATCCACCTTGAACCGACGAACTCCGGATCGTCCGCGCGGTGACCCGATGGAGGGGCGCCCGCCGCTTCGCCTGGTCGGCCGCTGGGGCGATGCCCGGAGCGTGAGGTTAATCACCGGAGGGTACTCGGTTTCCTTTTCGAGTCCGGGATAATTTTCGGTTTCTCGATTCTCACCTTTCAGCGCTCAACGCTTTGTTTCCCCATCCCCGATGAAGGCTGCTCCGCAGAAGTGGTACTCGTCCGTCACGCGTTATCAATGGCTCGTGCTCATTATCGCCTCGCTGGGCTGGGTGTTCGATACGTTTGAAGGGCAGCTTTTCAATCTGACGCGTGGCGCAATGCTTTCGGATCTTCTCGGCGTTGCTCCGGGCGATCCCGAGGCGAAGCGGTGGGGTGATATTTTCCTGGGAGTCTTCCTCGCGGGCGGAACTTTGGGTGGCCTGTTGTTCGGTTCGCTGGGCGACAAGATTGGACGGAAGCCGGTGATGGTGCTGACGATTTTGTTCTACTCGGTCTTTTCAGGCCTGACCTATTTCGCGACTGAGCTCTGGCATGTTGGAGTGTTGCGTTTTCTGGTGGCGATGGGAGTGGGCGGTGAATGGGCGGTGGCAGCGGCGTTGGTGGCGGAGATTTTTCCGAAGCACGCGCGCACGCATGCGGGCGGTATTTTTCATGCCACCGGGGTCTTGGGGACGTGGATGGCCACCTTGACGGCAATGGAGGTCGGAAACGAGTGGCGCATCGCGTATCTTGTCGGGGTCGTGCCGGCGCTACTCACGCTTTGGGTGCGCGCCTCGGTTCATGAACCGGTTTCGTGGCAGGAGGCGCGTGACAGTGGCCGACGCATGGGAAGCTTCGCGGATCTGTTCGGCGACCAACGCTGGCGGAGGCGTGCGCTGCTCGGTATGGCGCTCGCGGCCGTGGGACTCGGAACCTTCTGGGGCGTCTGCGTAGCGACGCAGGATTTGGTGCGTGAGCTGTTGCTGCGACTCAACATGCCAGCAGCTCAGGCGGAGAATAAAGCCCGGTTTGCCTACGGCATCATACAGGTGCTCGGGGCGGGCGTCGGACAACTCAGCTTTGGCCCGCTCTGCGCGCGTTTCGGCCGGAGGCGAAGCTTCGTGGCGATGCACATCCTTAGCTTCATTATGGTCCTGGCCGTCGCGTATCTGCCCCAGACCTACTGGCACATGCTGATTCTCCTGCCGATATTCGGCTTCGTCACGCTCAGTATCCACGCCGGGTACGCGATCTACTTCCCGGAGCTGTTCCCGAACCATCTGCGGGCCACCGGCGCGAGCTTCTGTTTCAACGCCGGACGCATCCTGGCGGCCCCGATGCTCATTTTTTCCGGGTACGTGAAAACGTGGACGGCGTTACCCAACGCCATCGCGATGCTTGGCGGACTCTTCCTCGTGGGTCTGGTCGTGCTGGCATTTCTCCCGGAAACAAAAGGCGAGGATCTGCCGGAGGAGTGAGGTAGGCGAAGGGGTGGATGCTTTCGGCGCTCACCGGCGGTCAATGGGGCGGGTGGGTCGTCTATCATTCGGCTTCTGGGCTCGGATTCGGAACAGGCAGGAATGCCTGTGTCAGTGCGTCCATGAAACCATGAACTCAGAATGTGAAAGGCATTAACCCCGCGCAGACAGAGAGCCTGAGGAAGTTGAAGGCAACTGAGTCGTCGTAAGACGGCGTGGGGAGCAGCTGGAGACGGATGCTTGGTCCCGACGAAAGTGAACTCGATACGGCATGTCAGACGGGCGAGCCTGCTGATAAAAGGCACGACGTGATCTCCCCTTTTAAAGTAACTCATCGCTGGGAGAGTCGGATGCGGGAATTTCGCCCGTCCGGTTCGGAGGGATAGGCGGGTCTATCCCCGTCCCTACCCCTATCCTTTCGACCTGAGCAGTGCGCGGCTGCTCAGCTCTCTTCGTCCATCGGCCGCTCAAGTTCCTCGCGGCACTCCGACATCACTCGCAGCCAGATTTCGCGGAGATCAAAGAGACTCGGAACCGCGTCCTGGCGCCAGGCGAGGACGGGTTTGAACTTTGGAATCGTTTCATCGTTGAGCAGCGTAAGGGTGCCATTCAACGCGCTCAAGGCCCGCTTGAAGAGGCTCACGGCCATCGCGTAATCGCCAAAATCGAGGGCATGGATCGCTTGCACAGAGTGCTCCTCCCCTCGATTCAGCGACGCCAACACGTTGACGGCGATCGCCTGCGGGACTTTGGTCGGATCCACCGCGAGCGTTTGCCAGGAAAGATTCAACCCCACGTAGATCGCCTTGGTCGCGATGAAAATCGGGTTCTTGTGCAACGTGTAGACGTCATCTTCATCGTTGCCCGTGGAATCATCGTCCGACTCTTCATCCGAGGACGCATCGCCATCGGCGTCCTCCATCCAGTCGTCTTCGTCCCAATGCATTTTCTCGGCAACCTGATCGATCCGATCGGGACTTCCTTTGCACTCTTCGTAGAAGCGCAGGTATCTTTGGACAGCGCCGTCCTGCTCGCGCAAATAGCGTTCCCAATCGAACTCATTCCACGCCAGATCGCCGCGATCCTCCCACTGATTATCTGAGCCGCCGTCGGAATCGAAGTTGCTCATCGCTTAGTGGTAAACTGAAAATGCGCGGACCCGAAACGCAAATAAAAACCCGGTCCAATTACCAGACACTCGGACATTGGGGCTTTTTGGGCTTACCTCGTGATGACCGGATGAACGATAAAGACCTGTGCCACGACGATTTCAGCTTGCTGCCGGCGGCTCCGCCTCGAAAGCCTGACATTTTATGATCCTACGCAAGGAACGGGACCAAGGCGGGTTGGGTGCGGATTGTTCTTGGCCTAACCTTCTGCAAACCAGGGTGCTGCGGGGTTCATGAGCCGAGCGCGCAAAACCGGTTGCTAATCTTCTTCTGGGAAACCAACACTCCAAGTTCTTCACGATGGCTGAGGTGCACCACGAAAGTATCTTCTTCACCGGGCATGTCCAAGGCGTGGGATTCCGGTATTCGGTGCTGCAAGTCGCTCTTGAATTTGAGGTTGCCGGTTTTGTCACCAATCTGGCAGATTGTCGCGTGCAGCTGGAAGTTGAGGGTGCCCCGCGCGTGGTGGATGATTTCCTCGCCGCCGTGCAGGAGCGCATGCACGGCTACATTCGCAAGGTGGAGCGCGGCGGCCGCCAACGCCCACCGCAGTTCAGTGGCTTTACGATCAAGTAGACCATGTTGCCCGCAATCCAAGCCTCAGTCCCTTCCGGTATTGGTCCGGCCGTGGAAATCAAAGGTCTGGTTAAGGACTTCTCCGTGGGACTTCGCGGGCTGAGGCTCCGCGCCATCGATCAGCTTTCCCTTTCGATCGCTCCAGGGCAGATTTTCGGATTGCTGGGCCCCAACGGGTCGGGAAAGAGCACGACGATCAAGGTGCTCCTCGGTCTGCTGAAACCGGACGCCGGCGAGTGCCGCATCTTTGGGCTGCCGAGCGATCAGGTCGCCGCACGAACCGACGTCGGCTACCTGCCGGAATCGCCGGATTTCTACCGGCACCTGAGTGGCCGGGAATTGGTGCGTTTTTACGGCCGGCTATGCGGACTGCGGGGGTCGATCCTTGAGGGACGAGTCGCAGCGGTTTTAGACACGGTCGGACTTGCCGCTGCCGCTGATCGCCGGGTTGGCACGTACTCTAAAGGTATGCTGCAACGGGTCGGGCTCGCGCAGGCGATCGTCCATGATCCCCGGTTGGTGATCCTTGATGAGCCCACCGCCGGAGTCGATCCGCTCGGCACGGCCGCCATCACCGCCTTGCTCCTGAAGCTGAAGGCCCAGGGGAAAACGGTGCTCATCACCTCTCATCTGTTGGGTCAGATGGAGGACATCTGCGATCGGGTGGCGATTCTCGATCACGGACGTCTCCTGATCGAGGGCGCGGTGGCCGATCTTGTCGCGAACGCCGAAGGAGAGTCGCTCATCGTGGAGCCGCTCCCGGCGAGCGAGCTCGCCGAACTGCGCGTGTGGCTGGCTGCTCGCGGGCGGACGTTGAGGTCGCTTCCGGCATCACGAACCCGTCTTGATCGGGTCTTTCACGAGCGGGTCGGCAGGGCAGGTTCGCCCGCTCCATAAATCCGAGACCATGATGAAGGCGCGGCCATGACCATCGTTCCCGTTTCGGCCACGCGAACGCTTTTCATTGCGCAGAACACGATGCGGGAAGCCGCGCGCCAGAAGCTCTTTTTCTTTTTTCTGCTGCTGGCCCTCGCGCTCGTTTTCGGGGCGCGATGGTTTCGCGATTTCAACTTTGGGGCGCCGGAATTGAAGTTCCTCGCCGACTGTGGTTTTGGGGCGATGGCGTTCTTCGGATCGGCCCTCACCATCGTGGCGACTGCCCAGTTATTCTTCAGCGAGATCGAACACCGTACCGCGCTGACCCTGCTGGCCAAGCCCGTCCGCCGCAGTGAATTCGTGGTGGGCAAGCTGCTCGGTGTTCTCGGGTTGATCGGCCTATTTTGCGGATCGCTTACCGTGCTGCTGATGGCGGTCCTCTGGTGGCGCGAAGGCGAACTTATCCAGCAGTTTCGTGACGCGTTCCCGCAGGGCCGCACCATTGATTACCGCAACGTCGCGCTCGCGGGCGCGTTCCAATGGCTCAAACTCGCGGTGCTGTCGGCGTTCACGCTTCTCGTTGCGACATTTGCCCAGACCCAGCTCTTCACGGTCATTACGGGCTTTCTCATCCTCGTGATCTGTCACCTGCAATACCTCGCGCAGGAGGCGTACCTGCACGGCGGCACGTGGCTCGGCCGGATCTTCGCCGCCGCCCTGGCCGGCGTGTTTCCGAATTTCCAGCTCTTCGCTCTCGCCGACAGCCTGTCCCCGGCGGATGCGCCCGCGTGGGCAGACGTGTTTCGCGTGGGTTTGTACGGCATGGGTTACATCGCGGCGGGATGCGCCCTGGCTGTATTCAGTTTTCGAGCACGCGAGATTTGAGGCTTCCCCATGCCGTGGCGTCGTATTTTTCGGATCGGATCGGGGGCGTTGGAATCACCCGCAAGCGAGGCGCGACCGTCCGCTGAGGCCGCGGCGTTCCTCCGCCACGGTGGCGTCCACGCCGGAGACACGGGGATTCCTGTATCCGCCGTGCCGAATACGAAGAAATTGCTGCTGCTGCTGGTTGTGCTGCTCGGGCTCGGCGCCGCGGGTGCCGCGCTTGATGCGACCTTGGCTCGTCCCGTCTGGTCCGCCATGCAGGCGCGTCAACCGGCTTTGCGACTCGAGTCATCGACGGCGGGTCTTGGTCAAGGTATCACCCTGGCGTTGCTCGGCGGTTTCCGGGCGCTGGTCGCGGATGTGACGTGGCTCCGCATGTATGTGTTGTGGGAGCGGCGCGATTTGCCGGGATGCGAAGCGCTGTTGCGGCTGGTGGGAACGCTCGACCCGCGCCCGCTGGAGTTCTGGCTGAACGGCGCGCGCATTCTCGCTTACGATTTCTCGGCCTGGAGAATCGAGAGTGCAGGTGGTTATGATCGCGTGCCGATTGACGTGCAGGGTCGGATTGAGCGCGAGCAGGCGTGGCTGGCGCTCCGCCATTTGGACGCCGCGATGCAGTTTCATCCCGAAAGCGCTGAGCTTTGGATCGAGGGCGGAAGTCTCCAACTCAACCGTCTGCGGGAGGTGGACACCGCGGCGGAGAGCTTTCGGCGGGCGTGGGAGCAACCGCGGGCACCGTATTATGCGGCCCGGCTTCACGCGGAGTTACTCCGGCGGATGGGACGCAAGGCGGAGGCGCTCGCCTTCCTGCTCACGCTTCACCCTACACTCCCGGCGGCGGACGAAGGTGCGGCGGCTGACCGGGTGTTCGAGCGTATTCAGGAGCTGGAGGGTGAACTGGGCGTGCCCGCCGACCGCGCGTATCGCCCATCTGGAGACACTCGATAGCGGGCCATGCAGGCGGAGGACGTACGTGAACCTTTGACAGCATCGACGGCTCCGACTTGCTCTGGTTTCTCTGCATGTTCCCTGATGCCTCACTCGTTAGGTTCGAATGCGCGTCCTGCGGTCCGACGCGGAAGGGAACTTGGTGCTGACTGAAGCCCGTCCCAGCCGGTTCCGGATCTTTCTCGAGGCGTCCCGGCCTCGCACCTTGCCTGCGGCCGTGGCTCCGGTGCTGGTCGGATCCGCCCTCGCGTGGCAGGATGGCTGGTTTCAACTCGCCCCGGCGTTGCTGTGCCTGGGATTCGCGTTGCTGGTGCAGGTGGGGACGAACTTCGCGAACGATTACTACGACTTCGTCAAAGGCGCGGACACCGCCGTGAGGGTGGGGCCCCGGCGGGCGGTAGCGGCCGGACTGGTGGCGCCGGCAACGATGAAACGCGCCATGGTCCTCACTTTCGCGGCCGCGTTTGCGCTCGGCTTGGGCCTGGTCCAGTGGGGTGGTCCGTGGCTGTTGGTTGTCGGAGTAGCGAGCATCCTTTGTGGAATCGCGTACACCGGCGGGCCGTTCCCGCTGGCGTATCATGGTCTTGGAGACGTGTTCGTCTTCCTGTTTTTCGGCCTTGTGGCGGTGGCAGGCACGTTTTTCGTACAGGCAGGGGAGTTGACGGGGGCGGCGCTTCTGGCGGGCGTTCCGATTGGTCTGCTGGCCGCGAATATTCTCGTGGTAAACAATTATCGCGATGTGGAAACCGATGCCAAAGCTGGTAAGCGAACGCTCGTCGTACGCCTGGGTCGCCGCGCGGCGCGGGTGCAGTTCGCGGGAGCGTGGCTGATCTCACTGGCGGTGCCGGTGGTCTTCTGGCGGTTCCTCGGATTTTCGATGGGAGTGTTGCTTCCCTGCGTCCTTGCCCCGGTCGCCTGGCGTCACCTGATCCGACTGCGCCAAAGCAAATCGCCCAGCGAGCTGATTGCTCTGCTGGGCGACACCGGAAAACTGCTGGCGCTTTATGCGTTATTGTTCGCGATCGGCCTGGCAGCTCCCTGAGCGGCGGTTTGAAAGGTGACACAGACATTCCTGTCTGTTTTGCGACCGACCGCCGGACGGTCCTGAAGCGGTTAGGCGACGTGGGCCGCGAGTTTCGCTTTCAGCGTCGCTTTCGGCATCATGCCGACGAGCGTTTCGGCGACTTGGCCACCCTTGAAAAGGATCATGGTCGGGATGGCGCGAACGCCGTACTCGGCGGCCACGGCGTCATTGTCATCAATGTTCACCTTGGCGATGCTGACCTTGCCGTCGAACTCGATGGCAAGCTCCTCCAAAATGGGCGCGATCGCCTTGCATGGACCGCACCACGGGGCCCAGAAATCCACGAGCACGGGCACAGTGGAGGAATTGACGGTCGTCTTGAACGATTCAGTGGTGAGGTTGGCGATCTTGTCGGACATTTTAGTTAGCGGTTCAAAAACAAGAGAATGGAAAAAACCAGAGACGCAACTCCGGCAGGCAACAACGCCCGACGGGTGCGTCGGGTACACGGCGAGCGCAACCCGCTTTAACGCGGCCGCGATTTGTCGAGGATCTCCGCCAGCTCGCTGGGATCGACTATTTCGAGGGGCTTGTCGCGGCGCTTAAGCTCTTCAAAGGTTTTCACCACGGTCTCTGTCATCTGCTCGTGGGTCTCCTGGGATCCACCCACGAGGACGAACTTCTCTCCCGTGGTGATTCGTTTGTGCCCGTCTTCGTTGTCGAGACCGACTCCGATCAGGCCGTTGATTTTGGGCTGACGCTTCTTCGGCGTGGGCTTGCTGGAATCTTTGCTCACGTCGTCACCGTGCGTGGGTTCGGCGCAGTTTCAAGCGGCTTTTCCACAACCGTACCTTCTAGCGGCGCGTCCGCTTCGAGTTCGGCCTTGGGGGCCGGGGGCTGTTCAATTTCAGGTATCGGATCCCGCGGCGCGGTTTTAGGCGCGGCACCCTCCGGAATCTCCGACTCTTCCGCCGCGACGGGAACGTCCGGTCCAACGTCCGGTTCGAGTGGTGCGGCGGTTGTTTCAGC
>PPFU01004446.1_pt1 | contig 15241 bp, 13 predicted proteins | sample 1535991 | NCBI WGS metagenome assembly PPFU01 (sample SAMN04901290, study PRJNA319586) | Hypolithon metagenome, whole genome shotgun sequencing project. | isolation source: Antarctic Hypolithon | place: Antarctica: Miers Valley | collected 2014
ATTTCCTCCCGGACTCCAGAATCGGTCGTTGAGCGTGGGAACGCGGTAATTTTTTGCGACACTTGCTTTCCAGGTCAGCTGCCTCTTCTGCTGCTGCCAAAACGTAAACGCTGTGCCCAGTGAGGGTGCAACGGGCGTTTTAAATCCACTTACCATCGGCTTACGGACATTGAGATGGAACTGCAGCTTGTCGGATGGAGAAAAGCGTGACAGAATAAATACGTCATTTCTATCTTCTTTGATGCGCCTCCCGTGCCCGGGCACATCGGCTATGATATGGTTCCAATCGCCTCCAATTCTGATATTCCAGCGGCTGCCCAGGTCTACCTCGTGTTGCACTGCACCGTACAGCCGATTGATTGTTGAGCTGGAACCATTGAAATTGATCAGATCATAAATATAGCCTCCCCTGATATTGCTATAGCCCCACGCGCTATGGTGGTGGTAGTTGGCTGCTGTTCTGATGTTGCGATCCTTTTGGTGGTCGTCGCTCTGTCTGTTGGTCATAGTAGGCTGGATCTGCCGGTCGCTTTGATTAGCCCAGGCGTTGATGCTGATGTAGTTTCTGGTGCTGGTCTTGATATAGATATCCTGAACGATGCCTGCCTGCCGGATTGTGGCATTATTCTGTCTTTCAGAAGGACTGTTAAAACGTGTGGTATTGACGAAGGGGAAGTCGTTTTCTAAATACCGGTGGAATACGCCTGTTTTAAGAGCCAGCTTTTGATGACCAAACTTCACTGCTAATGAGGTAAAATAATGGTCAAAGCTACCGATTTCCTGGCGCAGTTCCGTTCGCAGGCCCTGCCCAAACGCTGGCGAAGATGATAAATCGATGGTACCTCCTATGGCATCACTTCCAAAAAGCGAGCTGCTGCCTCCATAATGGATGGCCACCTGGTCCATGGCGAAAACAGGAATGATGGAAAAATCGCTTAGGCCCAGTGAGGCGGAGTTAATGTTTATGCCATGCCACATTACAGCAGTATGACTGGCGGAAGTACCCCTGAAAGATGGCGTTGACAACATGCCACTTCCATAAGTTTTAAGGTAGAGTGGTGTGCGTTGCAAAAGCAGATCGGCAAGAGACCCGCCTTGAAACTCACCGATGGAAGCCGAGTCAATAGTTTCAACTTTGTTTCCAACAGAAAACCGCTGCAACGGGAGTCCCTGAATGGTGACTTCCTGTAGCACGATCGTGTCGGCATCGGCTACACCCTGTGCCTGCAGGTTTAGCAAAGAAAAAATAAAACATAGGGCAATACCTATTGCCTGTCGAACAACCATTAGCCTGGAATTAAATTAATTCAATTAATTTAATTCAAAGAATTCCAGAAAACATGAGATAGGTTTAGTGGGTAGCACTAAATCTTTCCCAGCCTTTCACCCGAAAGCTTTGAAATAAAACAATTACGGCAGGTCTCCTGGCTCGCCCGGTTATTGATACCTTCCCACCCTTGAGGGCAGTGGTTTTGTGATTTTCAATAACTTCTAAAGGCTTACAGTTGCGGGGACAGCTTTCGATTTTGGTGATTACCACCTACGAAATTCCCTTTTAATTCTGAAAAGCAGATTGCCTTCCAAAAACCAGTAATTTATTGTAAAGCTAGTAAAATCTTTAGAGGTTTTCGAAATTATTTTTAAAATATTAAATATGTAGCTGGCAAGAGCAGGAAAACAGCAACTCTAACCGCGTTTCACGTTAATATGGTCGGATAGCTTTAAATACCAGCTCTGTTAAGAAAACTGTTGTATCATTCAGGTTATTCAATTTTACATCGGTCAAGGAAGGAAGATGCTCAGCAAAAAATTTCTGATCATGGGAGCTTTCTACCACGGTGGATATCAATGCTGTCGGAAATCGGTAGTCGGGGTTTATTTCCTTCACGATCGCCCCTACTCTGCTGCAGAGCCTATTGTAGCCTACAAACAATCCTTCCTGATTGACCTTATCAACCCCTTTAATTAAATATACTTTGGAAGATTCAGAAACAACGATCCTGTAGAGCGCTGTCTCGTCTATGTGATCGAAATTTGGGTCTTCCTGTATAGGTTGCGACAACAATTTGATCGCCGACCGAAGACGCTGTTCTGGTGAGGCTATGTTTTGCGTAGCCAGCATTAGCTGGTAATCCATCCAGTTCCAATACCAGGCAAGCAGATAGTGTAATAATTTGTGCTTACTTTCAAAGTAGCGGTAAACAGAGGGTTCAGAAGCACCAACCTGTAAAGCTAGTTTCTTGAAGGTAAATGTCTCAAAACCCATTACATCAATCATATTGATGCTGTTGAGGATAATCTTTACGCCTAAATCAGAAGAATTAGGATCTTTCAGGTAAAGCTTTTCGTCAATATTAATGTGAATCTTGACAGGTTGATATTGCTTGCTATGCACTAGTTTTTCACTGCTTTATCTTCGTCATGTATACGCATGAGCTTCTTTCGTTTCTATATCCTGCTTAGATACTGGAGGCGCTTTGTTTGGACAGCGTCTCTGCCGATATAATTTCTTCCTCATAAAACTCAACCAGACCGGTGTCTACATTATACATCCCTCCTATCAAAGCAATTTCGTTCTGTTGGATCATTTCGGCGAGTATTGGGCTTTCTTTAGGTATTTGTTTTAAGGTTAGCCTCACATTCAGTTCAGCCACGTTTTCAACGAAAGCTTTATTCCCTGCATCCCGGTTGTTCTTAGTACTAACTTCTGCTGCAATAGCAGGCTCTACCTTTTGAAGTAAAGTGGTGAGGTTGCCCATCTCCACATGATTACATGCGCCCTTGATCGCTCCACATTTGCTATGGCCCAGAACAATGACCAGCTTCGAACCTGCCACTTTACAGGCAAATTCCATACTTCCCAGGATGTCGTCATTGAGGATATTCCCTGCGATACGGCAGCTAAAAATATCGCCGAGACCCTGGTCAAAGATCAATTCAGCAGATGTCCGGGAGTCTATACAGCTGAGAATAATAGCAAAAGGATGCTGCCCATCGGAAGTTTCGTTTACCTGCTGTAGTAGGTTGCGGTTTACTTTTAAGTTATTGACAAACCTGCTATTGCCATCCTTCAGTAATTGTATTACTTTTTGTGGCGTTAGCTGTGCTTGCATTTCTTTGGTCTGTGCTCTCATAATTTATCTAGTTAGGGTTCTTTTTTCGATCTAAAATAATATGTTTTAAGTACTCTTCTATTGAAAATAATTATTTAAATAAAGTTAACGTTAGTATTACTAACATGTTTGATTACACTGTACTCAATTTAATTAATTTTTTCATATCATTCAAATTAATTAATTGCTGTAGAAGAGCCCTAAACCCGTACCTACTGCTCGTTTCATTTTAGCCAAAAAACTTATCTTGTAAGAATCCAGCGAATTGTTAACCTACCGATGCTGTATTTTTCTTCATTTTTACGGCTGGATATTATAATGATGTAAAAACTACGCCCTTCGGTGTAAAACCAGCAGATGATGAAGAAGATTTTATTTTTACTTTTGTTCCCTGTAGCCTTATTCGGCCAATCTTACGACACGCAGTTGGGGAAAATATTAAATGGCAGTGACCTGGGCGATATATTTCAGTCCCAACTCGGTAAGGTAAGACTCAGGCACGGTTCTACTATGGGAAAGATGGTATTTTTCGATACGGAAAGAAATATAGGCTACCAGGGCTTTGGTTTCAGTCCAAAAAAAGGATTCGAAATCGGAGAGTTTAATGAATATGTAGATTTAACGACTACCAAACTGTTATCGGCAGAGGTTGGCGTTGGTGGAGACTCTAAAGTCTTTATTCATGGTTTTTTGAATATCAACAACAAGTTTTTCATTCTTTATTCTGTTAATGATAAGGACAAGAATGAGGAGCGGGTTTATATCAACCAGCTCAGTAGAGACATGGTGGTACTGGGGAACCCGATATTGCTGACCACATTTGATGAGAAAAAAGATGCATACGCCCCTTTGTATTTCACTAATTCACCCGACAATAAAACTTTTGCTGTGGTAAGAGAATACCTGCATCGTGGTATTACAGAAAATATTAAAATAAAAGCCTTTGATGATAATTTCAATGAATTGATCAATACAACTGTCGATGTAAGTAAGACGCAGGAATTTTTCGTTTTGAGAGATGTGGCTATCACAGATACAAAAAATCTGTACCTTTTCGGAGCTGTAGATCCCAGAGCTAAAAATCTGGTTGTTTTTGCGGGCGCAAAAAGTAAAGCGACGCCTTTCTTACTGGCATATCATGCTAAAGCAAAGGAATTACGCACTATAGAAATTCGTGAAAAAGATGTCAAGCAATATTATAATTTCAAATTCTTTCTCACCGAAGATAATGAGCCGACAGTGGCGGCTGTATATAAAAAAGGACGCGAACTAGGCTACTCTATCTACCATTTGAGTAATCAATTGCTTTCAGTCGACTGGAAATATTCCGGTACGCTTTCCGCTGCAGCCGATGCCGTTGCAGAAAAATACAAAAGCGATAAGGAATACATTGATATCATCAGCTTTACGAAGCTTCTTTCGGGCGAGTATGTTGTCTCTCTGGAGAGCAATTTTATCACAGCAAATAAAAACCGGAGTTTCTCTAATGCAGGATCTATTATTTTACTCGGAATGGATCAAAAAGGAGGCATGATGTGGGAAAAGATTATCTATAAGCATCAGAGAATTCCTGACACAAAATTGCATAGCTCGCATACTGCCTTTGCTACCAGTGCGGGCCTTTTGGTAGTATATAATGACAACGTCGAAAATCTGGCCATCAATCCACAGAATGCTAAATTCAAGAAGCTAAAAAAGACCAAAGATGCCATACCTGTAGGTATTGAAGTGAGCGCTGCGGGAAGTATGAAAAAACGCTCGCTGGCTGATGGCGCTCACTGGACAGGGTTTACGCTAGACATGTACCACTTTCCGAAAATAAAGCAGGAATTGTACCAGTTCAGGCTATCAAAATATGGAAGTTTTGGAAAGTTTGAAACCGCCTATGGAAAACTCCAAATCAACTGATAATAAAAAAACAAAAAAGGGGTCGATTCCTGCATTGGAAATGGCTCTTTTTTTTACAAACGAGTATCTATTACTAGTTATTCAATTAAATCTAAGCACTAAGGCATTGCTATCACCTGCCTGTGGCGATGCAAATCCGCGTAACACAATTTATAAACACGACCAGATAGCAGGTTGAATTCAGGGATGGGTGTACAGGAAAGGGCCAATTAAAGTTAAATAGGTAGATGGATGTATGGCACTGCTTCTCAGCCTCCTCTGGTATTTCAGGAATTTCATTTCCCTCCTAATATCATGGGAATGCCCCTTTTACAAAGTTGAATAGAAAAACCCCATGGATCTCTCAACATCACCAGATGGGATCCATCCCCGAGCTTCTGATCACTTTCCAGGATGGCGCCAGCTGCTGTCAAACGTAGCATGTCTTCAACAGGATGATGCGAGACAAAAGCCAGGTGTAAAACTAGCGGGTGCATTTTGCTGTAAACAGGAACATCAGCCAGTGTGTTGTGGTAGATTTCTAACATGATTTGCCCACTGCTATCGGCCAAAAAGGTAGTGAAGGGCGACTCTTTCAATTGGCGGACAATGGATAATCCGAGGTGGGTGGTATACCATTCGGTCATGGCAACAGGATTTTCTACATTGAGGGCAAAATGCTCAAACTTCATATTGACATAGGTTACAGTTAAAATTTTAAATATAAGGAACACCGCCCATAAAGCAAGCCGCAGCCTGTCCATCCTTTAGTGCTGGCTCATGATGGCCGCGTTTTCGAAGGCAGGCATAGATTATAAACCCATTCTTACCGTATATTTTTCTTTTTTCAAAAATTGTTTTTACTTTGTGTAAACGATTACGCACTTCTAGACTTTTAAGAACTATGCCCATCAGTCACGCTACACGCCATGCAGTACACCCGGAAGATTTCAAGATGTATACGACGGAAAAACTGCGCGCTTCATTTCTCATTGAGACATTATTTCAAAAAGATACCATTCAGGCAGTATACACTTTGTATGACAGGCTTATCGTCGGAGGTGCTCACCCGGTAGACAAAGCTTTGACCCTTGAATCCTTTGCTACTTTAAGGTCTGACCATTTTTTAGACCGCCGGGAGATGGGCATCATCAATATAGGCGCCACCAGTGATATCACGGTAGCAGGGAAAGTATATACCCTGGCCAACAAAGAGGCCCTTTACATTGGTAAAGGCAATGAGGAGGTGATTTTTCATCCATCCAAACATGGCGAAACTTATTTTTACTTCAATTCGGCTCCGGCTCACCACGCTTACCCTGTGAAAAAAGTAAGCCTCGAGGAAGCTGAAACGGTGGAGCTTGGGTCTTTAGTAAACGCAAACCACCGAATCATCAGGAAGGTACTTATCAATTCGGTCGCAGAAAGTTGCCAGCTGCAAATGGGCCTTACCGAACTACAAAAGGGAAGCGTCTGGAACACCATGCCCGCTCATACCCACGACAGGAGAATGGAAGCCTACCTCTATTTTGACTTGCCTGAAGACCAAACGGTATGCCACTTTATGGGTGAGCCCCAGGAAACACGGCATTTGTTTATGAAAAACAGGGAGGCAGCCATTTCACCACCCTGGTCTATCCATGCCGGAGCTGGTACTGCAAGCTATTCGTTTATTTGGGGCATGGCTGGGGAAAACCTCGACTATAATGACATGGATAAGATCAAAATCACCGACCTCAAGTAGCGGTATGTATCGCTACATTCCTGTTTCAAAAGGAAAAACCTACAATTAATTTAAAACAAAGATATGCTTCATCAATTCGATTTATCTGGTAAGGTAGCACTGGTTACCGGTGCCACACACGGCTTAGGTATGGCCATGGCCAAAGCATTGGGCAAGGCCGGGGCCACGGTGGTAATCAATGGCAACACACCCAAAAAGATGGAGAATGCCCTACTGGCCTATGCAAAAGAAGGACTAAAAGTACACGGGCGGCTATTTGATGTTACAGATGAGCCCCAGGTCATTGAGCACATTGCCGCCATAGAGAAAGAGGTGGGTCCAATCCAAATCCTGGTTAATAACGCGGGAATGATAGAACGGGTGCCAGCCCTGGAAATGGAAGTGGCCGCTTTCCGTAGAGTACTAGATGTAGATCTTACCGGCCCTTTCATCATGTCGAAACAAGTTGCAAAATATATGGTAGCAAGGCGGGAAGGTAAGATCATCAATATCTGTTCGATGATGAGTGAGTTAGGTAGGAACACGGTATCTGCATATGCTGCTGCTAAGGGCGGGTTAAAAATGCTGACCAGAAACCTGGCCACTGAATGGGCGAAGTATAATATCCAGGTAAATGGCATCGGACCGGGCTATTTCGCGACAGACCAAACTGCTCCTATCCGTGTAGAGGGACACCCTTTTAATGAGTTTATCATTAACCGCACCCCAGCCGGCCGATGGGGTGATCCCGATGATCTTGGAGGCACAACGGTTTTTCTCTCCAGCAAGGCCAGTGATTTTATCAATGGACAAATCATCTACGTAGATGGTGGCATCCTGGCAACAATCGGGAAGCCAGCCAATGAAAAGTAGTGGTTTGAAAGTTGCTTGTCTGAGCCATGTTGGTTTACTCCACGGTTCTCCTATAAATGAATGCTGTGAAAGAACAAAAAAAAGCAACGATTAAGGACATTGCACGGGAGCTGAATACCACGGCGGCTACCGTTTCCAGGGCATTAAACAACAATCCCAGAATCAGTAAAAAAACCAAATTGGCGGTTTTGGATGCTGCTGCCCGCCTCAATTACCAACCTAATACCCTGGCTGCGGCTTTACGGAATGGCAAAAGCAAAATCATTGGTATGGTGGTGCCTACCATCGACCGGTCATTCTTTGCTTCTGTTGTACGTGGGTTTGAAGAGATTGCGATCCAGGCAAACTATCGAGTGATGATCTGCCAGTCTTACGATGATTATGACAAAGAAGTCATGGCCATAGATGCATTGATCAATGCGCAGGTGGATGGCATTGTTATTTCTTTTGCAAAAGCTACCCGGCAGTTTGACCATCTGGAGCGGGTTCAGAAAAAAGGTATCCCATTGATATTGTTTGACCGAACTACTACAGAACTGAAAGCAAACCAGGTGGTAATCGACGACTTTGAAGGGGCCTATCAAACCGTTGCACATTTGATCCAGCAAGGGTGTACCCGGATCGCTTGTTTCACAAGCACTGTGCCGCTAAGTATTTACAATGAAAGATACCGTGGCTACGTGGAAGCTCTTGAGCGCCATGGTATTCCGCTGGATTCCACTCTGGTGGTAGGAAGCAACCTTCAATTGGAAGATGGACGCGTGGCAATGGAAAAAATGCTGCAGCTTGCAGCGCCGCCCGACGCAGTATTTGCAGCAAGTGACTATTGTGCCATGGGTGCCATGCAGGTATTGAACGAACGGGGAATATCCATACCTGAAAAGGTCGCGGTGGCAGGATTTAGCAATGAGCCCTTTACTTCATTTTCTGACCCTTCGCTTACCTCTGTAGACCAACATAGCATTGCTATTGGTAATATTGCTGCTGAAATCTTCTTTGAGCTTATGGCAAATGAAAAAGCATACGACAAATTGCAAACGATTTGTTTGAAGCCTACCCTGGTCATTCGAAGATCTTCCTTAAAAAAGGGTTTGTAATCCCTGCGAGATTCCTGCATTCTGTTACAGCTTCATGTGTCTGTTAAAAATTAAAAGTATATTGCCAGCGTCTTATGAGATTGGCACAGGCATCATTTAAATTGCAGGAATAAAAACGAATATGGATATACTACTTCTTGTTTTAGGAATTATCAGTATGTTGGCAGGGATTGTCGGCTCTTTTCTGCCCGTATTACCTGGTCCCCCACTTTGCTATATGGGTCTTATTCTCCTTCATTTTTCCAAGTTTGCTTCTTTTAGCCCTTCCTTCTTTATTATCTACGGACTGATTACGCTGCTCATATTTATCGCCGACTTCTTTATGCCTGCGGGTGTGGCTAAAGTTTATGGCGCTAGTAAATATGGCACCTGGGGTACTTCTATAGGTATTGTAGCAGGCATTTTTTTCCTGCCACCCTTTGGACTGATCATTTTTCCTTTTCTAGGTGCGCTTATAGGAGAGCTGATCCAAAAAAAGCCCACCAACCTGGCACTAAAAGCTGCCTGGGGCTCATTTTTGGGATTTCTCTTTGGGATTTTTTTAAAGATAAGCCTTTGCCTGGTCATGACGTTTCACTTTATTAAGGCCGTCATAGCATATTATTAAAAGGGTCACTATCAGCTATATTAATACCCTTAGATATACCAAAAAGCCTCCCGATCCCATTCGAAGGAGATCTTTTCACCTATAGAGAAATTGGCGGAGGCTGACTGACCAAGCAGGATTTCCCCCCGATACGCAAAGGTAATTTCATAATGGCTGCCATAGTAAGTGATATCTATAATCGTCCCTTCCTTATCCGACTGTTTATCTGAAATAACATCAAGCGATATGGGTCGAAGAAAAATTTTCCTCTTTCCTGCGATAGCGGTTTTTCCTGTTCTGGTTATTTTCTCTGATCCTATTACAGCGGGATCTATCAAGCTGTATTTGCCAAATAATCCGGCGGCATACACATTTACAGGCTGCGAAAAGACAATTTGTGGCTTCCCTTGCTGAATTATTTTCCCTTTTTTTAAGATCAGGATACGATCTGCCCACGATAAAGTATCCGCGGCATCGTGGGACACAAGGATAAAAGTGATTGACAGTGCTTTTCCAATATCTTCTATGACATTCTTCAGGAGACTCTTATGCGCATGGTCAAGATTGGAAAATGGTTCATCCAGCAGCAAAAGCTTTGGATTTGAAGTAAGGAGCCTTGCTAAGGCAATGCGCTGTCGTTCTCCGCCCGAGAGCTGACTGGTCTTTCTCTCCAGAAGTGCATTGATCTTGCATAGTCTGTATATTTTCAGGGCCTCTCTTTTCGATAAGGTATTCGCATAAGTTAGCACCTGTGCTACTTTAAGGAATTTAGGCAATTCAAAATGCTGCGACAAGTAGCCGATAGCGGGATGGCCCGCCACCAGTTGATCTTCTGGACCGTCTATTTTGTCACCCTCAAGATACACGCCTCCTGAAAGGGGTTGCATTAAACCGGCTATTGTTTTCATCAGCGTACTTTTGCCAGAACCCGTCTCGCCGGCGATGGCTAATTTCTCAAACTGTTGCTGCGTAAAGCTGACGTTTTTCAGGATAGCTGCTTGATTTTCTTTTACGCTAAGGCGCGAGATTTGAAGTAATGCCATTGGTGATGTTTAGTTTTACGCGCCGCTAGCAAGCGCTTGATTTCCTGGCTGGTATTATGGGCAGGAGGTATTAAAAATCCCAAAAAAAAAGGCTGCCAGTGATAGCAGCCTCATCTTTTATCGAAAAATTGCAACAAAGACTACTTGTCGGAATCTGCTCAAAAAATTGTGCCGAAGGCACAAGTAGTAATAGTTTTCCATAGTATAGATTAGTAGTTTATTAAATCTATAACTATTACTACAAATATCAATACAAAACGTAAAGAATAATCAAAACTACCATCAGGATTGCAACATGCCTGTTCTTCGTAACAAAGCTTCGGGAGATGGTTCCTTGCCCCGAAATCTTCTGTATAGTTCCATAGGGTGTTCGCTGCCTCCAGCACTAAGCACATGTTTTTTAAACAGGTCGGCGGTGTCTCTATTGAAAATCCCTTTCTCCTGGAAAAACTCGAAAGCATCTGCATCGAGTACTTCCGCCCACTTGTAGCTATAATACCCCGAGGCATAGCCGCCTTGAAAGATATGGGAAAATGAACAGCTGGTACCTGTTCCTTCGACTGAAGGAAGTAGTTCTGTATCTTTTTGAAGTTGCTTTTCATACTGCCCAACATCGGTTACTGAAGCTGCCTCCTTGATATGCCAGCCCATATCGAGTCTCGCCAGGCCGACCTGTCGCACGGTTTGATAGCCGCCCATGAAGTTGGCACTCGCTTTAATTTTTTTAATCAAAGCTTCCGGGATAGCCTCTCCTGTTTGATAATGCGTGGCAAATAAATCCAGGCTCTCTTTTTCATATACCCAATTTTCCAACACCTGAGAAGGTAGCTCCACAAAGTCCCAGTAAACACTTGTACCGGAGAGGCTTTCGTATTTTCCATCGGCTAATATACCGTGAAGGGCATGTCCAAATTCATGGAATAAGGTGGTTACTTCATTAAAAGTTAGTAGTGAAGGCTTGGAGGTTGTTGGTTTGGTAAAATTACAGACGATGGAAATATGAGGCCTGATGTCGGCACCTTTAATTTTCTTCTGACCGCGGAAAGAAGTCATCCAGGCACCATTTCTTTTGCCCTGGCGCGGAAAGAAATCTGCGTAAAATACTGCTGTATGCCTGTTCAGCTCATCCTTTACCTCATATACTTTAACATCGGGATGGTATACCTGCACATTATCAATAGGTTCAAATTTTAAACCATACAGCTTTTCTGCTACTTGAAAGGCACCTGCAATAACGTTTTCCAGCTTAAAAAACGGCTTTAACATTTCATCATCGATCGCGTATTTTTCCATTTTCAGCTTTTCTGAATAATAGGCTATATCCCATTTGGCCAAAGTTTCTGGTCCACCCTGTGCGCGTGCATAGTTCGTGAGTTCGGCCATTTCCCTTTCAGCGACTGGCTTGGCATAGGAAAGTAAGTTGTCAAGAAAATCCATCACCTTGTCAGGTGATTCAGCCATACGCTCCTCCAGTACAAAGTCGGCATGGGAACTATAACCCAGTAACTGAGCACGCTCCTGCCTAAACCTCACCTTTTGAAGGATAATTTCCTGATTGTCGTTTTCATTGCCTTTATAAGCTTTGGAACCGTAAGCGCGGAACATTTTTTCCCTTAACGCCCTATTATCGGCATACGTCATAAAAGGAATATAGCTCGGAAACTGCAATGTAAATATCCAGCTTCCCTCCTTTCCCTTTTCTTTGGCCTCCATGGCCGCCGTCTCTACAACATGATCGGGTAACCCCGCCAGATCATGCTCCTGCGTGATCTCCAATATAGAATCGTTGGATTCTTTTAGTACATTTTCTCCGAACACCAGCGATAGCTCGGATAGTTTTTTGTCTATTTCGCGTAGGTGCAGCTTCTGTTCTTCAGAGAGATTGGCTCCATTGCGTACAAAGCTTTTGTAGGTTTTATCCAGTAAGGTGGTCTCTTCTGGCGAAAGCAGAAGCCCTTTCCTATTTTCATAAACCATTTTAATTCTATTGAAAAGTGCCTCATCGAGCATAATATCATTCGAATACTCAGAAAGTAAGGGTGAAATATCTCTGGCTATACGTTGAATTTCATCACTTGTCTCGGCCGAGTTAAGGTTAAAAAAGATGCCTGAAACGCTATTGACCAACTCTCCACTTCTTTCAAGCGCTTCAATAGTATTTTCAAAGTCTGGTACTCCAGCGTTTTGTGTTATCTTTTTCACTTCTTCCTTGCCCGCATCTATAGCCGCTTTGATGGCCGAAAAAAAATGATTGTTTTCTATTTCCTGAAATGGCGCAGTGCCAAAAGGTGTATTAAATGGTTCTAGGAGTGGGTTGTTCATCATTTTAAAATGCTTATGCTAAAAAGGAAAAATTAATATTTACCTAACGTAAATCAGGCAGAATTGATTTCTACCTGATTTATTTCAGGTAGACTGATTGCGAGACATTATCCTTTGGTGTTTCTTTCAATCTCACTCAGGTTCTTATATTTCTTTGTTTCTAAAAAATCATATATGTCACCAATATGTTCTTTGATCTGCCTGTTGTCAAACTCGTAAATCTTTGTAGCCAGTCCGTCGAGGAAGTCCCGGTCGTGCGACACCAATACCAGCGTTCCGTCAAAGTCTTTCAAAGCAGCTTTAAGGATGTCTTTTGTTTTCATGTCCAGGTGGTTGGTAGGTTCATCGAGGATCAGGAAGTTGACAGGCTCCAGCAATAACTTGATCATTGCAAGTCTGGTTTTTTCACCACCCGAAAGTACTTTTACTTTTTTTGTCATGCTATCAGCACCGAACATAAAAGCGCCCAAAAGGTCCTTTACCTTCGTCCTGATGTCTCCCCTGGCCACGTCGTCTATTGTCTGAAAAACGGTAAGGTTTTCTTCCAGCAGCGAGGCCTGGTTTTGGGCAAAATAGCCAATCATGACATTATGCCCCAGTTCCAGCTTGCCATCGAAGTCTATCTGCTTCATCATGGCCTTCACCAGTGTAGACTTTCCCTGTCCATTTTTGCCGACAAAGGCAACTTTTTCGCCCCTTTCTATTGTCAAAGATACCTTATCGAAGACGGTGTGGCTGTCATAGTTTTTCGTAAGGTCCTGCACGCGCACCGGGTAGCTACCTGAGCGTGGCGATGCCGGAAATTTCAGGCGCAAGGCGGCCGTATCTTCCTCATCGACTTCCACCAGGGTAATCTTATCCAACATTTTTACCCTCGACTGCACCTGAAGAGTCTTGGAATAGGTACCTTTGAAACGTTCTATAAACTCCTCATTATCAGCTATCATTTTTTGCTGATCCTCGAACTGTTTTTGCTGTTGTTCGCGTCTTTCTTTGCGCAGCTCCAGGTACCTCGAATAATTGACTTTATAATCGTAGATGCGGCCCATGGTGACCTCGATGGTTCGGGTGGTAATTTTGTCGACAAAAGCCCTGTCGTGTGAAATAATAATTACAGCTTTGGCCGAGTTGATGATAAAATCTTCCAGCCATTGGATAGACTCTATGTCCATGTGGTTTGTGGGTTCGTCGAGCAGGATGAGATCCGGCTTTTGCAATAAAATCTTTGCCAGCTCAATGCGCATGCGCCATCCACCGCTGAAGTCACCTGTCGGCCGCGTAAAATCTTCGCGGCTGAACCCTAGTCCCATCAGTATTTTCTCTACCTCGGCATCATAATTAATCTCTTCAATGGCATAGAATTTTTCACTTAGGGTAGACAGTTCTTCGATGATGCTGAAATATGCTTCTGATTCATAGTCGGTACGGATGGTTAGCTGCTCGTTGAGGTAGGCGATCTGCTGTTCCATGGCGTGTATTTCTGCAAAGGCCATGGCAGCCTCCTCGAATACAGTGCGTGTGTTTTCGGTAAGCAGGTGCTGCGGAAGGTAGGCAATTACAGCATCTTTTGGTGCAGAGACCCTGCCGCCAGAGGGTGTACTTTCTCCGGCAATTATTTTAAGAAGTGTGGATTTTCCTGCGCCATTTTTGCCCATGATAGCGATTCTATCCTTTTCGTTGATAACAAAAGAAATATCTTTAAATAATGTGGTACCACCGAAGGCTACTGTAAGTCCGTCAACTGAGATCATGCATACGATTTTTTATCAGGGAGCAAAGGTAGCCGAACTATCTTCAATTTTCAACGCAGCGCCTTAATCATTTTAAATAGAGCATGATTTTGACCATCTTCTTCACAGAAACGCGCCAAATGGTAGGCATCCTGACATTAAATTTTAACTAACCTATGTAACAAAACCATAAAAATAGGGCAATTAACAAAAAATGATAAAGCTATTTTTGTCTATTAAAATAATTTAAAGCTATGATGGGTAAATATTTATTGTTTGTAATTATGTTAATATCCTTTGTGGCTAACGGACAAGCCATTAATAAAAATTGGAAGCAGGACTTAACGCAGGATCTTGCCTTGATCAAGGCATGCGACAATTCACCCGGGCCAGGCGTAAGTGCGTGCAACCAATATATGGGTGGTGCCCTTAAAAAAATTTATATCGTAGATGATTTCTACTCGAAAAGTGCGGGCCGGTATATGTTGACGGCGGAAATCGCTTCCTATTTGAAAAATGACAAAAATTGGACCTTGCTTGGATACGGTTACGAAGGGAAGGCTTTGGAGGAAGCGCAGCAACTTGCCAATGCCAATAAAGCTGCTGTAGCAATTTATGTCAATGAGGCAGGGCTGGGCCAGCTGGCTGTAATTGCCCCCGGCACTATGAAATTATCCGGTACATGGGGGTTTCAGGTTCCTAATTCGGTATCATTTTTCCCTAACGATAAAGAAAAATCCTATATCGACAAGCCATTATCTTATGCATTTTCCTCCAATCAGATCAAGACCGTATTACTGTATGGCAGAAAAAATTAGGCGAGCGACTTGAGAATGACCATTGAAGGTATTGTCTTTGGCTACTGTT
>PPFU01014005.1_pt1 | contig 15229 bp, 14 predicted proteins | sample 1535991 | NCBI WGS metagenome assembly PPFU01 (sample SAMN04901290, study PRJNA319586) | Hypolithon metagenome, whole genome shotgun sequencing project. | isolation source: Antarctic Hypolithon | place: Antarctica: Miers Valley | collected 2014
GCTTTCACCCTGTAGCGACCTGTTCACTTTTGAACCGGCAAGAATTCCACTTTTGTACCGTCGCCGACAGGGCGCAACTTCGCTGCTGACAAAACCCGCCCGGCTCCCCACCCTGCGCGGCTCTTATGACTGCTCCCTTTACTCTCCGCGACAAGACAGGCGAAGCTGGCGTCGGCGCCGGCGTATGGAATCTCGGCCCCGGGGGCGACCCCTTCGGCGGGCCCACCCGCGAGGCGATCCCGATCCTCGATCGACTCCCGATGATCGCGGAGGCGGGCATGTCTTTTTACGAGGCCCACGACTCGGAAATCCCCGCCGAGGACGCGGACAAGGCGATCAAGCGCGCGGAGGAATGCGGGCTGCGGTGCGCGATGTACACGCCGTCGTTTTTCGCCGATCCGAAGTTCAAGGACGGCGCGATGACCTCGAATGACTCCGCCATTCGCAAGGCCGGGCTGGAAAACGCGAAGCGCGCCGTCGATACCACGGTGAAGCTCGGCGCGAAGACGATGGTCTTCTGGAATGGCCGCGAGGGCTTCGATTTCGTGCTCGCGAAAAATGGGCAGGACTCTTTCAAACGCCTCGTCGAGGGCTTCAACGCGGTTGCCCAATACGCGCGGGAAAATCACGGCGACGCCGTTCGTTTCGCCCTCGAGCCGAAGCCGAACGAGCCCCGCGCGAACATGTATCTCGCGAACGTTGGCGAAGTCCTCTACCTCATCAGCCGGCTCGACGCCGAGGCGCAGCCGCTTTTCGGCGCGAACCCCGAGACGGCGCACAGCCGCATCGCCGGGCTCGACTACCTCTGGGATGTCGAACTCTGCCTAGAGGCGGGCAAGCTTTTCCACATCCACCTCAACGCGCAGGACGGGCAGCGTTTTGATCAGGATCTCCCCTTCGGCTACACCGAGCCACTCAAGGATCTCGCGCTCCTCGTCGTCCTCCAGGATGCGAAATACGACGGCATCGTCTGCTTCGACGTCAAAGCGCCGCGCACGGACGATCCGAAAAATATCGCCGACATCCTCACCACCAGCGGGCAAAACCTCATCTGGCTCTGGGAGCGGGCGCTGCAAGTGGACCGGGCGCGCATCGCGGCATTGCGGGAGGAGAACCGCGCGACGGCCATCGCCGGCTATCTCGCCGAGTGCCTCTACGGGCGCTGATCGGCCCATGTCGGCTCGTCCGAACATCCTCTGAATTTCACTCGAGGATACGAGTGCGCGGTTTGGCTGCGCCTTCCGCTACCGCGGATCAACGCCAGTCCTGGCCACCTCGGCCAGCTCAGATCACCCCACGCCTGACCGTCCGCCAGCCGGCTCGCCCGCACCGCGATTGACCCACTGACTCTATTGACCGCCAGTGCCGGCAGTGCCGGTCGCGCCGGTCGCGCCGGTCGCTCCTCCGGTGATGAACGACGTGCTAAACACTCCGGGGATGGTCGAGGAACGAAAACCCGTCACCTTGACGGGAACGGTGTCTGCCGTGATTCGGCCAGTCACATCGGTCGTCTCCGTACTGAAAACCGTTTCCTGGACAAGACCGCCGGACGTGACCGTGTCGGTCACCGTCACGGACGCCGTGTCCGTCGTTTCCGTATTCGTCAGCGCCTCGGACGGACCAGAAACCTGGCCGCCGCCCGTGAACGTAAGGATGGGCTGGGTCTGTTTGATCTTGGCATCGAAAGCCCCAGAGTTGTCCACCGTGCCCGTGAAAGCATCACCGCCGAAAATTCCCGCGATCGTGCGATTGGGCAAATCAACAACAGGAGCAAGGTCGCCGACCCGGCTAAAGCCTTTGTTGAAAATCGCATACCGCCCGCTCCCACCCCCCGAGGCAGACCAGCCGAAGATGATCACCCCGATGATGTTCTCCCCGCGCACCGTCCCCTGATAGGTACCATTCGCGCCCGTCTCCAGCGACGAGTCGTTTTGAAAAGGGCCACCGGAGAGAGCGAAGGTCGGCAGCGTGGAGGCGAGGAGGAGACCGAGGGTGGGGAGGAGGATTTTGCGCATGGCGCGGACTAGAGCCGCGGAGTTTTCCGACCGCAAGAAAAAAACATCGTGACCGTGATAATCCCGGAAACTTGAACACACCGTCAGCCGGAGTCGCATGCGGCGTGCCCTCGTGCCACCGTGGCCGCTCGTCATGCTCACCGACCTCAAGCTCCGCGACTTCCGCTGCTTCGGCGCGTTCGAGTGCCAATTCGAGCCCGGTGCCACTGTCTTCACCGGCCCTAATGCCCAGGGAAAAACATCGCTCCTCGAGGCCGCCTGCGTTCTCCTGCGCCTCCAGTCGCCGCGCGCGCGCACGCTCCCGTCGGCGATCCGGCACGAGGCGCGCGGGTTCGTCGTGGATGGCCACTGGCACGAGCGGCATTTGCAGTTCTACTACGGGCGGGAGCGGAAAAAGCTCGCGCTCGATTCCGTCGAGCAGCGGACGGCCACCGAGTATCTCCGCCTCGCGCGGGTCGTCTGGTTTTCAAATCAGGACATCGAGCTGATTGCCGGCCCCGCCGAGCTGCGCCGGCGTTTTCTCGACTTCGCCGCGATGCAGATCGAGCCCGGCTACCGGCGGCATCTCCGCGCCTTCGAGCGCGCCCTCCGCTCGCGCAATCTCCTGCTCAAAGCTCCACGCCCGCGCTGGCGCGAGATCACCGCTTTTGATCCCCCACTGGCGGAGGCCGCCGCGCATCTCACCGCCTCGCGGGAAAAACTGATCGCCGCCCTCGCGCCGCATGCGCACACCGCGCATGCCGCCATCAGCGCAGCGGCGGAAAATCTCTCGCTTGCCTACGTCCCCGGCGCCCCCGGTCCTCTCCTCGACCATCTTGCCGCCGCCCGCGAGGAAGACGCCCGCCTCCGCCAGACGACCATTGGCCCGCATCGCGACGACCTCCGGCTCACCCTCGACGGCACCGGCCCCGAGTTCGCCTCCGAGGGCCAGCAGCGCACGATGGCCCTTGCGCTCAAACTCGCCCAAACCGCGCTCCTTTCCGCCGACTCCGATCAACCGCCGCTGCTCCTCCTCGACGACATCTTCGGCGAACTCGATCCCGCCCGGCGCAACGCCCTCCTGCGCCAGCTCCCCACCGCCTCGCAGCAGCTCATCACCACGACGCACATCGACTGGATGGACGCCTCATTCTCCGCCCGCGTCATCCCGCTGTGCCGCACCGGCTGAGGCTGGGCGCTCGATCCGCTTCAGCAGCCGGAAGAGGTCGCTGTCGGTCGAGAGGATGAGCGTGGTGTCGCTGCCGATGACCGCCTTGTAGGTCTCCATCGTCTTGAGGAATTCGTAAAACTCTGGCGCCGCGGGATTGCTCGTATAAGCGGCGGCGTAGATTTCCGTGGCCTGCGCATCCGCCGCGCCCTGGATTTCCTGCACCTCCTTGTAGGCCGTGGAGGTGATGCCGTTCAGGTCGCGCTCCTTGTCGCCGATGATCCGCGCGGCTGCGCCCTCGCCTTCCGACCGGAACCGCGACGCAATCTGTTGCCGCTCGGAAATCATCCGCTCGTAGATTTTCTCCACCACGCTCTGGTTGTAGTTGATCCGCTTGAAACGGACGTCGAGCAGATCGATGCCGAACTCCGCCAGCTTCGCGCGCGCCGCGACCATGATCTCCTCCTCGATGGCGGTGCGCCCTTTCCGAATCGGAGGCAGCACGCCGATGACCCCCGCGCTGGCGTCGGCGAGCTTCTCCAGCGTCTCATCGCGCAGCGGCTCGCGGCCCTTCGTCGTGCGGATGATCTCGATGAGATCATGCTTGGCGATGGCGTTGCGCGTCTCGCTCCCGAGGATGTCCTCCAGCCGCGACTGCGCGCTGCGCTCGTCTCGCAGCCGGCGGAAATACTCCAGCGGCTGCGTGATGCGCCACCGCCCGAACGTGTTTACGACGATGTAGAGCTTGTCCTTGGTCGGCATCTCGCTCTGGTCGCCATCCCACTCGAGGATCTGCTTCGGGATGCGGTGCACGTCGTGGACCAGCGGCATTTTGAAATGCAGCCCCGCCTCCGTGACCGGCCCGCCGACGGGGTCGCCGAACTGCGTGATGATCGCCTGCTCAGTCGGATCGGTGGTGAAAAGCGCGAGCTTGGCGACAATCAGCGCGAGCACGGCAATGACGGCAATTGCGAAAAAAGAGAGCTTCATTGTTTTGCACCTCCGAGGTTGAGCAGCGGCAGCAGGCCGGCGCTTTCCTCATCGAGGATCACCGTCTTTCCGAGCCGCGGGAGTATCTCCCCCATCGTCTCCAGATAAAGCCGGCGCTTCGTCACCTCCGGCGCGCGCAGATACTGGGCAAGCTGGGCGTTGAACGCCGCCACGTCGCCCTCCGCCTCGTTCACCCGTTTCTGCGCGTAGCCCGCCGCCGCGCGAATCTTTTGATCCGCCTCGCCGCGCGCCCGCGGGATGATCTTGTTGTATTCACCGTTGGCGACATTGATGGCCCGCTCCTTCTCCTGCTGCGCCTGATTCACTTCGTTGAAACTCGCCTGCACCCGCTGCGGCGGATTCACATTTTTGAGCTGCACCTGGTCGATGCGAATTCCCATCGTGTAGTTCTTCACGACCGCCTGCAGCTTCACCACCGCTTCGTTTTCGATTTGCTGCCGGCCGATAGTGATCACCTCATCGACCGTCCGATCCCCGACCACCTCGCGCATCACCGATTCGCTCACGTTGCGCAGCGTCTCATCGGGGTTGCGCACCTCGAAAAGATACTGCCGAGGATCGTCGATGCGGTACTGCACGACCCATTCGACGAGGGCGACGTTCAGGTCGCCCGTGACCATGTTTTTCTCCTCCATCCAGTGGCTCGAACTGCTCGCCTGCGACGGATTCGAGGCTCCCGACGTGCCGAAGCCAAACTCCTGTTTCAACTGCCGGCGCACCTCCACCGCGTGCGCGCGGTCGATGCCGAAGGGGAGCTTGAAATGCAGCCCCGGCTCGACCGTGCGCAGCACTTTGCCAAAACGCAGCACCACCGCTTGCGACTCGGCTTTCACTGTGAAAAAAGACGACGCAAGTCCATACAGGACCACGATGACGATGAGGCCGCCTGCGACCAGCGACGGGAGGGCGCGCGGCATCTGCGGCGCGTTGGGAGATTGTCCGTTCATCCGGCGAGCGTAGGGAACCCGACGGCCCGGCGCAACCGCGCTGGCTCGTGGGCACTTCTGCACGAATTGGGACGCCGCCTTTCGTGTTTCCCGTGCAGCCGGCCCGCTGATTTACTCCCGCCTCGTGCGCGACCTCGGCAAAATCGTCCTCTACCTCCTCGCCACGGTACTCCTCGCCGCCCTCATCGCGCCCCCGCTTTTCTGGGCCGGGAAATGGATCATTGCCCACGGCTGGCTCACCTCGCTGGAGGGAACGCCTTTCCAGCGCTACTTCAACCGCGCCGTCATGATCGCCGCCGTCGCGCTGCTCTGGCCGCTCGCCCGCTGGCTCGGCATGAGAAACATCGGCGCGCAGACGATGCAGCGCGACCCGCGGCGATGGCAGCATCTCGGGGGCGGCTTCGCGGCGGCGCTCTTCATCATGGCGTGCCTCGGGGCGCTCTTGATTGCGCTGGAGATTTACCGGTTCCGGCAGATCCCGAGTGCGGCGCAGTTTTTCAAAATCGCCAGCTCCGCAGCCGGGGCGTCGCTCGCCGAGGAGCTGCTTTTCCGCGGGGCGCTCCTCGGCATTTTCCTCCGCTCGCTGCCGCGCTGGTGGGCGCTCTTCCTCACGTCGGCGCTTTTCTCGATCGTCCACTTCCTCAAGCCGCGCGAAGACGCTGTGCCGGATCACGCCGTGGACTGGCTCTCCGGCTTCGTCCTCGTCCCGCAGGCCTTCTGGCAGTTCACCGAACCCGTGCTCCTGCTCGCAGGGTTCGCCACTCTCTTCGTGCTCGGCTGGGTGCTCGGCTACGCCGCCCTGCGCACGCGCTCGCTCTGGCTGCCCATCGGCCTGCACGCGGGGCTGGTCATGGGGAAGTCCACCTTCAGCAAAATGACGAAGCGGCTCGAGGAGGCGCTCCCGTGGTTCGGCTCGGAAATCCAGATCGGCGTCGGGCCGCTCGTCGCGCTCGTGCTGCTCGGGATCATCGTCTGGATCTCGATCAAAAATGAGCCCCGTCCGATCTTTGCGAGCCGCGGCTGAGGCGCTCGCCTCGCTGCTCTATCCGCCCCATTGCGCCGGGTGCGCGCGTCCCGTCGCAGCCGGCATCACGCTCTGCGCGCCGTGCCTGCGCGATGTTGTGAAAGTCGAGGCGCCCTTCTGCCAGGTTTGCTCGATGCCCTTTTTCGGAGCCATCGACGCGCCATTCACCTGCGCGAATTGCCACGACCGGCATTTCCATTTCACCCACGCCGTCGCCCCCTGCCGCAGCCGCGGCATCGTGCGCGATCTCATCCACCGGCTGAAGTATCAGCGCGCTCATCATCTGCGGCACCAGCTCGCGGCATGGATGCTCGACGGCCTCGACGACGCTCGCCTCGCCGGGCAGCCGTGCGAAGCGCTGGTGCCCGTGCCTCTGCATGCGACTCGCGCGCGCTGGCGGCAGTTCAACCAGGCCGCCGTCCTCGCCCGCACGCTCGGCGCGCGCACCGGCCTGCCCGTGGCCGACTGCCTCCGGCGCACGCGTTTCACCACCACGCAGACCCGGCTGGACCGGCGCGAGCGCATGGAAAACTTGCGCGGCGCTTTCCGCCTGCGCCACAATGCCGCCGTGAAAGGAAAGCACCTCCTCCTGATCGACGACGTCCTCACGACAGGCTGCACCGTCGAGGAATGCGCGAGCGTTCTCATGGCCGCGGGCGCCGCGTCGGTGCGTGTGCTCGTCGTCGCGCGAGGCTGAAACTGAGATGGGAATTTTCAAAAAACGTCCCTTCGTGGGCGACAGCAAAAAAGAGATGCCCGAGGGGCTCTGGAAAAAGTGCCCGGGCTGCGGCGAAGTCATTCATCACCTCGCGCTCGCGGAGAACCAGAAGGTCTGTCCGAAGTGCGACTATCACTTCACGCAGACGGCGCATGAGCGGATCGCGCTGGTGCTCGATCCGGGGAGTTTCACCGAGCACGACGCCGGGCTCACCTCGGTCGATACGCTGAAATTTACCGGCCAGGCGAGCTACGCGAACCGGCTCAAAACCTACCAGGAACGCACCGGCCTCATCGACGCGGTCATCTGCGGCGAGGGCCTCCTCGAGGGGGCGCGGATCGCTCTCTCAGTCATGGATTTTCATTTCCTCGCCGCGACCATGGGCTCAGTCGTGGGGGAAAAAATCACGCGCAACATCGAGCACGCCACGCGGGAGAAAATCCCGGTCGTGATCATTGCCGCCTCGGGCGGAGCGCGGATGTACGAAGGCATGCTCAGCCTCATGCAGATGGCGAAAACGAGCGGCGCGCTCGCCCTCCACGCACAGGCGCGGCTTCCCTACATCTCCGTCCTCACGAACCCGACCACCGCCGGCGTGATGGCCAGCTACGCCTCCCTCGGCGATCTCATCGTCGCCGAGCCGCGCTGCATGATCGGCTTCGCCGGCCCGCGCGTCATCCGGGAGACGACGCACCAGGACTTGCCCCCCGGATTCCAGACCGCGGAGTTTTTGGAAGAGCACGGGCTGGTCGATTTCATCGTCCACCGGCGGAAGATGCGCGCAACGCTCGCGATGGCGCTGCGGTATTTCGGCGGCGGCCGCCCTGAGCCGAAGCGAAACGGGCGGCGCGGCGGGAATCCCCTCTAAAGAAGACTCAAGGAGTTCCCTTGAGCTGGCATGGTGCCGCACCTTTGGTGCTTCGGACCCGCTAGCTCATTTCTCTTCAGATCGGTCCTTCACCGAATTTCCAAATGGAGTTGCCCCGCGACTTTTCCCGCCAGCGATGGGCATGCCGCGGGCGAGCCACCAGACGGCGCCAAGCCCGGCGGCGTAGGTGAGCAGACCGATCGTCTCGTGCATGATGGTGTAGTTTTTCCCCACGAGCGGGGCGAGCAGGCAGATGACGAGGATGCGGAGGCTGTTGAAAACGAGGCCGAGCAGCACGGCGGTGCCGACGACGAGCGCTTTATCGAACAGCGCGATGCGGCGGTAGAGGGTGAGGAGCACGGCGAGCATGGCGGAGCCGATGATGAGGCCGAAGCCGTTGCACTCGGGCGCGACCTCGAAGGGGCGGCCACTCACGAGCATGAGGAGCTTCGGCGGATCGGTGGGCGTGAGGCCGAGCTGGGTCACCTGGCCGACGGCGCCGAGCATCCACGCGGCGAGGGAGCCGGCGAGCTGGCGCAGCGGCCAGTCGAAGGCGGGCATGACGAGCGACAACGCGACGAACAACGCAAACGCCGCCAGGAGCGAATAGACGGCCCGCGCGACACGGTCGCCGAAGACGAACATCGCGGCGGCGGAGAGCGCGAAGCAAAACGCGAAGAGGGTGAGCAGCGGAAGATCGAGCAGCACGGCGGCGGCCATCGCGGCGAAGGCGATGAGCAAGTCACGCGTGCTGGTTTTTTGAAAACGCAGGACGAGCGGATACCGCCGCTCGCGCATGAGGATGATCGCCGCGAAAACGAGGACGACGAAGGCGTTGACCAGTTGCTCGGAGGCAAGCGTGCGGCGAGCGAGCCAGAGGGCGGCGGGCGTGAAGAGCACGCCGGTCACGAGCCACACGGCCCCGGCGGTGAGCCAGTCGCGGGAGGGGCGCTCCTGGCTCATCCGGTGGAGGGACGGAAGGGACCCAAGGGACGAGCGACTACGCGATCTCTTTCGCGGCTTTCACCACGGCCTCGGCGGTGATGCCGAGGGCTTTCATCACCTCGGGGGCGGGGGCACTGATGCCGAAACGCTGGATGCCGATCACGCGGCCATCGAGGCCGACGTAGCGATACCAGCAGTCGGGCACGCCGGCCTCGATGGCGACGCGGCGGCGGCATTTCGCGGGGATGACCTCTTCGCGATACTCCGCGGATTGCCGCTCGAACCGCTCGAAGCACGGCATCGACACGACACGCGTTCCTTCTCCGAGATCCTCGGCGGCGGTGAGCGCATGCTGCAGTTCGCTCCCGCACGAGAGCAGGATCGTGTGCAGCTCGGCGGTCTCCTTTTTCGCGATGTAACCGCCGCGCCGCACGCCGTCGCGCCGCTCCTCCACCGGGATGCTGTCGAGCGCGGGCACGTCCTGCCGCGTGAGCGAGAGCATTGTCGGGCCGTTCGTCCGCTCGAGCGCGGCGACGAATGCGCCCGCCGTCTCCTCGCTGTCCGCGGGGCGGATCACGTCGAGATTCGGGATCACGCGCAGGCTCGAGACGGTCTCGACTGGCTGGTGCGTGGGTCCATCCTCGCCGACGCCGACGGAGTCGTGGGTGAAAATGTAGATGACCGGCAGCGAGGAGAGCGCGGCGAGGCGGATCGACGGGCGGCAGTAGTCGGCGAAGACCATGAAGGTCGCGCCCGAGGGGCGGAAGATGCCGTCGTAGGCGAGGCCGTTGAGCATCGCGCACATCCCGTGCTCGCGGATGCCGAAGCGGATGTTGCGGCCCGTCCAGTTGTCGGGGGCGAAATCCTTGCTCGAGTCGATGTAGTTCTTCGTCGAGCCGTGGAGGTCGGCACTGCCGCTCATGAAGAGCGGGAGGGCCTCGGCGAGCGGCTGGAGGATTTTGCTGCCGGAGTTGCGCGTGGCCATTGCCTTGCCGGCTTCGAATTTCGGGACGCGGTCGAGCAGGTCGTCTGGGATCGTTTTGTCGAGGCCGCTGTCGAGCAGCTTGGCGTTTTCGGGATTTGCGGAGCGCCATTTGCCATAGAGATCCATCCACGCGTCGTAGCGTTTTTTCAGTTCCTTATTGTGCTCGGAGAAAAAAGCGCGCGTCTCCTCCGACACGAAGAATGTCTCCTCCGGCAGCCCCAGCGCCTTGCGCGCGCCCTCGATGAACTTCGCGCCGCCCTCGCCATGCGCCTTGCTCGTCCCGGAGACCTCCGGGATGCCTTTGCCGATCAAGGTGTGCGCGACGATGAACTTGGGCCGCCCGTTGTTCTCCGACTTCGCCTTTTCCAATGCCGCGAGGAACGGACTCATGTCGTTCCCTTTCTCGACGATCTGGACGTCGAATCCGTAGGCCTCATAGCGCTTCGCCGTATCCTCGCTCTGCGTGCATTTCGCCATCGCGTCGAGCGTCACGTAGTTCGCGTCGTAGATGAGGATGAAGTTATCGAGCTGAAAATGCCCGGCGAACGCCGAGGCCTCCGACGAGATGCCCTCCTGCAGGCAGCCGTCGCCGGCGAGGCAGATGATGTGGTTGTCGAAAATCGTGTGCTCGGGCGTGTTGAAGCGTGCGGCGGCCATTTTTTGCGAGACCGCGTAGCCGACGGCATTGCCGACGCCCTGGCCGAGCGGGCCGGTCGTCGCCTCGACGCCGTGCGTCTCGAACGACTCGGGATGCCCCGGCGTGTGACTCCCCATTTGGCGAAAATTCCGCACATTTTCCAGCGGCACGTCGTAGCCCGAGAGATGGAGCCACGAGTAGAGAAACATTGAGCCGTGCCCCGCCGAGAGGATGAAACGGTCGCGGTTGAGCCAGCGCGGCTCGTCCGGATTGTGCGCGAGGGCGTGGCCGTAGAGCACCGCGCCGATTTCCGCGCAGCCGAGCGGCAGGCCGAGATGCCCGCTGTTGCAGGCGTGGACGGCATCCATGGCGAGGCCGCGGGCTTCGTCGGCGGCGCGGGAGAGAGAGTCGGTGTCGAGTTTCATAGTTTTTGGAAAAAAGCGAGCGGCGAGACTCCGGGCGGGCTGGGGGTCAAGTCAAGCGGGCTTCGGTTCCGGTTTTGCTTCTTACTCTTTTCCGGGTTCTGGAGAAGTGAGATGAAGGCGACGAATACGAAGCGGGCCTCCACTCGTCCCTTTGCAGCCATCCGGCGCGCCCGCTCCGAAAGGAGTGCGATGAAACTTTCCTCCCTGCTCCTCCTCCCCGCCGCCATCCTCCTCGCCGGCTGCGGCGGCGACAAACCCGCCGAGAAGATCGAGGAGCAGCTCGACACGGCGCAGGAAGCCATCAAGAGGGCGGGAAAATCGATGGATGATCTGCGCGCCGAGCGGGAGGCGCTGGCGGGGGAGATCGCCCGGCAGAGCAGCGCGCTGCAGGCGCTGGTGGAGGAGCGGCTCACGCTTTTCGATTGGCAGCTCGAGGCGCTCGAGGCCCAGCTCACCCGGTTACCGGCCGGGCAGGAGACGGAGATGCGCGGCCAGCTCGATGCTCTGCGGGAGCGGCGGGTCGCGGTTGCCGCGCAGGCCGAGGCGTGGCGCACCGCTCCCGCCGGTGAGGGCCCGCAGAAACGCGAAGCGCTGCGCGGGACGCTGGAGTCTTTTCAAAAAGACCTCGAAGCGTTCGCCGAGAGCCTGCGCAACCCCGCAGGTTGAGACGGCTGCGGGGCGGCCCGATGACACTCACGAGGTCCGGCTCGTCATCCCCGGCTCGGAAACGGGCGGCAAATTGTGTTTCGGTGACGAAAAAACAGCGCTCCCCTTGCCACGCGAGCCCAATCTCTGCCTCATTCGGCGCCCCTTCCAAACTCTCAACACTCAACCCTCACCTCTCAACCTCCCCATGACTCCCCTCGGCCTCGCACCCTCCTTCGGCTTCGGCGACCGCATCGGCCTCGCCACGCCCGGCCACGTCGATGCCGTCCGCCAATCCGGCACCGGCATCGCCCCGATCTTCGCCCAGCAATCGATCCGCGAGATGACTCGCACCGGCCGCTCGCCCCAGGGGGTGATGGCCGACGCGCTCGCTGGCATGCGCGCCGCGGGCTGGACGGACGCGTCCGGTGCCGACGCCGATCATCTCAAGACCCGCGCCGATGTGGACGCGACCGCCGCCGCCGGGTTCGTCTTTTTCACCATCGACCCCTCCGGCGACGTAGATGGGAAAGCGGACAACTACGACGAGGCGGCGTTGCGGGAGAAGTTCGAGGCGGTGCGCGGCGAGATCGACTGGGTTGATCGTTATCTCGGGAAAAAAATCGCGCTGGAGACCGGCACGACCATCGAGCTGAATGAAGAGGCCGTCCTGCGCGCCGCCGTGAAATACGGGCGCGCCCTCAATGCCGGGATCTCGCTGGCCGATTACATCCGCGAGGTGCAGGAGCGCGCCGGACGCCCGCACGAGATCGAGCTGAGCGTGGACGAGACCGACCAGCCGACGACGCTGGCCGAGCATTACATCATCGCCGAGCAATGCCGCAGCCGCGGCATGCGGCTCGTCTCGCTCGCGCCGCGGTTCATCGGCGAGCTCGAGAAAGGCGTGGACTACATCGGAGATGTGGAGGCGCTGGAGCGGTCGCTGCGCGATCACGCGGCCATCGCGCAGTTGCTCGGGCCTTACAAGCTGAGCCTCCACTCCGGCTCGGACAAAATCTCGATGTACACCGCCTTCGCGCGGGCGAGCCGCGGGCTCTTTCACGTGAAAACCGCCGGCACATCATATCTGGAAGCTCTCCGGGTCGCCGCGCGCTGCGAGCCTTCGTTTTTTCGCGAGCTGTGCGATTTCGCCCGCGGGCGCTACGACGAGGATCGGGCGACCTACCACGTCCACGCCACGCTCGCGATGGTGCCGCCGCCTGCCGACGTGGCCGACGCGGTCGAGTTGGAGCGGCTCTATCTGGAGCGTTGGGAGGACGTGCCCGCGGGGCGCGGTTTCACGGCGCCGGGGCGCCAGATCTTGCATTGCACTTTTGGCTCCGTGCTCACGCACCCGGAGCACGGGCCCGCGCTGCGCGCCTGTCTGGAGGCGCACGCCAAGACGTATCGGGAGGTGCTGGCGCTGCATTTCGGCCGCCACCTCGACGCGCTCCGCGCGGGGCTGTAGAGTTTTTCACAAGCATCGCGGACGCACTTGGAGAGCCCGATGCGAATTCCATTTGCCCTTCACCTTTCCCCCACATGCGCGACATCAATCTAGACGGCGGCGAAATCACGATCATCAAAGCGCTCGGCATCGGCGGGGCGGAAATGTCCGGCGCGACGTTGCGGAGTCAGCTCCCCATGTTCGAGGAATCCGAGGTGGCGGAGTTGGTGAAAGGGCTCATCGCCGTCGGCTATGTGAACTGCGACAAGCAGGCGCTGCGGGGCGATGAGGAGTTCCGCGAGGCGCGCTTCCAGGTGAACTCCGGCTACGCGAAAGAGCTGCGCGAGGCGCTCGATCCGCAGCCAAAAAAGGTGAGCCGCCGCGTCCGGCGCGAATGAACGGCTCGGACGGGCGCTCGCGCTTCCTCCAGCTCTGGCCCTGGCTCGCGGCGCTCGGGAGCGGAGTCGCGCTGGCGCTTTGTTATCCCCCTTTCAATCAGGGCTGGCTCGTCTGGCTGGCGCTCACGCCGTGGATCGCGGCGGTCTGGCTCGGGCCGCCGGCGCGCCGTCCGTGGTTGAAAAATCTCGCGCTCGGCTACGTCGCGGGGCTGGCGTTTTTCTGGATCGCGTTCAGTTGGCTGCACACCGTCACGGTCGGCGGGTGGCTGGTGGTGAGCGCTTACATGGCTTGCTACTTTGCGTTCTGGAGCTGGCTGCTCGGGCGGCTGCGGCGCACGGAGCGCTTCGATCTTTCGCTGAAAAATCTCGGCGTCGCCGCGCTCGCGTCCTTCGCGTGGGTGGCGCATGAACATGTGCGCGGCTTTCTCTTTTCTGGCTTCGGCTGGAACAACGCCGGCACCCCGCTGCATGAGAATCTCGCGCTCATCCAGATCGCGGACGTCACCGGCGTGGCGGGGATTTCGTTCCTCGTCGTCTTCTGCAATGTGATCGCGGTCACGACAGTCGCCCGGCTCGCGGGCGACATCGCGCGGTTGCGCGGGACGATTTCGCGCACCGAGCCGAAGCCGTTCTCGCTCCGGCCGCGCTGGGATTTCACCCTCACGCTGGCGCTGGTCGGCGCGACTTTTGCCTACGGCGCGCGGCGGCTCCAGACCGAGCCGGGAGAGTCGATCCCGCTCCATGTCGTGGCGGTGCAGGCGAACATCCCGCAGCGCGAAAAATTCGACCCGAAGTTCGCGCAAAGCATCGTGGATAAATACGCGGAGTTTACCGACATGGCGGCGACGCTCGACCCGCAGCTCGTCGTCTGGCCGGAGGCGGCGACGCCCGGCGACCTTTACGAAAAACACATGCTCGAGTATCTGCGGAGCGTCGCGGCGTTCGGGGATTTCGACCTGCTGCTCGGCTCGCTGGAGTTCGGGCCAGACGGCGACTTCAACATCGCCGCGCTCTTTTCAAACCGCGGCGTGGAAATGGATGTCTATCGCAAAATGCACCTCGTCCCCTTCGGCGAATACGTCCCCCTGCGGCACTCGTTCCCGCTCTTCGCGATGATCGCCGGCAATCAGGTGCCGTCGGATTTTTCCCGAGGAGACAAGCCCGGCGTCCTGCAAATGCGCGCCGCGCCCGTGAAGCTCGGGGCGCTCATTTGCTTCGAGGACACCGTCGGTAATCTCACGCGGAAGACTGTCGCCGCGGGCGCGCAGGTGCTTGTGAATGTGACGAACGACGGCTGGTTCCAGTTTTCCGCCGGTTCGGAGCAGCACCTGTGCAACGCCATTTTCCGCACCATCGAGAACCGCCGTCCGATGATCCGCGCCGCCAATACCGGCGTCACCTGCGCGGTCGATCCGTGGGGGCGCGTGGAGCGGTGGATTCCGAAATTCACCGACGGCATCGCCTCGCGCAAAGTGCTCGTGCCGGTCGCGGGCGAGCTGACTTTCTACACGCGGCACGGCGAGGTCTTCGCGCTCGCAGCCTGCGCGATCACGGTCATTACCATTCTCGGAAGCTTCGCGTGGAAAAGGCGCTAGTCGTCTCCCTGCATGACGTCTCGCCGCTGACGCGCGCGGACTGCGAGCGGATGCTCGCCGACCTGCGCGTGGCCGGCGTCCCTCGCGTGTCGCTCCTCGTCATTCCCGATCATCACGGACGCGGGCATTTCTTCGACGACGCGCCTTTTTGCGCATGGCTGCGCGGACTCGAAGCGGACGGCAGCGAAGTTGTGATCCACGGCTACACCCATCGCCGAGAGCGGAAGCCAGGGGAGTCGGTTTCGCAAAAAGCGATGACGCGCTTTTACACGCGGGACGAGGGCGAGTTTTACGACATCGGGGAAAAAGAGGCCGCCGAGCTGATCGCGCGCGCGCAGAAAGAGTTCGCGCAGGCCGGCCTGTCGCCCGTCGGTTTCATCGCCCCCGCGTGGCTGCTGAGCGCGGCCGGCGAGCGCGCCGCG
>PPFU01000296.1_pt1 | contig 15214 bp, 13 predicted proteins | sample 1535991 | NCBI WGS metagenome assembly PPFU01 (sample SAMN04901290, study PRJNA319586) | Hypolithon metagenome, whole genome shotgun sequencing project. | isolation source: Antarctic Hypolithon | place: Antarctica: Miers Valley | collected 2014
ACCCCGGCCACCCCAGCCACTCCGCCGCCCACCGGCTCTCCGCGTCGCTCGTGAACGCCCCCGCCCACCCCAGCCCGTAGCGCCACACCGCCAGCAGAGGCTCGCCATTCGACGTCGTCAGCGGCACCTCCGCGCCCGGCTTCGGCTTCGTCGCGTGATACCCGAGCAGCCGCGGCGCGCCCGCCCAGTCGATCCCCGCCGTCATCGGCGACACGCCCGCCGCGACCGGCTGGAACGCCCCCTCCACGATGCTGCTCTGCGCGACCTTCATCGTCTCCGTCGTGAAAATTTGCGGCAGCGTGAGCGCGTCGCTCGTCAGGTAAAAGCGCCCGCCCCCGCGCTCCGCCAGCGTTTTCAGAAAATCTGTGTCTCTATCCTGCGGCGACCCGAGCGCCACCACCGAAGTCGTGATCCGTGCCGCCGCCATCGCCGCTGCGACCTCCAGCGCCGATCCCCCGACGCCCGTCCCGCCATCCTCGCCCGCAACCTTCTCCTCCGCGTCCGCCGCGTCCGAGAAAAGGATCAGATGTTTCACCCGCGCATCGACCTCGCGCAGCGCCGCGAACGCCTCCAGCAGCGTCGTATAGATATAGATGCCGCCTCCCTCTGCCGTGATGCTCATGATTTTCGCCTGCACCGCCTCGCGATTTTCAACCCGCGCCAGCGGCACCGCCACATGCGCCCGCGTATCGACCGCCAGCACCCCGAAATAATCGCGCGGTCCCAGCACCGCCAGCGCCAGCGCCGCGCCCTGATCGGCCAGCGACATTTTCGTCTGCCCCTGCGTCTCCGTCGCCATCGAGCCCGAGCGGTCGAGTGCCACTAGCAGCGCAACCGTCGGCGTGTCGAGCCGGTCGTCGTGCTCCATGCGCACCGGGAGGAGTTGCTCGATCGGCGTTTTGAAAAATCCGCCGGCACTGAAACTCCGCTCGCCCCCGAGCATCGCGAATCCCCCGCCGAAATCCCGCACCCACGTCCGGTAAAGCTCCATCTGCGCGCCCGTCAGGTTCAGCACCGGCACGTCGGTCATGAGTAAAAGGTCCGCCGTCTGCAAATCCTCCATCGTCTCCGGCGCGCCGCCCTCCCCGCGCACCTCCACCGCGATTTCCTGCCCCCGCAACGCCTGCGCCAGCGGACGCGCCCGCGATTCGTCCCCCGCGATCAAGAGCACCCGCGGCTCACCCCGCCCCGTCACCGTCGCCTGCGCGCGATTGTTTTCCAGCAGCGTATCCGCCCCTGGCACGATCTCCGCCTCGAACGCCGCGAACTTCCCCTCCACCCGCTGATCCGCAAAAAGCACTCGGCTTTCGCCACGGCTCATCTCCACCTCCCGCCGCCCCGCCAGCAGCCCATCGCGATACAGCTTCACCACCGCGCTAGTCTCGACATTGCTCCGCACCTGCACCGCCACGTCGAACGGCTCCCCCGTCCGCGCCCGACGCGGTGCCTCGACCCGCTCGATCAGCACCTCCGGTCGCGCCGAATTCCGCAGCGGCACCGTGAAAAGTTCCGCGTCGGGTTTCGCGATCTTCCCTCCCTGCGTGTCGTTGCCATCGCTCAGCAGCACGATCCGTCGCGCCGCCCCTCCGGGGAAAATCGCCTCGCCGAACTCCAGCGCCCCCGCGATGTCCGTGCCCGCGCGATCCTCCGGCAGCGTCCAGTTTTCATCCAGCACCCGCGCCCTGCGTGCAAAGCCCAACACCTGCGCCGAGTCGCCCGGCTGCCGCTCCGCCAGCGCCGCCTCCACGAACGTGCGCGCCGCCCTCCCCGCCTCCGGCGAAACACTCGCCGATTGATCGACCAGAAAAACCACCGCCAGCCGCTCCGACGCAACGCGCCAACGCGGCCCTGCCAGCGCGAGCACCAGCAGCGTCAGCAGCAGCGCGCGCACCGCCGTTGTCACGATGCGTTGCCGCCGCGTGAGGTCCGCCAACGACCTGCGCGCCGGCCACAGCAACCACGGCAGCGCCAGCAGCAGCCACAAAAATGCGGGATGCGTCATTCCGTGCGCCTCCGGTGGAAGAGCCACCATTCCCAAATCAGCAGCGCCCACGCAATTAGCGCCAGCCACAGCCAGAGCGGCCACGCCGTAGCATAGCTCCCATTCCTCGCATCAGCCCGATCGCCTCCCCGCAAATCCGACTCCGCCTCCCCCGGCAGCTCCGCCGCCGCCACCGCCGGCCGCGGCCCCGCCAGCCAGTCGATTGTGTTCGCCATGAGCAGCGGCCAAGCCACCCGCAGCGGCAAATCCGACTCACCCACGCCAAACCCAAAAGCCACCACCCGATGCGCGCCACTCGCCGTCGCGACGATCAGCGGCTTCCCGTCCGACGCCAGCGGCACCCGCGCCCCCTCCGGCGCTCGCATCTCCGCCGACCGCACAAACGTCACCGCCCGCAAATTCGCCAGCGCCAGCAGCGGGCTTTCCGCATCCACATCCGTCACCGGCGGACGCTCCAACACCCCGCCCGAATCGAACGGAGTCCGGCCCATGTAGAGATAGTTCCCCGCCCCGAGCCCCTCCGGCGGGACTCCATCGAGGATCACGACGTCAAATCCACCCGCCAGCTCCGGCTTGAAAACATCCGGCGCGAGCAGGTCAAACTTCACCCGGTCATTCGCCCGCAGCAGTCGCTCGAGGAACCAATTCCCCGCCGAGACCAGCAGCACCCGCACCGGTTCCCCGCCCGGCAGCGTCACCGCGGCCGAGTCGTCCAGCGCCAGCGCATCCGTGGTATCGAGCCGCGCCGTGAGCTCACCTCCCCGCGCGAGCGCAAGCGTCCCGCGCATTCGCCCTCCCGCTTCCAGCGCGAAAGGCCTCACCTCCACGAGTCCGCCATCCAGCGCCACCTCCACATTCCCCCGCGCCGCTTGCGCGCCGTAGTTCCACACCTCCAGCAGCACCTCCGTCGTCTGCGGGCTATTGAAAGGCGGGCGCGCCGCCAGCCGCGTGATCGCCACATTCTCCCGCGGCCCATCCACTGCGACCCGCTCCAGAGCCGCGCGCGTCTCCGGCAATTCATCCACCCCCGCCGTGAGCACCACGATCCGTCCCTCGCCCCGGCGCGCGGCCAGCATCTCGTCCGCCAGCTTCACCGCCCTTGCGAGATCGCCGCCCGTCTTGCCCGGCGCGGACATTTCCAGCGCCTCCTGCAGCTCGCGTTCATCGTCGGAAAAAGGCGCGATCACCTCCGGCTCCGCCCCCATCCGCAGCAACGCGACTTCATTCCCCGGCCCCGCCCGGCGCGCCCAAACCGACGCCTTTTCCACCGCCGACTGAAACCGCTCCCCCGCCCGCATCCGCGCCCGCGCATCGACGATCAAGACCGTCGAGCCGCCTCCCGCCAGCCGCGACCATTCCGGCCGCGCCAACGCCAGCAGGATGAGCGTCAAAATGAGCAGGTGCAGCAGCAGCGACCACCATTGGCGCAGGCGGTGAAAAAGCGCCCGCCGCCGCCTTTCCTCCACCACGCCCTCCCAAAACATCAGCGTCGAAACCACCGCTGAGCGCCGCCGCACTCGCATGAGGTAGAGCACCACGATCACCGGCACGAGTCCGAGAAAGGCAAAAGCCCACGGCGCGAGGAACATCATTTCAGCAGCCGCCCCTCCCGCAGCACACGCAGCACGATCTCCTCGAACGGCACCGCCGTCGAAGCCCGCGCATACGGAATCGCCCGGCGATTGCAGCTCGTCTCCAGCTCCTCCAGAAACCGCCCCATCCGCTCCCGATAACGCCGCAGCATCGCCTCATCGACCGTCACCTCCCGCGCCTCGCCCCCCTCCGCGTCGCTCAGCCGCAGATCGCCCAGCAGCTCCGGCTCCAGCTCCGCCGGATCAAGCACTTGGATCACCTGCGCCTGGAACCGCTGCCCCTGGAGCAGCGCCAGCGCCTCGTCGCACCCCGCCGGATCAAGACAATCGCTCACGAGAAACACCACCCCGCGCCTTTTCACCCGCCGCGCAAAACTCCGGCAGCTCGCCAGCAGGGAAGTCGCCCCCTCCGGCTCCGGCGCGCGCTTGAGAAAATCGAGCACCTTGTGAAACCGGCTCTTCCCGCGCGCGAGCCCCATGTCCGCCCCGAGCCCTGCGCAAAACCAATGCACATTCACCCGGTCGAGATTCGCGAGCCCGACATAAGCCAGCGAAGCCGCGATCCGCAGCGCGTGCGCCTGTTTCGCCGGGCGCGCCGATCCCGGCGGCTGCCAGCGCATCGAGGCGCTCGCATCGACGAGCAGATGCACGTCGAGATCCTGCTCCTCCTCGTAAAGCTTCACGGTGAGCCGGTCGAGCCGCCCATACACATGCCAGTCGATCCCGCGCAGATCGTCCCCCGGTGCGTAGTCGCGATGATCCGCATACTCCAGGCTCGAACCCGTCTGCCGCGACCGCCTTTCCGCCCGCTGCGAGCCGCGGAAAATCTGGCGCGCCACCAGATGCAGCCGTTCGAGCTGCCGTAGAAAAGCCGAGTCGAAGAGCGGCGGATCGGTCGTCATGCGCTGGAGTCCGCCCAGCCGGTCGCGGCGGTTGGTGACAGCCTTTCTAGCCGCGCCGCGAGACGAAGTAAATCGCGACGGCCACAGACGGTCGCACACCGAGTGGACATTCCCCCGCTCCGTGGTTTCCTTCCTTCCCGAATGAAGACCCTCCTTCTCTCCTGCGCGCTCCTTGCCGCGCTCGCTGCCTCCTCCTTTGCCGAGAGCAAAACTCCACCGAAGCCAGAGCCCATCCCTCTCGACGCGATGGCAGCCACTCCCGGCATTGCGGAAACTACGCTCGCCGATTTTGGAAAGGCGTGGCCGACCGCCGGATTTCAGTGGCTCTCGGAGGCAAAGGATGGCGTGCAGACGACGCGACCCGGGCTGACCCTAAGCGGCCTGCCCGTGATCGAGGTGACGGCCCGTATCCATGAGGGGAAAGTCAGCGGGCTGGTGCTGCTTTTTTACGCCAGAGGCGACGCGGGAAACATGCCGCGCGAAAAATTCGAGGCTCTCCTGGCCGATGTGGTGAAGGCCGTCTCGACCCTCACCGCCGCCAAGCCGGTCGATCTCGGGAAAAATGCGCAGAGCGCCGTGAAAGCCGAGGAGACGGCGTGGAATACCCCGAGCGCGAGCTATCGACTCGAGTCGAGCTTCACCCGCGAGGTGAAGAGTCGCGACGTGCCTTTCCGGGCCGAATTCATCCGGCTCACCATCGGCCCGCCGAGCAAGGAGAGCAGCCTGCTCACGCGCGACGCCAGCAGCCTGGGCCGCCAGGCCATCGTCGGCACCCTCGCCGCCGGCACCCGCGTCACCCGCCGGGAGAATGGCGACGCCGCGCTCACGGGCGTGCCGATGGTCGATCAGGGGCCGAAGGGCTATTGCGTGGTGGCGAGCGTCGAGCGCGTGATGCGCTACTTCGATGTCGGCACCGACCAGCATGAAATGGCCCAAATCGCCAACGCCTCTGCCGCCGAAGGAACCAGCAGCGAGGCGATGATGGGCGCGCTCAAAAAACTGGCCGGCCGACTGCGCGTCCGTGTCCGCACCCAATACGACATGGAAGTGCGGGATTTCCTCGACCTCGTGCGCGACTACAACCGCGCCGCCAAGCGGGCCAAAGAGGATGAAGTGCGGATCGGCAATGGCCGCGTCATCGATGTCGCCGCGATCTACGCGCAGATGAAAGGTGACGTCTTGCGCACGGCTCGCACCAGCAAGGCTTCGGACTACGGGAAATTTCAGCGCGAGGTGAAAGAGCAGATCGAAGCAGGAAAACCGCTGCTCTGGTCGGTCGCGCTCGGCCTCATCCCCGAACCGGACATCCCGCAGGCGGCTGGGGGTCACATGCGCCTCATCATCGGCTACAACACGAAGACCAGCGAGATCCTCTACTCCGACTCCTGGGGCCGCGGACATGAGGAAAAGCGCATGCCGATAGCTGATGCGTGGACGATCACCAAGGGACTCTACACCATCGAACCGATCTAATCCGCGACCCGGCTGAGGCACCGCCGCGCCCGGGTTTGCCCGGCCCGCGAGCGCTTGCTAGCGTCCGCGCCTTCATGACCGATCCCGCTGCTCCCGCGCCCTCCGATTTCATCCGCGACATCATCGCCGCGGATCTCGCCGCGGGCCGGCATGCGCGCGTCCACACCCGTTTCCCGCCCGAGCCGAACGGCTACCTCCACATCGGCCATGCGAAGTCGATCTGCCTGAACTTCGGCATCGCGCGCGAGTTCGGCGGGCTCTGCAACCTGCGCATGGACGACACGAATCCGGCGAAGGAAGAGATCGAATATGTCGAGTCGATCCTCGCCGACGTGCGCTGGCTCATCGACGGCTGGGCCGATGCGCAGCTCACGATGAAGCCCGACGGCGCGCCGTTCCACACGTCGGATTATTTCGACGAACTCCACGCTTTCGCCGTGCGGCTCATCGAGCGGGGGAAAGCCTACGTCGATGACCTCTCACCCGAGGAGACCGACAGCTACCGCCAGGCCGGTCGCGAAAGCCCGCATCGCAATCGTCCCATCGCCGAGAGCCTCGAACTTTTCGCCCGCATGAAAGCCGGCGAGTTCCCCGACGGCTCGAGCACCCTGCGGGCGAAGATCGACGTCACCGCACCAAACGTCTGGCTGCGCGACCCCGTCCTCTACCGCATTCGGCATGCGGATCATCACCACACCGGCGCGGCCTGGTGCATCTACCCGATGTATGATTTCGCGCATTGCCTCAGCGATTATCTCGAAGGGATCACTCACAGCATTTGCACGCTCGAGTTCGAGGTGCATCGGCCGCTCTACGACTGGATTTTGGAAAATCTCGGCCTGCCGAATCCGCTTCCGCACCAGTACGAGTTCGCGCGTTTGAACCTGAGCTACACGATCATGAGCAAGCGCAAGCTCATGCAGCTCGTGGCCGATGGCAGCGTGACGGGCTGGGACGATCCGCGCATGCCGACCATCTCCGGGCTCCGGCGGCGCGGTGTCACGGCGTCGGTGCTGCGGGGTTTCGCCTACCACATCGGTATCACGAAATATAACGCGCTCACCGATGTCGCCGTGCTCGAGCATGCGATCCGCGAGGAGTTCAACCAGACGGCGCTCCGGCGGCTCGCCGTCTTGAATCCGCTTAAAATCGTGATCACGAATCTTCCCGAAGATCATCGCGAGGAACTCCCGGCCATCAATCTCCCGTCCGATCCGGCGGGAACGCGCGCCGTTCCGTTCACGCGTGACCTTTACATCGAGCGCGACGATTTCGCCGAAGTCCCGCCGCCCAAGTTTTTCCGCCTCAAGCCAGGTGGCGAGGTGCGTTTGAAGTACGGCTACATCATCCGCTGCGACGAGGTGGTCAAAAACGTGGACGGCGACATAGTCGAGCTGCGCTGCACCGCCGACCTCGAGAGCAAGACCGGTGGCGCGACTTCATCGCGCAAGGTAAAGGGGACGATCCACTGGGTGAGTGCCGCCGATGCCGTGGAGGCCCAGGTGCGGCTTTACGATCGTCTGTTCACGACGCCCGAGCCGGACGCCGACGGCGATTTTCAGGCGCATCTCAATCCCGATTCCGCCCGCGTCGTCACCGCTCGCTGCGAGCCCTCGCTGGCACAGGCGCGACCGGACGAGCGGTATCAATTCGAGCGTCTTTGTTACGTCGCGCTCGATCCCGATTCCGCTCCCAACCACCTCGTTTTCAACCGGACGATCTCGCTGAAAGATACCTGGGCGCGATAGCTCAGAACCCGGTGTCGCCGCGATCCGAGCCGAAGAGTTTCACGAGCTTGTTGTAAAGGCCCAGCAGCAGGAGCGTCGGAGCCCAGTGGCCGACGAAGATCGCGTCATCCCGCCGGTCCGTGGCCCGCAGCACGAGCGACAGGGCGATCGAGGCGAAAGCGGCCCAGAGGAAGGTGTCCGAAGGCAGCTTGGCCGTCTGGCGTTCGATCGCTTTGGCGACCGGTCCCTCGGTGTGATGGATGCGCTCGGTGATTGGAGTGGTGGTGTTCGGTGTCATTGCGTGCATCTTCGCTGCCCCCGCCGCGGGTGGATGTCTCGCTTTCCGCCGCGCCTGGAATGCCAGCCCGCTTCCGCTCCTCTCACCCGCCTATGAAATTCTCCATCGTCCTGCTCGCCTCGCTCTTCGGCCTCGCCGCAGTCTCCTGCGCCGACAAAGACGTGCCGCCCAAGGAAAAAGTCGATCTGAGCAAATATGCGACCGCGACTTTTGCCTCGGGCTGCTTTTGGTGCGTCGAGTCCGTGTATGAGAGCGTGAAGGGCGTGAAAGAAGCCGTCTCGGGCTACGCGGGCGGCACGGAGAAAAATCCGACCTACGAGCAGGTCGGCGGCGGCTCGAGCAGTCACGCGGAGGCGGTGCGCGTCTATTACGACCCCAAGGAAGTCAGCTACGAAACTCTCGTGAAGGTCTTCTTCGGCTCCCAAGATCCGACGCAGGTAAACGGCCAGGGGCCGGATCGCGGACGCCAGTATCGGTCGATCCTTTTCTACGCGAACGACGAGGAGAAAAAGACCGCGGAGGCTGAGAAACAGAAGGTCTCCGGTGAATACCGCAAGCCGATCGCCGCGGAGATCGTACCGATGGACAAGTTCTGGGAGGCGGAGGATTACCACCAGGATTACGAGCACAAGAACCCGGACAATTCCTACATCCGCGCGGTCTCGATCCCGCGGCTGAACCGCTTCAAGGCGAAGTTCCCCGCGCTGCTGAAGTAGCGCGGCGGGCTTGCGCCGCGCGTTCGCTTTCCTACCATCGCGGGCATGCCTCCCCGCCTCCTTCCTCTCGCAGTTTGCCTCATGCTCGCGGCGGGCGGATGCGAGCGCGAGGTGGGAACTCCCACCCCGGAGCCGCCGCCGCCGCGCGACGTGACGCCGGAGCTGCGCGCGCAGATCGGCGAACTGCAAAAGACCGTGGCCGATCAAGGCCAGGAGATCGAGCGGCAGCGGGAGGAGCTGGAGGCCGCCCAGGTGGCCCAGGAGGAAATGAACCGGCTGCTGGCCAACGCCGGCACCGAGTTGCTTTCGGTGAAGGACGATCTCGCGGTGGCCAAAGCCGGCGAGGCATTCGAATTTGCCGCCGTCGCGGCGCTCCAGCAGCGCGGCCAGTGGGCGGAGGCGCGGCTGAAATACGAACGCTTTCTCGCGGCGCATGCCCAGAGCCCGCTGGCACCACACGCCCGCCGCGCGCTCCAGGAAGTCGCCGCCGCCTCGACCCAGCGGCAGGCGGAAACCAAACGCCTCGCTGCCACCGTCAATCCGGACAAAGCCCGCGACGATCTCCAGCGCAAGTTTCGCGACGGCCTCCTCTCCGTCGAAGAGTTGCTCGCCGCGCTGAAAGACCAGTCCTCCCAGCAGGTGCTCGGCCTCCTCGGTCGCCCCGGCCGAGCTTTCCCAAATGCCGACGAGTGGGGCTACAACGACGCCGTCATCAATCCCGAAACCGGCCGCCGCGGCATGCTCATCGTCACGTTTCGCAGCGGCGTCTTCGCTTATCTTCGGGTGGACTACGCCGGTCGCAAACGAGTTCCGTAGGCCCTACAACATCGGCGACAGCGGCCGCACCGCCGCTTCCTTCCACTTCTGTGTCCGCGGCCTTTTTTCGAACTCCTCGAGCACGACCTCGTCCGAGTCGTCGAAGTACTTCTCCAGCAGCGGATCGATCTGCGCCGCGTGCTTTTCCGAGTGAAAAACCAAGTTCAACTCGAAATTCAGACGCATCGACCGGATGTCGAAATTTGCCGAACCGATGCTCAACCATTCCTGATCGATCGAGAGCACCTTCGCGTGATTCATCCCCTTCGAGTACTCGAAAATCCGCACGCCGAACTCGAGCAGTTCTTCGTAAAACGAGCGCCCCACCGCCACCAGCATCGGATGATCGTTCTTCTCCGCGATGAGCAGCCGCACATCCGCCCCGCGCGCCGCCGCGAGTTGCAGCGCCGTCAGCATCAGGTCGTCCGGCACGAAATACCCCGTCGTGATCCACACCCGCTTCGCGCCTTTGTTAATCAGCGCCACGACCGACTTCAGCACCGGGCTGCGCGGCGAATCCGGCCCTCCCACGATCACCTGCGCCGCATGCGCGCCGGGCGAGGCATCGACATCGGGAAAGTATTTGTCGTCCTCGAGCTTCTCCTCCGTGCCGAAATACCAGTCGTCCGCAAACGAGTTTTGCAGGATCGAAACCACCGGCCCCGTCACTGACACCTGCATGTCGTGCCACGGGCTCAAGTTCGGCACTTTCCCGGCATACTCCTCGCCGATGTTCATCCCGCCGACGAAGGCGAGCCGCCCGTCGAACACCTGCACCTTCCGATGATTCCGCAGGTGGAGGAAAAACCGATTCCGCAGCGGATTGATCGTCAAGAACCACGAAAACTTCCCACCCGCCTCGACGAGCGGATCAAAGAAACTCGTATCCGCCGCCGAGCAGCCGATCTCGTCGAGCAGCAAACGCACTTCGACCCCGCGCCTCGCCGCCTTCACCAGCTCGCCTAAAAACCGCCGGCCATAGTCGTCCGGTTGCCAGGTGTAGAACTCGATGTGGATGTGATGTTTCGCCTCCGCGATCGCCGCCGCCAGCGCGGGGTAAAATGTCTCGCTGTCCGGCAGGATTACGATTTCATCCGCGCTGGAGGTCGGGATTTCATTCACGCACGCCAGCTCGTCGAGCAGCCGCTGATCGTCTATCGGCAGGCTCTCGACGATCTCCGAAGTTCGACCCGCCGGCAGTTTTCCCGTCTCATCCTGCGCCTTGAGCGCGTCGAAATTTTTCTGCCGCCGAAGCCGATTCCGTTTCATCCGATCCGTGCCGATGACGAGGTAAGTCGCCGCACCCACGTAGGGGAAAAGGAGGATCGCCCAGAGCCACGCGAGCGTGGAGACCGGGCGTTTCTTTTGGAGGAAAAGGTGCGGGATGAGCAGCCAGGTGAGGAGGTATCCGGCGATGAGGATTAGAAGCCAGTTCATGATTCGAGATGGATGTCCGCGACGACGGGACGATGATCGGAAGCCACGCGCCGATCCCATTCATCGGAAAGCACGGCGTATTGCGAGACCGTGATCGCGCCTTGCACGAAGATGAAGTCGATCGTGCTCCCGAGCAACCCGCTGAGCCCGCGCCACGTCTTCCGTGGCCCATGCGGCGGATGCTGCGAGATGAGCGCGGCGTCGCGCAGTCCCTGCTCCGTGAGGATTTGGTAAGGTTTCGACAACACGCCGCAGTTGAAGTCGCCCATCAACACGACCGGGGCTTCACCCGCGATGCCAGCGATTTTCCGGCGGAGCAAATGCGCGCTTTCGATCCGCGCCCGCCGCCCGAGATGATCGAAGTGCGTGTTGAAACAGAACAACTCCCGCCCCGTCGTCCGCTCCCGCAGCCGCACCCAGGTGACCACGCGCGGCAGCGCCGCATCCCACCCGCGCCCCGGCTTGGTCTCCTCCGTGCTCAACCAAAAAGTGTCGTTTTCCACCCGCTCGAAGCGCTCCCGCCGATGGAACACCGCGCTGAACTCCCCGGCTTGATCGCCGTCATCGCGACCGACGCCGCTCCACTCATGCTCCGGCAGCGCGCGAGCGACATCGCCGACCATCCGCGCCGTCGCCTCCTGCACGCCGAGCACATCGGGCCGATGGAAGCGCACGATGCTCGCGACCAAATCCCGCCGCACCTCCCACCGGTGCCGCCCCCGCGCCCGCTCGACCCAGATATTGAAAGACATGCAGCGGATAAGTGCGCGCTCAGGGATGAGGGGGCCTGCCACGCGGCGGAAGCTGGCGCGCACAGCCGCCCCTGCCAAGCTCGGAGGCATCTGACCAACGGAGTTGCGGGCCGTGCGGGGAGTGGAACGCGGAGAGCCGCTTGCGCTGAGGGGTCAGGGCAAGTAGTTCTGTGCGCGACGATGACCACGACAGGCAGCACCTCCATGCAAGATCGAGCGCAGAAGGCTGCGAAAATCGAAGGACAGCCGGAGGCTTACAAGGTTTGCGAAGGGTGCGATTCCATCGTGGCGGCGCGGGTGGCGACATGCCCGAGTTGTCATGGCTATCGTTTCGACGACACGCGGGAGGCGGTGGTGGCGCAGGCGCGGCTGCTCGGCGCGCGGGAGCAGACCAGCGTCACGGCGGACAATCTTTTCTAGCAGCGGAGCAGCGCGCGCATGCCGACATTTCGCTATGCCGCCCGCAGTGCATCGGGGCAGTTGAGCGAGGGGACGCTGGAGGCGAACGACCGGTCGGCGGCGATCTTGCGGATCGAGTCGGAATACGGGATGCCGATCCGGGTGGAGGGCCTGGCGGATGGGAACGCGCAGGCGGCCCGGAAAGAGAAAACGGCCGCGGCGGTGGGCGCGCCGACGTCCCTGCCGATCGCGCAGCAGTTCCTCTTTACGGAGCAACTCGCGCATCTGCTCTCGGCTGGCATGACGCTCGACGAGGCGCTGGCCGTGCTGGTGAAGCGGCTGAAACATCCGCGCGTGCAGGGCCTCTGCCATGCGCTGCACGAGGCGGTGATCAACGGCAGGAGCCTCTCGCAGGCGCTGCGGGAGTATCCGAAAATCTTCTCGGCCCTTTATGTGAACATGGTGGCGGCCGGTGAGGCGAGCGGCACGCTGTCGGATATTTTGCGCCGCCTCGTGGTGCATCTCGCCGATGTGAAATCGCTGCGCGATCGCGTCCAGCAGGCGCTCATTTACCCGGCGATCCTGGTCGTCGCGGGGGTGGTCCTCATCCTCGTCTTCATGACGGTGATGGTGCCGCAGATCGAGGGCTTCTTTTCCCAAACAGGCCAGCCGCTGCCGCTGCCGACGCGGATACTGCTCGGCGCAAATGAAGTGATCACCGGCTATTGGTGGGCGGCTCTGCTGCTCGGGTTCGGCGGCTACGCGACGTTCAAGGCGTTGACGCGATCGGGCGAGGGGCGGCGGGCGTGGGACGCCTTCACCCTCAGGATCCCAGGCTACGGGCTGATCATCCGCTACCGCTTTTACGCGCAATTCGCGCGGACGCTGGGGACTTTGATCGAGAACGGCGTCACACTCCTCCGCGCGCTCGAGCTCCTCGAAGGCATCTCCGGAAACGAGCACATCCGCCAGCGCATCGTCCTCGCGCGGCAGTCGGTCATGGATGGCGCGAGCCTCTCGATCGCGCTCCAGCCGCACGCGATTTTCCCCGAGCTCTTCCTCGACATGATGGCGGTCGGCGAGCAGACGGGGCGTTTCGGCGAGACGATGCAGATGATCGCCGACGTCTATGAGCGCGAACTCGACAAGCAGGTGCAGATCGTCTCCGCGCTCATCCCGCCGCTGGTCATGGCCGTGATCGCGCTCATCGTGGGGCTGGTCATCTACGGCATCCTGAGCGCGGTTTTCAACCTCACGGCCGGCCTCCGGACGCGGGTCGGCTAGAGGAGTTTCGCGTTGCGAGGGGTGGGAGGCGGAGCTTATCTGACTCCGCTCTTTCGTGAAAAATTTCGTCTTCGCTGCATTCGGATTTCTGGCGGTGGTGCTCCCTGGCACCCCAGCCCGGGCGGAGCTGCGAGAGCAGCCGACGCCTTTCTCCGTGTGGCTCGATCTCCCGGCTTTGGCGTCGCTGAATGCCGCGCACCCGCCTTTCCCCATCTGGCTGGAATCAGTCGAGGCGCACTCCACCGACGCGAACGGCCCGGAGGAGCGCACGACTTATCGACTGCGGCTCCGGCGCATGGGCGGCTTGAACCAAAACCTGCTCCTCCGCGTTTTTTTCCACGACAGCGTGAGGCCGCGGGTGAGCGCCTGGTCGGAGACCGGAGCCGTGCGCATGGAGCCGCGCGCGCTCGGCGTGGCCGCGGGTCTCGACAGCTCGGAGAGCGTGATCATCCCGGCGCTCGAGACCGATTACATCGACGTGGAGGTGGCGGGCGATGGCTCGACGCTGCGCGGTGCTTTCCTGGCGACTTTGAAAAAAACCGCCGTCTGGCATGCGCTCGATTTTCACGCGGCACCCGAGCTCGAGGATCCTTTCGACGGCCCGCCACCGGCGTCCGGGAGCGGCGAGGACACCGCCCTGCTCGGCCGCGTGCGGGCGCGGCTCGACGACGAAGTCGTGCGGCTGGGCGATCCGGAGGACCGGGCGGTGGAGTTCGAGTTTGATCTCACGGCGGTGCCGCTGGTGGCGGCGGTGAGCTTCGAGGTGCTCGATGCCGATGTGGCGTGGCCGCTGGAGGTGATCGTGAACAATCGCGCGGCCGAGCAGGCGGCCATCGCGCTGCCCGACCTGGCCGATCCCGGCTACGCGGGGCGGGTCGTCGCGCTCGAGGCGGACATGCGCTTCCACTACACCGGGTGGCTGCGTGCGCAGCGGATAGTGCCAGGCGCGGCCTTGAAAGTGGGCACGAATCGCATCATACTGCGTCTGCCGCGAGCCGCCGGTCCGGTGGCAATCCGGCATCTCGATCTCCAGCTCAAATTCAACTCCCCAACACTCGACTACCGTCTGCAACCGATACGCCCATGAAATTCTCCTCTCGTAAAAACCACGCCTTCACGCTCCTCGAGATCATGCTCGTGGTCACGATCATCGCGCTGCTCCTCACGGCGGCGATCGTTTCTTTCCAGGGCCAGCTCGGCTTCGGGCAGGAGACGCGGATTCAAGGCGACCTGCAGACCTTCAAGACGAACCTGAATCTCTACCGCGCCCAAAACGGCTTCTATCCCTCCACCGAGCAAGGCTTGCAAGCGCTGGCGGCACGGCCCTCCGGCGAGCCCGCGCCGACCCAGTGGCACAAGTCCATCGAGAAGGTACCAAAAGATCCATGGCAGTCCGACTACGTCTATCTGAATCCCGGGACGCACAATCCAGACGGTTTCGACGTCTTCTCCCCCGGCGCAGACCGCAAGGCCGGCACCCCCGACGACATCGGGAACTGGGACGTGGAGAAAAAGTAGTCAGCTACCGGGGCCCGGGAATCACGGGCAGGCGGCGGCGCACGCGCACCGGCGGCTGAGGCCCGCCCCCCGTGGCGGCCGGTGGAGCGGCGGTCGAGGGGCTGATGATTTTTCCATTCACCGGGACGTTGGCGCCAGGCGGGCGCGCGGTGGGTTCGGCGGGAGCGAGCGGCCGCGCCAGCTCCGCCTGGTCAAACGACAGCGTCCCAAACTCGCTCCCCTTTTTCACGGAAACCTTGCTGCCCCCGACATTCTCCGACCAATCGACCTTGATGATCTCGATCCCCTCGGCGTTCTC
>PPFU01017297.1_pt1 | contig 15213 bp, 11 predicted proteins | sample 1535991 | NCBI WGS metagenome assembly PPFU01 (sample SAMN04901290, study PRJNA319586) | Hypolithon metagenome, whole genome shotgun sequencing project. | isolation source: Antarctic Hypolithon | place: Antarctica: Miers Valley | collected 2014
ATTCACGTATAGGCTGACTAGCTAATTCCATCCTAAACCGGCCTTAAATTAGTGCCATTCGGGTCAGTCCGCGCATGCGTGCAGACTCTCTTTCAAGTTCATCCGTTCATCATCGTCGCCTTCGCGATAGGCCGCAAGCACGCGGCTCACATTCCTGGGGTGCGCCATCGACAACCTGCGTGCCAGCGAGGTTCCTTGTTTGCACCTATGCACGGACTGACGCATTCCGCGCGCTACCGCTCGAACTTCAGCGTCACCACCTCGAACGGCGCGATGTCCAGCGTCACCTCGCCGTTGTCGATGAGTAGCTTCGACTGCGTCCTCTCAAGTAGATCCGCCGTCGCCACGCGGCTGTAGGGCAGCTTTGTCTTAAAAGTCATCCGCCCCCGCGTCCCGTACGCCTCGTAGAAACGCACGATGAGCGCGTCGCCCTTTTCCGCGCGCTTTACCGCCTCGATGATCACCCCCGGCCGGTCGATTTCAAAAAAGCCGCGCGACTTCGGCAGCGCGCCCGGATGGGCCGTGGCCGCGACCACCTGGAGCGGATTGTTCAGTGCGTAGCCCTGCTCGATCACCCCGCCCTCCCGGAAATCCCCCGCATGCGGGAGCAGCGAATAACAAAACGAATGCAGCCCGCGATCCGCCACCGGATCGGGCGCGGTCGGCGCGCGCAGCAGACTCAGCCGCATCACATTGTCGAGGATGTCGTAGCCGTATTTGCAATCGCTCAACAGCGCCACGCCATAGTCGCCCTCGGTCAGATCCGCCCACTTCTGCGCGCAGACCTCAAACCGCGCCAGATCCCAGCTCGTGTTGTAGTGCGTCGGACGCTCCGTGTGACCGTATTGAATCTCATACGTCGCTCGCGGCGACCTCACATTCACCGGGAACGCCACCTTCAACAGTTTGTGATCCTCCCGCCAGTCGATCTCCGTGTGGAAATCGATCCGCGGTGAACCAGCCCGCAGTGTCACCCGTTGTGTGATCCGCGACCGGTTAAAAGCGCGCACGATTTTCACCGTGGCGCGCAACTGCGTCTCCTCCACCAGTTCGATGCTCTCCAGCCCGCCGATTTCCTCCATGCAGTCGCGGTCGAAAATCTCGACGTCCCACGCGTCGTAAGTCGTCGGATGATCGCGGAAAAGCTGGAACACATTCCCTTTCGCCCCCGGCGCGAGTGCCTCCCGTCCCGCGCGATGATCGAACACCCGCGAAACGAATCCCGCCGTGTCGAACTCGACCTGATGAATTCCGTTGTCCAGGGTGATCCCCGCCTTCGACCGCACCACCTCGACCGGCTTGGCAAATGATCCGACCGGCCGCTCCTGCGCCCCCTCGACCACGGCATAGCCGCACGCCGGCACCGAGACAAAGAGCGGCCCACCGCCCGGCAGCGTCACCACCGCCTCGCGCGCATGGCTCGCGGTATTGAAGACCACCACCGGCTGCTCCAGCCCGCTCGTGTCGATCTGCGCCAGGAGCGCCCCGCGCGCGCCGCCGACGACACCTTCGCCCAGGCGCTTGATCGCCGCGTAATCCTGCGCCGCGTCGAGATAGACCCAGTGAATCGACGAGCCGGGAATGATGTCGTGAAATTGATTCAGCAACAAAAGTTTCCAGGCCCGGTTGAGCCACGCCGCGTTCGTCCGCTTCCCCGTGCGATTCGACACATCATAGACCGCGTGCTCCGGCTCCGGCCCGACCGGCTCGCAGGTCGTGCCGGCAATCACGTCGAAAAACTCCGCATCCCGCAGGAGGAACTCGCTCGTGCGATTCCCCTTCTTCGTCGCCGCCTGCGTCGTATAGGTGCCGCGGTGGAACTCGAGGTAGAGCTCGCCCACCCAGCGCGGCAGATCGCGCGCGTCTTTCTGCGCCTTTTGGAAAAAGTCCGACACTTTTTCCAGCTCGACCTTCGGGAGTCCTTCGAGATTTTTGACCCGCTTCGCCACCTCCAGCATCGCCTTCGTCGGCCCGCCACCACCGTCGCCGAACCCATAGACATAGAGCGAACGCGTCGCCCGGTCGTGATCCTTGAAGTTTGTTACATTCGCCGCGAGTTCCTCCGGCACCATCCTCGCGTTGTAAGTATCCGCCGGCGGGAAGTGCGTGAAGATGCGCGTCCCGTCGATCCCCTCCCACTCGAACGTGTGATGCGGGAACTTGTTAAATTGATTCCATGAAATCTTCTGCGTGAGAAACCACTCCACGCCCGCCTTTTTCATGAGCTGCGGCATCGAAGCGCTGTAGCCGAAGACATCGGGAATCCAGACGTCCTTCGTCTCCACTCCGAATTCCTCGAGGAAGAAATTCTTCCCGTGCAACATCTGCCGCACCAGCGATTCGCCGGAAGACACATTACAATCCGCCTCAATCCACATCGACCCGATCGGCTCCCACTGCCCCTTGCGCACGGCCTTTTTGATCCCGGCCCAAATGCTCGGGTAGTAATGTTTCATCCACGCATATTGCTGTGGCTGCGAGCAGCCGAAGACGTAATCGGGATAAGTCTCCATATAGGCGAGCGCCGTGGAAAAGGTGCGCGCGCACTTGCGGATCGTCTCCCGCAGCGGCCAGAGCCACGCCGTGTCGATATGCGCGTGGCCGATGGCGGAGAGCGTATGCACCGTATCGCCATTGCGCCGGTTCAGCACGTCTTGCAGGGCCTTCCGCGCCGGGCTAAATGTCGCCGGCTCCGACTCCTCGAAGATGTTCACCGCGCTGTTCAGCGCATACATCAACTGCCCCCGTCGCGCCGTTTTCTCCGGGACCGCGAGCAGCGTTTCGTAAGCCGTCTTGTAGTCGAAATACAAATCCCACGCCTCGCGATTCACGCAGACGATCTTCGCTTCGGTGAGCGTGAAAAGCGGATTGCCCTCCGGGTCAGCCAGCATCAGCGCATTCGTCGCGTGCTGCGCCGCCCGCGGATTCGCCGCCGCCTCCACGTAAAACGTGAATGACTCGTTCCCCTTTGCCTTCGCGGCCAGCGGCACATCGGGCCGGTTCACGTTGATCGCGCGCGTCGGCACGCCGTCCTGCCAGACCAGCCCCTCAACCGTGAAGCCTTCCCCAGACATGAATCCGAGATGCACATGCGCCTCAACCTCCCGCCCTTTCCACTCGCGCGGGATCGCGCCCGAGCAGCGCAGCCACGTTGTATCCCAGGCCGGCCCCCACATTTCCCCCACCACGAAAGGGAGGTAAGTCTGCCGCATCGCCTCCTCCACCGGCACCGGCTCGCCATGGACGTGCCACGCCTCAACCGTGAGCGGGAGCGGCATGCTGTAGAGCGTCGCTTCGATGCGGCTGAGAGCTTTCTTGAGGCGTTTGACGGTGATCTCGGGGTGTTTGTGCATGGCGAAAGCTGGCTTTTGTAAAGCCGGGCGCTGGGTCTGTCGAGAGAGCGGGCCTCTTACTTCTTGCTCGCGCGGTCGTGCCGCAGGATCTCGATGATCAACGCCAGCCCTCCGCCCGCCGCCGCGAGGAAGCAAAGGATCGCCAGTCCCGGATATCCAAAGATCTGAAAGCTCGTCTCCACCCGCATCAACAACGCCGCGCCCACGATCAACGCCGCCAGAATCAGCCCGAGCGTGATCCGATTCGCCACTTTTTGTATCCCAGTGATGAGCTGGTCCTCGTCGATGGTGTCCACTTTCACCCGCAATTTGTTGTCCGCGATCGCGTCCAGGATGCGATTGAGACGCCCCGGCAGCCGCTCGATCATGTCCTTCATCTCCAGCAGCCCGGCGAAAACATTGCCGCTCGAAGCCGACTTGAGCAGCCGGTGTTTGAGGATGTCGGCGGCGTTGCGGCGGATGGAAGCATTCGGATCAAACTCCGGCTCCAGTGCCCGACCCACGAGATCGAGGTTTAGCAAAGTCTTGCCGAGCATCGTCAGCTCGCGCGGCACGCGAATGCCGTTGCCCGCCGCGAGTTGATTCGTCTCCAGCACCACCCGCCCGACCTGCATCTGCAGGACGGTCGCGTCCTGCTGGCGGCCGACCAATTCCCCGATCGCCGCACGAAAACCCGGCTCGTTGAAGTCATCCCGCGGCGTGCCGATCTTGATCGCCGTCGTCGCCGCGTCATCGCTGCGGCCCTCGGAGATCGCGAGCAACAGTTGCAGCAAATCCTCCTGCAGCCGCGGCCCGATGCGCGCCGTCATCCCGAGATCGATCAAGGCCACGCGATGATCGTCCGTGAGCAGAACATTCCCCGGATGCGGATCGGCGTGGAAAAATCCATCGACGAGAATCTGCCGCAGATAAGCGCGGAACAGTTCCTCAGCCAGCCCCGCGCCGTCCACGTCCATCCGCGCGAGCGGGCTGAGCGACGTCACGTTTTTCCCGCTGATATACTCCATCGTCAGCACGCGGGAGCTGGTAAAATCCTCGATCGGTGCCGGCACAACGATCCGGGGGAAATCCACCATCTTCTCCCGCAGGGTCGCGAGATTCGCCGCCTCCTGCCGGTAATCGAGTTCCCGCATCAGGGAGCGCCGCAGCTCTTCCATCATCTTCGAAAACTCGTAGAGCCGCCCCGCCTCCGTGTGCGCGTCGAGGAAGCCCGCGATCTCGTCCATCGACTCGAGATCCTCGAGCACACGCTCGCGGATGCCCGGCCGCTGGATTTTCACCGCGACCCGCCGCCCATCGCGCAGCGTGGCGCGATGCACCTGGCCGAGCGACGCCGCCGCCATCGGCTCCCGCTCGAAATGCGCGAACGCCTTAGAGATGCGGGCGCCGATCTCCACAGGAACAATCGCCTCGACCTCTTCGTAGGGGAAAGGCGCCACGTCATCCTGCAGCCGCGTCAGCGCTGCGCGGTAGGGCGCCGGGAGGAAATCCGCGCGCGTCGAGAGGAGCTGTCCGAGCTTGACGAACGTCGGCCCGAGCGCCTCCAGATCCGCCGCCAGTTCCTCCGCCTTGGGCTCCGGCAGCGCTTCCGTGTCCTCCTCGATGTCCGAGCCTTTTAGCAGATCGGCGCGCCCATATTTTATAAGGAGCCAGCCGAGATGTTTGTAGCGTTTGAAGTGCTTGGGACTGAGTGAAAAGGCCATACAGATATCAACTCCGGGTGACAGAAACGGCGCTGCTGCGGGGTTCGGTTCCCAAAGCGTCGGAGATGAGATCGAGCCGGTCGGCGAGCTGTTTTACCCGGGCGAGCTGAGGCTCGAAACGGCGGCGCTGGGCGGCGCAGAAGGTCTGGAGCGGCGCGAAGGCGGTTTGGAGTTCGGCGTAGAAATGGTCGATGGCCTCTCGGAGGTGCCCTTCGATTTCATTGAGCACGCCCTCGCGCTTGCCGGTCATCTGCGCGCGGAACTCGGCGAGGATGCGGTTGCGTTTCACGATGGCGACGACGGTGCCGAAAAGCGCGGCGAGCCCGGCGATGGTGCCGGTGAGATCGAGCACGGCGACATGGGCGAGCGCGGCGACGACAGTGGCGACACCTCCCGCGGCGGCGACGCCGGCGGGGATGCGCAGCCACGTGGCGGTCTCGGCGAAGAGTCGGCTCATCTGCTGCTCGATCTGCTGGTCGGAGCTTTTTTCCACGAGCGTCTGCTCGATGCGGCGCAGGAGTTCCTCGCGCTCGGCGATGAAATCGGGCGCAGCGGCGCGGATGTTCCCGGCCTGCTTGAAATTCCGCTCGAGGCTGTCGTGGAGCTGACCCCAGACCTCGCGCAGGTCGGCTTCGATGAGGCCGATGGCCGCCTGCATGTGGCTCTGGATCGACTCCTGAAGCCGCCCCTCCACGTCGCGCCGGAACTCCTCTCGCCACGCGGCTTTGCTGACCAAAAGGCGGAGTGTGTTCCCGAGCGAGAGCTTTTCAGTGAGGAGCTCTTCGCCGCGCTTTTGCGACTGCTCGTAGGCCTGCGCGAGGGTCCAAAGAACCCCGCCGATCTGCCGCAGCGACTGTTCTTTCCGATCCTCGAGACTGAGCTGGAGGTGGCGGAGGCGCTCGGTGTCCTGCTTCACGATGGTGAAGCCGGCGCGCGCCTTATCGCTCACCTGCCGGAGGAGGATCTGGCCGGTCTGGGCGGTGGATTGGAGTTTACCGAGACGCGCGTTGCCGCGGGAAGCGCGCTCGCTAATGCAGCGCTCGAGCGCCTCGAACCCGCTGGCGGCGAGGAGTTCCGCGTTGCCTTCGCGTTTCGCCTGGAGCGCCTGGCGGGCGGAGACGGCAAAAATGGGGGAGTCACAATTCAGCTTGTCGCGCAGGGTTTCCCGCAGATGGCCGACGATGCTCTGGACCTCCTCGGGGGAGCGGAGATCGCACTGCTGCACGACGAAGACGACATTTTTCAACCACTCGTCGTGGACGTAGCCGAGGAACTCCCACGCAGAGCCGGCCCATGGATTGGTGATGGAAAAAACAAAAAGCACCACGTCGGCCATCGGGACGAACTCCTGCGTGATCGTCTGGTGCTGGGCGAGGATGGTGTTGGTGCCCGGAGTATCGACGATCTGGAAGTCGCGCAGGAAAAGATCGCCGCGCTGGCAGATGGCGAGGGCGTCGGAGACGTGCTCGTCGTGGTCGGGTGTGCCGTGCTTGAAGTGATAGACTTTGTCCGTGGCGGGGAGGACGTCGGTGCGGCACATCTCGCGGCCGAAGATGGCGTTGAGGAGCGAAGATTTGCCGGCCTTCACCTCGCCGACGACGACGAAAAGAAATGGCTCGCGGAGATTCGCGTCGAGCGCGTGGAGCGTGGCAGCGACTTCGGGGCCGGCCTCGAGCTCTCGCGCGACGCCGGCGAGGGAAAAAAGCGCGGTGCCGAGCTGGGCGCGCTGCTGGAGATATTCATCGCCGATCATCGGCTCTGACTTTCTCTCGGCTTCTTACGCTTGGTCGCAGGCGGCATCGGGGGGTCGGGGGACCGACGTGCTATTGCTGCGGCTCGACCGGGATGGCGCGGGCGGTGGGGATAGGCGTGGCGACCGGGACCGGCGCTTCTTCCAGCGCGGGCGACGGCGCGGGCGCGGGCGTGGCTTTCGGCGCGGGCGGGCGCTCCATCACGAGCAACTCGGAGACGGTGACGAACTTGAAACCCTTTGCCAGCAAAGCATCGAGCGTGGCGGGCATCGCATCGACGGTGGTCGCGTGGATGTCGTGGGCGAGGATGATCGCGCCGTTGCGCGTTTCTTTTAAAATGGCGCTCTCGACTCGCGAGGCGCTCCGATATTTCCAATCGAGCGGATCGACAGACCAGAGAATGACTTTCAGCCCCAGCTCCTCGGGGATCCATTTTTTCTGGGTCTTCGTGATGGCGCCGTAGGGCGGGCGCATGAGCGTGGGGGTGAATCCGGTGGCGGCCTTGATGGCGTCCTGCGTGCGGACGAGCTGGGAGCGGACGCCGTCGTTCGAGAGCTTCGCCAGGCTCGGATGCGACCATGAGTGGTTCGCGAGTTCATGGCCTTCGTCGTGGGTGCGTTTCAGGATGGCCGGGAATTCGCGCGCGTTCTGCCCGATGACAAAAAACGTCGCCTTGATGCCGCGCGCCTTGAGCATGTCGAGCAGGCGTGGCGTGGATTTTGGCACCGGGCCGTCGTCGAAGGTAATGGCGATATAGGGGCCATCGACGCTCACTTCGGAGTAGCTGGAGCCGGCACCGCTCGCCCGCGCCGGCTCTGGCATCGGGGTGGAATCTCCGGTGGGCGGCAAAATGGGCGCGCTTTCCTGCGCGGCGGCGGTGCAGGCGGTGGCGAGGATGAGAAGCAGTGAGCGGATGGTTTTCATGGATTTAAAGGAAGCGGCTGAGGACGGGGCGAAGTTTTTCCACCGTCGCCTCGGGCCAGAGGGCGCGGTCGGTGACGAGCGCCTGGTCGAGCGAGCGGTGCGACGCCCACGTCGGCTCGCGCGGGATGCGGGCGACGACGCGCGGGATGATCTCCTTCGCGGCGGCGGCGTTCGCGACGAGATGGTCGATGACGGTCTGCGCGGTGACGGGCGCCTCGTCGGCGCGCCAGCAATCGTAGTCCGTGATCATGGCGAGCGTGGCGAGGGCGATCTCGGCTTCGCGCGCGAGCTTGGCTTCGCCAAGGTTCGTCATGCCGATCACATCGAAGCCGAGCTGGCGATTCGCCTCGCTCTCGGCGCGGGTGGAAAAGGCCGGGCCGTCCATGTTCACGTAGGTGCCGCCGTCGTGGACATTGTGCCCGAGCGCCTTCGCTTCCTCGGAGAGTATCTTGCGCAGCTCGACGCAGATGGGGTCGGCGAAACTCACATGCGCCGCGATGCCGCCGCCGAAAAACGTATGCGCCGCGCGCCGGCTCGTGCGGTCGAAAAACTGCGACGGAAGGAGGATGTCGCGCGGGCGCACATCCTCGCGCAGGCTGCCGACGGCGGTGACGCAGATGATCCAGCGGACGTTGAGCGAGCGGAGGGCGTGGATGTTCGCCCGGTGATTCAGCTCGTGCGGCAGGATGCGGTGGCCGCGTGCGTGCCGGGGGAGGAAATAGACCTGCCGCCCCTCGAGCCGACCGCCGAAGATGACATCGGACGGTTTCCCCCACGGCGTGTCGATCGCGTGCTCCCGCGGCGACTCGACGCCTTCCATTTGATACAGACCGCTCCCGCCGATGATTCCGATGGCAGGCTCTTGTTCTTGCATCGGCGGACTAAAGCAGAGGCCCGCTCAGGCGTGAAGAGTGGAAAATGACGAAATCCGAATGACGAATGACGAAGTGAAGCGCCGCTTCCGAATCTTCAACTCTCAAACTCTTCACTTTCGTTCCCATTCCTCCCCGCCACGAGGCTGCCGTCGCCACACACCGGGTCTGCGTTGTCGTCCGTCACCGTGGCCCGCAGCAGCGTGATGAATGCCTTCTGCGCCGGCGAACGCGTCCGGTTCCGCTTCGTCAGGATCGAGACCGGCCGCCACATCTCGGGCTCCACGATGGGAACCGCGCTGAGCATCCCGCTGCGCACCTCGTCGCGCACCGTATTCTCCGGCACGACGGAGACGCCTTCCTCAATGATGACCGAGCGCTTCACCGTCTCCACATTGTCGAACTCCATCGCCTGCACCACATTCACATCCCTCTCGCGAAACTGCCGGTCGATCATCCGCCGCGTCGGCTGATCGGACTCGAAGGAAATGAAGCGCTCCCCTTTCAACTCGGCCAGCGGCGCGCTCTCCCGCCCCGCGAGCCGGTGCGCCGGAGGGCAGATGATCACGAGTCGGTCGCGGCAAAATGTCTCCTCGACCAGGCCCTGCCGCCGCTGCGGATAGGCGACCAGGCCGAGATCCACCGTCCCGGCGAGCACCTCATCATAGACCTGCTGGGAACGCCGATACTCCACCTGCACCTCGACATCGGGATACTCCGCGCGGAACTTTTTCAAATACGGCGGCAGCTCATGCAGCCCCACGCTGAAAATCGACGCGATCTTTACGTCGCCCGCCACCACATCGCGCAGTTCGTGCAGGCGGTCGCCGAGATGATTGTAGATGTCGAGGATCGCGCGGCTCGCATCGAGAAAGACTTCGCCCTCGGGCGTGACGGCGAAATGCCGCCGCCCGCGCTCGACCAGCGTCACGCCGAGCCGATCCTCGAGTCCGCGGATTTGCTGGCTCACGGCGCTCTGCGTCACGTCATTGGCCTCGGCCGCGCGCGAGAAGCTCGCGGTCTCAACCAGGTCACAGAAAATTTTGAAGGAGGAGAGTTGCATAGGTGTGTTGGGGGAGTTTCGCTGATGCGTCCGAAAACGGTCGTCTTCCCTGCCAATGAGCCCGCCCCTTGCCGACACTCTTGCCACCGTCCACGATTCCATCGTCGCCGCCGCAGGCCGGGCGGGGCGCGACCCGTCGGAAGTCGAGCTGGTCGCCGTCTCGAAAACCCATGCGCCCGAGGCCGTCGCCGAGGCGCTCGAGGCCGGGCAGACGGTCTTTGGCGAGAGCCGGGTGCAGGAAGCGCGGGGGAAAATTTCGCACGTTTCCAGCCGCGCCCGCTGGCACTTCATCGGGCATCTTCAGAGCAACAAAATCCGGCACGCCCTGCCGTTGTACGAGCTTTTCCACGGCATCGACTCCCTCGCGCTGGCGCGGGAAATCGACCGGCTCGCCGCCGACGCCGGGCTTTTCCCGCGCGTCCTGCTCGAGGTGAATGTGGCGGGCGAAGGGAGCAAATACGGCTTCACCCCCGAGAGCCTGCGCCGTGATCTCGATCCGCTGCTCGGCCTCAGCCGGCTCCAGATCGAGGGCCTCATGACCATCGCCCCGCTCGCACCCGAGCCGGAGGCCTCGCGCCCGCATTTCGCCGCCCTGCACAACCTGCGCGACGAGTTGGCGGCAGCCGCTGGAGTTCCCCTCCCCCAGCTCTCGATGGGCATGAGCGGAGACTTCGAGATCGCGATCGAGGAAGGCGCGACGCTCGTCCGCGTCGGCAGGGCGATCTTCGGCCCGCGCCCGCGAAAATGAAGCGCGGCTTCAGAAATTTCCCGGCGAAGCCGACCGGGTAGCGCCCGCGCCCTCGCGGGCTGGTTTTGGCACCCTCGCCGAAATACCCAACTCAACGCGCAGCGTCACATCAAATCGCTGGGCCGAGAGCCGTCGTTTTAGATAGTGGCTGCGCCGTCGGTTGGACCTTTCGGCGAGGGCGCCGAAAGCAGCGCGCGGGGCACGGGCGCTACCCGGAACTCAGTTTTACAACTCCGCAGGCGTGGAATACCGTTCCGCCCCGAGCCGATGAATTTCCCACGCCGGCAGATGCAATCCTCCTCGCGCGGCTGGCCCCACGGCCCGCCGACCCTCCTCGCGCTGCTCATCATCGCGAATGTCGCCTGCTTCCTCGCCCAGTCCCTCGCCGACCGATTCATCACCCCCGGCCTCGCTGCGCATTACTTCGCCCTCAGCGCCGCCGGTCTGCGCGCCGGGTATTTCTGGCAGCCCGTCACCCATCTTTTCCTCCACGGCAACGCCTGGCATCTCCTCGCCAATATGCTCGCCCTCTACTTCGCCGGGCGCGGCATCGAGAGCATCCTCGGCCGCGCGCACCTCCTCGGCATCTTCCTCGCCGGCGGCCTTGCCGGCGCGGTCGCCCATCTCCTTTTCTCCTCGGCAGGCGCGATCGTCCTCGGAGCATCCGGCGCCATCGCCGCCCTCATCGTCGCCTACGCCACCATTCTGCCCAATCTCGAGTTCACCCTCCTCCTCTTCTTCGTCATCCCCGTGCGGATGCGGCTAAAATATCTCGCCGGCGGCATCGTTTTGCTTTCCCTGCTCTTCACCGTCACCGGCGCCGCGCCCGGCATCTCTCACCTCGCGCATCTCGGCGGCGCGCTCCTCGGCTGGGCCTACGTGCGGCGGCTCGGCTTCGGCACGCCCCTGCGCATTGAGCGTCATTTCATGGAGAAAAAAGAGCGCGAAGCCCGCCGCGAACGCCTCACCCCCGCGCAATTCATCAATCAGGAGATCGACCCGATCCTCGACAAAATCTCCCGCGAAGGCATGCAGAGCCTCACCCGCGCCGAGCGCCGCATCCTCGAAAAAGGCCGGGAGAAGATCGCGCAAAAGACCACCCGCCGTTGAGCGGAGACCGCTTCGCGCCACGCTTTGCTAAACTGGGCGTGACGCTGACGGCGAAACATCCCGCCTCGGGCTGCGTTTCCTCCTCGTCCTTGCGCGGCTCGTCACGATCTAGAGCGATCGTGTCCACGTCCTCATGGAATCATGCAGCGCGACTCCGTTTGCCGCAGTCCATGTGACTCAGCGCACAGCAGTTTCATCCCCGGCGTCGTCCTCCTCCTCACCGAGTTCCTCTTCGATTTCGCGTTTCCATTTCAGCGAAAGGAACGGGCGCAAAAACCCATAGAGCAGATACGAGAGGAAGAGGACGGCCGGCATCCATTCGTACCACATGATCGTGAAGACGATGAGAAACAGGATGACCAGGAACCGCGGAATCGAGCGCTGCGTGCGCCAATTGATCCCCTTGAAGCTCGGGTAGCGGAACCGGCTGAACATCATGAACGAGAGGAAAACCATGAGCGGCGGGAGCACCCATTTCCACTGGCCGAGCGTGCGCTCCTCCGTCCACCAGAGCAGGAAAAGGGTGAGCGACGCCGTAAGCCCGGCGGCAGCGGGGATCGGGATGCCTTTGAAATCCTTGCTCGCCGCGCCTCCGCCCGCGGCGGCGATGCAGTTGAAACGCGCCAGCCGCAGGGCACCGCACACGAGGTAGATCGAGGCGATGATCCAGCCCGCGTTCGGGAATTCCTTGAGCACGATCCGATAGACCATCAGCGCCGGCGCGACGCCGAAGGAGACGATGTCCGCGAGCGAATCGAACTCGCGCCCGAAGGGGCTGTCCGTGCCGCCGAGCCGGGCGAGCCGTCCATCGAGCAGATCGAAGATGCACGCGCCGAGGATGAACCAGATCGCGAAGTGGAAAAGCTGCGCGGCGTGCTCCGGCTCGGTGCTCTGGAGCAGCGCGCCTTTGAGTATCTGCACCGTCGCCGCGAACCCGCAGAAGAGGTTCCCCGCCGTCATCAAGTTCGGCAGGAGGTAGATTTTCGGCGTCTGCTCGTCGCTCATCGGGATGCTGATTTTCGAATGAGGAAATGAAGGAAAGCAGGAAACGGAAGGGGCTCACCGCCAAGACGCCAAGACGCCAAGGGGAGCAGATTTTTCGCCACGAAGACACGAAGCCGCGAAGAGGAGGAAGAAAGGTGAGCTGAAAAGGTGACGGATGGGTTTCGAATCAGGAAATGAGGAAAACAGGAAACGGAAAGGGAGCAGCGCTGTGCGCCGCCCTCCGGATTTCCTGCTTTCCTACTTTCCTGATTCATAAAACCGACGGTTTGATCAGGGCGCGAGGCGGGCGATGATCGTCTCCCCGCCTTTCACCCGGTCGCCCGCGTGGATGGTAATCTCCGCATCGAGCGGCACGAAAACTTCCGTCCGCGAGCCGAACCGGATCATCCCGAAACGCTCCCCTTTTTCCAAAACGTCGCCGACCTTCGACCACGCGACGATCCGCCGCGCGATGGCTCCCGTGATCTGCCGAATGACGAGCGTTGCCCGCGGATTCTCCAGCGCCCAGGTCCACGATTCGTTCAGCGTGGTCGCTTCTGGGTGGCGGGCGTCGAGCATCTTGCCGACGCGGCGCTCGGAGTAGGTGATTTTCCCCTCCAGCGGCGAGCGGTTCGTGTGGACATCGAAGACCGAGAGGAAAATCGCGATCCGCTTCATCGGCCGGTGGAGAACCTGCGCCTCCTCCATTTCCACCACATCGACGACCACGCCATCGGCCGCCGCGACCACCGCGCGCGGATCGGCGGGGGCGATGCGATCCGGGTCGCGGAAAAACCAGAAGACGTAGACGGTGAGCAGCGCCCAAAGCCCGGCGAGCCAGCGGCAGAACGGTGTGGTGACGACGGCGAAAAGCCCGAGCACGGCAAAAATCCAGCGGGCTTCCTTGAGAGTTTGGCGGCGAAACATGGTGGTGAGGCTAGAATCGCCGCAAGTGATGGTAAAGGCCGCAACCGCGCGCTCTCCTCGCGCCCGACGGTCAGACCAGCGTTCAGCTTTCCTCTGCCGCCAGCGCCTCCAGCCGCGCGCCGATGCGCATGTGGAGCAGCGCGATGAGCGCGGCTCCGATGAAAATGAGCAGCACACCGCCCGCCTCCCGGAAGACCAAGACAGAGAATCCTCCTGCGAACATGTTGCCCACCCACATGATCGCGATGCCGAGCGGAAGTGAGCCGTGCTTAATTTTCAACGACAGCCACGCGACCAGATGCGGGAATAGAATCGCCTCCATCAGGACGATCAGCGCGCCCTGGATGAAGTAGAAAAGAACCATCCCGGAAGGCCGAAAGTTCGGGGAGCGTTCGATCCACAGCAGGCACCAGCCGAGGCAAAAGAGCGAGAACGCCGGCGCGACGGAGAGAAGCGCTCCCGCGACTTTGCTGTAGGCGACCTGTCGCATCGTCATCGGCAGCGTTGCGAGGCTTGATAACGTCTTCCACCGCACTTCCTGCGCAAAAACCCGCGCCGCCGCGTGGCCCAAGCCGACCATCCCGCCGAGAGCCCCGATCCATATCATCACATAGCCCAACCGACTCCAAAGGAACTCGTCCCTGCCGGTATTCGCGACGATCATCCAACTGATCCCGCCAATGAGCGCTGCATACACCACAATCTGGGAGATGAGTCCAACCCGCCCTTGGAAAGTGAAGTGAAACTCCTTCCACGCGAGCGCGTTTTTCCATGGCCGACTCGCGCGCAACATCCGCAGCCGCGAGGTGCGCCGGACGACGCCTCGACGTGGAGCCGATTCTGACATGTCGCGGGTGAAAAAATCAAACCCCGCCCACGAGGCGAGAAAACAGAGGACTCCGGCGGCGGTGTTGCTGATGACTTGGTAGCCGACTGATCGATCGCTGAAGCCGGTCAAGAGGATCTCACCGAGGCGGCTGAAAGGCGACGCCTCGCTGAACCACGCGAGCCCGGCTTTTATCCACTGCTCAGTCCCGGCGCTGATCCAGCCCACCGAGTTGGATAACCCGGCGAGACCCCCCGCGAGAGGCGGGCCGAAGTAGAACACTGCAAGCACGACGACCGTGAGCACGGCTGCCGTCGCAGTGCGGCGGCAGACCACGGAAAAGAACAGCGCGAGATTGCAGAGCAGGAACGTATAAGCTCCGAGCGTCCAGTAAGCGGCGGCGATCTGGTGCAGCGACACGCCGCCGAGCGTGATGGCCAGAAGCGTGAAAGGAATCTGCGCCACGAGCAGCAACAGCGCGCCAAAGAGCCGGCTGGTCGATTTTCCCAGCAAGATCGAGAGCGGGCTCAGGCTCGTCATGCGCAGGAGGCCGAGCGTCGTCTCCTCCTTTTCCTCGGCGATGGCGGAGGCAAAATAGCTGACCCCGACCAGCGTGACGAAGACGACGTTGATGTAGAGAACTGACGAGAAAAAGGTGAGTCCCGGCGCGCCCGACCAGCCCATCGTCTGGTGGCTGCTCCAGAGGAAAAGGAGGATGACCAGAACCAGGCCGGCGCGTGAGATGTAGGTGAATCGCGAGCGCGTATCCTCGCGCAGGGAGCGGTTGAAAAGGGCGAGGAGTGGGCTGGTCACTGCGGGGAAGGTTTACTTCACCGCGCGCCCCGAAGTCGAACGTCGAGAGACCGCTCGTTTTTTATATGACGCTATCGCGTTGTGGTCGGTGTTTCGGCGAGGGCGCCGAAACCAGCCCGCGAGGGCGCGGGCGCTACCC
>PPFU01013774.1_pt1 | contig 15200 bp, 8 predicted proteins | sample 1535991 | NCBI WGS metagenome assembly PPFU01 (sample SAMN04901290, study PRJNA319586) | Hypolithon metagenome, whole genome shotgun sequencing project. | isolation source: Antarctic Hypolithon | place: Antarctica: Miers Valley | collected 2014
TGGAGCGCTACTTCCGCGATGCCAAGATCACCGAGATCTACGAAGGTACCAGCGAAATCCAGCGCCTGGTCATCGCGCGCAACGAGACCGGATTGCGGTAGGGCTTCGGGAGTTCGCGGCAAAAGAAAAGCCCCGGCATGCCGGGGCTTGTTCATTGCGTGCCGCCGGACTTATTCGGCAGCCGGAGCGGCGCCGAACCTGTCGCCGAAGAAATCACCTTCGTTCCAGTTCGGGCGCTCGCCGGCATCGCCGACCAGTTGGCCGATGCGTGCGTTCAACTTCGCCAGGCGAGCGGCATCGCCATACTGGATCGGTTGCGAGACGTCATCGCAGGGACGGTGGTAACAGTTGCGGCGGAACGATTCCTCGGCCGCCGTTGGATCGACGTCGGATCCGGCCGCTGCCTTGGTGCCTCCCTTGAGGTATACCGCCGGCACGCCGGCGCGCACGAATGCGTACTGGTCGCTGCGCACGAATACCACTTCGGCCGGGGCAGGGTCGGGAGAAATCCCGACGCCCAGCTCCGCCGCAGCGGACTCCAAGGTGGCCTGCAGCGAGGAATGCTCCACACCTATCGGCACCACGTCGCTCGTGGGGGTCAGCAGCACCGGCATGTCGACATTGAGGTTGGCGACCATCCCGCCTTCGCCGACCGGGGGGTTTGCAGCGAAATAGTGGGCTCCCAGCAGGCCCTTCTCCTCGGCCGTCAGCGCCACGAACAGCATCGAGCGCTTCGGACTGGTCGGCGCTTCGGCCAGTTCTCTTGCCGCCTCCAGCATCACTGAAACACCCAGCGCATTGTCCAGTGCGCCGTTGTAGATCGCGTCGCCATTTTCTTCCGGCCCGATGCCGACATGGTCCAGGTGCGCCGAGTAGACAACGTGCTCGCCCGCGAGCGCAGGGTCGCTGCCGGGGAGACGCGCCACGACGTTGCGGGACTCCATCGACTCGATGCGGGTGCTGCCGGCCAGGGTCACGGTGCCGGGCAGGTCGAACGATTCCAGTTTTCCGGCCTCGGCCGCCTTGAACAGTTCGTCGGCAGGGTGTTGTGTGCCGGCGAAGATGGCTTGCGCTGCCGAAGCTCCGGCCGAAGCCACGGCCTGCAGCTGCGGAAAGGTATCGATGCCCTTGCCGTCCTCGCCGCGCAAGCGCATTCCCGGCATCGTCGCGGCCCTGGCCGTGCGTTCCCACGGCGTGCGCGCCTCGTGCTCGGCACTGTTGAGGAACACCGCCCCCACCGCCCCTCGCTCGGCGACCGTACGCAGCTTCTCGGTGCTGTTGGAATAGAACGCGCGACGGTCGTTGTCGAAGCGTGACGGCGCACCGCTGAAGAAGATCGCAATCTTGCCCTCGACGTCCACATCCTTGAAGTCGTCATAGCCGAGTTCCGGCGCATGCACACCGTGGCCGACGAACACGGCCGGCGCCGTGAGCGAGTGCCTGGGTGACTCGTAGTTCAAGGCGGGCAGGTACTGCTCGCCCAGGACCAGAGAACTGGTCTTGCCGTCGCGTTCGATCTGGAACGCGCTGCCTTCCTCCACCCGGGTCGCCTTGAGCATCGGCACGCGCTGGAACCAGGTGCCATCGTCGCCAGCCGGCTCCAGTCCGAGCTCTTTGTAGCGCCTGGCCACGTGCTCGGCGGCCAGGTCGTAGCCGCGTGTCCCGGCCTCCCGGCCTTCGAGCGCATCGTCGGCCAGGTAGCGCACGTCGGCTTCTATGCGCGCGGCCGCTTCGGGATAGGCCGTCGCCGGCGCAGTGATCGCGGGCGTGCCGGTTGACGTCGCATCGGGCTCGGCTTTGCAGCCTCCCAGTACTACGAGGAGCGCAGCGAAGAGCGTGGTGTATCGGATCATGCCGTCGGTCCAGCGGGGCGGAGGCTGACATTAGCATGGGCTCCAGCAGCCCTCACCGAAGCAGCACGGCGCCGTCCGGAGCCGTGCTTCCGTGCGTCGTAAATGTTTCAGCCCACCGGCGTTCCGACGATCCTTGGGTCGTGCGTGTTTCGCTTGTCGTCCACGACTTCGGCATCGGTACCGGCACGATGGTCGCCGGCCAGGTACAGGTAGAACGCCGGCAGGACGAACAGGGTGAAAGCCGTTCCGATGGTCATGCCCGATGCGATCACCATGCCCATCGAGAAGCGCGAGGCGGCGCCTGGACCGTCGGCGATCAGCAGCGGGATCATGGCGAACACCAGGGCGGCGGTGGTCATCAGGATCGGCCGCAGGCGGATGGAGGTGGCTTCCTCGATCGCCTCGCGCTTGCTCAAGCCGCGGTCGACCTGCAGCTTGTTGGCGAACTCCACGATCAGGATGCCGTGCTTGGCGATCACGCCGATCAGCGTGACCAGTCCCACCTGGGTGTAGATGTTGATGCTCATCCCGGGAAACGCCTCGATACCGAAACCGAAGCCCAGTATCCCGCTCGCGATCGCCAGCACGTTGAGCACCAGCAAGGCCCCGCAGATCGCCATTGGCACGGTGACCAGCATGATCAGCGCGTCGCGGAAGCTCTCGAACTGAGCCGACAGCACCAGGAAGATGATCAACAGCGCGAACAGCAGGGTGAACAGCATCGCCGAACCTTCGTTCTTGAACTGGCGCGACTCACCCGCGTAGTCGACGCTGTAGCCCTGCGGCAGCACCTCGGCCGCTGCTTCGTCCAGAACTGCAAGCGCGTCGCCCTTGGACACGCCCGGACGTGGCTGGAAGGTGATGCCGACGGCGTTGAGCTGCTGGAACCGTTTCAGCGTCTGCGGCTGCGCGGTCTCCTCCAGTGTCACAAGCGTCGACAGCGGGATCAATTCGCCATCGCGGGTGCGGGTGTAATAGTTGCCGAGCTGGTCAGCGTTGAGCCGGTCGCTGCGCTGCACCTGCGCGATCACCCGGTAGGAGCGGTTGTCCATGGCGAAGCGGTTGGCGTAGCCGCCGGACAGCAGCGCCGCCATGTCGGCTGCGAGGGTCCGCATGTCGATGCCCAGCGTGGCCGCCTTGTCACGGTCGATCTGCACTTCGATCCGCGGCTTGTCGATCTTCAGGTCGGAGTCCAGGAAGATGAAACGGCCGCTTTCACGCGCACGCTGCATCACGCCGTTGGCCAATTCCTGCAGCTGCTCCACGGAGCCGATTCCGCCGATCACGAACTCGCCACCGCCGCCGCCGCCAGCGCTGGGCAGGGCGGGGGGTATCAAGGCGAAGATGTTGAGCCCGGTGACCTGGGACATCTGCGGCTGCAGGTCCTGGTCTAGAACCTGCTTGGTGGAGCGCTCGCGCTCGCTCCACGGCTTCATGACGAAGCCACCCATCGCGCTGTTGCTGGCTCCACCGCCGCCGCCCATGCCGCCGTTGAACAGGAAGTAGTTCTCGATCTCCGGGATGCCCTTGGCGATCTTCGTGACTTCCTCGGTGTAACGCTCCATGTAGTCCAGCGTTGCGTAGGAGTCGGCGCTGGCGATGGCAAACACGAAGCCCTGGTCCTCGGCCGGGGCCGGCTCCTTGGGCGAGGCCATGTAGAGGAAGATGCACGAGACGAAGACGATGGCGCCGAACACCGCGATCACGCCCTTGGTTTCCAGGGCGCCATGCAGCTTGCGCTGGTAGCCGTGGCGCAGCCACTCGAAGCGATCATCGAGCCAGCTCTCCAGCTTGCCCTTGGAGCCTCCGCTGTGCGGCTTGAGGATGCGCGCGCACATCATCGGCGTGAGCGTCAGCGCGATCACGCCCGACAGCAGCACCGAGCCGGCCAGGGTGAATGCGAATTCGGTGAACAGCACGCCGGTCAGGCCGCCCTGGAAGCCGATCGGCACGTATACCGCCACCAGCGTGGTGGTCATTGCAATTACCGGCCACGCCAGCTCGCGTGCGCCCAGCAGGGCCGCATCGGTGGGGGACATGCCGTCCTCGATGTGCCGGTGGATGTTCTCCAGCACGATGATCGCGTCGTCGACCACGATCCCGATCGCAAGCACCATGGCCAGCAGGGTCAGCAGGTTGATGCTGAAACCCATCAGCAGCATCAGGAACATCGAGCCGACCAGCGACAGCGGCACCGCCACGGCCGGAATCAGCACGCTGCGCAGCGAACCCAGGAACAGGAAGATCACCACGATGACGATGATCACCGCTTCGATGATCGTGGTCACGACCTCGTCGATCGCATCCTGGATGGCCTTGGTGCTGTCGTAGGGAATCGAGGCGGTGATGCCTTCAGGCAGCTGCGGGACGATCTCGCTGTCCCAGACTTCGCGCACGGCCTTGATCACGTCGAGCGAGTTGGCGTCGGGAGCCACGAAGAGGCCCATGAACGTGGCGGCCTCGCCGTTGATGCGGACCGAGCTTCCGTAGGATTCGGAGCCCAGCTCCACGTCGGCCACGTCGCCCAGGCGCACGATCGCGCCGTCGGCTTCGCGCACGACGAGGTTGCGGAACTCTTCGGGGGTGCGCAGGTCGGTGCGCGCGGTCAGGTCGACCGCCACCATCTGTCCCTTGGTCGAACCCAGCGCCGAGAGCACGTTGTTCGACTGCAGCGCAGCAGCCACGTCGCTGCCGGTGACTTCGAGTGCGGTCATGCGGTCGGGCTTGAGCCAGACGCGCATGGCAAAGGCGCCCGCGCCGAGGATGTCGGCGCGCTGCACGCCGGGGATGGTCGCCAGCTTGGGTTCGACCACGCGCGTCAGGTAGTCGGTGATCTGGTTGGTGGTCAGGCGCTCGCTGGCGAATGACACGTACATGGCCGCGATCTGCTCGCCCTGCTGCAGTTCGATCACCGGATCTTCGGATTCGGGCGGCAGCTGGCTGCGCAGCTTGTTGACCTTGGCCGCGATCTGGGTGAGCGCCTCGTTGGGATCCTGGTCCAGGCGGATGTAGGCCTGGATGATGCTGACGCCGGCCGAGCTGCTGGAAGTGATGTAGTCGATGCCCTCGGCGCTGGCGACCTCGCGCTCCAGCGGCGTGGTGATGAAGCCCTGGATCAGGTTGGCATCGGCACCGAAATAGGTGGTGCTGACATTGATCACTGCGTTGCGCAGCTCCGGGTACTGGCGCACGTTGAGGTCGGTCACCGCGCGCAGGCCGAACAGCAATATGAAAAGGCTGACGACGATCGCCAGGACCGGTTTCTTGACGAAGATGTCGGTGAATTTCATCCGGGGTCTCCCCCTCGACCGCAGGCGGAGGAGGGTTGGGTGGGGGAGCGGCGAGCCTGGGCCCGCCGGCAGCGCATTGGGTCTAGCGGTTTTCCGGGTCCGGGCGGGCTTCGGACGACGGGGAGACCTTGTTGTTGATGGTCACGGCCGCGTCGTTGCGCAGCTTCAGCAGGCCGCTGGTGACGACGCGCTCACCGGGCTCGAGCCCCTCGGTGACCGCGACGAGGTCGCCTCGCGTCGCACCGGTCTTGACGAAGCGCTGTTTGACCGTGAGCTGCGGGCCGGCAGGCTTGCCGTCTTCGGTCTTCGCACCTTTGGCCGGAGCGGCTTCATTGATCACGTAGACCGCATTGCCATAGGGATTGAAGCTGACCGCGGTCTGCGGGATCACCACCACCGATCGCGCGCCGCCGCTGGAGAACTGCACCTTGGCGAAGGAGCCTGGCTTCAGTGTCTTGTCGGGATTGTCCAGGGTCGCCTGCACCTGGAAGTTGCGCGTGCCCGGATCCACGTCCGGCTCGATGGCCGTGACCACGCCCTCGAATCCTTTGCCGGGCAGGGCGTCGACTGTGGCGGTGATCCGGGCGCCCTCCTTGACCTTGGACACCATCTGCTCGGGCAGGTTGAAGTCCAGGTAGATGGGGTCCAGCGACTGCAGGCTGACGATGGGATCGCCGGGGTTGAGGTACTGACCGAGGTCGACCTGGCGGATACCCAGTACGCCGTCGAAAGGCGCACGCACGGTCTTCTGCGCGATCAATGCCCGCTGTGCCTCCACCTGCGCCAACGCGTTGGCCGCCTGGCTGTTGCGCTCGTCTACATCGGCGCGCGAGACCAGCTGCTGCCCGCCGAGCTCGCGCCACCTGTCCCGCTGGGTGACCGCCAGTTTTGCCGAAGCCTCGAGCGCACGCAGGGTCGCCGCTTCGTTGGAGGTATTGAGACGGACCAGGACGGTGCCAGCCCGGACCGGCTGGCCTGCGGTGAACAGCAGTTCCCTGATCACGCCGCCGGACTCGGTGGTCACATCGGTGCCGTTGACGGCCTTCATTGTGCCCACCGCCTGCACATCGTCCGCCCACTTGTCCTGGCGAGCGGCGAACGTGCTCACCGCCACCGGGGGCGGCTGCATGGTGTCGAACATCGCGTTGGTCTGGCGGCCGATCATGGCCTTCACCAGGAAGATTCCGCCGAACACGACCAGGGCCCCCAGCAGCATCCAGATCATCCGCTTGGTGAACGATGGGGCTTTCGTTTTGCTATCACGCGTTGCCATGGTGGAATCTCTACGAACCGTTGACTGGGGTGGACGCAGTACCTGGTCAGGACCGGGCACTGCGCTGGTTTGGGTTGAGCGGGATCGTCCTAGCTCGTGGTCGATGGTGTCCGCGAGCGGGGTGCGTGGACCTCGGCTGCAGACGGCGGATCATCGGGGGCGAAGGCACGCATGAAGTTGCCGATCGCGAACTCCAGCCAGGCCCGTCGCCCTGGATTCGAATCGCGATGGCTGACAGCAAGTCGCTGCCGCTCCATGTCCAGGCCGCCGATCATCGACATCAGCAATTCCGCGGCCAAGTGCGGATCGTCAGGCCGCAGGTCGCCTCGCGACATCGCGGCCTGCAGCCAGATCGCCAACCGTTCCTGCATCGCCTGGCAGCCGTCGCGATACAGGGCCTGCGCCTCTTCGGGATACTGCTGCGACTGCGCGGCAAGCAGGTGACAGGCCGCCACGACCGAGGGATCCGACAGCCGCGCAAGATGTTCTTCGGCGAAAACGAGCAGCGTTTCGCGGACTCCGCGCGTTGTCGAGTCCAGGGGCGCGGAGGCCAGCTCCAGGTGCTCCTGCATCATGCTGCGCAGCAGTTCGTGCTTGCTGCCGTAGTCCGAATAGAGGGTCTGCTTCGCGCAGCCGGCGCGCTGCGCCACGGCCTCCATGCTGACCCGGTAGCCCAGCTCCCCCATCAGCTCGCGCACGGCCTGGTGCACGCGCTGGCGGCGTTCGAGGGCTGAGGAGGAGGGGGCAGGGGCGACCATGGAGTGGACTATACCGTCCAGTACAGTAACTGACCAGCAGCATCTTTCGCCAGTACGTTGACGGGTAGGCATGCCGGCAGGCCGCGTGCCCCGACTGCACCTGGCTGGCTGACGCTCCGCCCGCTCGGTACGCCAAGCGGTGTTCCCCATGGCGGGGTGACTCGCCTCGGGCGCCCATGCCGTCTCGCAACAAGGGGAATGCGGCACGCAACGCTACAATGCGCGCCTTGCACTCAACCACCCGAGCCACGGCCTGCATGAACCCTGTTCGCAACTCGAAAAAATCAAAGAAATCGTCCTCCGAAACAATTGAAAAGAGCGTTGTTGACCGCGTGGTCGATGCGGGCTCGGCAGCGGCGGCGGCCGTCGATGACGGGTCCAAGGCCGGTCCCGGCTTCTCGCTGGAGCCCATTTTCAAGGCGATTCGCAAGAAGGTGCCCGCTGCCCGCCAGGCAGAGGCCGAGGCCTTTGCCGACGTGTTCTACAAGCGCATGGAAGACGACGAATACCCGCATCACCAGCCCGACGGCTGGGCGGCGCTGTCATGCGACATGCTGGACTTTGCCCGCGTGCGCAAGCCCGGGACGGCCAACGTCCGGGTGTTCAACGCCAATCGCAAGCAGCACGGTTGGGACTCGCCGCACACGGTCCTGCAGATCGTCAACGACGACATGCCGTTCCTGGTCGATTCGGTCAGCATGGCCCTGGCCGAGTTGGGGATCGGCGTCCACGTGCTGGGTCACCCGGTGGTGCGCTTCACCCGCGACAAGGCGGGCAAGATCACGGCGGTGGGCGAGGGCAAGCTCGAGTCGCTGATGCTGCTGGAGATCGATCGCCAGCCGGCCGAACAGATGCCGGCGGTGGAGGGGCGGATCAGCAACGTGTTGGGCGAAGTGCGGGTCATCGTCGCCGACTGGAGCGCGATGCGCGAGCGGATGGTGCTGCTGGCCGATGAGCTTGCAACTCGACCGATGCCGGTGGACGACTCGGGCCGTCGCGAGGCGCAGGATTTCCTGCGCTGGGCGGCCAATGATCATTTCACTTTCTTCGGCTATCGCGAGTACCGCATCGTCAAACACGATGGCGAAGGCGTGCTGGAAGCGGTCGAAGGCAGTGGGCTTGGCCTGCTGAGGGGCCGCGACACGCCCTTGCCGCGGAAGCTCACGTCGCTGGCCGCCCATTACATGCCGCTGTCCGGCGCGGTGGACAACCTGATCCTGACCAAGACCAATGCGCGCTCGAGCGTGCACCGCCCTGGCAACCTGGACTACATCGGTGTCCTCGAGTTCGATTCGAAAGGCAATCCGGTGGCCGAACAGCGCTTCCTGGGTTTGTACACCTCCAGCGCCTACAACCGTCGGCCCTGGGAGATACCGCTGGTGCGCCAGCGCCACGAATACGTGATGCGCCAGTCCGGGCTGGCTCCCAACAGCCACAGCGGCAAGGCGCTGCGCCACATACTGGAGACGCTGCCGCGCGAGGAGTTGTTCCAGTCCAGCGAAGAGGAGCTGACGCGCACGGCGATGGGCATCCTGGGCCTGCAGGAGCGCGTCCGCAGCAGGCTGTTCCTGCGGCGCGACCGCTACGGGCGCTTCTTTTCCGCGCTGGTGTACATCCCGCGCGAGCGGTTCAACACCGACGTGCGCCTGCGGATCGAAGCCCTGCTCAAGGAGTCGCTGCACGGCGAGTTCGTCGATACCACCGTACAGCTGGGTGAGTCGCCACTGGCGCAGCTGCATCTGGTGGTGCGCCCGAGGCCCGGCGAGCAGGTGAACGTGGACACCGAGGACATGGAAGCGCGCCTGGCCCACCTGCTGCGCAACTGGCAGGACGACCTGCGCGAGGCGCTCATCGAGCGCCACGGTGAAACCCGGGGACTGACGCTGGCGAGCAGCTACGGCCGTGCCCTGCCGGCCGGCTACATCGAGAACGTCTCGCCGCGCATTGCGGCCAACGACGTGGAGAACCTGGCCGCGCTGGAAGGCCCGGACGACCTGCGCCTGAGCCTGCACCTGTCGCCGCGGCGCCGGGAGGGCGAGGGCAAGCTGCGCCTCAACCTGTATCGGCAGAACCACGACATCCCGCTGTCCGACGCGCTGCCGATGATGGAGAACATGGGGTTGCGGGTCATCGCCGAGCACCCGTTCCGGCTCGAGGTCGACGGCACGCCGGTGTACATCCAGGAATTCGAAGTGCAATCGGTGGGCGGCGAGACCGAGGCGGACAACCGCAGCACGGCCTTCGTCGAAGCCTTTGCCCGGGTCTGGCGTGGCGACGCGGAAAACGACCGCTTCAACCGGCTCGTGCTCAGTGCCAACCTAGGCTGGCGACAGGTCGCGCTCCTGCGCGGATACAGCAAGTACCTGCTGCAGACCGGCGTGCCATTCTCTCAGAGCTACGTGGAGGACACGCTGTGCCGCAATCCGATGCTGGCGCGGCTTCTCGTGGAACTGTTCGAAGCCCGCTTCGACCCCAGCACGGGCAAGGAAAGCAAGGCCCAGATCGCGCAGGGCCAGCAGATGCTGGCCGCCCAGCTTCGCGCCATGTCCGGAGGCGACGCCGCCACCGAGGCGTTGTTCAAGCCGATCGTCGACGCGCGTGGACAAAGCCGAGAGCACCAGGTGGAAGTCATCCATCACAGCCTGCTCAAGCTGATGGACCAGGTCTCCAGCCTCGATGATGACCGCATCCTGCGCGCGCTCATCGGTGTTATCGAGGCGACCCTGCGCACCAGCTACTACCAGACCACGGATGGGCAGCCGACGCACACCATCAGTTTCAAGTTCGACGCGGCCAAGGTGCCGGACTTGCCCAAGCCGCGCCCCTACCGCGAGATCTTCGTCTACGGCCCGCGCGTGGAAGGCGTGCATCTGCGTTTCGGGGCCGTTGCCCGCGGCGGTTTGCGCTGGTCCGACCGGCGCGAGGATTTCCGCACCGAGGTGCTGGGCCTGGTCAAGGCGCAGACGGTCAAGAACACCATCATCGTGCCGGTCGGCGCCAAGGGCGGCTTCTATGTCAAGCAGCCTCCGCTCAACGCCGATCGCGACGCGATCCTGGCCGAGGGCGTCGCCTGCTACAAGATGTTCATCCAGGGCCTGCTGGACATCACCGACAACATCGTCGACAACAAGATCGTGCCGCCGGTCGACGTGGTGCGCTACGACGGGGACGATCCCTACCTGGTGGTTGCCGCCGACAAGGGCACGGCCACGTTCTCGGACATCGCCAATGGCCTGGCCATGGACCACGGCTTCTGGCTGGGCGATGCCTTTGCCTCCGGCGGCTCGGTCGGGTACGACCACAAGGGCATGGGCATCACCGCCAAGGGCGCGTGGGAGTCGGTGAAGCGGCATTTCCGCGCGATGGGCCGTGATTCGCAGAGCGAAGATTTCACCTGCGTGGGCATCGGCGACATGTCGGGCGACGTGTTCGGCAACGGCATGCTGCTGTCCGGACACATCCTGCTGGTGGCGGCCTTCGACCATCGCCACATCTTCCTGGATCCGACGCCGGATGCGGCGACGTCGTTCAAGGAGCGCGAGCGCCTCTTCAACCTGCCACGCTCCAGCTGGGCCGATTACGACACCGCCCTCATTTCAAAGGGCGGCGGGGTGTTCCCGCGCACGTCCAAATCCATGGCCATCAGCCCCGAGGTCCGCTGGGCGCTGGGGCTGGGCGATGAGGTCGAGACACTTTCGCCGAACGAGCTGATGAGCGCGATCCTCAAGGCGCCGGTGGACCTGCTGTGGAACGGCGGCATCGGCACCTACGTCAAGGCGGCGTCGGAAAGCCATGCAGACGTGGGTGATCGGGCCAACAACGGACTGCGCGTCAACGGGGGGGCACTGCGCTGTCGCGTGGTAGGCGAGGGCGGAAACCTGGGCCTGACCCAGCTTGGCCGCATCGAGGCCGCCCAGCACGGCGTACTGCTCAATACCGACTTCATCGACAACTCCGCAGGCGTGGACACCTCCGACCACGAGGTCAACATCAAGATACTGCTCAACGGCGAGGTGCAGGCGAAGAAGCTTACGGTCGATGGGCGCAACAAGCTGCTGGCCTCGATGACCGACGAAGTCGCTGGCCTGGTGCTGTTCGACAACTACCGCCAGAACCAGACGATCAGCCTGATGGAGCGCATGAGCTTCTCGCGGCTCGGCTCCAAGCAGCACTTCATCCAGGTGCTGGAGGGTCGCGGCCTGCTGGACCGCCAGATCGAGTACCTCCCCTCGGATGCCGAGCTGGCCGAGCGCAAGGCGCGCGGTCAGGGACTGACCCGCCCGGAGCTGGCGGTACTGTTGTCCTACGCCAAGCTGGTGGCCTACCAGCAGCTGCTGGATTCGGACATTCCGGAAGATCCGTATCTGTCGAAGGAGCTGCAGCGCTACTTCCCCGGGCCCCTGCAGAAGAAGTATTCGGCGGCCATGGAGAAGCACCGCCTGAAGCGCGAAATCATCGCCTCCGCGGTCACCAACTCGACCATCAACCGCATGGGTGCCACCTTCCTGCTGCGCATGCAGGAGGACACTGGACGTACCCCGGCGGAGGTCGCCAAGGCGTTCACCATCACCCGTGAGACCCTGGATGCGCGCGTGCTGTGGGCGCAGATCGACGCGCTCGATGGCAAGGTGCCCGAGGCGGTACAGATCGATGCTCTGCAGGTGATCTGGTTGCTGCAGCGCTCGTTCACGCGCTGGCTGTTGAAGCGCTCCGGGCCGATCCCCGGTATCGCCACGTCGGTTGCTCGCTACCAGGACGGCTACGACGAGATCCGCAGTGCCGACGGTGTGCTGCCATCCTCGATGAGGCCGGCCTACGAGCAGAGCCTGCGCGACTGGATCCAAAGGGGAGTACCGGAGCCCCTTGCCTGCCAGCTGGCCGCCCTCCCGTACCTGGAACCTTCGAGCGACATCATCGAGCTGGCGCGCTCGCGCAAGCTCAAGCCGGCCGAAGTGTCCAAGGTTTACTTCCGACTCGGCGAAGCACTGCAGATCCAGTGGCTTGCCCAGCAGATCGAAAACCTGCAGGTGGACGGTCGATGGCATGCCGTGGCGCGCGGATTGCTGCGGGACGAGCTGGCCACGCACCAGTGCGTGCTCACCGGCCAGGTCCTCTCGATGCCCGGCTCCACGCCCGACGAGAAGGTTCGTCAGTGGATCCAGCGCGACGACCCGATGCTGCGCTTCACCCTGTCGATGCTTGGGGAGCTTGCGGCGCAGAAGACGCTGGACTATCCCACCGCCTCGGTGGCGGTGCAGCGGCTTTCGCAGCTGGCGGCGCAGTCCTGATGCCGTTGCGTGTGGTCTGCCGCGTCAGGTGCCGGGTTATGCTCGGCGCCTGATCAGGAGACGTCCATGGGCAGCACTGGCATCACGCGCATTGCTTTCCTTGCCAGCGGTACCGAGGAAGCGCAGCAGGCGCTCGAGAAACTGCAGCAAGTGCATGGCAACTGCACACCCGATGAAGCCGACGTGCTGTGCGCGCTCGGCGGCGACGGCTTCATGCTGCAGTCGCTGCATCGCCATGGCGCGCTGGGCAAGCCCGTGTTCGGGATGAAGCTGGGCTCGGTGGGGTTCCTGATGAACCACTACCGCGACGAGGAATTGCTGGAGCGGATCGCGCAGGCGGAACCTGCCAAGCTGCGGCCGTTGGAAATGCTGGCGCTCACCGAGTCGGGCACCAGCACCACGCTGCTGGCCTACAACGAAGTTTCGCTGCTGCGCCAGACCCGGCAGGCGGCCCACCTCAGCATCGACCTCAACGGCCAGACGCGCGTCGATGAGCTGGTCTGCGACGGCGTGCTGGTGGCGACGCCGGCAGGCAGCACGGCCTACAATTTTTCCGCCCACGGCCCGATCCTGCCGTTGGGATCGCACACCATCGCGCTCACGCCGATCGCGCCATATCGGCCTCGCCGATGGCGCGGCGCAATCCTCAAGGCCGATACCGAGGTCCGCTTCCGGGTGCTCGACCCCTATAAGCGGCCAGTGAGCGCCACTGCCGACTCGCATGAAGTCCGCGAAGTGGTGGAGGTCACCATCCGCGAGTCCCGGGATCGCACGGTGACCCTTCTTTTCGATCCGGAACACAACCTCGAAGAGCGCATCCTGAGCGAGCAGTTCGTGGTCTGAGCAGGCACCGGGCAACAGCGCTATGCTTGGACCGCTGCCGTGCCAGGCGCGGCTGAAGCTTTTTTCCGACTGGGGAGGGGTTCCCATGAAGAGCCGTTACGCGCTTTGCGCGTGCGTGATGCTGGCCGTGACCGACGCCGGCGCCTGTGGGATGAGCAGCACTGCGGTGCCGTTCGAGACAGACGGGACGCAAACGGCCAGGGACGCGCCTGCAGGTGAACTGCCGGCGCCCCCGGCGGTGGTGACCGAGCTCGTGCGCGGCATCGGGTCCAACCACGCAACCTGCAACGACACGGGGCTCGTGACCGTGGTGATCGAGTGGCCGCGGAGCAAGTACAAGCTGCGAGAGGTCGGTTTCGAGTTCCTCCCGGTGGGCGCCAGCGTCCCCTATGTGATCTTCCCCGAAGGCCCGGTGCAGGGTCGCGAGGCGCGTCGGCTCAGCGAGTTCCTGTTCCTGTGGCGCGATGGGCCGCCCTCGCAGCAAAAGCCCATCGACATGCAGGTCGATGTGCGCGCGGTAACCCGCGACAACCAGCGCGGACCGGCAACGCGCCTGCGGCTGGGCGCACGTCCTGGAGGTTGATGCCAGGGACCTCGGGGCCGTGCCAGTCGCGTCCGCTGCGACTGCATTGCGCGATAATGCACGCATGTCGAGTCCCGAAAATCCGCGTTTGCTGACCATCGCCGTGACCTCGCGTGCGCTGTTCGACATGGAAGAAAGCCATCTACTCTTCGAGAGCGAGGGGGTGGAGGCCTACAGTGCCTACCAGCGCGAGCACGAGGACGACGTGCTGTCCCCGGGCATGGCTTTTTCGGTGGTGCGCAAGCTGCTGGCCCTGAACGGGGCGGCCAGCCCGGAGGCGCCGCGGGTCGAGGTGATCCTGCTGTCGCGCAATTCCGCCGACACCGGGCTGCGCATCTTCAACTCGATCCAGCACCACGGACTCGCGATCGTGCGCGCCACGTTCACTTCCGGTGAACCGACCTGGCCGTATGCCAAGCCCTTTGGTGCGGACCTGTTCCTGTCCGCCAATCCGGAATCGGTGCGTCGTTCGCTCGAACACGGGATCGCTGCCGCGACGATCCTCCCGGCCCAGGCGCCGCAGCAGCGCCAGGACCAACTGCGCATCGCCTTCGATGGGGATGCGGTGATCTTTGGTGACGAAAGCGAGCGCGTATCCCGTGAGCAGGGAGTGGAAGCTTTCGGGCGCCACGAGCGTGACCGGGCGCGGGAGCCGCTTTCGGGAGGACCGTTCCGGGGTTTCCTGTCCGCGCTGCACGAACTGCAGGCCGCGCTGCCGGCGGGCGTGGCCTCGCCGATTCGCACCGCGCTGGTCACCGCGCGCTCGGCGCCGGCGCACGAGCGGGTAATCAGGACCTTGCGGGAGTGGGGCGTGCGCCTGGACGAGGCGCTGTTCCTGGGCGGGCGCGACAAGGGCCCGTTTCTGGAGGCGTTCGGCGCCGACATCTTCTTCGATGATTCCCAACACAACATCGACAGCGCGCGACTGCACGTGGCCGCCGGCCACGTGCCGCACGGCGTGGCCAATCCCGAGGACCTCCAGGCGCGCGTGGCTACAGCGGCAGGCGGATGTCCGCCAGCTTCCACCGCAGGCCGTAGCGCTTGAATACGAAAGTGACTGGATTGCCGTCCTCGTCGAGCACCGTCGCGGTGAAGCGGGAGGGTGATTCGTAGCGATGCACCGCCGACGCCAGCGGATCGGCGGGCACCGCGGGGCCGTACGTATCGCCATTGACGGTTTCACCCATCGATTGCTTCCACATGCTGCGGCCCTGCAGCAACGCTCCGATTCCCATGGGGGTGACCATGGCATCCACGCTGGCACCCATCAGGCTGCGGCCCACGCCCATGGCGATGGCCCCCAGCAGGTTCG
>PPFU01010956.1_pt1 | contig 15192 bp, 14 predicted proteins | sample 1535991 | NCBI WGS metagenome assembly PPFU01 (sample SAMN04901290, study PRJNA319586) | Hypolithon metagenome, whole genome shotgun sequencing project. | isolation source: Antarctic Hypolithon | place: Antarctica: Miers Valley | collected 2014
GGAGGCCCGCGCCCCCCCGCCAATCTGTCGGCAGTGTGCCCCGACGATGACGGAGGGGTCTTGTCCGGCGTGAATGAGGATGTGGGCGAGCATGGAGGTGGTGGTGCTCTTGCCGTGGGTGCCTGCGACGGCGACGCCGGTTCGGCCGAGCATCATGCGGCCGAGCATCTGGGCGTACTTGATGGTTTGGATGCCGCGGCGGTTCGCCTGGGCGCGTTCGGGGTGGTCGGGTGCAATGGCGGCGGAGTGGACGACGCCGTGGAGGTCTTGGGGCAGGTCGCGGCCGGTCTGGTCGAGGCTGATTTGGACGCCGGCATCGCGGAGGCTGCGGACGGCATCGGATTCAATCATGTCCGAGCCGGTGACCTGTGCCCCCCGAGCGACCGCCATTTGAGCGAGGCCGGACATGCCGCTCCCGCCGACGCCGATGAAGTGGAGGCGGACGCCGGCGAGGTCGCCGAGGAAGGCGGTGGGGGCGGCGGTGGGGGAGGGGGCGGATGAAGGGGGAGGTTGGGGGGTGGTTCGCATCGGTGGAGTATCGGGCACATGGGCCCTGGTTGCTTTGGATTGAGGGGGTTTCCGCATTGTTCTGAGGCACTTGGTGCCGATCAAATCGTTTGACGCTAGGTCGAGGCTGTGCCGACAAAGCCTCGGGGTTGGGAAGCGGAGGGCTTGGCGGGAGGTTCTTGGATTGCCCTAACCCAATGAGGGGGGACGTGCGAAGACCGTTCGATCCGTGCGCGGCTCCTTTTGAGTGAAGAGGGCTAGCTTCGTGCGTGGCTCCTTGCAGGCCAAGACCGCATACTTCATACGCGGCTCCTTTTGAAGAGGCGGTTGATTGGGAAAACGTTTAGAATGTGAGCATCGGATTGAACCCATCTGAGCAGGGGTCACTTTCTCATGAGGGGGATGGGGTTTGAAGAGTTGGGGGGTGTGAGACGTTGCGTCCGGTCGACCCGCTATCATCGAGCCATATTGATGACCACGTTGATGCCACACCCAGCACGCACTGGCCCTACCAGGGCCTCCCACGCCGCACGCCTCCCCCGTTCCGCCGGGGCTTTGGGGACCGTTGCCACGTTGTCCTCCGAGTCCCCGCGGCTGATCGTGGTGCGGCCGGCGACGCGGGAGGACCGCGAGGAGGTGTTCCGCAGCCGCCACGCGGTGTATGCCTCGGAGTTGGGGCAGCACCGGGTGAATTCGACTCAGCGGCTGGTTGACCCGCTCGATGCGTACAACCAATACCTCGTGGCGGCCAGGGGAGATGAGGTGCTGGGGTTTGTCAGCATCACGCCGCCCCCGCGAGAGGGGCACGACCCACGGGAGCACGACTCGGCTGCGGTTTATTACTCGATCGACAAGTACACCGGCCGAGAGGGCTTGCCCTTCCCCGTGGATGGCGGGCTTTGGGAGGTGCGGCTGCTGACGGTGATGCCCGGGCATCGAGGCGGGGCGGTGGCGTCGCTGCTGATGGTGGCTGCCATGCGGTACATCATCGCCCGGGGGGGGACCCGGATCGTCGCGATCGGGCGGCTCGAGGTGATGTCGCTCTACGAAAAGCACGGGCTCGAGCGGCTGGGGGTGATGTTCAAGAGCGGGGCGGTCTCGTATGAGCTGATGACGGCGACGACCCAGAGCCTCGCCGAGCGGCTGGATGCGAGGCGGGAGGACTGGCAGCGGGTGAGCCGACATGTCCGGTTTGATGACGCCATCGAGACGGCGGCGACGCCACCGCTGGGTGAGGAGGCGGTGGGCGAGGAGGAGGTGTGCTACCACGGCGGGGCGTTCTTTCATGCGATCGGGCCGGACTTTCGTACGCTGGATCGGCGGCATGAGGTGATCGCGGCGGATGTGCTCGACGCCCCGTTCGACCCCGCGCCGGCGGTGCTCGAAGCGTTGCGGGAACACCTGCCGTGGCTGCTCAAGACGAGTCCGCCTACGCAGTGCGAGGGGATGGTCGAGGCGATTGCCCGTGCCCGGGGGGTGTCGCCGCAATGTGTGGTGCCGGGGGCGGGGTCCTCGGATTTGATCTACCTGGCGTTGCTGCAGTGGCTGACGGCGGCGTCGCGAACGCTGATCCTCGAGCCGACGTATGGCGAGTATGCCCATGTGCTCGAGCGGGTGCTGGGCTGTGGCGTCGAACGGTTCCACCTGGACCGGGATGCAAAGTATCAGGTGGATGCGGATCGGCTGGCGAGTCGGGTGGGGGACAAAGGTCGGCCGCTCGACCTCGTGGCGCTCGTGAACCCTAACAGCCCGACAGGGGTGCATCTGGATCGGGCGGGTTTGGAGAAGGTGATCGATGCGCTGCCCGAGACGACGCGGCTGTGGATCGACGAGACTTACATCGAATATGTCGACCCCGACGGGGGGGCGACTTGCGAGGGGCTGGCGGCGGAGCACCCCCGTGTTACGGTCTGTAAGAGCATGTCGAAGATGTACGCGCTCAGCGGCGTGCGGGTGGCGTACCTGATCGCCCACCGCGATGTCGCGCGGGAGCTCCGCCAGCTCAGCCCGCCCTGGGCGGTGAGCCTGCCGGGGCAGGTGGCGGCGGTGAAGGCGCTCGAGTCGGGCGACTACTACCGCGAGCAGTGGCGGAACGTCGGTCGGCTCCGCGAGGGGCTGGCGAGCCAACTTCGCGTCGAGCTGGGTTGGGATGTGCTGCCGGGGTGCGCAAACTTTTTGTTGTGCCACTTGCCGGTGGGGGGGCCGACCGCGGAGGAGGTGACGCTGCGTTGCCGCGAGCGGAACCTGTTCCTGCGGGATGCTTCGAACATGGGCTCGACGCTGGGCACGCACGCGATCCGCATCGCGGTGAAGGATGAGGCGACGAATCGCGCGATGGTGCGGGTGCTCCGCGAGGTGCTTTGACTTTGGATGTGTTCTGAGGCCTGTGCCACCACAACACTCCCCGTGCGGCCCATCCCATAGTCCCATGGCCACCTTAAGACTCTCGACGCGGCCTAGGCAGGACGCGACTTGCCGCATGGCCGCGTCAACCGGGGATAAAAATGGAGACCAACGCCATGGCCGACGCCACGACGCCCAGCACGATGGCGGCGATGCTCACCAGCCCGCCGCGCGTGCGGGGCGAGAGCGAGAAGAGCACGCCCAGCAGCCCCAGCGGGATAGCGATCAACCCCACAAGCAGCGCGGTGATGTTGCTCCACGTTCCGTCGGCAAAGATGGTGATTGCGAGGCTTCCCAAGGCCGCGGCGATGCCGGCGATGGCGGCGGTGCCCCATTGCTGACTGCCCCGATCCGACTTGAACACGTTGGCCACGAGGAACTCCTGTGTACTACTAATAGGTGAACGAACTGCTGCCGCGGCGGGACCCGCCGCGGTATGCCCACTATAGCGGATCGCGGCCGTCACCTCTCGCCGCTGCCCTCCTCTGCGTCGGACGGGGCCTCCCCCTCGGGCAGTTCAAGGCCCTCCTGCTCGATCATGCGGTCGAACTGCTCGTCGATCCGTGCTTTGCGTTCCTCCCACTGCCGGTTGAGAAGCTCCTCGAGCTGCTTGACCTTTCTGCGGGCGGCGTCGACCTCGAGGCCCCGGATCTGATGCTGGATGTCGAAGCGGCGGGTGAGTTGGTTGCGAAGGTCTCTGCGGGCGGCCTCCCACCGCTCCCGCCAAGGGGTGGTGCCGACGTCTTTGGCGTAGGTGAGCTCCCGCAACCGCTCCTTGTCGCGTTGCACATCGCGGTTGGCGCGGAGGCTGCTGACCTGGAGGTCGAACATCTTGCGGTCGGTCCGCTTGAGCACGAGCATCTGCCGGATGCGGGGGAAGCGGGTGGCGACGAGTCGGGCGACCTCTTGGGGCTGATCCTCGCGAAGCCGTCGCAGCTCGGCCGCGAGCTCGGGGTGGAGAAGGTCGAGGATGTCGATGGCCTCATCGACTTCAAGGCTCATCAGCGGGCCGACCCGCGGGGTGAGCGTGGCGTCCTCGGCGGTGGCGTCTTCGATGTCGGGGGGCAGCGGCAAATCCGCCGCAACCGCGGCGGGCTCCTCGTCCGCGGGGGGCGGTGCGGCTTCCTGGCCCCGCGCGATGCCCCCGCCCAAAGCGGTCAGCAGCGGTAGGGCCAACAGGAGGCGGGAGAACATAAGGGTGCCTTTCCAGTGATTGTCCCGCCCACCCCATCATCCTAAAGCCTCCCGACCGAACCTAGTAGTACAGGCTCCGCAGCTCGTTGGTGAGCAGGTCCATTTCGTACACCATCGCGAGATAATCGTCATCCCAGGGCTCGGCCGACTGCACGATGGCGGCCTCGGTGGCGGCAAGCTCAACGTTGAACACATCGAGTGCATCGTCGAGCGGCGTCGCCTGCACGGGCGGTTCGAACTCCTGGAAGTGCGAATCAATCCGCGCCAGCATCACCGGCCGGGCAGGTGCCTGCGATTCTGGCGTTGACGTGGGCGATGGACGGGACGCCAGGGGCGGTTGAGCGGCCCCGGACAGCGGTTGATACGGACGGCCAAAGTCCCAGGTTGTAAGGATCACTCCCGCGCCGGCCGCCAGCAAGAAGGTTGCGGCCGCGAGGAAGGCTCGGTCTCCCCATCGACCGACCCATGATCGGCCGATCCACATCCCCGCCGGCCGCCGCGGGACCCGCGGGAGGCGGGGCTTCACCACTGCGACCACGCCTGACTCGAGCTCATGATCCGTGAACTCGACCGCCAGCGCGTCGTCGAGCAGGTGGTCCATCTGCAGGTCCCACCGGGTGGCGCGGGAGCGTGCTTTGGCCCCCGCCGTCCGCAGCGCCGACCCGGTGGCCGCCAGCACGTTCCGCTCGAGCGAAGGCGGTGCATCGACCGCCAGCGCCTCATCGAGCAGGTGGCTCCACCGCTGGGGGGTGGCGTGGGCGGACATCGCCTTCGCCACCGCCAGCCGCTCCAGCGACGGCCGCGTCGCCCGCATCACCCGCCACTCCAGGTCGGATGCCGCCTCGGTCGCCAGCGCCTCGTCGAGCAGCGCGGTCAGTGCCGCGTCCTCCGGGTTGTTCCAGTTGCATTCTAAAAGCATCGCTCTTCTCCGTTCCCTCGTGTTGCCGGCACACAGGCCGGGCTTTGCATGGTGGTGGAACGTTCCATCGTGCCCCTTTGTTACGTTCCGCCCGCATAATCTCTTGCAAACCTGCGAGAAATTTTCCCTTGGGCAAATCGCCCTCGCCTTGCCTATATCGGCCACATCGATCCGTGTCATCGACCAAAGCGATCCCGACATTTCTTCTAGAGCAGTTCAACGGACTTCCCCCCACCTCCTCCGCTCCCGACACCAAGGCTTTGGTGGCACAGGCGGGACGCCTGGGCCATCATATAAAAGCTCGACATGGTAGGAGATCTCTCGATCGGCTCCCAAAGCGTCCGGGACGCGATGTCGACGCAGGGATGAGCCGGGAACCTGGTGGATTGACCGCTCTAAGATACTGGGTGCCACACACTGTCCCGCAGCGGAGCGGAGGGCGGTGTGTGCCGGACGTGCGTTGCATAGACAGCACACCGCACCGCTCGCCTCGGGCTCGCGGATGCCGTGTGGCACCGGGAACCGGATATTTTACGCTAGATCATCCAGGGGACCGTTCTGGGCTGCAGCGGGCCAGTATGGCCCGGCTCGCTTCAGGGTTCCTCGTCGGGCACGAGCATCTTGCGGAGCTTGGCCACGGCACGGTGGCCCCGCGCGAGCACGGTGCCCAGCGGCTCGTCGAGCGTCTGGGCTATTTCGGGGAAGGTCATGCCCGCGGTGTGCCGCAGGTGCAGCAGCTCCTGGTCCTTGTCGGAGAGCTTGAGGATCGCCGCCCGCAGCAACTCAATCTGCTCGCCCCGCTCAACCACATCGAAGGGGCTCTCGGCCGGGGTTGGCCCGAGTTGCACGCCCCCCGCCTCGGCGGCGGCCCAGGCGGAGCCCACGTCGTCCCCGCCGGTGCTGCCCGCCCCCGCGGCGGGGCTCATGTCGACGACCATCGCCTGCCTCCCCCTTCGCCGCATCTCATCGCGGAGGTTGTTCATCGCGATGCGGAAGAGCCACGCTTTGAACTTGCCCTGCTCTTCGTAGCCCTCTTTCTTGCCAAGGTTTGCGACGACTTTGACGAAGGTGGCCTGGGTGAGTTCCTCCGCCAGCTCGCGGTCGCCACACCGCTTGAGGAGCAGGCCAAAGACGCGTCGGCTGTAGGCGTTGATGATCTGGACCCACGACGCCTCATCGCCCGTGCCAGCGCGTCGAAGCGCCTCGTCCAGCGCGAGTCCACTGGGGAGGGTGGGGTTGACCTCCGCGTCCGGTGGGGGCACGCCCTGGATCGGAGCGGTCGCCGATGCGGCCGGGGCGTCGGGGCCATCCTCGTCGCCCACGAGTCGAAGCCGGGGCGAGGGCGATTGCGAAGCGGCGGATGCGTGGGCCATGCGGACTCCTCTTGGGTGCAACGGACAGGGTGCGGCGGGCATTGCTTTGACGCCGTGGGCGGCAGGGGGCTGCATCAAGCATAGGGCTGCGGTGTCGCCGCGGGGCTCGGAGCGGCGGAAGAAGGAGGCGGTGGGGTCGATAAAGTTTGGAGTCCTATGAACCCCGACCCCCCCGACCCGCCTGAACCCTTGAAGCCGATGCTTGAATCGCCCTACGCCAACCAGGAGCCGGTGCCCGAGTCGCCCGCGACGCTGCCCGAGCCTCTGAGGCGGCGGGTGGCGAGGCTGGAGGGTCGGGCGGCGGGTTCGGCTCGATCTCATCAGGAGGGGGAGCGGCTGATGCGGGTGGCGGCGGCGCATTTCGCTCAGACTCAGCGTCCGGGGCTGAGGCTGTGGCGGGTGGCCGCCCCACTCGCCGCCGCGGCCGCCATCGCCCTGGCGGTCACCGGTGGGTGGTATTTCAATCTAGGCTCGCCCGTCGTAACGCAGGAGCCGCTCACCGCCGGGGTCACGGACCCGACCGATCTGGATCTTACGCCCGGCGACCTGAACCACGACGGCTCGGTGAACATCCTCGACGCTTTCCTACTCGCGCGTCACTTGGACCACAAGAGTCGGCCGCCCGGGGGCGACCTCAACGGCGACGGCCGCATCGACGCCGCGGATGTGCGGCAACTGGTCGAGATGGTCGTCCATATCGAGCCGCCGGACGCCGATGGCCTGCCTGATGCCTCCAACGCGTCGGAGGTGCGGTCATGAGGTGCGACAACCGCTTGAATCGGTGTGGGTTGATGGTTCTGCTGGGGGTGCTCACGGCGGTGGTGGGTTGGTGGGCGGGCTCGCCGCTGCTGGCGCAAGGGATGGGGGATGAGCGGGGACGCCCCGTGACAGAGGACGGGGCCCCGCTGGGGGTGCCGCTGGACACGCCGCCGACGCCCTCGCCCCCGCCGGGGGTCAGCCTCCAGTATCAAAGCGTTCCGGTTTATATTGAAACGGGCGGTCAGCCCCTGGCGGCGTATCAGGTGGAGGTGGTCGGCTCGATGGGGCGGATGGGAGCGGTGAAGGTGGTCGGCATCGGCAACGGCGACGCCGCCGCCTTCGCCGAGCCACCGATCCCCACGCTGGGCCCCGCGGGGGTGCCGCTTCACGATGCGACCGCGGTCGAGCGGGGCAGCGAACGGATCGTGCTCGCCGCCTTCTCCCTGGCCGACGCGGACAGCCTTCCCAGCGGGATCGTAAAGGTCGCGACGGTGGAGTACCAGCTCATAGGAGAGGGCGAGCCCCGCAAGGATGTCCGCTTCGCCGCCCGCCTCATCGCCGCGGGCGATGCCGAAGGCCGTCCGCTTAAGAACGCAAGCGTCAGCCTCGTCGATCCCACGCCCGAACCCTCCTCATCCTCCGCCCCATCCCCCGCCCTCGCCCCGACCCAGGAGAACCAGCCGTGATCCAGCCGCACGTCACCCGCACGTCCAGCCCATCGCGTCCGCATCGGCCGCACCTCGTGCACGCCTTGTCGTGGTTCGCGCTGCTCTGCGGCATCTCCCTCGGGGTTTGGGGATGCCAGACCGAGGGGATGCAGTACCCCAGCCAGGCGTCCGGGAACGACTCCGGCCGTGACGACACCCCGACTCAGCGGGAGGATGAGGTGCGGGACCTGCTCGACCAGACCCCCGACTTTGAAGCCGCCCCGGAAGCTGCGACCGCTCGCTCCTTTGTCTCGGTCACCGATGAGGTTTGGATTATCGCCGCCCCGCCCCGCGGCGGCGACGTCAACCCGCAGCCCGCCGCCGTCTCACCCGACACCGACGATCTGCCCGGCAGCGGCTCCATGCTCGCGCTGATCCCCCGCGATACGACCGGCGACGACCGCGCCACCCCGCGCACCGCCGAGTACGACCGGGTCCCGATGCCCCTGAGGCACACGGAGGTCGCCGCCCGGCTCGACGGCTTCCTCGCCAGCGTCGACGTCACGCAGCATTTTGAAAATCCCTACGACACCAAAATCGAGGCGGTCTATGTCTTCCCCCTCCCCGAGCGGGCGGCCGTCAGCGGCTTTGTCATGAAGATCGGCGACCGCACGATCCGCGGCATCATCCGCGAACGCGAAGAGGCGGAGCAGATCTACGCCGACGCCCGCGCCCAGGGCTACAACGCCGCCCTCATGACCCAGGAGCGGGCAAACATCTTCACCCAGCGGGTCGCCAACATCGAACCCGGCACCGGCATCGACGTGGAGCTGACCTACTTTGAGACGCTGGGCTACAGCGATGGCACGTACCGCTTCGTCTTCCCTATGGTCGTGGGCCCGCGTTATCACGCCCCCACAGGCGACGCCGCCGCCCGTACCGTCGGGCATAACCAGGGCAACCGCCCCGGCCCGGCCGCCCTCGCCAACCGAGGCGAAGGCACGTCCGCCGACGTGAATCCGCAATACCTCCGCCCCGACCAGCGGAGCTCCCACGATATCTCGCTCCGCGTCGAGGTCAGCCCCGCGGTTGAGGTCCGCGCGATGCGGTCGCTGCAGCACCGCATCACACAGACCGCGGGCGAGGGCGGCGGCGTGGTCGTCGCCCTGACGGAGGGAGACACGATCCCCAACCGCGACTTTATCCTCGAATATCAAGTGGGCGGTGACACCGTGCAATCGGACCTGCTCATCACCCGAGGGTCCGATTCCACGGCATATTTCACGCTGATGCTCCACCCGCCCACGAGTCAGGCGGCCGCCCGCTCGCTGGGTGCCCAGCCGCTGGAGCTGGTGTTTGTGATCGACGCGAGCGGCAGCATGAAGGGCGGGCCGATGGATCAGGTCAAGCGGGCGGTAAAGACGGCGCTGGATCGGCTTGAGCCGGGCGACGCCTTTCAGATCGTGGCGTTCTCCGACTCCGCGCGAGCGCTGAGCAAGTCGCCGCTGGCGGCGTCGGCGGAGAACCTGCGGCGTGGGGTGAAATTTGTGGATGACCTCGAGGCGGACGGGGGCACGCAGATGATCCGTGGCGTTAAAGCGGCACTGGATCAGCGGGCGGGGGACGATGCGGGGAGGAGCCGCGACGGGTTCCGTGTGGTGACGTTTTTCACCGACGGCTTTATCTCCAACGAGGCGGAGATCCTCCAGGCGGTCGCGGACCACGCGGGCGACACGCGGGTGTTCAGCGTCGGGGTGGGCACGTCGGTCAACCATCACCTAATTTCGCGGATGGCGCGGCTGGGGCGGGGGGCCTCGACCGTGCTCAGCGGGGGCGACGACGCCGTGGCGGTCATGGATCTCTATATGAAGCGGGTGCGTCGGCCGGCGATGGCCGACCTGACGATCGATTGGGGCGGGCTTGTGGTGGGCGAGGTTTACCCCAAGCAACTGCCCGACCTGTTCGTGGGGCGGCCGGTCGTGGTGACGGGATCGATCCGCGGCCCGATCAACCCCGGGGCGATGCCCAAGGTGAGCGTCAAGGGCCGTACGGGCGACGGCTCACCACTGGAGATGACGCTCGGGGCGAGGCTGGTGGACCTGCCCGCCCTGGAGAAGGTGTGGGCCCGCCGCAAGATTGCCGACCTGTACGAATCGCAGCTCGCCACCCGCGACCCCGACGGCAAGCTGGCCAAAGCCATCCAAGATACCGCGCTTCGCCACGGCCTGATGTCCGCCTACACCGCCTTCCTCGCCGTCGACGCCAGCCGCCCCACCGCTGGCAACCACGCCGTCAGCGTCGAACAAGCCGTCCCCGTGCCCGATGGGGTGCGGTATGAGACGGCGGGGGAGCGGCGGTGAAATGTTGAAAAGTTCATGCAGACGCGACAAGACGCGACACGACAAGTCGCGGCGCTTCATCCCCGCGTTCCCGTCCAATCGCCCGATCCGCAAACCCCACACCCTATGCCCCACCTCCTCCGCCTGATCGCTCCCGTCGCCCTGGTTGCTCTTTCGCTGCCGCTGATGCAGGGGGGGTGTGCTTCGTATGCCTCGCCGGGGGGGCCTGCGGACATTGGGATGTTCGCGGCACCCGGGCTCACTCCGCAGGAGCGGGAGCGGCTGACGGACACGGACATCAACACGATGATCGACCGTAAGCCGCTGGCGAGCTTCCCGGTGCGGATCGCGGTGGCCCGCGTGCAGGCGCCGGGCTACAAGTCCTACACCAGCGGCTCCTACGGCCAAGGTGCCTACAGCCTCGTCACCCAGCGCGACGTCGAGGCGGAAGAGGACGTCGAAAAGCTCGCCAAGCTCGACCTCATCGCCGGCATCGCGCCCATCTCGGGGCTGGTGATGATCGACGCCAAACTCGACAACGACAAGGACCTCCGCCAGGCGGCTGCGGGCATGGGGTGCGGCATGCTGCTGGTCTACACGCTCGACACGCACATCTACGTGGGTGACTCCACCAGCCCGCTGGATGTGGTGACGCTGGGGGTGCTGCCTCATAAGAAGGCGCGGATCAACACCACCGCCTCGGCGGTGCTGCTGGACACCCGCAACGGCTACTTCTACGGCTCCGCGGAGGGGTCGGCCGAGACGGCCCAGCTCGCCAACACCTGGAACACCCAGAAGGCCATTGACCAGGCCCGCCGACGAGCCGAGGGCGAGGCGTTCGCAGAGCTGGTCGTCGGGCTCGAAGACATGTGGGGCAAGGTTGTCAAGGAGTACGTCTACGACCGTCAAGGTCCGATCGTCGTGCAGTCGATGATCGGCGGAGGCAACCCCACCACCACCACCACCACCCCCACCACCACCGCCACCTCCACCGTCGCAGCGCCCCCCGGCGGCTACACCCGACCCGCCGCCGCACCGCCCGTCGGCCCCGTCGGCTCCACGGCCGCTCCGGGGCAATGGGTCTCGCCGCAGCCCCTCGCCCCCGCCCCGGTCGAGCCCGAGCCCCGGGCACTCGCCGCGGGTCTGGTGATCCACATCGCCGCGGACGGCAGCTACGCCATCGCGGGTCGGCCGGTGTCGCTGGCTGATCTGCGTGCCCAGCTCGCCGCCGGGTCGGTCCAGTCGCCCCGCCCCGGCATCGTCATCATGGCCGACCCATCCGCCGACGTCGCCGCCTACGCCCGATTGATGGACGAAGTCCAAGCCTACGGCTTCACCGACATCTCCACCCGCGTTGCCCAGCCCTGACCCCTCCCCCGCACGAACCCCACCACGCCCGGGGAGCTCGCACTCCGGGACCGCCCGCCGAGCTTTGATGACACCCCGCAGATCACCCTCACACCGCAGCGAGAAGATGCCGCCCGACGAGCAGTGACGAGCGGGCCGTGGGGCAGCGTGGGCGAGTTTTTGGATACCTTGACCGATGCGTTCGACGAGCGGGCGTCTGGCGAGCTGGACGTTGAGGTGGTCGAGCGTTTGTTGGAGGAGTCGATGGCCTCGGGGCCAGTGGTGGCAACACCCTCTGAGGAGTTCGGCCGCTTCGCTCGCGAGGCTGTTCAGCGCCTCCGCCTCTCGAAGGCAAGCTGATGCAGTAGAGGCTCCAGGTGCGACCGATTGTTTACCGCGACGTGATTGAGATCATCAACTTCATCGGTGGGTCAAGCGTTGAGCAAGCCGACCGTTTCGCCATCGCTTCTCGCCATGCGATGGATGGGTTGATCGCCTGGCCCGGCCCGATGTCTCAGGACCCCGCGTTCCCCGACCACCCCAGGCTCTCGCACCTTCGGCGTTACAACCTGCGGGGCGTCGCGAATCACTCCATGCTGTTCAGCGTGCAGGACGATTTGGTGGAAGTGGATCGATGCCTGCACGCCTCCCGTATGACCCGACGATTCCTTCGCGGGCTCCGCTGATGTGATGCCTCACGATATTCGTCGATTGACGAAACCCCCCTCTGCCCGTATCAACCCTACACCATGGCAGAGTTGCGTGACGCGAGGCTGTTGATGATCCCCGGGCTGGGGGCCGATGCACGGGTGCTCGAACCCCAGCGGCGGGCGCTGGGGGAGGTGCTGGTGCCGCTGAAGTGGATCGAGCCCCGCAACACCCGCGAGCCACTCAAGGATTATGCCGCGCGGTGGGTCGAGCAGCTTCGCCCGCGTTGGCAAGAGGAGTTTGCGGGTCGGCCGGTGTTTTTGGGCGGTGTGTCGCTGGGCGGGATGTGTGCGGTCGAGATGGCCAAGGGGCTCGAAACGGTCGGCGTGTTTCTCGTGGGCAGCCTGAGGTCGCACGCGGACGTGCCGCTGCGGACGCAGCTCCTGGACAAGCTCGGCCGCGTGGTGCCGGACCTGATCGCGCGGAAACTCCGGGGCGCGCTGGTCTACCCCTACGCCCTGCGGGAGGGGCTCGACGATGTCAACCTCAAGCTCGTCCGCGACATGGCCCGGGACATGAGCATCGACCTGGTGCGGTGGGGCGGCCACGCCACGGTCGGGTGGGAAGGCGATGGCGACTTCACCCCCGAGCAGCGGCCGGTGTTCCACATCCACGGCCAGGACGACTGGTTCTTCCCGCTGGGCGACATGAAGCCCGACGAAATCGTCCACGATGGCAAACACCTGATCAACCTCACCCATCCACTCACGGTGAACCGATTCCTCCGGGAGCGGATGGAGGCCGTGCTGCACGGCTTATCCCAAAACAAGTAGCCCGGCCATCCTGGCCGGGAGCTAGGCCTGGGCCACGGCGTTCAACAGCGGGTTGTCTATGGGGCCGTTCTGCCGCGGCTGTGCCACCCGGATCCCGCATACTTCGGACGCTCCGTCGGAGAAAAAAAAATTGGGGTAGTGCCCCGTAGGTCAGGATTGATCCTGACGTCTTCCGCGGCTGGCGTCAGGAGGAATCCTGACCTACACCGGAGTACCAAATTGGCTCATGTCCCATCCGCAGTGCTCGATGCGTCGGTTGGGTTTTCAGAGGCGAGGTGTCGTCACCCCGGTTGGGGCGGAGCGGCATGACCCTGTTTGCATCACCAATACATCTCGGCTCCGCCGCGGCCGGGCTGAGGGCAGCGAGGAAAAAAACCGATTGATCGTCCCCACCGTATTGGCGACATGAGCCGACCGCTTACTTCGTGCGCGGCTCAGTTGCACAGAGGTAGGACCGCATCCTTCGTGCGCGGCTCAGCTTGGGAAGCAGGCTCCTAGCATGGACCATGCCTATTCTCCTGGCCGTGACCCTCTGCGTCTTTCTTGGCATCGGCTGCTCGCCGCCGTCGCATCCTTCCCCCCAGCGAGATGATCCCTCCATGGATCCATCGAAGCAGGCTCCGCTGGCGTTTTCAATGGAGGAGTTGAAGTGGCACCGCCGCCCGTTGCTGCTGTTCGCGGCCGGGATGGAAGGGCGGGCCATGATGGATCAGCTCGAGCGGGTGGAGGCCGCCCGCGAGGGGATGCGGGATCGGGACATGACGCTCACCGTCATCCGCGGGGACGCGGGGGGCATGCATGAGGGCGAAGCCATTTCGATGGACGCAGCGGAGCGCCTTCGGGAGCGGTTCAGCGTGCCTGCGGAAGACTTCGCGGTGATCCTCGTGGGCAAGGACGGCGGGGAGAAGCTCCGCCGGTCGGAGCCGGTGTCGATGCAGACGCTCTTTGACCTGATCGACTCGATGCCCATGCGGCAGGGGGAGATGGCGGCGGATGAGGATCAAGGAGCTTGATCGCCGTTTCGTGATTCGGGATTGGGCGTTCGGCTGACGAAGGTGGCCTGGATATCGCCCGCGCCCATGGATCGGCCGTCGGGGGCGAGGGTCCAGGTGACGATTTTGCGGGCGGCCCAAGGCATAAGTTTCACTTCGTTGGCGGCGACGGCTGCCCACATCCCGTCGAGTTCCTTGCCGCCCATGCGGAGGGTGTGGTCGGGCATGAGTTGCAGTTCGGAGTCGAAGCCACCCGGCGCGACGACCCGCCAGGTGCTGCCGGCGAGCAGGGCGTTGAGGTCGGTTGGCGTGGTGGGGCGGTTGGCGTCGGGGGGAGCGTCGCCGCCCCCCTCGCCCCCGGCAGCAGGGGTGGCCCGGGCGTATTGGGCGGCGGCGTCTCGAAGGGCGACCGCCTCGTCGAGCAGGCCAGCCTTGACGGCGGCGGCCTGTCGTTCCTGCAGCACGCGGACCAGGTCCGCCCGTGTCCCGGCGTCGGCGGCGAGGTACTGCCGATCGGCGAGGGCGTAGGCGGCCTGACGCTCCGTCTTGAGCCGATCTACGGCCGCGCCGTACCGCCCAACCGCCGCGATCGCCTGAGCATCGCGAAAGGTGGGTCCCTCGGAGGCATCCTGCGCCAGCGTGACGGACACGAGCATCAGGGCGGCGAGAAGGCCACCCACCGCGAAGCCGCGGGGGGCGGAAAAGGTGGTGGTGGTGGTGGTGGGGGAAGAGGTGGCGGGGGTTTGCATGATGGTTTTCGATGGGGTTTGGTGGGGGAGGGAGTTTGGATGTATCTTAAGCGAACCGTCGACGTTTCCTCATGAGACTTTTTCGCCGCCCTAGTGACATGGTGTGGTTTGCCTTGGCGTGGTGGTGCGCGTGGGGGGTCGCATGGGGGCAGTCGGAAGCGGGCGATGGTTTGGAATTGGATCAGGGGGGCGGGACGCAGACGAGCGTGGGGTGGGTGCAGACGGGGGACTGGACGCCGGTGCCGTTGGTGGTGAGCAATCGACAGAAGGAAGTGAAAGAGGGGACGGTGGTGGTGTGGGACGAGCGTTCGGCGGGGGTGCAGTGGGGGCGGGATGTGTGGGTGCCCGGCGGTGCGGTGCGGCGGGTGGAGGTGGCGTTTCGGCTGGAGAGATCGTTGGGGAATCCCAAGAGGCCGGGGTTGGATTTGCAATTTCGCCTGCTGCGGCGGACGGGGTCGGATGAGGCGGGGTCGGATGAGGCG
>PPFU01006535.1_pt1 | contig 15191 bp, 14 predicted proteins | sample 1535991 | NCBI WGS metagenome assembly PPFU01 (sample SAMN04901290, study PRJNA319586) | Hypolithon metagenome, whole genome shotgun sequencing project. | isolation source: Antarctic Hypolithon | place: Antarctica: Miers Valley | collected 2014
GGTGATGTACCCGCCGCGGAAGCGGCCGTTGGCGACCCAGTCGTAGTCATGTTGCGCCGCCAGCAGCGCCTCCAGCCGCGCCTGCAGCGCCGGTGCGCAGCTGGCGCCGCCGGCAGTGCCGAGGTTAAGCGCCGGCAGCCGGCCCTCGAACAGGAACGGCAGTTCGCCGCGGATGGAGTGTCCCTCCCACAACACCACGCGGCCGTGCACCGCGTGCAGGCGCTCAAGTTCCTCGCACAGCGCCGCGTGGTACGGACGCCAGTAGGCATCGACGCGGGCGTCGATCTCGGTGGCCGTCGGTGCTTCACCCTCGCAGTACACCGGCCCGCCGTCGAAGCGCTGGATCGGACACAGACCCGTCGTGTTCTGCCCGGGGTAGAGCGAGCTGTCGTCATCCGGCCGGTTGAGGTCGACCACATAACGCGAGAACGCTGGCACCAGCACCGATGCCCCCAGCTTGCGCGCAATCGCGTACAGCCGAGCGACGTGCCAGTCGGTGTCGGGCAGCGCGCGGGCGGCGTCGGTGAGGCGCGCGGCGATCGCGTCGGGGACGGCGGTGCCGTCGTGCGGCAGGCTGACCAGCAGCGGGGCCGTGCCGCGGTGGAACGTGAAGGTGTCCATGGCGCGATGCTAGCGCGGCGCGCCTTGTGGCCTCACCCCATCAGCACGACTTCCTCGGCCGACGTCGGATGGAGTGCGATGGTCGCCTGCAGGTCGGCGAGCGTTGCGCCCAGGCGCATCGCCACCGCGAATCCCTGCAGCATCTCGTCCGCGCCCTCGCCCACCAGGTGCAGACCGACGACGCGCTGCTCCGGCCCAGTGCAGACGAGCTTGAACAGGCTGCACTGCGGCGATTCCGCCAGCGCGAACAGCATTGGCCGGAAACGCGTGCGCTGGCAGCTGACGTCGTCGCCGAAGCGCTCGCGCGCCTGCGCCTCGGTCAGGCCGACGCTGGCCAGCGGGGGATGCGCGAACACCACCGTCGGCACCTGCGACGCATCGAGGCAGGCGTCTGCATCGCCGCCGAACAGCCGGTCCATCAGCCGCCGCGCCGCCGCGATCGCCACCGGCGTCAGCGCCACGCCGTCGGTCACGTCGCCGACGGCGTGGACACCGGCTGCCGAGGTGTCCTGCCAGCGGTCGACGACGATGCGGCCGCGGTCGTCGGTGCGCACGCCGGCGGCATCCAGGCCCAGCCCGGCGATGTTGGCGCGACGCCCGGTGGCGAACAGCACCACATCGAAAGGATTGCCGAGGTCGCCGCCGCGCTCGCGCAGCGCGACGCCGCCGTCGACCGACTCGAGCGCCTCGAGCGTGTACCCCAGGTGCAGGCCGAGGCCGCGCTGGCGGTAATTCTCTTGCAGCTGTTCGGTGATCTCGTGCTCGAATCCCTCCAGCAGGCGGGGCCCGCGGACGAACACCTCGACGTGGCTGCCCAGCGCCTGCAGGATCGCCGACAGTTCGACCCCGATGTAGCCGCCGCCGATGATCGCGACCCGCCGCGGCGCGGCGTCGAAGGCGAAGAAGTCATCGGAGACCAGGCCAAGCTCCGCGCCCGGCATGTCCGGCCGGTGTGGACGCGCGCCGGTGGCGAGCAGCACGTGTCGCCCGTGCAGTCGCACGCCCTCGCAGGTCTCGACGATGCCGCCGCCGCACAGCCGGGCGCGGCCGACGACCTGGACGATGCCCGCGGCGTCCAGCCGCTCACGGTAGCTGGCGTGGATGTTGGCGATGTAGCGCTGGCGGTGGGCGACCAGTTCGTCCCAGTGCGGCAGGCACGGCGGCAGCGGAAATCCGATGTCACGCGCCAACGCGATGCGCTCCACCAGGTCCGCGGCCAGCCACATCGCTTTCTTCGGCACGCAGCCGACGTTGACGCAGGTGCCGCCGAGCTCGGCGGGTTCGACCAGCGCCACGCGCGCGCCGTGCGACGCGGCGCGGAACGCCGCGGCAAGCCCGCCGGAGCCGCCGCCGATGACCACCAGGTCGAAGTGCAGGGTGTCGTCGTTCGCGGTCATGCGCAAAGGCTCATCGGGTCTCTCTCATGCGTTTCGGCGGGTGGGTGTGGCGGCGCCACGCGGATGGATACGGGGGCCGGCTGGCGTGCTCACGCGAAGCGCGCCGGTGCATACGGCGCTGGGTCGATACGGGTCTGACGACCCACGACGAGATCGGCAACAAGGTCGGCAGTGGCGGTGCTCATGGTGACGCCGAGCATGCCGTGCCCGGTTGCCAGCCAGGTCCGCCGACGCCGGGGCGCGCGGCCGATGATCGGCAGGTCGTCGCAGCTCAGCGGCCGCCAGCCGTACCACTCCTCGCGCTTCACCGGTCCGACCGGGTGCTGCAGGTACTCGGCGGCGCCACGCTCCAGCGCGCCAAGCCGGCAGCGGTTGAGGCGGGTGTCGAACCCTGCCAGCTCCATCGTGCTGCCAAGGCGGAAGCCGTCGTCCCAGCCGGTCACGCACACGCCGCGCTCGACCAGCACCAGTGCGCGCCGCGGCACGATGACGGGACGCGCGTAGGTGATCGAATAGCCCTTGCCCGGCTGCACCGGCAGCCGGCCCAGCCCCGTCGCGCGCGCCAGCGGCCCGGACCACGCGCCGGTCGCCAGCAGCAGCTCCCGCCCGTGACGCGGCCCCTGCGTCGTCCGCACCCGGACGCCCTCGCTGTCCTCGTGGATGCCCTCAACGCGGCAGTCTTCCTCGATGACGCCACCGGCGGCGCGCACCGCGCGCGCGAGCTCGGCGACGTAGCGGTCAGGGCGCAGGCTGGCGTCGCCGGCGAAACGCACCGCGCCGGCAAGGCCCGCCAGCAGCGCGGGGTCCGCCGCGACACAGGCGGCGCCGTCGATGCTCTCGGACGCGATGCCGACCGCGGCCAGCGCGTCGCGCTCGTGCTCGAACGCATCGCGCGCCTGCGCGCTGCGGAACACGTAGTCGACGCCGCCCTCGCGGAACTCGCAGTCGAGGCCGTGGCGCGCGATCCACGCCGGCAGCGCGGCGCGCGCGTCGAGCAGGATCGCCGCCTTCGCAACCATGCCCGCATGCCAGTCGGCGGCGTTGCAGCGCGACGCAAACCTGGCCAGCCACGCCCACAGCGTCGGATCGACGCGCGGCGCGACGTAGAACGGCGCATCCGGGGTCAGCATCCAGCGCAGTGCGCGGCCGATAGCGCCGGGCGCGGCCAGCGGCGCGGCGTGGCTGGGGGTGATGGTGCCGCAGTTGCCGTGCGAGCTGCCACAGCCGGCGCGTCCGGCATCCAGCACGCGCACGCCGCGGCCGGCATCCAGCAGCGCCAGCGCGCTGGCGAGGCCGATCACGCCGGCGCCCACGATCACGACGTCGTCGACCTGTTCCATCCCGCGATTGTAGGGCGCGGGGTGTCGTCACCCGGGCACGCGCGCGACACGCTGTGGCGCATCGCGCGCTAGGCGCGCATCGGCTGCAGCCGCAGGTAGGTCGCGCTGCGCCACAGCCACTCCGCGGGGCCGAAACGGAAGCGACGCAGCCACCAGTGGCTGGCCGCGACCTGCATCGCGAAGCACGCAACCACGAACGGCAGCTGCCACGCGCGCGGCATCGCGTCGAAGAAGCCGCCTCCGTAACCGTAGAAGAGCAGCGTCCAAGCCAGCGACTGGAGCAGATAGTGGGTCAGCGCCATGCGCCCGGCCGGCGCCAGCAGCGCCCATCGCGCGCGCCACGCCGGCGACTGCAGCCCGCCGACCACGACGCCGACATAGCCCAGGCACATCAGCAGCCCTGCCACCGCGGCCAGGGTGGCCGCGACCGCGGAAGTCATGTCCAGCCGCGAGAAATCCAGCGTTGGCACAAGCCGGTACGACAGCAGCATGGCCGCGAGTCCCAGCGGCAGCGCGAGCCAGCGCAGGCCGCGGTACAGCCCCGGGAACTCCGCAGGGTGCGCGATCGCACCGCTGGACACGAACCAGCCCCCGAGCAGGAACATGCCCAGAATCGTCCAGCCGGCATACGGCAGCATGGCCCCCAGCATCAATCCGGTGTCCGCGATCCGGCGCGCGGTTGCGGCGGCGAAGTCGCCGCTGCCGTAGGCCACGCGCTGTGCCTCGAGCGCGGTGGACATGAGCGCGCCCTGGGCATCGAGGCTGGGCTGGATCGCGGCGGCGGCGCCGGGCGCGCGTACCAGCAGCGCCATCGCCAGCACCAGCAGCGACGGCACGAGGTAGAACAGCACGCCCCACACCGGCTGACGCCGCCGCGGGGTATTGCGGAACGCCAGCAGCATCACCAGCCCGACCAGCGCGTAGGACACCAGGATGTCGCCCGACCACACCAGCAGCGCGTGCGCCAGCCCGATGGCCAGCAGCGCCAGCAACCGCCGCAGGTACAGCCCGGCGAAGGGCCGCCCGTCAGCGCGGGCGCGCTGCAGCATGAGCGCGAAGCCCATGCCGAACAGCAGCGAGAACAGCGTGTAGAACTTGCCCTGGACGAGGACGTACACCACCGCGTCGGCGACGCGGTCGGCGCCGCGCAGCGCCGGGTCGACGCCGTCGATGGCCTGGAACAGCGGCCCGGCGATGCCCTCGATGTTCATCAGGCCGATCCCGAGCAGCGCGAAGCCGCGCAGCACGTCCATCGCGTCGATGCGAGCGTCCGCGGCCAGCGGCGCCCGCGCCTCCATCAGTGCTGGTGGCCGCCGGCGCCGTGCACGTGGCCGTGTTCGATCTCTTCCAGCGATGCCTCGCGCACCTCGATGATCTCGACGTCGAAGTGCAGGTCGCGGCCGGCCATCGGGTGGTTGAGGTCGACGTCGACGACGCTCATGCCGACTTTCTCGATGGTCACCGCGCGCGGGCCGAAGTTGGTATTCAGCAGCAGCTGCATGCCCGGCTCCAGCTTCTGGCCCGAGAAGTGCTTCTTCGGCACGCGCTGGCCGAGGCCCTCGCGGCGCTCACCGTAGGCGTCGGCCGCCACCACGTCGACCTCGAACCGCTCGCCGGCCTCGCGGCCCTCGATCGCCTTCTCCAGCCCGGGAATCACGTTGCCATGGCCGGCGAGGATCGCCATCGGGTCGCGGTCGCGGGACGACTCCATTTCGGCGGCGTCGTCGTTGCCGACCTCGGACACGATGTAGTGGAACAGCACGACACGGTCTTTCTCGATCTTCATGGCGGCTCCGGTGCGCGGCGGGGCCGCTTGCAGGGGGAATGACGCGAGGGACGAACTTGTGGCAGACGCGCCGGTTCGGCCAAGATGCCGCCGTGCACCGCGCCCGCCATTATCCCGACTCCACCCGCCCGGCGCCAACGGCCGTCGCGCTCCTGCTGGTTGTGGCGGCACTGCTCGCTGGCTGCGGCCGCGACGATGTCCGCCCGACGGCGGCGCGGCCCGCGACCGTCGCGACCCGCGACTGGCCGGCGACCACCGCGACGGACCCAGCCGCGGCCAACGCGGTGCTGATGCGGGCGATCAGCCTGGTCGGCACGCCGTACCGCTATGGCGGCAACACCCCGGAATCGGGCTTCGACTGCAGCGGACTGGTGAACTACGTCTACCGCGACATGCTCGACCTGCGGTTGCCGCGGACCTCGCGCGAACTCGCCGCCTACCAGGGCCCCAGGGTCGATCCAGAGCGTCTGGCGACCGCGGACCTGGTGTTCTTCGGCAGCGCAGGCGCGGTTACGCACGTCGGCATCTATGTCGGCGAAGGGCGGTTCGTGCATGCTCCGACCACCGGTGGCACGGTGCGGCTGGACCATCTGGACAACAGCTACTGGCGCCGGACCTATACCGGCGCGCGGCGGATCCTGCGCTGAAGTGTGGCCGGGCGCACAGTCGCCTTCACACCCCTGTAACGGAATTTGAACCTGCTGCCGGCCTGTCTAGGGCACCATCACGTCCTGCTGACAACTGTGAAAACCACGTGACGACATCCGAAACGACTGCCGCCACCCCCCGCCGCACCCTGCGCCCGCTGTCCGGGCTGCTTGCTTCCGTCCTTCTCTGCACCGCGCTGCCTGTCTTCGCCGGCCCCGCGCTGCTCGCCGATTCCGCCGACCAGCTCCGCGCCCCGTCGGCCACCCAGGCGCTGCTGGACACCGCCATCGCCCCCGAGCGCGTAGTGCTGTCAGCCGCCGATATCAACCACCAGATCGCCGCCCAGGGCTTCCCGGTCCTCACCGAGCTCCCCGGCAACCGCGGCCAGAGCGTGCTGAAGCGCGCCATGGCGCTGCTGGGCACCCCCTACCGCTGGGGCGGCAACTCGCCCGACGGCGGCTTCGACTGCAGCGGCCTGGTCGGCTATGTGTTCCGCACCGCGCTCGGCATCGAGCTGCCGCGCGTCTCGCGCGACATGGCCCACAACGGCGAGGAGGTCTCGCGCGGCGCGCTGACCGCCGGTGACCTGGTGTTCTTCAGCCGCCGCGGCAACCGCGTCGACCACGTCGGCATCTACATGGGCAACGGCCAGTTTGTGCACGCGCCGCGCACCGGCAAGGACGTCATGGTGTCGGAGCTCGACAGTGGCTACTGGAGCGGCAAGTTCACGCAGGGCCGCCGCGTCGTCGGGATCTGACACCGGCCGCGACCGCTGCCGTCGAAGGCCGCCTGCGGGCGGCCTTCGCGTATCCGGGCCTGCAGCGAGCGCAGCCGCCATCAGTCTGACGCCCGCGACCGCCCTGCCCGCCTGACGGAGCTGCCATGCAAGCCTCGCTGCTGACCACCCTGCTGCTGCCGCTGGCGCTGGGCGTGATCATGTTCGGGCTCGGCCTGGGCCTGACGATGGCCGACTTCCGCCGCGTCGCGCGCTACCCGCGCGCGGTGCTGGTCGGGCTGACGCTGCAGGTGCTGCTGCTGCCGTGGGCCGCGTTCGCGATCGCGCTGGCGTTGAGGCTGCCGCCGGAGCTCGCGGTCGGGCTGATGCTGCTGGCGGCGTCGCCGGGCGGCGCCACGGCCAACATCTACAGCCACCTCGCGCGCGGCGACGTCGCCCTCAACATCACCCTGACCGCGATCAACAGCCTGCTGTGCCTGGCGACGCTGCCGCTGATCCTGAACCTGGCGCTCGAGTACTTCCTCGGTGCCGGCCAGTACGTGCCGCCGCCGGTGTCGAAGGTGATCGAGGTGGCGGCGGTCATCGTGCTGCCGGTCGCGGTCGGCATGCTGGTGCGCGCGTTCGCCACCGGGTTCGCACTGCGCGCCGAGAAGCCCATCCGGGTGCTGTCGGTGCTGGTGCTGGCGCTGCTCATCGTCGGCGCCGTGGCGCAGTCGTGGCAGGTGCTGGTGACCCACCTGGCGGCGGTGGGCCTGGCCTGCCTGCTGTTCAACCTCGCCAGCATGGGCACCGGCTACGCGGCGCCCCGCGCGCTGCGCCTGCCGCGGACCCAGGCGATCGCGATCTCGATGGAGATCGGCATCCACAACGGCACCCTGGCGATTTTCATCGCACTCAGCGTGCTCGGCAACGCGACGATGTCGGTGCCGGCCGCGGTCTACAGCCTGCTGATGTTCTTCACCGCGGCAGCGTTTGCGCTGTGGCTCAACCGCCGCGGGGTGCCCGCAACCACGTAGCGCGCGACACGGCGCATGTCGCGGCAGCGCCTGTGCGTGCCCATGCTGCCATCACACGTAGGCGATCATCCGGCCGGCCACCAGGGCGCCACTCCAGAGCACGATGGATGCAAGCGCAGACGCCTGCGCCCGCCGTGTAATCGCAATGCCCGCCCTCAGCACACCGCGGGCCATTGCGACGCGGAACAGCGCGATGTTGGCCAGGCCCAGCACCACCGCCGCCAGCTTCCAGCGCATCAACGGATGCGTCCACAACGACACGGCGTCGGCAGCGAACAGCAGCACGCCGCTGGCAATCACCAGCAACAGCCCGGTAGCGGCGAACGGGGTCAGGGCGCTGACGACATCGGCCAAGCCAAAACGCTGCGCCCCGGCGCCGAGGACCCGCAGGTCCAGCAGCACGATGGGCCCGACAAGCAGCACCACCCCGATGACGTGCAAGACGTTGGTGACGGCGTAGGTCCAGCCGCCGCCCCGGACCCATGCACCCAGCGCGGACTCCTGCAGCAGCGCCGCGAGCGCGGAAGGCTCCATCCGCGCTCAGGCGTCGCCGCGCACAAGGGCGGCGACCAGCGGAGCCACCGCCCGCACGCCTAGCGCAGCTCGATCGTGTTGCCGTCGACGGTAATGCGCTCGGCGCGGAGTTCGGCGGTGCCGTCGGTGCGCGGATAGCCCTCGATCGTGACCTCCTTGCCGGCCACCAGCGCGCCGTCGGCGAGGCCGCGCGCGGTCATCCGCGACACCGGCGCCAGCACCACCTGCCAGGTCTTGCCGTCGTGGTCGACCACCACCTCGGCATGCGGATTGCGGTACTGCACCTCGGCCAGCGCCGCGGTCACCGTCAGCGCCTTGTCGGCGTCATACGAGCCCCACCCGTGATGGGCGAGTGCCGGCAGCGACACCAGCAGGGCGGCGGACAGGAAGGCAAGGGTGCGGGTGCGGGACATCGGGGACTCCAGCAGCAGAAGGGCCCGCTGTTGTAGCCCAGGCGGGGTTAACGCCCGGTCGCCACAGGCCGCGCGCAGCGCCGGGGCATTGCGCACGCCGCCCCGGGCCCGGCGGAAGCGCGCACATCATGCGCGGCCCCGGGCGCCCGGAGCCCGGGGGCTAGGCGGGATGCGTCGTCGCGGGGTCGACGATGTCGGGATCCACGCCGACGTTGGTCGACGCCGCCTCGTACACGGAGCGGTCCAGCAGCCCGGTTTCCTTCGCCACCAGCACCGGGACCAGCATCTGCCCGGTAACGTTGGTCATCGTGCGCATCATGTCGAGCACCCGGTCGATCGCGATCAGCAGGCCGATGCCCTCCAGCGGCAGGCCCGCAGCGCTGAGCACCAGGGTCACCATCACGATGGCGGTGCCGGGCACGCCGGCGGTGCCGAAGCTGCCGAACACCGACGCCAGCAGCACGATGAAGTACTGCGTCGGCGACAGGTCGATGCCGAAGTACTGCGACACGAAGATCGCGGTCAGCGCCGGATAGATCGCACCGCAGCCGTCCATCTTGATGCTCGCGCCCAGCGGCACCGCGAACGCCGCGTAGCTTCGGTCGACGCCCAGGTTGTGGGTGACCGCGCGCAGCGCCACCGGCAGCGACGCGAAGCTCGACGAGCTGACGAACGCCACCTGCATGCCGGGCAACGCGCCGCGGAAGAATTTCAGCGGGTTCAGCCCGTGCGTCAGCAGCAGCCCGCCATAGACAATGACGATATGCAGCGCGCACGCCAGGTACAGCGCGAACACGAAGCTGCCCAGCGGCAGCAACTGGCGGAAACCGTAGGCGCCGACCAGCCCCGCGATCAACCCGAAGGTGCCGATCGGGGTCACCTCGAGCACGAAGCGGGTGACCTGGATCATGACGTCGCTGGCCTCACCGACCAGCCGCCGTACGCCGGCCACGCGCTCGCCCAGCCGCACCAGCGCGAAGCCGACCAGCGCCGCGAACACGATCACCTGCAGGATGCGGCCCTCCGACAGCGCCGCGAACGGATTCACGGGCACCAGGTCCAGCAGCACCTGCACCACCGACGGCACCTCGCGCACGCTGTAGTCCGGCGCCATGACCAGCCCGGTGACGCCGACGCCCGGCTGCACGATCCAGCCCACCGCCAGCCCGACGCAGACGGCGAGCGCCGCGGTGGCCGCGAACCAGCCGAAGGTGCGTCCGCCCAGCGAGGCCATCGACTGCTGCCCGTGCAGTGACGCGACCGCGTTCATCACCGCGAAGAACACCAGGGGCACCGCGATCATCCGGATCAGGCGCACGTACAGCGCGCCCAGCGGGGCCAGCCAGGTCTCCGCTGCCGGCCCCATCGCCCAGCCGGCGAGCGCGCCGAGCACGAAGCCCGCAAGCACCCGCTGCCAGAACGGGATCCGCAACCACGCCGCCACCAGCTTCATCGCGATCCTCTTGGCCCTTCGACGCTGCACCATAGCCGAGCCTCGTCGCGGTCGCGACGCCGCGCGTGGGACGCGCGTGGGCGGCAGGCGGGACGCTGGCCGGATGTCATCCGGCGGTCGGCGCTGGTGGACATAATGGCCGGCCACGTCCCGTGACCCCTGCCGATGCGACCAGCCCCGCCCGCCACCCTCCTCGCCTGCGCGCTGCTGTCGGTTGCCGGCTGCGCATCGACCGCCGTCGGGGATGCCGGCACCGGCATGCGCGACGCCGCGGCGGGCGCATCCGCTACCCCTGCCAGCGACCCGGCGTCGGTCGGACCGGTGGTGGCCGTACCGCAGATCGCACGGCCGCAGGGCGAGACCGCGCAGTGGTGGTACACCAGCGGCGCCGCGCACGCCGCGCGCAACGGCGCGATGTCCGGCAGCGCGCACAACGTGATCGTGTTCCTCGGAGACGGCATGAGCCTGACCACGGTGGCCGCGGCGCGGATCCTGGCCGGCCAGCGCGAGGGCAAGCCGGGCGAGGAGCACCTGCTGGCGTGGGAGCACTTCCCGCACACCGCGCTCGCGCGCACCTACAACGTCGATGCGCAGACGCCCGACTCCGCCGGCACCATGACCGCGATCGCCAGCGGGGTGAAGACCCGTGCCGGCGTGCTCGGCATCGGCCCGGCTGCGCTGCGCGGGGACTGCGCCGCGTCGGTGGACGCGCGCCTGGCCAGCCTGCTCGACATCGCGCAGGGCGCCGGCCTGCGCACCGGCATCGTCACCACCACCCGCATCACCCACGCCACGCCGGCGGCGATGTACGCGCACTCTCCCGACCGCAACTGGGAGAACGACGGCCAACTGCCGCCGGAGGCACTTGCCGACGGCTGCCGCGACATTGCCAGCCAGCTGGTCGACCCACGCAGCGGGCGCGTCCCCGACGTGGTCTTCGGCGGTGGCCGCATGCACTTCCTGCCGCTGACGCAGGTCGACCCGGAGTACGCGGACCGTCGCGGCCGCCGCGCCGACGGTCGCGACCTGATCGCGGAATGGCGCACCGCCCACCCCGGCGGCGCGTTCGTCTGGAACCGCGACGGGCTGGCGGCCGCGGCCGGCCGGTCGCCGGTGCTGGGACTGTTCGAGTACGACCACCTGCACTACGAGCACGACCGCCCGGCCGATCCCGGCGAACCGAGCCTCGCCGAACTGACCACCGCCGCGATCGCGCGGCTGTCGGGGGGCGACACCGGCTACCTGCTGCTGGTCGAGGCCGGTCGCATCGACCACGCCCACCACGAGGGCAATGCCTACCGCGCACTGACCGACACCATTGCGATGTCGGACGCGGTTGCCGCTGCGATGGCCGCGACCTCTGACACCGACACGCTGGTACTGGTCACCGCCGACCACGCGCATACGCTCACGTTCGCGGGCTACCCGATACGCGGCAACCCGATCCTCGGCAAGGTGGTCGGCAGCAGCGGCGAAGAGGCCGACCCCGACGCGTACGCGCGCGATGGCACGGGCCTGCCGTACACCACGCTGGGCTACGCCAACGGGCCCGGCCACGTCGGCCCCAGCGCCAGCCAACCCGCGGGACCCAAGCACCACCTGCACCGCGCGCGCGACCAGCAGCCGGCAACCGGCCGCGCGGACCTGACCGCGATCGACACCACCGACCCCGACTACCTGCAGGAGGCCACCGTGCCGCTGGCCAGCGAGAGCCACGGTGGCGACGACGTCGGGGTCTGGGCCAGTGGCCCCGGCAGCGCCGCGGTGCGCGGCAGCCTGGAGCAACACGTGCTGTACCACGTGCTGGTGCAGGCCACGCCACGGCTGCGCGCGCGGCTGTGCGCGATCGGCGGCTGCAACGGCGACGGCGTGCCGGTGCTGCTGTCGACCGCAGGCGACGCCTCCGGCGCGGCACCGGTCGGCGCCACGCGGGACGTCGTGCGGCCGGCCGCGCCGCGCTGACTCAGAACGGCTTGCCGATCACCAGCACGATGATCGCCAGCAGCCCGAAAACCGGGACCTCGTTGAACCAGCGCAGCGCGCGCGTCGACGGCAGCGCCGCACCCGACGCCGCGCGCCGCACCCAGCGGCCGCCGACGATGAAGTGCGCGAACAGCAGCGCGACCAGCACGAGCTTGACGTGCATCCAGCCGCCGGCGATGCCGAAGTGCATCCACAGCACCATGCCCAGCAGCACGGCGATGCCGAACATGACGTGGCCGAAGCGCACCAGTCGCCGGCCCATCAGCACCAGCCGGTCGCGCACCGCCACGTCCGCGCCGGCCTCGACCAGGTTGATCAGGATCCGCGGCAGGTAGAACGCGGCCGCCACCCAGCCCATGACGAACAGCAGGTGGAGCGACTTGACCCAGACGTAGGCGTTCATGCGATGTCCCGCGGTGGAAAGGCGGACAGCATCGCATCCCGCGCGGTCGTGGGGCACGCGGCGCATCGCGTGGTGGGTCGGACGCTGCGATCCAGCGCGCGCTGCCGGTATCGTGCGGGCATGGAAAAACGCTACGACCGCGACTATTTCGAACGCTGGTACCGCCGCGGCGGCATCGGCGGCGCGCGCCGGCTCGCGCGCAAGGTCGCGCTGGCCGTCGCCACCGCCGAGTACCACCTCGAGCGACCGCTGCGCCACGTGCTCGACATCGGCTGCGGCGAGGGCGCCTGGCGTGCGCCGCTGCTCGCGCTGCGCCCCGGCGTGCGCTATCTCGGCTTCGACAGCAGCGAGTACGCGGTCGCGCGCCACGGTCGCCGGCGCCAGCTGCACCACGCGCGCTTCGGCGACTTCGCTGGCCTGCGCCCCTGCCCGCCCGCCGACCTGCTGGTCTGCGCCGACGTGCTGCACTACCTCGAGGCGCGCGAGATCGACCGCGGCCTGCCGGGGCTGGCCGAGCTCTGCGGCGGCGTGGCATTTCTGGAGTGCTTCACGCGCGAGGACGAAGCCGAGGGCGACGACGACGGCTTCCGCCCGCGCCCAGCGGCGTTCTATCGCGACCGCTTCGCGCGCGTGGGTCTGTCGCCACTGGGCTCGCACTGCTGGCTCTCGCCGCGGCTGTTGCCCGGCGCCACCGCGCTGGAGACCACCGGCTGACGCTGCCCGGCCCCGCGCCCGGATGTCCGCAACGTCCATCAGCTTAATCGGGAGAACGAGGACTGGCGGGCCTGGCGGGGTATGCCGGGGATGCAGAGGCCGCCGCGGCCGTCATGAAGACCGACGTGTGCAGGCCGTCTTCAGCCGCATCTTGTATGCTGCAATGCAACATCGATCACGGAATTCCGACCATGCTGTACCAGACCTACGAGTTCGGGCGCGCCTGGATGGCTCCCTTCACCCATTGGGCGCAGGCCAACGCGCAGATCTTCTCCGACCAGGGCAGCTGGCTCTCGGCGCTGCCGGGCGCGGCCAACGTCTCCGCAGGCAACGAGCTGCTGTACCGCATCGGCAAGGATTACGAAAAGCCCGAGTTCGCTATCCACGCGCTGGACATCGACGGCGACGTGGTGCCGGTGATCGAGAAGGTCGCGCTGGAGAAGCCGTTCTGCCGCCTGCTGCGATTCAAGCGGTACACCGATGACGCGTCCAGCATCACCGGCATGCGTGACCAGCCGACGGTGCTGGTGGTCGCACCGCTGTCCGGCCACCACTCGACGCTGCTGCGTGACACCGTGCGCACGCTGCTGCCCGAGCACAAGGTCTACATCACCGACTGGGTCGACGCACGCATGGTCGACGCCGGCGAAGGCGCGTTCTCGCTCGACGACTACGTGGCCTACGTCGAGGAATTCATCCGCCACATCGGCGCGCGCAACCTGCACGTGATCAGCGTCTGCCAGCCCACCGTGCCAGTGCTGGCGGCGGTGTCGCTGATGGCCGCGCGCGGCGAGGACACGCCGCGCTCGCTGGTGATGATGGGCGGACCGATCGACCCGCGCGAGTGCCCGACAGCGGTCAACAACCTGGCCACACGCCGGCCGCTGGAGTGGTTCTCGTCCAACGTGATCCACACCGTGCCGCAGAACTACCCGGGCCGCGGCCGCCGTGTGTACCCCGGCTTCCTGCAGCACGCCGGCTTCATGGCGATGAATCCCGAGCGCCACTTCGAGTCGCACCGCGACTTCTACCAGGACCTGGTCAAGGGCGACCTTGACGACGCTGCGTCACATCGCCGCTTCTACGACGAGTACAACGCGGTGCTGGACATGCCGGCGGAGTACTACCTCGATACGATCCAGGTCGTGTTCCAGGAGCACCGCCTGCCCAAGGGCACGTGGATCGTCAACGGCGAGCGCGTGGAGCCGTCGGCGATCCGCGACGTGGCGCTGATGACGATCGAGGGCGAGATCGACGACATCTCCGGCAAAGGCCAGACCCGCGCCGCGCACCGCCTGTGCACGGGCGTGGCCGACGCCGACCGCGAGCACTACACCGTGCCCGGCGCCGGCCACTACGGCATCTTCAGCGGCCGCCGATGGCGCGAGCAGGTCTACCCCCAGGTGCGCGACTTCATCGCTCGCTACGCCGAGCGCGACGCGAAGCCGGCAACGCCACGGAAGGCCGCAGCGACCAAAAAGGCCGCGCTGCCCAACAAGGCCGCAAGGTCCAGGAAGCCCGCGGGGCCGAAGCGTGTTGCCAAGCGCGCGGCCGCCCCGGCTAGGGCTGCGCGTGCTGCATCTGCATCAAGTGCCGACGCCACCACAGCCAAGCGCAAGCGCGCCAAGGCCGCTGTGCCGGCGAAACGGACGGCGACGCCATCGCGTCGCAAGGCGCCGCAACGCGGTTGACGCGGCTGATCGCTGATGACTGATGCGACTGCGGTCTGCGTGCTTCGAATGAGTGGTCTCCCCGGACGCGCTGTCGTTTGGATTGTTGCTTTGCGAGCTGCGTGATGTAAGCCAGAGCCCGGGCTTCGGGCTTTCGCGCGCGGTCCGGGGGTGTCGCTACCGGCTCGGTTGGGCCGTCCGCTTCGCGGCCGGTCCGGCCCGGCGCAGCGCGCCGGGCGTTCGCACGGGCGCGCGGCAGTGCCGCGCAAGCCGCCCGTGCTCACCCATGCCCAACTCGCCGGCGGGCACATCCATGTGCCCTTTACGCGACACCCCCGCACCCCGGCGGCGCGGTGACATCGACAGATGCACTGCTTTCTTTCTGAGCAAGCACTAGCGAAGCATGCACGCGCATCCGCTTGATCTTCGGAAGCCACGTCAATCGTCGAAGAGGCGGGGGGGGGGGGGGGGGGGGGG
>PPFU01009392.1_pt1 | contig 15175 bp, 11 predicted proteins | sample 1535991 | NCBI WGS metagenome assembly PPFU01 (sample SAMN04901290, study PRJNA319586) | Hypolithon metagenome, whole genome shotgun sequencing project. | isolation source: Antarctic Hypolithon | place: Antarctica: Miers Valley | collected 2014
ACTGCCCTCGCTATCGTCCTCAGGGGGGCGCGTTCGGAGCCGGAGTTGGCATCGCTCCCGGATGTCGAGGTGTACAGCGCACCCGGCGGGGGAGGATAGGAGGTCTGTCCCACCGGTAGCGCCCCGACCTGCTGACTGGCGCCCGCAGGTTGCGCCGACGCTGACATGAGGGTGGCCACGAGCAACACGTTGGCTAAGGCGAGCCTCGGAATGAGCCTGGCACCCTGCGCCGTTCGAGAAATGCGTTGCGTCACTGTCATAACCCCGTCGTCCGTCGATGTTGCAGTTCGCTGGCTCGGGACTCCTATCTAAGTCTTAGGAGCCCGAATAAGAGTGGATAAGGATCACGGGACCACGGCGGGTTCGCCGCGTGATGGCCGAAGGCCTCGGTTCCGTGGTCAACGGCGCCCTCAGACGCGATCAGTTATAACGTAGCACCGCAATCTAGAGGATGCAAAGGGCCCTGTCTCGGGGCGTGCCGGTGCCCGTAGAGCCCAAATTTGTGAACGCGTGCGGTGACAGTGAGGTTCGGCGAACGTCCTCTGTCACAATGGAGCGACCATGATGCGAGATGGACGGCACCGCCCTCCAGAGTGAGCCGAGGCTGAAGTCGCTCGGAGCTGAGCCCGACGTCGCCGGGCCAGGAACTGGCCAGCCGGTCGCGGGCTCGTCTCAATCGTCGGACCCCTTCACTCCCCGGGCCGAACGCGCTCGCAAGCTTCCACGTCTGGTGGCGCAGTCCCTTGCGTTGGTCTGGTCGGCCGGGCGTCGAGAGCTGCTGGTGACCACCGTCCTCCAGCTGCTTCAGGGCGTAGGCATTGCCGCACAGCTACTGATAGCAAAGCGCGTGCTCGAGGCAGTCGTCGCCAGCGGGCGGTCGGGCGGGGATTTTGGTGTGGTCGTTCCCGATCTTGCCGTGCTCGTGGCCATCACGGTCGCCCTTACCTTCGCCGGCGCTGTGCAGGCCGAGCAGAGTCGCATCCTCGGCGAGCTTGTGGCCCGGACCGCCGCGGTCGCCGCTCCGGCGGCTCCAGCGGGAGTGAGCAACTAGCCCCGGGCTAAGCCCGGGCGGCTCGCAGGGACGTGGCGACCGTCGCCATGTTAGCTGGCCGGCCCTTAGCCATCCGCACGGCCCGATGGCGCTCCCCCGGCGTGGTCGCGTCCCCCCATCGACTGCTGCGTAGCGGCCCCCTGCACGGATTGAGGCGGCCCCGGACTTCCCGACCACAGCGGTCGCCCAAGGAACTCTTCGAGAGCGCGAATGCGGGGGGCGAAGAGCGCGTCGAGCCGGGCACGCGTTTCAGCCCGCATGGACGCGCTCTCCGTTGCGTTCCAGATCCGCCGGTCACGGAGCGGGAACGTCGGTAGGCCAATGAACGCCAATACCTGGTCGTACACACCCTGCGGGTCCACGAAGAAGTCCTCGCTCCGTACCACCAGAAGCCTTTCCCGTGGGTAGAGGCCGTACCACACCTCCAGCGCCGACAGGTAGTCGCTCTGCAGCAGGTAGGACTGGTGCTGGTGTGCGAAACTGTTGTAGGTGGGATCTCTCCGAGTGCGCTCGACCTCACCCTGGAGTCGGCTGGCCTCTGCGTCCAGTGCATCCTCGAAGGAGAGACGCTCAGTCCCATTGCGCACCTGCTCTCTATAGTGAGAGAACGTGCGGTCGAGGGGATGGCGTAGCAGGACCACCAGCTTCGCGTCCGGCACAACGTGGTGGGCGCGGAACGGAGCGAGCGGGTGGAAGAGGTAGTAGGGCGATGCCTCGCCTGCGACCGCCGGCCCTCCCCAGCGCCTCTCCGCCCTCGCTCGGGTGAATGAGGTCGGGAAGTGCGACCGGTACCAGGCGACGGTCCTCGCACCCCCCCAGTCGAAGTAGTGGACGCCCTTGAGGTTCTCCTTCATGGGAAGTCGCCGAGCGGACGGGAAGAGGGGCAACACGCGCGGGTGTTGCAGTAGGTAGCGGTACATTGACGTTGTGCCGCTGCGCTTGGCTCCGATGAGCAGGAAATCCGGCAACGGTCGATGGCGGTGCGTGAGGACGCCGTATCGCTGCAGCACCTGCCGCCCTACCGAGTGGACGCAAGACGGCAGGGACGCCCCCGTCACCTCCATCCCCGGCCGGAAGAGCGTACCCCCGGCTTCAGAGCCTTCGCCGGCTGGTCCGCCACAAGCCCCACGCGGCATAGGGTATCCGCCGGGAGGGAAGTGGACACACCAGTAGGCGCCGCGAGTATGCTGCCCCTGTGCGGCACCGGGATGTGGCGGAAGGTCTTTGACGACATGAACGTGGTCGTCGTAACGGGTTCCGGTGGACTGGTGGGGTCGAGGGCAGTCCGTCATTTCGTCAAAAGCAGCGATCTCGTCGTGGGAATTGACGATGATTCCAGGGCCCGCTTCTTCGGTCCTGAAGCATCCACCGCATGGTCTACCGACGAACTCGCCCGTGAGTTCGACCAGTACCATCATGTCGGGATCGACATACGCAACGGCGACCGTATCCACACGCTTTTCGCCGAGTACGGGAGCGACATACGGCTGATCGTCCACACTGCCGCTCAGCCTTCACACGACTGGGCCGCACGTGACCCCAAGACAGACTTCACAGTGAACGCAAACGGGACGCTTGAGCTGCTCGAGGCAACGCGACGGTGGTGTCCCGAGGCGGTGTTCGTGTTCACGTCGACCAACAAGGTCTACGGCGACAGGCCGAACCATCTGCCTCTGGTGGAGCTCGCGACGAGGTGGGAGCTCGAGGACGGCCACCCGTGGGCAGAGCACGGGATTGACGAGACCATGAGCGTGGATGCGACGCTCCACAGCCTGTTCGGCGTGTCGAAGCTCGCCGCCGACGTCCTCGTGCAGGAGTACGGGCGGTACTTCGGGATGCGGACTGCAGTACTGCGGGGCGGCTGCCTCACCGGGCCCGCGCACAGCGGTACGGAGCTCCACGGGTTTCTCGCCTATCTCATGAAGTGCACGGTTTTGGGTACTCCCTACCGGGTGTTCGGATATAAGGGAAAGCAGGTGCGCGACAACGTTGACGCTGACGATGTGGTCGCCGCCTTCGATGCCATCTATCGGGACCCACGTCCCGGGGAGGTCTACAACATAGGGGGCGGGCGGTTCAGCAACTGCTCCATGCTTGAGGCGATTACCGCCTGCGAAGAGATCGCTTGTCGCCCGCTACAGTGGACGTACGAGGCGACGCCGCGGATCGGCGACCACACTTGGTGGATCAGCAGCACCAGAAAGCTCGAACAGCATTTCGGGTGGCGCCCGACACGTTCGATCATCGACATCCTGCGCGAGATCCATGAGGTGGGTGTCCAGCGTTGGCGGAATGTCAGTTGACCGTCGCAGAAAAGCTCCCAGTCTTCGGCGTCGGCGTGAACCCTACGGACTATGCCGCGGCCACCCTGGCCATCGTTGAGGCCGCCCGTGATCATCAGCCTCTTAGCATCACTGCACTCGCTACTCATGGTCTCATGACCGCGGTGCGCGAACCCGAGTTCCGACAACTTGTCGACGACATCGATATCGTCGTCCCGGACGGTCAGCCAGTCCGATGGGCGTTGAACCACTTCCACCGCGCGGGACTGCCAGACCGAGTCTACGGGCCGAAGCTCGCCCTTGCGCTGTGCGCCGAGGCCGAACGACAGGGTCTGTCCGTGTTCCTGTTTGGTAGCACTGAGAAGACCGTCCGCCTGCTCGAGCGAGAGCTGAGACGGCGGTACCCGGCCCTCGTCCTAGCCGGCGTCCAGCCCGATCGGTTTCGGGAGGCGACGCCCGAAGAGGATGAGTCAGACGTGAGCCGCATCAACTCCAGCGGCGCCCATATTGTACTGGTCGGCCGCGGTTGCCCTCGCCAGGAGCGCTGGGTGTCTTCGCACCGCGGACGCATACGCGCTGCGCTCGTCGCCGTCGGCGCCGCCTTCGACTACATCGGGGGGACACTTCCGCTGCCGCCGCCGTGGATGCAGGCCGCCGGCCTCGAGTGGCTCTACCGGCTCTGGAGGGATCCGCGGCGGCTATGGCGCCGCTATCTACGCTATAACGCGCTCTTCCTAGTGTATTCAGTGCGGGAGCTTGCGAGGCCCCGGCGCCCGGTTCGTCGCGCTGGGTCACGGCGATGAACGTCAGCGAGGACAGCTGGGCCGATGAGGACGGAAGTGCTCCCGGCCTTGTCGCCTCGCTCTGGCAGTACCGCCGGCAATCGATTGTCATCGTTGCGGTTTTCGCCGTTGCAGGGCTGGCGTTGGCGTTCGCCGTCGATGTCTTGGCGACGCAGCGCGACAGTGCTACTACCCGCCTGGTGCTAACGGATCCTCGGGGTGACAGCATCTTCCGACAGGGCAACACCGCCGATACCGATCTCCAGAAGTACGCCGCCAGCCGGGCGGAGGTGGCGTCGTCGAAACTGGTGCTCGAGCGGGCCGCCGCGCGGCTCGGCGAGAGATTTGATGCCGACGACCTCTCAAACCGCGTCTCCACGTCCTCTTCCCCAGAGTCGATCAGCCTGCTCATTCAGGCGTCAGCATCGACCGCTACCGAGGCAGTGCGGATCGCCGCTGCGGTCGCCGTTGCTTACCAAGAGGTGACTAAAGAAGACGTCCAAGAGGAACTTGATAGAGCCCTTGACGGTCTGGAGACGAACCGGGCCCGGCTGCGCTCCGATTTCGGGCCAGGTGAGGGTACGGGTTCGCTCGGCTCCGCGGAACGCGAGGCGATCACCCAGGCTCTTGTGCAAACCGAGCTTAAGGCGAACGAGGTCGCCTTGAATGCGGCGCTCTATGGGTCCGGCGTCGACTTCGTCGACACGGCCGTTGTCGATGTCTCGCCTTCGACAAGCCCGCTTCGATATGCGGCGGCGGCGAGCATGCTCGGGTTGCTGATCGCCGTGGCCGTGGCCTGGGTCCGTGCCGGCTGGCACCGAACCATCGATGAGAGTGACCAAGCCTCGGCTCTCCTCGGGGCGCCGCTGTTAGGGGACGTGCCCGACCTCGGCGGCCCCGACCAGCGTGAGCTCGTCACGGACCCCACCGCCATGCCGGCTGCCGCGTTCCAGGCACTCACCGCCGGTCTGCTGGCCCGGCGTCCAAAGGGTGGAGTGATACTCGTGACCGGCCTGACCCGGGGAGACGGTTCTACCATTACCGCCGTGAGCGTCGCTATTGGGCTCGCCCGAGAGGGCCGAAATGTGGTGTTGGTCGATGGCGACGCTGACGTACGCAGTGCCCGCTCACTGCTGGGCGCCGTCCGCGGACCCGGGCTGGCGGAGGTGGCACGCGGACTGGACGACGAGAGCGTCGTCCAGTCAGTAGGTATTGGCGGCGGTTCGAGGCTGAGCTTTGTCTCCGCCGGCGGCACCCGCGAAGACCTCCCAGGGGTCTACCGCTCCGACGGCACCAAGCGCGCCCTCGACGGGTTGGCTCTGGCTCACGACCTCGTGCTCGTCGATGCGCCGCCGCTGCTCGAGTCGGCCGAGACTGCGTCGCTGGCTTTGCACGCCGACGCCGTCCTGGTCGTCGTCCGACGGAGGACCCGGGTCCGCACGCTTGAGTCCTTCCGGTCGCGGCTCGCCGTGTACTCGGTCCCAGTGGTCGGAATCGTCTTCAACCGCAACCGCTCGAAAGTGCACGGTGGTGAGCGGGCGAGGGACCTCGAGGACGTGCTTGAGGAGCGCGAGGAGAAGCCCGCCCTCGAGCGGCGGGCGGCCATCCATCCGACCTAAGTCGAAGTCGAGGACGTGGATTGGTCGCGGCGACGAAACCAGAGTTCCCGGCGGTCATGTGCTGGGGCGCAGTGCAGCCGGTGCGGTCACTACGCAGTTCGTCACAGCGGGCGGCAGCTTTGTGCTGCAGCTCCTCGCCGCCCGGACACTCGGTGCCGACGGGTATGGGGCATTCATGCTCTTGGTATCCATCCTCGTCGCCGTCACCGCCCTCCAGTCGGCGTGGGTTGGGGATTGCCTTACTGTCCTGGACCGCTTCAACCCGGAGGTGCGCGGGGCGATCATTGCCTCACAGGTCGGCTTCTCCTCTGCAGGTGCCGTCCTCAGCACCCTCCTCGCCCTTGCGCTCGACGTTCTTCCTCTTGCGCCCGCCGTCCTGTTCGGGCTCCTCGTGGCCCTATGGACGACGGAGGAGGCCGTACGGCGCGTATTCATGGCGAGAACCCAGTTCTGGGCCCTCGTTGCCAACGACCTGCTCTATGTCGGCGTCATCTTCGCGGTGATCGCGCTGGAATCGTCCGCCTCCCGGCTCTCGCTGACCAGCTTCGTCGTCGCCATGAGCGCGGGGTCGGTCGCCTCGATCGTCCTGGCCGTGATGCAGTTGCCGCGGGCCGAGTTCGCGATGGCTCCGCTGACCTGGGCGGGAGCGCGGCAGGTCACGGCATTCGCCGGCTGGCGGGCGGCGCAGGCTGGGATCCGTCCGGTGGCGCTTCTGCTGGCCCGGTCACTTGTGGCCGGCCTCGCCTCAAGAGCGGCGCTAGGTAGGATCGAGGCCGCTCGCCTGCTTTTGGCCCCAGCGCTCACCTTGGTAAACGGCAGCGGGTCATTCCTTCTCCCTCTATTCGTCGCCGAGGATCGGTCGCCCGGGGGCCGCTCCCGGGTCTCGGTCCGCTTCGTCACCATCGTCTTGGTGTCCGTTACCGGCACCTACGGGGCGGTGGTGTGGTTAGCCGCCGGGCGGCTGTCTGATGTGCTCACTGGAGGATCCTTCACCACGGACAGGGTCGCCCTCGCCGGCTGGATCGCCTTCGCCCTCCTCTTCGCCGCCGGTCTCCCGCCGGCACTCGCCGCGGTCGCCCGCCGCCAGGTCCGCGAGGTATTCGCAATCCGAGCCCTCGACTCCGTCGCCGGGCTCGTCCTCGCAGGCCTCGCGTTAGCGGCGCACCGCCCCGGGGCCGTGCCCGCCGCGCTCGCAGTCGGCATGCTTATGGGAACCGTCTTGCTTCACCGCCTCGCCGCCCGCTCACCCGCGGCACCCTCGTGAAGGCCCTCCGGTCAAGTCCGTCCTCGAGGGCGCGCCGCGCCGCCGCAGCTGCTCCCGCCCGGCCACCGCGCCTGTTCGGAGACTGGTGGGTCGGCGCGGTTGCTCTGCTCCTGCTGGTGGCTAGCGACTACAGGTTCCGGGTGCGTCCGCCCGAGGAGTCCCTGTCGGGTCGGCCGGACACGGCCGTCCTGGTAGAGGTGATGGCCTATGCGCTGGTGGCGGCGTTCCTGATCTTCCAGATCGCCCGACCGCCCAGCGACCGGCGCGTGGGGCCGCTGATGTTTGTGATGTGGACGTTCGTCGGTGTGCTCGTCCTCTCACTGTTCAATGCCGTTTACCCCGTGCTGGGGGCGGTACGGGGGGGCCAGCAGGTGGTGATCGCCGCGTTCGCCCACTCGATCGGCCGGTACGCCACCCGGCGCCAACTGCACCGGTTCTCCCATGCCTTCGTCCTCCTTGTGACGGCGTCGGTTCTCGTCGGCGCGGTCCACCCCTTCCCCAGAGCAGCCACCCAGCAGGGTCGCTTCAACTGGCTGCACGTGCACTCCGTCGTCGCTGGCCTGTTCCTCGCCGTGGCGGTCGTGGTCCTCGTCGCTTATTTCGTGACGTACGGGAGAGCGGGGGGGAGCTCACGGTGGCCCCGTTGGGCTGTGGCCGGCATATTGGCCGTTGACGCCGCCGCCCTGCTCGCCACGCGAACACGAGGAGCGATCGGGGGGGCGCTGGCTGGTATCGTCGTAGTCCTCTACACGACTGCGCCTCCTCGCCGCCGTGCCGACCTACTGTTGGCGGGCGGGCTGCTCGTCGCTATGACCTGGCTGCTGTTCTCGAGTCAGCTGATCGACTTCGTCCTCCGGGACGAGGGAGTTGATCGCTTAGCGTCCTTTAATAGCCGAACCCAACTGTGGGAGGAGGCCCTGCGACTGGCTGCCGAACAGCCCTTTCTGGGGCACGGACTTGCCGCCTCGGACGGGTTGTTCTTTACCACCACCGGTTTAGGCGGCGGGCACAACGCATTTTTCAATGTACTTACAGACGCTGGTCTCCTCGGCGTCGCGGCCTGGGTGACACTCCTAGTTGTGCTCGCCCACCGGCTGCTCCGGCTCGGCCGGCTCCGTAGCATGGACGACGGCCCGCTGTTGCTCGGGGTATTCGTCTGCCTTTTGGTCGACGCCGTTACCTACGAGGGACTCGGCACTCCGGCCAACGTCGGCAACCTCTGGCTTTTCGTTCTCGTCGGCTGGGTGAGCGCACTGGAACGGGCGCCGGCCAGAAAGGTGAGGCGGCAGCCCGCGCTCGGGGGTCGCGGCGCCCCCGCCGCCACTCCCTGACGGCGCCCGGGAGGTCGACGGCGGCGCGCCAAAAGTGCAGCGCGCGGGCCCTCATGCGCCCCCCGCGACCGTGCCGGGCGCTCTCGTACTGGTCCTTAAGATAAGCAACCGTCGGAAAGAGCTTCCGCGCCACCATGGCAAGCTTGGGGAATACCCCTGGCGTGCGGGCGATGCGGTCGATCGTCAGGGCCTTCTGGGACGCCGATGCGATCCGGAGCCGGAGCTCGACGGAGCGGACGGCCGGGAGGGCGAGCGCGTCGGCGAGGGTCCGACCGGCGGGAAGGAGGCGCAGTCCGGCGCCGAACGCCTCTTCGGCGCCGAGTTCCTGCGCCACCGCATGGGCCTGAAGCCACAGTGACTCCGGAACTTGGGCGAGGCCCCGGCGGAGGTCTTCGACCGCCTTAGTGTCCGCCAAGCCGTTTTGTGCCGCATGGAGGGCGAGGTGGGCGGTGCGGGCGGGCAGGTCGAGGACGTCGACGACCGTGCCGCAAACAATCTCTAAGGGCGATCGGTAGCGCGACAGGACATCCCAGCAGCGACCAGGAGGGTCGGTCACCCCGAGAATCCTGTGGTGCAGGTCGACGCACACGCCGGCCGGGTCGCAAAGCACCTTCTCGTAGAGCCCGACCTCGCACGCCGCCGCCCCCGCCAGTGGGTCGACGTAGCCGAGGTCACCCAGCGCTAGTTCGGCGGCCGTGAAGTCCGCTACCGGGACAAGTAGGTCTACGTCTCCGTACGGCCTTGGCGTTCCGTCATTGTAGAGCCAGCTGGCGATCGTCAATCCCTTCAGGAGGATGGATGGGATTTGGGCGCCGCGAAGCCGGGCAACGGCCTCGGCGGCGGCCACATCAAGCCGCAGGCTCCATGCGACGGCCGAGGCACTATCGTTGTCCGGCGCCGCGGCGGGATGGGTCATCACCGATCACCGTCGCGGAGGGCCATCGACTCGAGCACTTCGGCGAGGCGCTGGTTGAGCTGAGAGTCAGGGTCAGTCTGCGAGCGTTCGAGCACCCGCGATAGCCAAAAATCCACTACCTCGGGTGCCGCCCGCCCCGGATCGCCGCCACGGAGGAGCGCCCGCGTTGCTCGGAAGTAGGCGCTGTCAGCGCCACGGGGCGCCCATGCCGCATCCTCCCAGTCCAGAAGCCACGGCCGCCTGCGTCCGATGCAGCGGAGGTTCCACACCGTGAAGTCACCGTGCATGGGCTCCCACCCCGGCGGGCCCGGAGGGAGCACGGGCTCTAGCAGCTCGCGCACCTCATGACTCAGCCCCTCGACATCGGGGTGGACCACCAGCCGGTGGATGACCGGAGGGAGGGGCGTCAGGGCCACCCAATGCCAACCGTCGACCGTGCCGCCGCCGAGCACTCCGGGTACGCTGAATCCAACCGTCCGGCCCGCCGACTCCAGCACCCGACGTTCCATCGAAATGCCCGCCTGGCGGCAGCTGACCTTGACAAATCCGAGCGGCTCGCCGCCCGACAGCAGTAGGCAGGAGAAGCCATGACGGGACGGCTGGCGCCGCTCAATGACCGCTGCGCCGTCGAAGGACCCCAGGCACGACGCCCACGCCAGCCGCAGCGAGTGTGATGTTTCGGGTCCGAACGGGGGCGTCCACGGCGGAGCCCCGGGGAGGGCACGCGCTCCGAAGACGTGCACAGCAGCCCACGCTAGGCGCTGGACCACTGAGGCGGCGGGCCGGCACGCGGGATACAGGGCCAGGGCGGCCATAGTCGCCGCCTTCGGCGTCCTGGGCAGGCGGACGCAGCCTCCGGGGAAGGGGAAGGCCGCGTAGCGGGCTCGCGCCGGATCCATCGCCGTGCGCTCGGGCCGAGGGAGGTCGCGCGCGCCCTGCTCGGTCACGCCGCCGCCACCCGGTACGCGTCCTCCAACTGCAGGAGGTTCGCGGTCGGCGTAAACCGTGCCTCGTAGCCAGCGCGACCGGCCGCGCCGGCCGAATCGATGAACGCGGGGTCAGCCAAAAGCCGAAGGGAGGCAGAAAGAGCTGCGACATCACCCGGCGCCACCAACTGAAAGGTCTCGATCGGCTCGAGGATCCAGCGGGTGCTCCCGACGGCACTGCCGGCAACCGGGAGGCCGTGGGCCATTGCCTCGAGCAAGACGAGGCCGAACGGCTCCTGCCAGACCGAGGGGAACGCCAGTGCCCGGGCGGTGTGCATCTCGCGGCTCAGCGCTCGCTGCCCGAGCTGACCCAGGTAGCGGACACCGGGAACGCCGCGTCGCCGTAAGGTCGACGCCAACGGCCCGTCGCCAGCCACGGCGAGCTCTAAGCCCTCCGGCGCCGCCTCGGCCCAGGCATCGAGGAGGACCGTCAGGCCCTTTTCGGCCGCCAAGCGCCCGGCGAACAGCACTCGGTTCGACGCCGACGGGGCGACGGCGCGTACTCCCGGATCGGCGGTGAAGTGCGGCTTGACCCGCACTTTTTCGGCGGGAAGACCAGCCTGCACGACCGTGTCGCGCACGACCGGGCTGGGCGCGAGGAATAGTCGGACGTCCTCAGCCCACGTCTCGCGCCAGGCGTGCAGGGCGACGGTCGCCGCTGCGATCCCGGAGAGCACCGCCGAACCCCGGTAGCAGCGATGCACGACCCCCGGCAGAGCGCCGTGACTCAGGCACTCGGTGCACGAGCGTCCCTCCCGGAAGAACGTTCCAGCGATGCACACGATCCGATAATTGTGAAGGGTGACGATCACCGGAAACCCCTCGGCAGCGCATGCGGCAATGACCGCCGGCGATAGCGCAAACCACGTGTTGTGGATATGGATCACGTCGGGACGGACACGGCGAGCGAGCGCCGCGACCTCTCGAGCAGCCGCCCGGTTCCACGGCGCTCGGGCGAGCGCCTCCGCGGACTCGACGGCACCGTGCGGGTTAGCCCGAATATGTTGCACAACCTCGTGACTCGCCGACCGAAGCAGCGTCGCTTCGGCGTCCACGACCCGGTCCTCGCCGCCACCCTGCCGGTAGCGACTGTGAACCTGGAGCACTCTCATGCTAACCCGCCGGACTCGCTGGATTGAAGGCTGGACCTCCGCCGGCTGGCAATCTGCCCGACGTTGGCCTCAACCCCTCAAGGGAGCGATTCCTAGCTGCCGCAAGCACCCGAGCCTCCTGTGGGGAAAGTGAAAGGAAGAGCTTCCGTTGGCGCTGCTGCGATGGAGCACTGACGAGCGCCTGACGGCCATTGCGCACCATGATACTCGCATCAGTCGCGGGGCGCGCTCCTCCCAGCCTCCTACATGCGCTAGCGAGGGACCAACAGTTTCAGCAACGGCTCAGGTCTGCCTCAGCCTCGCTTCAGCTTCGTCGCCAATCATGTCCGCCGACAAGTCCTTCTTGCGAAGCGGAGGAGCAGACGGCTGATGGACACGACGGCGACGCTAACCGGTAGGGCTAAGTTCACTGGTGGCCGAGCTATCGGCGCCAGAACCCGACGTGAGCTTGTTGGCCGGGGAGCGCATCCGTTCTCGCAGAACGCCTGTTATGTGTCTGCCGGCCCGACGAGCGTGGGGCAGCTCTCGCAGGAGAGGTGCCCCACCTTCTACGAGCGATTCGTCAAAGGGCGCCTCGACCTCGTCCTCAGCCTCGTGCTCCTTGTTCTCTTCGCCCCGGTGCTGCTCGTCGTGGCGCTCGGAGTCCGGACGTCTCTGGGGCCCGGAGTCATTTTCCGTCAGACTCGAGTAGGGTTCGGGGGCCGCCCGTTCACGCTCTACAAGTTCCGCTCCATGGCGCCCGACTGCAGGACGGTCCAACTTCCTTTCGACGGCCCGGACCGCCGAGTCACGCACAAGCATCCCAACGACCCTCGTCTGACCCGGTTCGGCAGGTTCCTCCGGAGTTGGAGCTTGGATGAGCTTCCACAGCTCTGGAACGTGCTGCGGGGCGACATGAGCCTGGTGGGACCGCGCCCGGAGCTGGTCGGCATCGTCGAGCGTTACTCGCCCTGGCAACACGGACGGCACGAAGTCAAGCCTGGCCTGACAGGACTCTGGCAGGTAACGTCGAGAGGCGACGGGATGATGCATGAAAATACCGAACTTGACCTCGAGTACGCTCGACGACTCGGGCCCTTCGCCGACCTGAAAATCCTAATTCTGACAATCCCCGCTGTGGTCGGTCTCCGTCGGGGATATTGAAGAGCGTTAGGTTGCTTCCCAAGAGCGGCGGGTCAGAGACGCCGGTTGCGGTCGTCGCGGGACAAAGCATTGACCGACGGGAGCAAAAATCACTTTTCGGTAGGCAGGCGCGCCGATACACTAACATAAAAGTTTGTGCCGGGTTTCAACGGTCGAATTGGTCAGAAAGGGGCGCGTTGTGAAGGCACGCCAGAAGGGTCCGGGTCGCTGGCGTGTGCGCGTGTCCACGCTGCTCGTCGTGGCTGCAGTCCTGGGGCAGTGGCACGGTGCCATCCCGAGTGGCGCAGAGCCACCGCCTAGGCTTGTAGTCAGCGGCCCCGCCAGCGTCGGCCTCCACGAACCAGTTACGATCACGGTGGCGATCGAAGGGCGCAGTGACGGCGTCGGCTTTGATGGCGAACTGCGCTTCGCCCGTCCCGGACTGGAGTTCAGCGGCCTCATTCCCCTCGATGGCCGCCTGTCCTCGTCAGGCGGTCGGCTCCGATCGCTAGGCGCCGTCGAACGACCATCGGGAATTCTTTTCGGTGCCCACTCGTGTACCACGCCCGCGTGCCGCGCCACCGCTGGCTCCTCGCCGGGCAACGTGACGATACTGGCCACGATCGAGCTTTTCGCCGGCCAGCCGGGCAGGTACGAAATCGCCCTCGGCGACGTGAACATCGTCGGCGCCGACGGCTCCCAGAGGCCCGCTGCTTTCGGCCGCCGCTCCCTCATCGTGGACATCGCGGGCGGCGGTGCGGTTTCGGCTGCTCCGGCTGCCGCCGCCCGGTCCGCCCCTGGCCATGGCGCAGGGCGACCAGCGGACGTGACGGGCGACGGTCGAGTCGACCGCGCCGACGTCAGGAGCGCGGAGCTCGGATGGGTCACAGGGGGAGAGTCGCCAGGCCGGTGCGCGTCGGAATGGTGCGTGGGCATCTCCGAACTCCAGCGCCGCTCCTCCTCAATAGAAGACGAGCCGGAGGCCGAGGCCTCAATAGAAGGCGAGCCGGAGGCCGAGTTTGAGACCAACGCAGCCCAAGCGGCCACAGTCTACACGGTGGACTCCGTGGGCGACGAGCCGGATGAGTCCCCGGACGACGGTAGGTGTGCGACGGCAACCGGGAAGTGCACCCTGCGCGCCGCCATCGAGGCAGCGAACCGCAACTCCGGTCCGGACACGATCGCCTTTAACATCCCTGGTGGCGGTCCCTTCACCATCGAGCCTGCGACCAGGCTGCCGGCGATCACCGACCTGACCGGCCCGGTGACCATCGACGGCTATAGCCAGCAGGGCTCCTCGCCCAACTCCGCGACGTTCGCGAGCAACGCCCAGATAATGATTGAGATCAAGGGCACGGGACCGACGGGCATCGACGGCTTCTTTGTCACGTCGCCGGGCAATGTCTTCCGCGGTATCGCGGTGTACAACACCCGGCGTGCGATCTGGCTCTACGGATCCGACGCTCACGACAACGTCGTAGCGGGATCGTTCGTCGGCACGAACGCCGCCGGAACGTTCGTGGCGGCCGGAGTAACGAGCGGTTCGAGCGGGGTGCACATCCAGAACGGCGCCTACGACAACATCGTCGGGCTCGCTGATCTGGCGGACCGCAACGTGCTCTCCGGCAACCCCCACCACGGGGTCGCCATGTACGACTACCCGACGACGAGGAACTTGGTCCGTAACAACGTTATCGGTCTAACGCCGGCCGGCACGGCAAGACTCCCTAACCGCTCCCACGGCGTCGACATCAACACGTTTACGACTGATTCTGTCGTCGGCGGGACGGGCCCCGGCGAGGGCAACTTGATCGGTGGGAACGTCGAGTCGGGTGTCGAAATCTCGCACGGGACGGGGACCGTCCGCAACCAAGTCATCGGCAACTGGATAGGCACCTCGCCAGATGGCCTGACCGCCCCTGCCTACGCCGCCCACGGCAAGGCAGCCGTCCGGCTGGAAGGAGCCGCGAACTGCAAGACCTGCCCGCCCGACATCGCGTACAACTCCGTCAAGGGGAATTCCATCGTCGGCGGCGCCGGAGGGGTCCTCGTCGACAAGGGCGCGCACCACAGCACCATAGAGGGCAACCGGATCGGTCTCACCGTTAATGGAACTGCCGGCCGCAACGCCTACTATGGGGTGCAGATCGAGCACGGGTCGGAGGACAACGTGGTGGGCCCGGATAACGAGATCGCATACAATCAGACGGGCATTGTCCTTATGTCGAACGGGACGCAACCGGCTGAGGCGACTCTGAGCCGGACATGGGGCAACCGGATCACGATGAATAACGTCCACGACAATGAGGGTCTCGGGATCGATATCGAGCCGGTCGCCGCCGTCAACCCGAACGACGTTGACGACCTCGACGACGGCGCGAACACCCAGCTGAACTTTCCGGTACTGACCGCGTCACCGGCGCAGGTGACAGCCGAGACCTGCGCGGGCTGTAGCGTTGAGCTGTTCATCGCCGATGGGGCCGCGTTCGCGTACGGCGAGGGTGGCCAGTCCTTGGGCTCGGCCGTGGCCGACTCGACGGGGTCAGCTGTGATCAGCGTGGACACGTCGGTTCAGAACAAGGCGGTGACTGCCACCGGCACGGACGCTTCTGGCAACACGTCAGAGTTCTCCAGGAACGTGACCGTTCCCGCCCCCACCACATCGAACGAGCCACCGGCCGCCCGTTTCACGCCGACCTGCACGAACCTC
>PPFU01000509.1_pt1 | contig 15125 bp, 8 predicted proteins | sample 1535991 | NCBI WGS metagenome assembly PPFU01 (sample SAMN04901290, study PRJNA319586) | Hypolithon metagenome, whole genome shotgun sequencing project. | isolation source: Antarctic Hypolithon | place: Antarctica: Miers Valley | collected 2014
GTGGGCGCCCAGGACGTGGTGGAGTCGGAGGAGCACCGCTTCCGGGTCGTGACCGTCGCCAGCGGGCTCACGAATCCGTGGGGCGTCGCCTTTCTCCCGAATGGCGACATGCTCGTCACTGAGCGGCCGGGCCGCATCCGGCTCGTGCGTGATGGCACGCTGCAGGCGGAGCCGGTGCCTGGCGGTCCCGAGGTCATGGCGGCCGGACAGGGCGGGCTGCTGGACATTGAAGTGCACCCGGACTTCGCCGAGAACCAGCTTGTCTACATGTCCTACTCGAAGGCGGGGCCTGAGGGAAATACCACTGCCGTGGCCCGCGCGCGCTTCCAGGACGGCAGGCTGACCGGGCTCGAGGACGTCGTCGTGGCCGACGCGTGGAGCAACCGGCGCCAGCACTTCGGCTCGCGTATCGTGTTCGACGGCACGGGACACATGTACATCAGCGTCGGCGAGCGGAACGAGAAGACGCCGGCGCAGGACGTGAGCAACCACAAGGGCACCATTCTCCGCCTGCACGACGATGGACGGGTCCCGCAGGACAACCCGTTCGTCGGCCGCGAGGGGGCGAAGCCCGAGATCTACAGCTATGGCCACCGCAATCCGCAGGGGATGGCGCTCAACCCCGCGACGGGGATGCTCTGGGCCAATGAGCACGGCGCGCGCGGCGGTGATGAGATCAATCTGGTCCGCCCGGGCCGGAACTACGGCTGGCCGGCGATCACGCACGGTGTCGATTACAACGGAACGCCGATCTCCCCCGACACGGCCCGCGCCGGGATGGAGCAGCCGCTATTGCACTGGACGCCGTCCATCGCGCCGTCCGGCATGACGTTCTACACGGGCGACCGATTCCCCGCCTGGAAGGGCCACGTGTTCAACGGCGCCATGGCGGGCCAGCATCTGCGCCGCGTGGTGTTCGACGGCGAGCGCCCCACGCACCAGGAGACGCTGCTGCAGGGTCAGGGTCGCATCCGTGCGGTGAAGACCGGGCCCGACGGCTACCTCTATCTGCTCACGGATGCGGCGAACGGGTCGTTGCTGCGGCTCGAGCCGGTGCAGTAAAGCACGGCGGTTCGTGAATGCAGGAGCGATGAGCACCCTGCCGGACCCGATACGAAAGTAGGAAGAGGCCGCCGGTGATCCGGCGGCGTCTTCCTGTATCACTTCGATTCCAGGCCGCGGCCGGTGCCGTCGTTCCGGTCCTCCTCCAGCAGCTCCCCGATGTGCTGCGCCTGCTGGCTCGCCTCCGCACCGCCCTCGATCGCGCCATCCACACGCTCCGTCCCGATGCCCTCCGGCGCGTCGGCGCTGATGTCGCGCCCTTCGAGCATGGTGTCGTCGTCGGCGCTGCGGCCCTGGTGCTGTTTCTGTCGTTCGGACATGGAGCCTCCGTGGCTGGTCCCGGTGCGGATGTTCGCACGCGGTGATCGGACCGACGGTTGCGAGTTACATGCCGTTTCGCTCAGGAACGGGCCCGTCGTGCTGCCGAGGCTCGCGGCAGCTCTTCTGCGGCAACCAGCATCGTTCGCGCTGGGTGCGGCAGCCAGCGGAATGAGCTTCCGGCGCGGCAGCGGCTTACCGGCCGCAACTCGCGAACGTCACGATCAGGTCACGATGAGCACAGACGCATGGTTTGTCGGGGCGGGGCGGTCGGGCGGCGTGCACGGGATGAGGGCGCGTCCGAATCCGGATGAACCTCGAGGCACCCGGCAGTCACATCCGCGACACAGGAGAGACTTCCATGAGTGGACTCGGAGATCTGGTTCGGCGAGTCGCCTCATTTCCCGTCGTGAACATGCGGGGTTGGGCGAGCACTTGATCCAGCAGGCGTTCACCGATGCCGCTCGGGTCGGCGTCCAGTGCGACCGCGTGCTCAAGGTGCGCGGCACGGATCACAAGGTCGTCGCGTCCGGCACGCATGCGCGCTGGGGAGCGTGTGTCGTCAAGTGAGTGTCGCCGCAGATTGCACTCGGCGCGGCGCTCACACATATCGCAACGATGACGCAGGTATGCGATCGACAGTGGCAGATCTTTCCAGACGTGTTCCACCTCGGTCGGAACTTCACCGTCGAGGAGTGGATATTCGGGGAATCATTTCAACACGCTGGACGATGTGCAGTAGAGGGAGCTCGAAGTTGGCGCGTTCTTCGAGCGGCTGAGGTGCTTCAGCATGGCGCATCGCACGCCTGAAATACTCACGTCGATGGAGTCGCGTCTTACCTCCAATCGTATCTGAGGAAGAGCTACGGCGCCGCTTCCGTCGCACGTTCCAGGAGCGACTCGCCGTACGGCTGCGGCTCGCGGTGCATCGGCCGGAGCTGCGCGAACTGATCGCGCGATCGTGTTCGGCGATCGCCGCGGTGGAGCTTCCGCGGGTCGCCGCCCTGAACGACCTCGGTGCCCACAATGTGATCCCCGACGACCGCACCGGCCGCCTTCGGGTGATCGACGTCGAGCACACGCGACCCGGACACTCAGCTTCGACTGCCTCTGGCTGTTCGCAACGGCCTCGCGGTGGAAGTGTCCACGCGCGACGCTTGAGGCCGGGTACGACCAGCTGTGCTCCGATGAGTTCATCGGTGCGGAGGGCGTCGGCGACGCGGCTCGTCTACTGCTCGCCGTGATTATGGAGCTGGAGATCATGATGGTTCCCCACAGAGCCGGAACGCCGTGGAGCTCGCGACCGCGTGATGCACGACGTCCGGACGATGCCTCCGCAGCACGCCGCCGTCTTGTTCGCTCGTCAGGCGGCGCGTTCGGCACCGGCCGGCGGGCACTAGGGAAGCTCCTTAGGCGACTGCCACGAGAGCGTGATCTCCCGGCGGAATCAGAGCGGAGTGCGCACCGCGCTGCTCGCAGCATACGCACCATTGTATCGCCGGATCGGGAACAGCTTCAATCGCAGAGAACGCGGAGCGCCGCAGAGAACGGCCGCAGAGGACAACCTGGGGGTTAGTGCCTCCGCGGGGATTCGGGATGCTCTCGGGCCCGAGGAGACCAAGGGTAGGCTATGGACTGCGCGGGTCCGCGTGCGCTGCGCCGTCGTCGATCGTTGCCGCCAGTCTGAAGCTCAGCTCGATCGAGGACGTTTGCACGTCGGCTGCTGAAGAGTGCGTGATCTCACGAGCGGGTTCAGACCGCCGTGCATACCGCGCTGCTCTGCCACCCGCACCACCTAATGACCGGATCAGCAATGCCCGAACTTACTCCATTTCCTTCCCGAGGCGCGCCGGGATAGCTCTCGACCAGGCGCCCCGACACTCGCGCCTCTCGGCGCTCCTGCGGGTGGGTGGTGCGGGAGGAAGAATCTTGCGCGTCCCACGACAGCCTCTTTGTCTCCCCGCAGGAGGGAGCGCAGCGAGCGAGTGTCGGGGCGCCCCTGGTCGAGAGCTGGAAGTAGGCCGCCGATGGGGCAGAGTGTCACAAGTCTGGCTTCGTCGCCGGGCAAGTGAAGCTGATTTTACCGCAGAGGACGCAGAGGACGCGGAGGGGCTCCGTGGCGATTCACCGTCCTGGTCGCCAGTGGACCGCTTCAGGCGAGTAGGGTCCGGATGAAAAGGGGAACTGCACTCGCGTGCAGTTCCCCATTGTGCTTCTCATGCTCTCGCCCGGTCGATACCGATTGCAGCGTGCTGCGGAGTGCGCCACGCAGACGAACTCCTCTGCGTCCTCTGCGTCCTCTGCGTCCTCTGCGTCCTCTGCGGTCAATCGTTCGGATCCTGCCTGACGACTACGGCCGGCCCGGCGTACTCACCCCCCGTTCGACACATCCAGCGTCCGGTCCACACGCGCAACCACATCCAGCCAGTGCGCGCGCGTCAGTGCATCCGCGGCAGCAGGCGCGGCCCTGCGTGCCGCCTCGCGAATCGCGACCAGCTCGCTGCGGGCGAGCGCGGGCAGGTCGCTGCGCTGCACGTTGGGCGGCGCGAGCAGCGGGGATGGAGCACCACCACCACCACCACCGCCACCGGCCGCTGAAGGCTCGGGCGGCGTGGCGAGTGCCGCCAGACGTTCGAGATAGACGCGGTGCAGCGTGCGACGGTTCGCGTCAGGCGCCCGCAACGCCGCGCCGTTGCCTAGCAGTGCGCCGCGCAGATCACCCAGATACGCGGCCAGCGGATACGGATCGGCGGCGCCGAGTCGTTCGGCAGCCGCGATGCGATCGAGGCGGCGTGCATCGAGAAGCTGCGCCACCACGTTCGACTGCGCCGAGGCGACGGAGGTCGCGGGACCGATGCGCGTGAGGATCGCGTCAGGCGCGAGCCACTCCGGGGTCTGGATCGCCTGTTCGGCTAAGAAGCGCAACGCGCGGCGCTGCTGCGCCGCTGGCACCGCCTGATAGACGGGGCCCGACTGATCCGTGGTCTTCTGGTCGACGTGGACTCCGCCGATCACCGCGATGGCATGGCGCATGTAGGTCGACCACATGCCGACGGTTTCGCCATACAGCTCCTGCAGATCCGTGTCGTCCTGCCCGGCTGTCGCCGTCCACGAGGCGAGGTTCGGCACGACGCGCTTGAGGTTCGCGATCGCGTACGTCCCAGCCAGGATTGGATCATCGCCGACATCCTCCGTCTGGCTGCGCGGATCGATGCCGGCGAGATACTGCGGGAGATACCGGTAGGCCATCGGCCCGCTCTGCTCGGCGAGCCACCGATCGAGGATGGGACGCTCGGCTTCGGCGGTCGCGGCCTGCGGCAGCACGCGATAGCCCCAGTTGATGATGAAGTCGTCGAAAGGGCCGAGGCGCCGGATGAAATCATTGCCCACAAGTCCATCGCCCGGCTGCGCGACATAGTTCTGGCGCGCATAGTCCATGATCGTCGCCGACACGCCGTACTGCCTGACGAACGACGGGCTCCGCAGCGAATCCACGGGGAACGAGTTCGAGGCCACCATGTTGTGCGGCAGCCCGAGTGCGTGGCCGACCTCGTGCGCGATCACCTGCCGCATCGTCTGACCCATCAGCGCGGTCGGGATGTTCAGCGACCGCACGTCCGGATTCGCCGCACCCGTCTCGATCATCAGCCGGTTGCGGTACGACCGCATGTGATTGTGATACCAGGTGATGTCGCTCTCGATGATCTCGCCGCTTCGCGGATCGGAGGTGCTCGGACCGACGGCGTTGCGTGTCGTGCTCGCGGCCCACCGCACGACGGAGTATCGGATGTCTTCCGGATCCCATTCAGGATCCTCGGCGGGCGAGGGTGGCTCGCGGGCCACGATCGCGTTCCGGAACCCGGCCGCTTCGAAGACCGGCTGCCAGTCCTCCACGCCCTGCCGCACGAATGGGCGCCACTGTGCGGGCGTCGCCGGATCGAGATAGTAGACGATCGGCTTCACCGGCTCAACCAACTCACCGCGCGCGTAGGCGGCAGGGTCCTTCGGCTCCAGGCGCCAGCGGCGAATGAAGCTCTCCGTGGCGGCCTTCTGTTCGTCCAGCCCGTAGTTGACCCGCGTGACGCTGAAGAAGCCCGCGCGCGGGTCCGCATAACGGGGACGCATCGGCGTGGCCGGGAGCAGCACGATCGACTGGCGCATCTCGAGCGACAGCGCGCCGCTGGAGCGGTCGCCCGGCGGCTCACCGGCCTCGAAGGTCTGCGTGTGCCGCACCTCGACGTTCAGCGGGTATGCGCGGATCGTGTTCACGAAGCTGCGCGCCGGGTCGAGGCGTCGCACCTGATACTGGCGTCGCTGCGCCGCGTTGAGCCCCGCGATGCCCGGCGTGTCGCCCGCGAAGAACTCCGTCACGTCCACGACGGCGCTCGCGCTGTCGCTCGTGTAGGCCTGGACGGGAAAGGAGGCGAGGATCTGGGGCAGGTTGTTGCTGACGACCGACTGCGCGATCGGCAGCGAGTCGTCGGCGACCTGATCGTAGGAGATGCTGCGGAGCAGCACGCGATCACCCTGTCGCTCCCAGCGCACGACGCGCTCCTCGACGCTCGTCCCGGCGGACAGGAAGCCTCCGAAGTTCGCCGGGACGCCGGCGATCCGGGTGACGAGGAGGAAGTCGCGTCGGGCAAGCGAATCCGGCACCTCGAAGAACCAGCGGTCCTCGACCTGGTGCACGGTGATACCGCCCGTATCGGTAACCGCCTGGCGCGTGATGACCTGCGCGTAGGGGCGAGGGGCGCGGCGCTGGCCGCCGGCGGCCGCGTTGGGCGTCGCGGCCGCACCGGCCGGGCGTGGCGCGGGGGTAGGCTGGGCACCGGCGCAGCCCAGCAGCGCGAAGGCGCCTGCGAGGGCGGACGTGCGGAAGACGACGGACAGTGGCATGGCTGATCCGGATTGAGGGGAACCCACGCAATCTGTCCCCTGCACCCCGGTCGGAACAGCCTCGGCCGCCAGCCGGTGCCCGCGCCCCTGTCAGGGCGCCGGGCACCGACGCGCTCAGGCCGTCGCGGCCCTGGCGACCATCCGAGTCGGCTCCTGCTGGCTCACGTAGCCGTCCTCGAGCCGGTAGACGGTGTCGGCAACCAGCGTCATGGCGGGCTGATGCGAGATCGCGAGGATCGTCACCGAACCGGCCAGGTCGCTCAGCGTCGCGCAAATGGAGGCTTCCGTCTCCGGGTCGAGCGCCGTGGTGACCTCGTCGAGGACGAGGAGCCGCGGTCTCCGCACCAGTGCGCGTGCGATCGCGATGCGCTGGCGCTGCCCGCCGGACAGCTTGGCCCCGCGCTCACCGATCACCGTGTCGAGCCCGTCCGGGAGCTCGCTCACGAACTCCGCGGCGCCGGCTTCGGCCAGCGCGGCATTCACGTCCTCGCGGCTGACGGAATCGTCGCCGAGCGTCACGTTCTTGTAGATGCTGTCATGGAAGAGCAGCAGATCCTGCGGCACGTAGCCAATCTGTTTGCGCCACGCGACGAGGTCGATCTCGCCGAGCGGTACGCCGTCAATCACGACGTTGCCCGCGCGGGGCTCGAAGAGACCGATCACCAGATCGACGATCGTGGTCTTGCCCGCGCCCGAGGGTCCGACGATGGCGACGAACTGCCCCGCGGGGATCTCGATCGACACATCGTGCAGGATGTCGCGGTCGGTGTAACCGAACCGCACATTCTCCAGTCGGATATGCTGCGTCAGTTGCGGCGGCTGGCGGCGGTTGTTGGTCACCTCGCGTTCCGCGGCCGCGGCTAGCGTGGCGTCGCGAATCGACCAGTAGGCGCTCTCGGCGACCACCAGCGACTGGTACTTCACCTGGAGCTGGTGGATGCGCCCGACGAGCCGGTGGAAGAGGAAGACCATGACGAGCAGCCCCGAGAGCGCGATGCCGGTCATGGCGAGCGTCAGGTAGAGCCCAAGCGAGAGGATCACCACCAGGATCGGTTCGTGGAACGCCGCCATCGTACCCGAGGCGAGCACCTGGTGCCGCTGCGTCTCGTTCAGCTCGCGCGTCTCCTGCTCGAGCAGCGGCTGCAGGAATTCCTCCTGCGCCATCGCCTTGATTGGCTTGAGTCCCTGGAGCGCGTCGACCATGCGGCCGGACAGCGACCTGATGAGGCGCGTCTGCTCACGCCCGGCATTCTGGCTCTTCCGCACGAGCTTGGAGAACAGCCCCACGAACAACGCGCCGGAGAGCACCGCGGCCAGCGCCACGAGCGGGGAGATCAGGAAGGCGGCGACGGTATAGATCACGACCTGAACGACGATCGCCAGCAGGCCGCACGCGGCAGCGTAGGCCTGGGAGGCGCGGTTCGCCTCCATGCCGATCGCGTTCGAGATGTGACCCGCGCGCTGCCCGATGAAATATCCCCAGCGCGCGCGCAGCAGCGACCCGATGAGCGCGAGCCGCAGATCGGTGGCGACATTCGCGGTGGTGTAGCCGATCTGCTGGGATGCCATCCAGAGGAAGACGCCCTTGAGAAACATGCCCACCACCACCAGCACCAGCAGCACGCCGAGCGTGGGCTCGAGTCCGACCATCGCCAGGGAGTTCCGAACGATGAGCAGCAGCGGCGAATCCGAGCCCTGTCCGTCGCCAGCCGCCACTTCGAGGAGTGGAAGGACCGAGGCGATCCCGACACCTTCGGCGAAGCCGGCGAAGATCGACAGGGCGATGATCAGCGCGCTGCGCCGCGGATAAGCCTTGAGGAAGTGGCGGACAAGATCGACGTTCTGGTTCTTCATGCACGACCTGCGTTTCGGGAAAGGCTGGTGGGACACGTTCATCATTGCGCGCACGCACCGGCCCACGAGGACGGAGCTGCCCGTCACCGCACCCCGAAGCGTACAGCAGATATCTGATCTGATGTCGCCGAACCAGCAAATGTTACGCCCCCGATGGTCGGCGGGCGAGCCCTCCATCAGAGGGGACGCGGCCGACGCGCGCGGGTAACGCGGGCGCCGGACCGGGTCCACGGTTACCGGCGGGCAATCGCCTGCCCTACCCCGGACGGTTGCGCCGGTGCCCGCCCACATCGGCGAACGTCAGCGCGAGGACGCCCCGGAACGTTGGACGGCGCAGGCCGGCGCAGGCCGGCGCGTTCGTCCGCTCAGTCCTCCGGCTCGAAGCCCCGGCTCTCGCGCGAATGCCGGAGGCGCAGGATGAAAATGGTTGCGGCCGCGATCTCGTAGCGCATCTCGTAGTTGCCGACAATGATCCGCCGAACCTCGCGCGGCTCGTAGGCTTCCAACTTCTCACCCATCCGCGGATAGTCGAGCAGCCGGTCCGGCGCGCGGGCGAGCTGCTGGACGACGCGAGCCGCACCATCGGGCGCCACGAGCCGCCGGTGCTCATACAGCCGCCCCAGATCCGAGGACGCCGTGCTGGTCCACCTGATCCTCATGCCTCAGGCGGCGGCAGCGGATTGTCGGTGGAGAGACTGTCGGTCCATCCCTGGATGGTCTCATGGGCGATCAGGCGGCCAGCGGCCACATCGTCGAGCGCCTCGAGCGTCATGCGGTGATGCTCCTCCTCCTGATCGACCCAGGCGGCGAGCGCCTGCTTCATCACCCAGCCGCGTGAGCGTTCCAGCCGCGCGGCCATCGCCTCAACTCGTTCGGCGAGCCTGAGCGGCACATGCGCCGTGATCACCTTCGTAGTGCTGGCCATACAACGCTCCAAGCGGAGTGATTGGAATCTAATCAGAGCAGATGGAATTCTAATCGAATTGAGGGGAAGGCAAGTGTGGAGGCTCGTTATCGCCTCCTGCCGTGACCGCCGCCCCTTCAACCGACGTCGTCCATCCTCTCGCGCGACGCAGTCTCTAGAATTATGGATCGTTCAGTCGGGCGAGCCACGCGGGTGGATCTGGTCGGACGCATACTCGGGGAGGCGTTCTGCGGCGCGTCGTGGTGATTGGAGCGGGGGCGGCAGGAACGATGGCGGCGATCTTCGCAGCCGCCTCCGGTGCGCACACGACTCTGGTCGAGCGCACCGCGGATGGCGGGCGCAAGATCCTGATCAGCGGCGGCGGGCGGTGCAACGTGCTCCCTGCCCGCCTCGACGAGTCGCGCTTCATCACCGATTCGTCGCCGAACACCATGCGCAAGATGTTGCGCTCGTGGCCGCTGGTGGATCAGATCGCCTTCTTCGAGCAGGAGCTGGGGATCCCGCTCGTCGAGGAGACGGAGTCGGCCAAGCTGTTCCCCGCCTCGCACCGCGCCCGGGACGTTCGAGATGGGCTGGTCGCGCATGCCGTGCGGCGGGGCGTTCGGCTCACGACAGAGACGCTGGTGACCGGAATCGCCGCGTCCACGGACGGATGGCTGGTTGAGCGCGCGCACGACACGCCGCTCGAGGCAGACGCGGTGATCGTCGCCACCGGCGGGCTGTCCGTTCCCAAGACGGGGAGCGATGGGCGTGGCCTGGCGATGCTGGCCGCGTTGGGCCACACGCTTCATCCGACCTACGCCGCGCTGACGCCGCTCACCGCGCAGCCGCATCCGTTCGCCGAACTCTCCGGCGTTTCGCTCCCGGTGACGATCACGGCCCGCGACGGCAGACGGTCGGCAACGGCGACGGGCGGGTTCCTGTTCACGCATCTGGGCTACAGCGGCCCCTCGGTCCTGGACGTCTCGCATGTGCTGGTGCGCGCTGGTCAGGCCGGCGCCGACCGCGGGGCGCTCACCGTGCGCTGGACCGATCTGGACGCCGACGGCTGGGAAGCCGCACTTCGCGCCGACGGGCCCCGCACCGTCACGGGCGCGTTGCGCACCCTCCTGCCCGCCCGGCTGGCCTCGGCTCTGCTCGACCTCGCCGGCGTCGATCCGACGCGGACGCTGGCCACGCTGCCGCGCGAGGAGCGGCGGCGGCTGGTCGAGATTCTCGTGCGCGGTCCGCTGCCGGCCACGGGGGACGAGGGATACAAAAAAGCCGAGGTCACCGGTGGGGGTGTGAGCCTCGCCGAACTCGACCCGCGGACGATGGAGAGCCGCCTGCACCCAGGGCTGTATCTGTGCGGCGAGGTGCTGGACGTGTTCGGCCCGATCGGCGGCTACAACTTCTTCTGGGCCTGGGCGACCGGGCGGGCGGCAGGGATCGGAGCGGCGCGCGCCAGTTGAGCGACGCCCCGCCAGCGCGCCCGGTGCGCACGACGGCCGACGGCCGTCACGTCAGGCCGGGACACCTAACGGGGCGCATCCGTCCCCTCGCATGGTGACGCGACACCGCGGGTAGCGGTCCGCCAGTTACCGTCTGCCGACGTCCGACGGTTGCATATTGTGCAACCCTGCTGCACCTCCCGGAACAAATGCTTGCCGAGTGCGGGCGAGACGTGTAGCATCCGCTTCCGCTGAGTCCGCCGATGCCGCTGATCGGCGCGGACTCGCCGGGCACCCCCAACGTCCGACCTCCCCGCGCAGCGCGCCCCTTCCGGTACCGCCGTCCGCGGGATCGTCGGGCGTGCGATGCGGCCTCCCCCCTCCCAGGAGCGCGTCAATGCGTTCGCTCTCTCCGTTTCGTGCAGCGTTGGCCATTCTCGCCGGCGCTGCCCTCGTTCTCGGTACCGCCCAGCAGGCGCGTGCACAGGGAACGGGATCCATCCGCGGCCGCATCACCGATGCCGGCACACAGCGCCCGATTGCCGACGTCCAGATCGGGATCGCGGGCAGCGTGCTCGGCGCCGTGACCAGCCAGACCGGCGAATTCCTGCTTGCCAACGTCCCGTCAGGCGAGCGCACGGTCACCGTGCGCCGCATCGGGTTCACGCCAGTGACTCGCACCGTCACGGTACCCGCCGGCGCGCAGGCCACGCTCGACGTGCAGCTTGCAGCCAGCGCCACGACGCTCGACCAGGTGGTGGTGACCGGCACCGGTGTGGCCGCGGAACGCCGTACGCTCGGCAACGCGATCACCTCGCTGGATGTCGCCGAACTGACGCAGAAGGCGTCGGTGCTCAACGTGACGGAAGTGCTCCAGTCGCGGACGCCAGGTGTGACGGTGCTTCCCGGATCGGGCGTGCCGGGAACGGCGGGTGAGATACGCATCCGAGGCGCCAGCTCGATCAGCGGCTACCGGCCGGTGGTGTTCGTGGACGGGATCCGATACAACACGGATCAGAACGGCGCCTTCCCGGCGACCGGCAACGGAACGGCCGGACTCGCGCAGTCGTCGCAGGTCACGTCGGCACTGGACTTCATCAATCCGAACGACATCGAGTCGATCGAGGTGATCATGGGTCCCGCCGCCGCGACGCTCTATGGCGCGGACGCGGCCAACGGCGTGATCCAGATCATCACCAAGAAGGGGACGCGCGGGCAGCAGCCGCTTCGCTGGTCGGGGAAGTACGAGCGTGGAACCTCGGAGTTGGCGGTCGACCTGCCGCTGAACTACACCACCTGTACCCAGGCCCGGATCGATCAGCGGTCGGCCGCGGGCGATACGCTCTGGCCCGGCTGCCAGGGGCTGTCGGCGAACACGGTGATCACGGATAACCCGATCGAGCGGGACCCGAACGCTATCCGCGCCGGGACGCTGGAGCGCATGTCGCTCTCGCTCCGGGGGGGCGGCGACCAGTACTCCTTTTATGTCGCCGGTGATCGCGACACCGAGGAGGGCATCTTCTTCAACAGCTTCAACAAGCGCAACTCGGCCCGCGGCAACTTCACCTTCATTCCGAACGAGGTCTCGAACTTCGTCGTCACGGTCAACTACATCCAGACCGATCTCCGGCTGCCGATCGGCGACGAGTCGCCAGCGGGCATCCTGTTGAGCGGCGTGCGCGGGCAGCCAGGCTTCCTCCGCCCGGAAACCGTCGGACCTGGCTGGTCCACGATCGACCCGGCGCGTTCCAATCTCTACAACAACCGCACCGCCGGCGAGCGCCTCACGCTGGGCACGACGGTGAACCTGAATCCGGCGAGCTGGTTTCGGAACCGGTTGACGGTCGGCATCGACAACACCAACGCCAAGGCCGACCTGCTCTTCCTGCCTGACGAGAACGATCAGACGCCCGAAGGCGCGGTGCTGCAGCGGACGCCGGTCACCCGCGTCTACAGCATCGACTACGCGGGCAACCTGCTCTACTCACCGACCAGCGACCTGACGACGACGACCACGTTCGGCACCCAGATCGTGTCGAACCAGTTCCGCCAGCTGTCCGCGACCGGAACGGGTTTGGGTGCGCCGACGGTCACGATCATCGGTAGCGCACAGACGACCTCCGGCAGCAACAACTTCACCGAGAACAACTCCGTCGGCTACTTCCTGCAGGAGCAGTTCGGGTGGAAGAACCGGTTGTTCCTGACCGGCGCCGTACGGGCAGACGACAACTCCTCCTTCGGTTCCAACTTCGACATCATCGTCTACCCGAAGGCGTCGCTGTCGTGGGTGCTCTCCGAGGAGCCGGCGCTCGCCAACCTGGTCGACGCCGCCCGCCTCACGTCGTTCAAGCTCCGCAGCGCTTGGGGTCAGGCGGGCCGCGCTCCGACGCCCTACTCGGCCGTCCAGACGTACTCCGTGAGCGTCGCGACGCTCGGCGCGGCCACGGCGTCGGCGCTGCGTACGTCCTCGTTCGGCAACCCGGACCTCCGCCCGGAGAAGGGGCAGGAGTACGAGGTCGGCTTCGATGCCAGCATGTTCAATGACCGGCTGGGCCTCGACGCGACGTACTACAACAAGACCACCACCGACATGCTCGTGTCGGTGCCCGTCGCGCCGTCCACGGGGTTCCCGGTATCGCGTCTGGACAACCTCGGCGAGGTGTCGAACCGCGGCTTCGAGGTCGCCCTCACCGGATCGCCGATCCTGATGCCGAAGTTCATCTGGGAAACGCGGCTCAACTACGCGGCGAACACCAACGAACTGGTGGATTTCGGGATCCCGGGTCGTGTCAGCGAGACGCCCGGCGGCCAGGCCTACGGTGCGGTACAGCAGCATCGGGCCGGCTTCCCGCTCGGCGGATACTGGGCGCCGCTGCCGAAGCGCAACGACAATGGTACGCCAGTGCTCACGCCGACTGGCGGGGTCGTGCTCGACACGGCAACGTATCTCGGCTCGTCGGTGCCGCTGCGGGAGATCGGGTTCTCCAACACCTTCACCCTGTTCGAGAACCTCCGCGTCTACACCCTCCTCGACTACAAGGGCGGCCACAAGCTGTTCAACCTGAAGGAGCGCAACCGGTGCCAGGCCGGCGCGGCAGAGAACTGCGCGCGCACGAATGATCCGGCCGCCCGCTTCCCGGTGAGCGCCGCGGATTCCATGCTGGCCGCGGAGATTCCCGTGTGGCGCACCGTGCCTTCCACGTACATCGAGGATGCCAGCTTCGTGAAGCTGCGCGAGATCTCGCTGAGCTACTTCCTCCCGCAGCGCCTCGTGGCGCGGACGGGCGCAAGCGCCGCGAGCATCTCCATCTCGGGGCGGAACCTCGCGCTCTGGAGCGACTACAGCGGCATCGATCCCGAAGTGAACTCCTACGGCGGGCGCCTGTTCGTGCGTGCCGATGCCTATGCAGCTCCGATGACGCGCCGTTTCGCGGCGTCGATCAACCTCACGTACTGAACCGGACGGATATCCCGATGCGCCAGATGCTCACGCGCCGGCTCGCCCGGCTCGCACCAATCGCTGCCCTCACCGCCGCCGGCGGTCTGGCGGGGTGCAATGATTTTCTCACGGCGGAGAACCCCGGCGCGATCGTCGCCGAGGATGTGACCGACGCGCGCTACGCCACACTGCTCACGAATGGCGTGATCGGCGAATTCCAGCCGATGCTCGGCTATGTGACGTGGTGGAACGCCATCTTCACCGATGAGCTGCACAACCGCGCGACCTTCTTTGAAGAAGGGTTGATCGATCGTCGGGAGATCACCCCGGAGAACGGGACCTACGCGTTCTTCTACTACGGTAATCTTCACCGCACGCGCTTCCTCGCCGACGACGGTGCCTCACGCCTCAAGACGATTCTCGGTGATTCGGCCTCGCGCGACCTGCGCCTGGCGCGAGTTCAGGCGTACGGTGGGATGACGTACACCTACATCGCCGAGGCGCTGTGTGCCGCGCCGATCGATCTCAGTGCGCCACTCCCGCCATCAGAGCTGTTCGCTCGGGCGATCGAGCGGTTCGACGAAACGATCGCCGTAGCAGCCGCCGCAAAGACGCAGGCGAAGACCCGAACGCCGATCGTCCCGCGTGACACGCTCGCCGCGGATTCGCTCCGCAACTTCGCGCTTATCGGCGCAGCACGGGCCTCGCTGAACGTGAACGACAAGGCTGGGGCGATCGCCTACGCCTCGCAGGTGCCGGCGAACTTCGAGTTCCGCGCCTACTACGCGGAGAACAGCACGCGCGAGAACAGTTGGATGTGGAACCGCCTGGTGGCCGGGTCGAACGGAACGATGCTGAACACGCCGTTCGCGGCAATGGACACCGACCCGCGCATCCCACGTCCGGGCGGGACCACCGTTCTCGCATTGATCCCGAATGCACCGCCGTCATATGACGCCTATAGCGGGACGCTTGTTGGTGCGGACTTCTCACGCGGCGGCTGGGTTCGCGTCGCCTCATCGCTCGAGGCGCAGTACATCATTGCCGAAGCACAGGGCGCGACGCCGGCTACGCTCGCCTTCGTAAATGAGCGGCGCGCGGTGGGAATGCAGGCGCCGGTCTCGTTGGACGGTGCAGCACTGATGGCGGAGCTGCGCGATCAGCGGTCGCGCGACTTCTATCTGGACAACCACCGCCTCGG
>PPFU01004191.1_pt1 | contig 15088 bp, 14 predicted proteins | sample 1535991 | NCBI WGS metagenome assembly PPFU01 (sample SAMN04901290, study PRJNA319586) | Hypolithon metagenome, whole genome shotgun sequencing project. | isolation source: Antarctic Hypolithon | place: Antarctica: Miers Valley | collected 2014
AGCGAACCGCCATCCGCTTCCGGCCCGCCGGTCGCGGCCGCTCCCGCCACGCCAGCGCCGGTCCCGGCAAGCGGCACCGCGGTGCTCGACGAGGCCGCGGCGGTGCGGCTGCTCGGCGCGAACGGGGTCACGCTGCAATGGATCGGCTGGGACGAGCGCGGGCCGATCCGGGTGCGCAGCGTAGGCGGGACGATCCTGCTCACCGGCAGCCAGCAGCAGCGCGGCGGGCCGGGCCGGCTGTTCCTCGATGGGGAGGTGCGCGAGATCGGCGCGGATTATTTCGTGTTCGACGGCCTCATCCGCATCACCGATTCGCCCGATCCGGGCCGCAATTGCGAGGCCGACAAGCCGTGGCGTTTCGCGATCACGCAAGCGCGCGCCTATTGGCGGTTGCGCGAGTTCGAATGGTGCGACGGCCTGACGGACTACATCGACATCTACTTCTAGCCCGCCGGAACGGCGATGGGCAGCGGATGGCGCTCGTTCTCGCGTGCGCAGGCCAGCATCGAGCGTGCGTGGCGTTCGCCGACGATGCGGGGATCTCGCCCGTAGCCGCCGCCGAGCGCGCTGGCGACCGGCAGGCCACGCGAGCGGGCCTCGCGGATTACCAGGCGATCGCGCGCGGCAAGCCCTACGTCGGTCAGCGCGAGCCGGCCGAGCCGATCGTCGTGATGCGGATCGACGCCGGCCTGGTAGAGCACGATATCGGGCACGAACTTATCGAGCACCGGCGGCAACACGCCTTCGAGCGCGGCCAAATATTCCGCATCGCCAGTCCCGTCCTCCAGTGCCAGATCGAGGCTCGAGCGCGCCTTCCTCACCGGGAAGTTGCGCTCCGAGTGGAGCGAGAGCGTGAAGATGTCCTCCCGCCCCGCAGTGAGCGCTGCGGTGCCGTCGCCCTGGTGGACGTCGCAATCGACGATCAGCACGCGCCCCGCATCGCCCTCGGCGATCAGCCGGTTGGCGGTGACCGCAAGATCGTTGAACACGCAATAGCCCGCGCCGGTATCGTGCAGCGCGTGGTGGCTGCCCGCCGCGCTGTTGGCCGCGTAGCCGTGCCGCATCGCGAGCTGCGCAGCGAGCCAGGTGCCGCCATTGGTATGCGCGACGCGCTGGGCGATGTGCGGGGTGACAGGAAAGCCGATCCGCCGCTCCTTCTCGCGCGGCACGGTCTGGGTGAACACCTCCTCGACATAAGCCGGATCGTGCACCGCCTCGAGCCATTCGCGGGGCATCGGCTGGGGCGCGTGCTCGGTCATCGGATAGCCGCTCTCGCGCAGCGCGACCATGACGAGCATGTACTTGTCGAACCGGAATGTGCCGCGCATCGGGGGCGGCGCCATGTAATCGACGTGGTGGACGACGTGGAGCATGGTCAGGCGGCGAGGTGTTCGACGAGGATCTTGACGCCGAGCCCGATCAGCAGCAGCCCGCCGACGATCTCCGCTCCGCGCCCGAAGCGCTCGCCGGCGCGCCGCCCGATCCGCGCCGCGACGAGGCAGAGGGCAGCGGTGATGCCGCCGATCAGCCCGCAAGCGGCGAGCGGTTGCAAGTCGAAGGCAGGCAGGGTGATCCCCGCGGCGAACGCATCGATGCTGGTGGCCAGGCCGGCAGCGAGGAGCGCCGATCCGGCAAGCGGGCGCACGGGCCGGCGTGCATGATCGGCCCAGATCATCTGCACGCCGAGGAGTGCCAGGAGAGCAAAGGCAATCCAGTGATCGAACCGAGCGACCTGCTCCAGCGCGAGTACGCCCAGCCCCCAGCCGAGCAGCGGCATCAGGCCTTGCAGCGTCCCGAAAACGGCAGCGATGGCAAGCGCCTGCAACCAGCCGGGCCGAAAGCGTGCGCCCTGCGTCAGCGCGACGGCGAACGCGTCCGCCGCCAGGGCGAGCGCCAGGGCAGACGCCTCGAGAACGGCAACCAACACGTCTCCCGCCTATTCGGCAGCTTGCGGAACCTCGTCGGCATTGCCCGCATCGCTCATCCCCGCCTCGATCGCGGCGGCCTTGGCTTCGACCAGCGCGACGATGTGGTCGAGCATCGCCTCGCTCGTAACGTGGTGATCGGTCACGCCTGACAGGTACACCATGTGCTTGCCCGCGCCGCCGCCGGTGATGCCGATATCGGTCTCGCGCGCCTCGCCCGGGCCGTTGACCACGCAGCCGAGCACCGAGAGCGAGAGCGGCGTCTTGATGTGCGACAGGCGCGCCTCGAGCGCGGCGACGGTGCGGATGACGTCGAACCCCTGGCGCGCGCAACTGGGGCACGAGACCACGCGCACGCCTCTGGTCCTGAGGCCCAGCGACTTCAGGATCTCGAAGCCGACGCGCACCTCTTCCTCGGGCTCGGCCGAAAGCGAGACGCGGATCGTGTCGCCGATCCCCGCCCACAGCATGTTGCCGATGCCGATCGCGCTCTTGACCGTGCCGCCGATCAGCCCGCCCGCCTCGGTGACGCCAAGGTGCAGCGGGCAATCGACCGCGTCGGCGAGCTGCATGTAGGCGGCGACCGCGAGGAACACGTCGGACGCCTTCACCGCCACCTTGAACTCGTGGAAATCGTGGTCCTGCAGCAGCTTGATATGGTCGAGCGCGCTCTCGACCAGCGCCTCGGGGCAGGGCTCGCCGTATTTCTCCAGCAGGTCGCGCTCGAGCGAACCGGCGTTGACGCCGATGCGGATCGCGCAGCCATTGGCCTTGGCCGCGCGCACGACCTCGGCCACGCGGGCGTCCGAGCCGATGTTGCCGGGGTTGATCCTCAGGCACGCGGCGCCCTTGTCGGCCGCTTCCAGCGCGCGCTTGTAATGGAAGTGGATGTCGGCGACGATCGGCACCTCGGCGGCGCGGGTGATCATGTCGAAGGAACGTGTGGACTCCTCGGTCGGGCAGGAGACGCGGATGATGTCCGCCCCCGCTTCCTCGCACCGGCGGATCTGCTCGATGGTCGCAGCCACATCCTCGGTCGGGGTGTTGGTCATCGTCTGCACGGTGATCGGCGCGTCCCCGCCGACGGGCACGCGGCCGACCATGATCTGCCGGCTGACCCGCCGCTCTATCGTGCGCCAGGGGCGGATTTCGCTCATGCCTTCGGTCTCGTTCCTTGCTGTCGTCGTCCGCTCGATTGGTGCGCGATATGGCACCGTGGTGGCGGATTGCGAGCCGCCTTGGGCCCGCCGCCGCTTCTAGCAGCAATGCGCCCGTCGGGTAAATGCGCCATGGGCGCGGTGCTCGTCGAGAGGCTCTGGCCGCCGGCGTGCTGAGCATCGGCACCATGTCTGCCACCCCCCCGCCCGAGGCCTCCGCTGCCTGCGCCGAGCCTAGCACGTTGCAGGCAGACAGCGTGAACGCCGCCGCCTGCATTCTTGCCGAGAACCTCGAGAAAGCCTTCGTCCATGCCGAGCAGGGAAGCGCCCATGCCGCCGCTTTGCGAGTCAACGTCGCGGCCGACCGCTATCGCGCGTTCGGACCCCGGGCTGCGGCGGCGAGGATGACCGCCGATCTCCAAGCGGTCGCCCCCCACGGGCACCTGCGCGTCGCGCTGATGGCGCAAAGGCGTCGCCCCGAGGGCCAAGGCATCGGGCCGCCACAGTTCCTCGGCGCCATAGTGATAGGGTCGCCCGCTTGTCCTGTCAGACTGTGATGGTGGCCCTGGTCCGCCGCGAGCCGGCCTTGCGAAGACGTGCACCAATGACGCTGAAACCCAGCAGCATCATCGCCCATGTCGTAGGTTCGGGAACCGCACGCGCCTGATGAAGCCCAATGAGACTGAACTGCACCTGATTTTGATTGAGCTTCTCGTATCGTAGTATCCAGCGATCCCGGTGTCCTGCAGGATGGGCCTTCGTCGATTGGTCCAGAAAAACAAGACCGCCGGTAAGGGGAAGGTTCGCCGGATCTCCCGCATAGGAATAGATCGCCGGATTGGGTTCTACATCAGTTGCATGAGGGGCTTCCAAATGCTGGGAAGTCAAATCGAACGTCCCAGTCAAGTGCCGGAATCTCATCGTGTTCGCCCATTCGTCGGTATTGTCGTAAGCATTGTCGATGCCCACAACTCCGAGATCCACCATGAAATTCCAGACGAATGAGGTTTCGTCGTCGTCGTAGTTGAGATCCATGATTTGGGCAGCAAACGCTGGTTGGGCGGCAAGGCCAGCGCACGCAAGAACCAGAGCTGAGGTGAAAGAACGTAACGGTCGCATGTTATTTCTCCATACCTTTGAGAGCGCAACTCATCCCGGGACCATTAGATCATGATCCAGAAGAATTTCTTTCAGATTTGGAGACTCGAATATAGCGGATTTTAACAATCTTCGCAATTCTCCAGTCATCGTGGTCCATGATCCCATAGGTTCAAGGAACCGTCGCGCAGATCGCGGGATGCGCGCTCGACGCCGATGACTTGCAAGCCGGTTCGGTCGTGCCTTGCGAACGCGCACATGAAAGGCTTTAGATCGCTCCCGTGAGCAATCTGCGAAGCCTCGACGACCCCGAGCTAGACGGGCCGCTGCTGTTCGGCCGCGTGCTCGACGGGCGAGGCGCCGGCAGGCCGATCGGCTGGGAGGAGGCGAGGAGCTGGTCGCCGGTGCAACCCGACGAGGTGCTTTGGCTCCATGTCTGCCGCAACCGCGCCGGTGTCGCCGAGTGGCTCGAGCATGACCTGACGATTCCCGAACCCACCGTCGAGCTGCTGGTCAGCGACATCACCCGCCCGCGCGCCTTCACCGAAGGGCACACGCTGGTCGCCACCTTGCGCGGCATCAACGTCAATCCCGGCGCCGAACCCGAGGACATGATCGCGATGCAGCTGTGGTGCGACGGCACGCGGCTCGTCACCCTGCGCCGCCGCCGACTCCAATCCCCGCGCGACGTGCTCGCCATGGTCGACCGCGGCACGGGCCCGCGCGATTGCGGCCGTATCATCACCGAGGTGATCGAGGCACTGGTCGGCCGCATGAGCCGCTCGATCGCCGACATGAACGAGGCGATCGACGCGATGGAAGAGGACGATCCCGAAGCGGACGCCGAGCAGATGCTGGCCAAGATCGCCACCATCCGCCGCAATTGCCTGGGCCTGAAGCGCCACATGGGGCCGCAGCACGAGGCGTTGGAGGCGATCGCCCGCACCGCGCCCGCCTGGTTCGATGCCGAGGACCGGCGCGAAATTTCAGAGAGTATCGACCGCCTGAAGCGCTATCTCGACGATCTCGATATCTCCAAGGAGAGCGCGCTCGTGCTCCAGGACGACATCCGCGCGCGTTCGGTGGCGCGGGCCGAGCGGACCAATTACCTGCTGACGCTGGTGGCGGCGGTTTTCCTTCCGCTGGGGTTCCTCACCGGTCTGCTCGGCATCAACGTCGGTGGCATGCCCGGCGCAGAGGACGGCGACGCGTTCTGGATCGTGGTGGCATTGTGCGGGGTGATCTTCTGCATGCAGGTGGTGTTGTTCTGGCGCTGGAAATGGCTTTGATCTTCGCTTCGTGCGAAGGGGGCCGCGCGGCACGCAAGGGGGCGGGAGGCTAGTCATGGAAGAGCACGGCGCCGGCTGGTTCCTGCACGACGCGGTGATCCTGCTGGGCTTTGCGCTCGGCTTCGTGCTCTTATTCCGCCAGCTCGGCCTCGGCGCTACTCTGGGCTACCTAATCGCGGGCGCGGTGGTCGGCCCGCAGGTGCTTGGCCTGGCGGGCGATGCCGAGGCGATGATCGGCGTCGCGGAACTGGGCATCGCGCTGCTGCTGTTCGTCGTCGGGCTCGAATTGTCGCCCGCCCGGCTGTGGCGGATGCGCGGCGAGATCTTCGGCCTCGGGCTGATCCAGGTATTGCTGTGCGGCCTCGCGCTGTTCGCCACGGTGCTCGCGCTCGCCGGTTATCCGCTCGCCGCCGCGCTGGCGATCGGCCTGCCGCTCGGCCTCTCCTCCACCGCGCAGGTGCTGCCGATGCTGCAATCGGGCGGGCGGCTGCGGACCCCGCTCGGCCAGCGCGCCTTCGCCATCCTGCTGTTCCAGGACCTCTCGATCATCCCGCTGATCACCATCGTCGCCGCCCTGGGCACGCAGCCCGGCGGCGAGGCGGAGGGGATGCCGGGCTGGCAGCTCGCCTTGGTCACCGTCGCGGTCGTGGCCGGCCTGATCGCCGCTGGCCGCTTCCTGGTGCGCCCCCTGTTCCGGCTGATCGGCGGCCTGGGCGAGCGCGAGATGTTCATCGTCGCCGGCCTCGCCACCATCTCGGCGGCCGCCTACATCATGTATCTGCTCGGCCTCTCGACCGCGCTCGGCGCCTTCATTGCCGGCGTGATGCTCGCCGATACGCCCTATCGCCACGAGCTGGAGGCCGATATCGAGCCGTTCCGCTCGATCCTGCTCGGCCTGTTCTTCCTTGCCGTGGGTATGATGCTCGACCTCGGCGCCATTCTCGAGCGGCCGGGCTTCGTGCTCGGCATGGCGGCGCTGCTCATCGGCATCAAGACCGCGATCATCACCGGCCTCGGGATGGCATTCAGGATGCCCTGGCGCAGAGCGCTCGCGCTCGGCCTGCTGCTCAGCCAGGCCGGTGAATTCGGCTTCGTGCTCTACACCCAGGCGCAGATCGCCGGGGTGATCGACCGCGAGACCGCAAGCCTGTTCGGCGCGATCATTACGCTCTCGATGGTCACCACGCCGTTCCTGATGACCGCCACCAGCCGCATCCGTCGCGAGCCCGACGCCGCCACGGCGGACGAACGGCCGGGGCCCGACGGCGAGCACGCCAGCGCCATCGTCGTGGGCTATGGCAGGTTCGGCCAGAGCGTTGCGCAGACGCTTACGGCGGGCGGCATCTCGGTGACGCTGGTCGATACCAAGGTCAGCCAGATCGACATCGCTGCCCAGTTCGGCACCAAGGTGCATTACGGCGACGGCACGCGGATCGACATTCTGCGCCAGGCGGGCGCGGACGAGGCGCAGCTGATCCTCTACTGCATCTCGGACGAGAAGGTGGAGCCAGAGTTCCTCGCCTCGGTAGCGCAGAACTTTCCCCAGGCCTCGGTATATGTGCGCGGCTACGACCGGCGCAGCGTGATGCGGCTCGACGGGCATGGGGCGAAGCTCGTCATGCGCGAGATGTTCGAATCGGCGGTGAAGATGGCGCTCCTCGCGCTCGAGGAGGTGGGGCTCAGCCAGGAGGAACTGGACCGGGCCGAGCACGCCTATCGCGACCGCGACGCGGAACGGCTCGCGCGCCAGACCGAAGCCGGCGACATCTACGCGGGGCGGGAATCCGTAGTCCCGCAGCCGCAGCCGCGCTAGCGGATAGGGGGCGATACGAAGCGGGGTGTTGGGCTTCAAGCAGACGGGCAACCTCTTCCGGCGCTTGGAAAATCCCGGGAAGAGGGCAGCTCGCTGGTGCCAATCCCGAAGCCTTGCCGTTCCACCCCACAACCGCAAGGATCATAGCCGAAGCGATCAGCGCGTTTCGTCGCTTGGCTGCGGGGCCGAGTTCTGCCTTGCTGCCGCGGGGGTATCCAGAGCGAAACCAAGCAGGTGGTGCAGCGCGGCGACGGCCGGCATCGGCCGGGCGAACAGCCAGCCCTGGCCGTAGTCGACCCCCAGATCCACCAGCACCGAGAGTTCCTCGTCGGTCTCGACCCCCTCGGCGACGAGCTTGCATCCGATCTCGCGCGCGAAGCCGACCATTGCCCCGGTGAGCGCGCGCCTCGCCGGGTCGCGGTGGAGGTCGCGCGTGAGGCCCATGTCGAGCTTGAGGATATCGGGCGCAAGATCGACGATGTGGCGCAGGCCCGCATAGCCGGCGCCGACATCATCGATGGCGATACGCGCATTGACCTTGATGAGCGCCAGTTCGCGGGCGAGCGCGGGGAAATCGGCGACCTGCTGGTGCTCGGTCACCTCGACCACCAGATCGGCCCGGTTGCGCACCGCGAGCGCCTCGCGCACCGCGCCCGACAGGATCGTCCGGGGCGAGGCGTTGATCGAAGCGTAGAAGCCGAGGGGCAACTGATCGAGACTGGCGAGCGCGGCGTCAATCGCCGCCATCTCCAGATCAATCCCGAGACCGACTTCGGCGGCCTCGTGGAACCATTTATCAGGCCCCCGCACAGCCGCATCGGGAAACCGCGCCAGGCATTCGATGCCCACCGGCCTCCCGTCTGCCAGCGAATGGATCGGCTGGTGAACGACCGAGAGGCGTTTGCCACCGATCACCTCGACGATCGAGCGGCGGGCCTCGCTCGTGCTCATGTCGCTTTCGAGCGAGGTCTCGATCTGCTCGGCGGCGAGGCCGGCGAAGGCGCGCAGCACCCCCATGTCCCGCTCGGTGATGCTGCGGTCGGGCGTGCGGCTCAAGGCGCAGAAACTGCCCCATATTCGCCCGTCGGAAAGGCGCAGCGGCACGTTGAGATGGCATCCGATGGGCAGCAGGTGCGTGATCGAAATCGACCGGGTCAGCGGGTGATCGGCCGTATCATGGATCAGCTCGGGAAGGCGCCCCTCCAGGATGTGCCAGCAATAGCCCTGGTCCTTGCGCTCCCGATAGCCGGCACCCATCGGCAGCGCGAGATCGGTCGAGACGTGAGTGAGTTCGCGGTCGTCATCGACATAGCGCGCGACGAAGGCGATCTCGAGCCCGAGATGGCCGCGCACCGCTTTCAGGATCCGCTCGATCCGCGCATCGTGCAGCAATCGGTCGCCGAGCGGATCCGGAACCAGGGACGATGGGGCCAGAAGCGATGGCGCGAGCGCGGCGGCTGGGTTCATGACCGGGCCATACGCCGCAATCGCTAAGATCGGGTTAAGCGCCCCCGTCAGCTCACCTTCTCGAGCAGCCGCTCCATGTCGTCGCGACCCTGGCGATAGGTGGCTCGCAGGGCGTCCGCATCGGTGAAGTCGATCTTGCTCGCTGGCGTGCTTTCGCTAGGAAACAGGTAGGTCCGCCGGTCGGTTTCGGGCAGATTGCGGTAGGAGCTTGTCAGGAGCACCAGCGTGCAGCCCTCGTCGGGCTCGGGGATCGGCGCGTTGTCGACCGTGCCCGCGTCGACCACTTCCTGGCCCTTCCAGTGGCGGATTTCGAACACCGGCGGGATGGTCGCGGCGAGGCAGACCAGATCGGCAAGGTTGCCCTCGCGCGCGGCCTGGCGCCCGTCGATCCTGAGTTCACGCGCACCCGCGAGGCCTTCGGCGAAGCGCCCGTGGGGGGTCGAGCGGATCATCTTGTCCGCCTGATACATCGCCAGCGTCAGTGCGGCGCCGAGCCAGGTCGGCAGCTTCTCGGGGAGCCCGGCGAGAAGGACCTCGAACGGCGGGCCGTTGGCCACCTTCTCGCAGGCGCTCTCGGTCAGGACATCGCGCACCACGCGCGAATAGAGTTGCTGGTGCGGGGTGAGATCCTCGACGTCCTCGTCCTCCCAATCCGCGTCGATGTTGCTGTCGCGCTCGTCGAGCCGCTTGCAAAAGGCCTCGATCAGCTGGTCGCCGCATTGCGAGATGAAGCAGCTCGCCGCCAGCGCGCCGCCGCTCGCCGCCGCGATCCGCTCGGGCGCCACCTCGCGCCGCTCGCGCAGCACGTCGAGCACGCCGCCCTGCCAGAAGCAGCGCAGGCCGCCCCCCGAAAAGCTCAGCTGCTCGTAACTATCCCGCCAGGTGCCGACGATCATACGGCACATGGCTAGCAGGGCCCGGACCTCGAGGACAAGGGGGCGCGATCACAGCCGCAGCTCATAGAGGAATTCGTCGTCGCGCTGCTCGCCGACCCAGAAATCGATGTCGGCGATCTTGTGGAACCCATAACGCGCGTAGAAGCGCTGGGCGCCGAGGTTCTCGGCCCAGACCGAGAGCTGGATCGCATCGGCCCCGCGCTCGCGGGCTTCGGCCAGCGCCCAATCCATCAGCGCGGCACCGATGCCCTCGCCGGTGCGCGAGGAGTGGCAATAAAGCTGGCCGAGCCCGATCGGGTCGGCGGCATCGGAATGATCAGCATACCAGCTCGGATATCGCAGCTTGCAATAGCCGGTGAGCGGACCGTCCGGCGTATCGGCGGCGAGGCGGTGGACGATGCGCGGATCGACGATCTCGTGCGCTACCGCCTCGTTTGAATAGGCCTCCTCCAGGAATGCCGCCAGGTCGGCTGGCCGATAGAGATGCGCGAAGGCGGCGCAGAAGCTTTCGCGTCCCAGGGCGGCTATCGCGGATGCGTCATCCGGCACGGCCGATCGCAGGATCACGAGAACTTGTCCTGCTTGCGTTTGCCGAAGCGAAGCCCGCGCTCCAGATGGGCGCGCAAGGTGGCGTAGAACGCCTCGAGGAAGGCGCGTTCGTCGCCAACCCCGTCGATCCTGGCGCCCTGCGTCCAGCCGATCTTGCGGCAGATCGTCTCCGCCACCTCGCGTAGCGCCTCCTCGTTGCCGGTCCTGAGCACGCTTTCGAGCACCTGCAATTCGCGTTCGCCATAGACCGAAAGCTCGGCCGGGCCGAAGCGATATTCGCCCGGCGGCGGCGCATCGAGCGACAGCGCACGGGCGAGCTTGGCGCGCTCGGCCTCGACCACCCAGGTGCCCGCGACGAGGTCGCCGGCGCGCAAGCGATCGCGGTTGAAGAAGGGAAACAGCGCGAAAATGGCGAGCCACACCGTCGCGGCCAGGCCGAGCGCGCCATCCGCATAGCCGCCACCCAGGAGGTAGAATGCGGGCATGAACACCTCGATATCGCGGGTGAGATTGCGCGCGATGATCGCCTCGGCGGTGAGGCGGCCGCCCAGAAACGGGCCGCTTGGGCGGGCCGCGATGCGGATGCCGGCGAGGCGCTTGCCGGGCGTCGCGCCGCGCGGGCCGAGCTCGAAGAACAGGAAGTAGAAATGGCGCAGCAGGAACAGCGCGATGATCGCCACCACGAGCAGCGCCTCGAGCGCGGGGGGTTGGGCTTCCAGCTCGAGCCCCGCAAAGCCGATCCCGAGCGCCAGCGCCCCGAGGATCAGCGCAATCAGGCCGGCGAAGATCAACACCAGATCGAGGATCAGCGCGCCCGCACGCGCACCGCGGCCGGCGAGCTGGAACTCGATCGCCAGCCCCTCGGGGGTAAGCACCTCGCGGCGGCGGCGGGCAAGATCGGCGCGCGTCGCAGCCTGGGTGGCCGCGTATTTGCGGGCGGAGGCAATGGCCTCGGCGGCGGCCGCGCTCATCGCCGTGCCCGCTCGCCGCGACCGGCGGCGGCGAAATAAATGAGCCAAAAGGTGAGCATCGTCCCGCCGATCGCCGCGCGGCCGCCTGCCGATGGCACCAACTGCCGCGCATAGCCCTCGAGCAGGCCGGCGACGATCATCATCAGGATGACCCCGATCATCACGACCGCCGCGCGCCGCCCGGCATCGGCCATCGCGGCGAGGATCGTGCGGCTGCCGGGAAACGCCATCTGCCGCCCGACATGCAGCCCCGCCGCGCCCGAGAGGAGGACGGCGAGGAGCTCGGTCGTGCCGTGGACGCTGAGCCAGGCGGCGAACTCGCCCGCCAGCCCCGCGCCGGCGAAGACGAACAGCATCGCGCCGAGCAAGGCGGTGTTGTGCACCAGCAGCAGCAGGGTGGGGATGCCGAAGGCGAAGCCGAGCGCAAAGGCGAGGATGGCGACGCCTGCATTGTTCGAGAACAGGAAGGCGGCGAACACCGAGAGACCTTCCGACCCGTCAGCCCCGGCGAGCGTCTCGCGCAGGATCGCGGGGTCGGCCCCGGGCACGCGGCCGCCGGCCATCTCGGGCGGAACGAGCGCATAGAACCATTCGCCATCGCCTGCGACCAGCAGCCAGCCGATGAGCGTGCCCCCGGCCATCATCAGAAAGGCGATGGCCATCTCGGGGGCGATGCCGCGCACTGCCCTGCTCCACCCGCCGCCGAGGAAGCGCCGCAGCCACTGGGCGAGCCCGGTGCGCGGGCCGTAGACCTGGAACCAGGCGCGGCGAACGAGGCTCTCGAGATAAGCGACGAGCGCCGCGTCGAGCACCGTCTCGCGCGCCACCGAGAGGCTCGAGGCGGCTTGGCGGTAAAGCACCGGCAGCGCGAGGAGATCGGCGTCCGCGATGCGCCGCGGGCGGTTCTTCTCGAGCGCGGTGACGATCGCGTCGAGCCGCCGCCAGTCGCCCTCGCGTTCGAGCCGGAAGCGGTCCGATCTCAGCGCGGCCGCCTCGATATCCGGCGGGGCCTCGACCGGCGCGGGCCGGAACCAGTCGGCGAGCGGCTTCACCCGACCGCCTCCAGCCGCCGCGTCTCCAGATACCGGTCGATGAGGCGGAAGGCGATCGCCTGGTGCGGCGCCTCGATCACGTCGATCCCCAGCCGCCGCAGCCGCGCCAGCACCAGCGCGCGCTGGCGGACGAGCCCGTCGGCGGCGATCGCGGCGGCGATATCGGCCACCGCATCGGGCTGCGTGCGGGTCAGCGCGTCGAGCTCTGTGTCCTGCATGATGACGAAGATCAGCAGATGATGGCGCACCAGCCGCGCCAGGCTCTCGACCATCAACTCGGCCGAGGTAGAATCGGTAAAATCGGAGAACAGCACGATCAGCGAGCGGCGCTTGAGCCTGCCGGTGAGGGTGGCCAGCGCGAGGCTGAAATTGGGCTCGCGCTGCGTGTAATCGAGCCCGGCAGCGGCCTGCTGGAGGCGGGGAAAGGCGCGCGTATCGGTGACGAACGGGGTGAGCGCGAGCGGCCGGTCGGCAAAGCCGAACAGCGCCACCTTGTCGCCGCCCTTCAGCGCCACGTAGGCCGCGGTCAGCGCAGCGGTCACCGCCCGGTCGATCCGCGGCAGGCCGTCCACAGGCTCGCACATCGCCTGCCCGCAATCGAGCGCGAGGACGATCTGGTTGTCGCGCTCGGCCTCGTTCTCGCGGGCGAGGAGAGCGGTGTGGCGCGCGCTCGCCTTCCAGTCGATGCTGCGCCGGTCCATGCCGGGCGCGTAATCGGCAAGCGCCTCGAACTGCGAGCCCTCGCCGCGGATGCGCCGGGCGACCTGGCCGATCTGCGAATTGCGCAAGTAAGCCTGGAGCTGGGGCGAGCGGATCGGCGAGAGGTCAGGCCAGACGCGGATCTGGTCGTCGAGCGCCCGATGGGCCTGGCGGTGCGCGAGGCGCAAGGGGCCAGGCCAGCGCAGCCACAGATCGGTCAGCGCGCCGGTCCCGCGGCGGACGGGGACGAGGGTGGTCTCGCCGGCAAAGACCTGGTCGATGGTGGCAACGAGTGGGAAGGGCGCGGTGCTCTGCCCGCCGAGCCGGGGGTCGTGACCGAGCGCCGCCTCGGGCTGAACGCCGGGGACGGGGCGGTCGATCTCGGCCTGGAGGAGGATCCGGATTTCGCGACCGATCTCGGCGTCCTGCGGGGCCGTGAGCTTGAGGTCGACGAGGCCGCCGGCCAGCAAGCCATCCGCCAGCACGAGGATCAGCAGCGCTCCCGCGGCCGCGGGGGCGATGATCCAGGCCCCGGGGGCGGTGGCGGCGATCACCAGCGCGATGGGGGCGATCAGCACGAGGATCGCGACCGCGCGCGATGTGGGGACGATGCGCGCGGTCAAAGCTCCTCTCCCGCCGGGGGGAGTGGCAGCCCCGAGGATGAGGTTGCGCATCCGCAAAAGGGGAGGGTCTTGGCTTGCGCCCGTCACCGCGGCGCCTCGGTCGCCTCGACCATCCCGGTGACCAGTTCCTCCACCTGTCGCCCCTCGATCTCCGCCGCGGGCGAGAGCAGCAGGCGGTGGCGGAGCGCCGCAATGGCGAGCGCCTTGACGTCGTCGGGCAGCACGTAGTCGCGCCCCTCCAGTGCCGCACGCGCCCGTGCTGCATGCGCGAGCTGCACCGCCGCGCGGGGGGAGGCGCCGCTGGCGATATCGGCGCTCTCGCGCGTCGCGCGGACCAGCGCCACGCAATAAAGGATCACCTCGCTCGACAGCGTCACCCGCTCGACCGCCCGGCGCGCCGCCATGATCGCGTCCGCATCCGCGACCTGCCCCACGCCATGATCGGCGGGGCGCGGCGGTCCGCCCCGGGCAGCGAAGCGGGAGACGATCGCCGCCTCCTCCTGCGCGCTCGGATAGGGGACCACCAGCTTGAAGGCGAAGCGGTCGAGCTGGGCCTCGGGCAGCGGATAGACGCCCTGGCTTTCGATCGGGTTCTGCGTCGCCACGACCGTGAAATTGTCGGGCAGAGAATGCGTGTGCCCATCGAGCGTGACCCGGCGCTCCTGCATCGCCTCGAGCAGGGCGGCCTGCGTCTTGGGCGGCGTGCGGTTGATCTCGTCGGCGAGCAGCAGCTCGGTAAAGATCGGTCCGCGAGTGAGCGTGAACTGGCTGGTCTGGAAGTTGAACAGGTTGGCGCCGAGGATGTCTCCGGGCAGCAGATCGGGGGTGAACTGGATACGCCCGAAATCGAGCCCGGTAGCCGCAGCAAAGCACTGGGCGAGAAAGGTTTTCGCGGTCCCCGGCGGCCCTTCCAGAAGCACGTGCCCGCCGGCGATCAGCGCCACCACGAGATGCTCGACCACCTCCTCCTGGCCCACGATCGCCTTGCCGATTTCGGCCCGCACCGCGGCTGCCAGCGCGCGCGTGCGTTCGAGTTCGCCCGCCACCTCGAGTTCGCTCATTTCCGATAAGTCCTTTCGATCCCCGACAAGGCCTGGGCCGCGCGCAGCAGCTCGCGTGGGCGACGCGCGTCGCGCAGGCGCTCGCTCGCCGCGGCGAAGGCGCCCGGCTCGTGCCCGCGGGCCGCCAGCGCGCGCTCGATCGCCGCATCGTCGCTCTCGCGCAAGGCCAGCTGCGCGGCGATCCGTCGGCCGACCAGCGCGCGATAGGGCTCGCCCAGTAGATGCAGCCGGCGGGTCCGCTCGATCAGACCGGCGCCGTTCACCGCCAGCTGGGTCTTGCCGTGCGCCAGTTCGGGGAGCTCGGCACGCGGCGCCCCGAAGCGCAGGAAGGCGCGCCAGCCGATCGCCAGCGCGGCGGCGATGAGCGCGATCGTGGCGGCGAGGAAGGGCGGCTCGAAGGCGAGGGTGAGCAGGTTGCGGCTCGCGCCGAGGCCGGGCAGCGTGAGGTCGAAGACGATCGGCAGGTTGCGGCCGTCCGCTGCCGCCGC
>PPFU01005239.1_pt1 | contig 15079 bp, 7 predicted proteins | sample 1535991 | NCBI WGS metagenome assembly PPFU01 (sample SAMN04901290, study PRJNA319586) | Hypolithon metagenome, whole genome shotgun sequencing project. | isolation source: Antarctic Hypolithon | place: Antarctica: Miers Valley | collected 2014
CTTCCGCCGGAGCAGACAGCGCACCGCCCGGCACGCGGCAGTTGTTACTCAAGCTCGGACCGAAGAAATTTGCGGAGTGGACCCGCGCGCAAAAGCGTCTGCTGGTCACCGATACCACCTGGCGCGACGCCCACCAGTCGCTTATGGCCACCCGCGTGCGCAGCTATGACATGCTCGCCTGCGCCGATGCCTTATCCCGGCGCGTGCCAAATCTCTTTTCGCTGGAAATGTGGGGCGGAGCAACCTTCGACACCGCGATGCGCTTCCTCAACGAGGATCCGTGGGAACGCTTGCGGCAACTCCGGGCACACGTGCCCAACATTTGTTTCCAGATGCTCTTCCGCGGCGCCAACGCCGTTGGCTATACCAACTATCCGGACAATGTTGTCGCCGGTTTCGTGAAGCACGCCGCCGCCAGCGGCATGGATATTTTTCGCGTTTTCGATTCTCTCAACTACCTGCCCAATCTTCGCGTGGCGATGGAGGCGGTCAACGCCACGCACGGCGTGTGTGAAGCGGCCTTGTGTTACACCGGCGATATCCTCGACGACCGCCGCGACAAGTTCTCGCTGAAGTATTATGTGCGCATGGCAAAGGAACTGGAGCAGATGGGCGCGCACTTCATTGCGATCAAGGACATGGCGGGACTCTGTCGGCCATACGCGGCGCTCAAGCTGGTCAAGACGCTCAAAAGCGAAGTCGGCCTGCCCATTCATTTCCACACCCACGACACCAGCGGCATCGCCGCGGCGAGCGTGCTGCGGGCCGCAGACGCGGGAGTCGATGTTGTCGACCTCGCCCTTGCGTCCATGAGCGGCAGCACATCGCAGCCAAATTTAAACTCCATTGTAGCAGCGCTACAGCATACGCCGCGGGATCCGCAGCTCGATCTTCCGGCACTCAACGAGTTTTCCGATTATTGGGAAACTGTCCGCGAGTATTACCGACCGTTCGACACCGCACCGAAGAGCGGTTCCGCCGAAGTGTATCTCCACGAAATGCCCGGCGGACAATATACCAATCTCAAGGAGCAGGCCGCCTCGATGGGCGTCGCCCACCGCTGGCCGGAAATCGCGCGCACCTACGCCGAAGTGAATCAGCTTTTTGGAGACATCGTGAAGGTCACGCCCAGCTCTAAGGTGGTCGGCGACATGGCGCTGTTTTTGTTCAGCAAGGGGATCAAGCCCGCGGATATCGTGAACTTCGAGCCGGACACGATGACGTTCCCGGAAAGCGTCATCGACATGTTGATGGGCGGGCTCGGCTGGCCCGAGGGCGGCTGGCCCGAGCGTGTGTCGCTTGTGGTGCTCGGTCCGCAACGGCACGCCACGGCGCGCGCTCGCTACGAGGCCACCTTGCCCGCGTCGGAAGGCCGCCGCCTGAAGTCGATCTGGAAGAAAGTCGGCAAGGCGAAACAAGATACCCCTGCCGCGTCCACCTCCGCGGTGGGCACCGTGGATCTGGAGCAAGTGCGGACCGAACTGACGGATAAATTGAAACGCGCCGCCAGCGACGATGATGTCTACTCGCATCTGATGTATCCCCAGGTCTTCGCGGAATTCGCGAAACACCAGGCGACATACAGCGACGTATCCATTCTTCCAACACCGGCGTTTTTCTACGGCCTGCGACCAGGCGAGGAAATCTCCGCGAGCATCGAGGAAGGGAAAGTTCTCATCATCCGGCTCATTGCCATTGGCCAGCCGGACAAGGACGGACGGCGCGCGATTAGCTACGAACTCAACGGGATCGCACGCGAGACCTTCATTCAGGACAAGACGGTCGCGCCGAAAACAAAGGCTCGTCCGAAAGCCGAACTGACAGATCCCAACCAGGTGGCTGCGCCGATTCCCGGCCTCATTGCACAACTCAACGTCTCGGTTGGAGGCAAAGTCACTAAGGGCGACAAGCTCCTTATGATGGAGGCAATGAAGATGCAGAATACAGTCTACGCGCCCACCACAGGCGTGATCTCCGAACTACACGTCGTGCTCGGCGACACGGTGGAGGCGAAGGATCTGCTCATCAAAATCCGGCCAGCCAGCTGAGCCATCCGGAAGACGGCGTCAGCCGGCGTCGGCTAAAGCCTCGCTCGCAATGACAAACAAAAGTGTTCATTACAAGCGAAGCGGCGAAGCAATCGAGCTGGATCGCCGCGGCGCGCTTTGTGCACCTCGTGATGACAATCGTTTAAATTATACGGGCGATTGATATTACTCCTCACGGCAACGCCGCTTCAAACGCGCCGAGATCCGGGGACGCGCCCTTGAAGGGCCGGCCGAGATCCACGCCGCGGTCGATTGCGCTGCTGCCCGGCGCCAACCGGAGAAACGGGACGTCCGGCAGGTCGCCGTTGGCTTGGCGCGGCTTGATCAATTCGGCTTCGTCCAAGCTCAGAAAGTCATCCGTCGTAATCGTCACCGGCAAATTGAAGTAATTTCCGTCCACGTCGCTGTGCTCGACCGCGAGTTCCGTGACCTCCGCCCCACCCGCGGACCCGAGATTGTTCCGAAGCCAATGACCCCGATCCGGAATCACGGTGAGATTATCGGCCGGATCGCGGCCCCGCAGGTTGAAGTTAACGCCATTGCGATAGGCGTCGCATATGCGACATGAAACTGGTCGCGTCCCCAAAAACCGGCGTCGCGCTAAAATTGACCTCGCGCGCCGAACATCTGGCGGGGCAGACGCTCTGAAAAACAGGCAGGAATGCCTGTCTCACGCCGAGCGCGCGCTCGATCTGAACCCCACAAAAAAACCGCGGCCTTCCATCGGCGCGGATACTTTGCCGTATCCGTCGGAAATGGACGTTGGTGGGGCAGGTTCGGGACCGACCAGTTGAAGGTCGCATATGCGACATGATACTGGTCGCGACCCAAATCTGGCTCCGCGCGAAAATCGACCTCGCGCGCCGAACATCTGGCGGAGCAGACGCTCTGAAAAGCAGGCAGGAATGCCTGTCTCACGCCGAGCGCGCGCTCGATCCGGACCCCACAAAAAACCGCGCCTTCCATCGGCCGTGGATACTTTGCTGTATCCGTCGGGGATGGACGCTGGTTGGGCAGGTTCGGGACCGACCAGTTTCATGTCGCATATGCGACACGAAACTGGTCGTGATCCAAATCTGGATTCGCGAGAAAACCGCGACCGTTCACCGGTCGCGGTTCGTTCGCGGTAGTTACCAACGGTGTTGATTAGAACTTCAGGGTGACCGTTAACTCGGCCCGGGTGCCGGGCTCGGCGAGGATCGACTCATTACCATAAACCCCATTGGGTGGTGACCAGTTCTTTTCACCGGTAAGATTCAACACCGTCAGCCGCGCATCCCACGTCTTGCGGGCATAGAAAAGGCCGCCGTCAAATTGATACTGCCACGGAATGACGAGCGTGCCGGCCCAATTGTTGTTCATCTCACTGGTATAAGTCCCGTTGAGCGAAAATCCGAAGCCGTTATCAAACTTGTAGGACATCAGAGCGTTGGCCTGATTGCGCGGCGCACCCTGCACCCGCACCCGACCGGACCTCTGTGAGTTCCTCACCACTTCTGCCGAGGCCGCGGGCGTCACCGTGATCGCCTCGAAGCCCACCCCATCAGCGGGCACACTGCCATCGATCAGGGCGTACGAGAACGTCGCGTAGAAGCTGCGGTTCGGCTGATAATTCGCCTCGAACTCCACGCCGCGATAGCGATACGTCGCAACCGGACTGTTTAGCGGCTTGTTCTGGCGGGTCTGTTGAAATACGGCCGAGCCCAGGAATAATTTTCCACCGACCAGGGAGAGTTTAACCCCCGCTTCATAAAGTTCGCTGGGCTGCTGAAACGCTTCCTTCTCCAGCACAAAGGGCGCCGAACCGCCCGGGCCCGTACCGATGAACGCCACATAGCCGCCACCATTACCCGGCGCACCGGAAGTGTTCTTGCTGTAGTTGTAAGTCGCATACATCGAGACCGTCGGCGAGAGGCTGTACACCAAACTCCCGTTGACATTCGGGAGCACGACATTGATTCGATCCTCCGGAAAAGTGGTGAACGGGTCGCGGGAATAGACGTTCATGAAATCAGCCCGGGCACCGGTCACGGCACTCAACTTGTCGGAGAGTTTCCAAACCGCCTGACCAAACGGCGCGACCGTGCGCGCATTGCTGATGTTGCCATCAGCCCCACTCACGCCGCCGAATGCCACCAAGGTCGAGCCCGTGCGGCCCGGATAGCCCGGGACCGGCGCCGACGCGAAGTGCCCGGCCCAGTTGACCGAGTTCGTCGTATCGATGAAACTACGATCGCGCGTAATATCCCAGACGGCTGCCGGTTCGAAGAAGAAATTGGCCCACGCCTTGACGCTGATATAGCGGGCCGTGGCGCCATAGTTCAGCGCGTGGGCTCCGAGTTTTTGCTGAAATTCGAGGCGCGACTCCAACGTGTAAGCCGGATCAATGATCTCCGAGTAATGATACGAGCTGAGTGTATCCCGGCGCGTATAGGTAAACAGGGTATTGCTCACCACGTTGAGCTCCGGCGAGGATTTGAAGGTCTGCAAAGCCTGCAGCTTGAAATTCCGACCCGTCGAGTTGTCGCTCGGCTTCAGCATCCGGGCCCTCCGGTCCAACCTCACCTCCGGCCCATAGACCAGCGTGTTGATGGGAAAGCCCGACGTAACAAAGCGGGAATTCTGCGGGTCGGAAGGCGCCGCGGCGATTCCGTTGTTGATGTTAATCCCCGTCCGGTAATAGCCGTCGTCGATCAAACGCTGGGTCGGACGGTTCACGCCGAAATTTTCAACATATTCAATATAGAACGCCTGACCATTGAGAAAGAGCTCGTAGTCCTGAGTTGGACGCCACGTCAACGCGCCATAGAGCGAGTGTTTGCGCGTATACTGATCATAATAATAACCATCGCTCTCCTCCCCCGCGTAGCTGAAGCGGTAGGCGAGCTTGTTCGACACCGGTCCGCCGAAATCAAGTCCCCAACGGTAAGTGTCGTAGGTGCCGACTGTCACCTGCGATGACCCTTTGAAGGTGTCGAAGTAGGGTCGCTTGGTGATCAGATCGACGAAACCGCCGACGTACGTGGATACCCCTTGGATCGCAGTGGCGGGACCTTTGACAATGTTTACGGACTCAACCGAATTGAAATCGATCGGCATGCCATTGCCGTTGCTCGTGATGCGTTCCCGCATTCCGTTCATGAAGACGTCGGCGGACTGGCCCCGAATGTCAGGATTCCCCGGCGCCCCGAAATTGGTTCGCGTATAGGAACTGGAGGTCAATTTGGAGAAGTCACGCACATCCTGAATGGCGATGGCGGACAACTGCTCCCGAGAGATAATCGTCACATTGCGCGGCGTATCGATGATACTCATATCCGTGCCGAACACGGAATTGAACGGTCGCGAGGTCGGAAGAATCTGCTGCTCGATCGGGACAGCGCTGACCTCGAAACGCTCGAGTGTAGTAACCTCGCCGGCGGGACGCTCCGGCGTGGTAGTTTGGGCAGACAGCGGTGCAAGCAGCATCCCGAAGGATGCTGACACCACGACAGCACATTGGGTGGATTGGCGGTTGATCACGCCGCCAATAGAGCACAGCTCGGACCAAGTCAGATTCGATGTAAGGAAATCAGCACTGTAATTTCCTCCCTATGAAAAGAATTCAGCAGACTAAGGTCTGTGAGTTACGCCATGGGATGTTCCAAGGTGAGGGCGGCGCCCTGCGGGCCGATCCGACCCGGCGGAAATCAGTGCTGTGCAAACAACGGTACTACCTTCATCGCGATGACGTCGATGAGCCCTTTGTCGGTGAGCCGCAGTTCCGGGATCACGGAGAGCGGAAGGAGATTGAAGCCCATATACGGCACTTTGCAACCGAGCTGCACCCAGGCACGCTTTAATGTGGTCGTCTCCTTCGCCACGATTGGCGCCCGCTTGTCCGATAATAAACCGGCGATGGGCAGTGCCACGCGGGCGAGCACCTTGCCTCCGCGCACCGCGCAAACTCCCCCCTTCATTGCTTTCACGGTCGCGAGGGCAAGCTGCATGTCCGCCTCGTTTGTTCCGGCGATCACGACATTATGCGCGTCATGCCCCACACTGCTCGCAACCGCGCCCTTCCGCAGCCCGAAATCGCGCAGCAGTCCGAGGCCGACTCCGCCGTTCTTCCCGTGGCGTTCGACCACGGTGAGGAAACATAACTCATGCTGATCGAGGTGCGCGTCCCATGACGCTGCCGGCGAAAGTTCCGCTTGATCATGCGCCGTCAGAATGCCGGGCGGCACCACGCGAATGATATTCGCCGTGACCTTTTTCTCGGGCAACGGCGGGGTAAGCTTAACCCGGCGAGGCAACTTGATCGTGCGGTAGGCTGCCGCCGGATACTTGTAACGTCGCGTGAGCGCCTGCTCCAACACGGGCGTAACCTTCCGTTTCTCCACCACCAGTTCGCCACCGTACCAGGTGTTCTGCACTTCAAGCGCGTCATTCAGCAGGACGAGATCGGCGCGGCGCGCGGGACCGAGTCCGCCGAATTCTCCGTCCATCCCGTATCGAGTTGCTGGATGCAGCGAACCCAGGCTCCACGCCGTGGTCGTCGACAATCCGGCCGCCACCGCCTGACGTACAACCCAATCAAGACCAAACAGAAAAAGGTCATCCGCATCGCGATCATCCGTGCACACGCAGACCCGCTTCGCATTCGCGCCCAGCTCCGTCACCGCCTTGATGGCTTGCGGCAACGAGTGCCACGGGGTCTTCGGATTGCCGCCCCGCAGAAAGATCCAAACGCCATTCTCCAGGAAGTCGTTGGCGATCTCGCGATCAATGGCCTCGTGCGTATCCGTAATTCCACTCGCGGCGCCAGCGGCTACAAATTCGCGGCCGTAGATGTGTCCGCAGACCGGGCGCCCGCGCTTCAACGCTTCGGCCAGAATCGCATGGCTGCGCGCGTCGCCCATCGCGACCGAGATATAATCCATTTTTTCACCCAGCGCCGCTGCTTCCGGCCAACGATCGAAGAGGCCGCCGATCTTGTCCGGCGTCAGATCACCGCCGGCGGTCTCGAGTGACGCATTCGTGGCCGGGACTGTGCTCGGCACCGTCAGAAAGATCGAAAGCGGCGCCCGTCGCGCGTCCTCCAGCATCCACTCGATTCCGGCCACATCGCAGACATTCCCGATTTCGTGGCTGTCGCCAAACACGGTCGTCGTGCCATTGAGCAAGGCCACCTCGGCAAACGCGCACGCGGTCATCATGCTGCTCTCAATGTGCACATGCGGATCGACCAGCCCCGGCGCGATGATGCCGCCTCGCGCGTCGTAGATCCGAGTCGTCGCGCCGCCCATCTTCGCCTTCTTGAAGGACCCGGCCGGCTTGATGGTCGCGATCCGTCCGGCCTTGATCCAGATCTCGCGCTCGCGATGGATCCGCTCGGTATAGGTCGATAATATCCGGGCTCCCGTGACCACGAGATCCGGGGCCTCCCGCCCCATGGCGACGGCAGCCAGCGTCCGAGTTTGCGTATGCAGAGGGGGGACAGAGAAACGGGTCAACATAAGATTGATAAAGCAGACGGCGCGCCGTCGCGCGACGCGATTTTCCAACGAAACCGGATTCGACGCCAACCAGCTACACCGCCGGGCTCCTGATCCCCTTTTCCGCCGCCGTATCGAGATCAGACCTACATGGACGAGTTCTCGAATGTCGCAGGCTTCGACTCTCCGCTACTGTGAAGCTCCGGCCTTCCGAAACCTTACAACTCGTCCACGATTCCACGCAGGACTCGCGCGGCGATTTCCGCGACTTGGGCTTCGTTTTCGTCGATAGGATTAATCCCGTGTTGCGCCCCCGCCAGATCACTCAAGCCACGCACGATCAGAATCGGCTTTCGATTGGCATATGCGACCTGCGCCAGCGCGGTGGACTCCATGTCGGCACAACGTGCCTGCCAGACGCGGAAAACCCATTCGCGATACTTCGCGTTATCGAGGAAGACCGTGCCGGCCACTCCGGTTCCACCGACACTCACGTCCACGTCGCGACCGGCCTTGCGCATCGTGGGAAGCTTCGCCGCCGCCGTCCGGGCGGCCTTGAGCAAGACCGGATCGGCCGAAAAGGTGGGGATGCGCTTGTAGCCATCGCCATCGCGCGAGACACCGACATCCGTGGGGAAAATCATCCCGAAATTCTCGTAGGTGGCCTTATAGTAATCCGGCCGAAAGTACCCGCCCTTGCCATCATCGTTCAGGTAGGCGGCTTCCGAATGATAAGCCCAGCGCTCCGGAATGACGACGTCTCCAATTTTCAAGGACGGATCGGTTCCTCCCGCCACGCCGGCAAAAAGCACGTGCGTGATCGGAAACCGCTCCAGCGCGAGCTGCAGCTGATAGGCGGCATTGACGAGACTCACGCCGGTCGAGAAGACGACAATATCGTGTCCTCCATAAGAGCCGCGCCAAAAAGGCAGGCCATTGATCGTGGTCAGTTTGAAACCTTTTTCCTCGGCCACGCCGAACTCGCGATGCAGCGCCTTGATTTCCGGTGGATAGGCCGCGCAGATCGCCAGCACACGAGAGGTCGCAGCCTGCAGGCCGGAACCGAATGAAGCCGCCAAGAGGACCAAGCCCAAGGCACCAAGAAACGAACGACGACGAAGCGAAACCATGATTCGCGGGAGCAGAAGCGGTGCCAATCCTGCTGGCAACGCAGCGGAACCGTCGCCCCTACGATGAAAACAGGCTTTCCCGCAGAGAGCACTGATCGAAGCAACTCCATCGGTTCGTCCATTCGGACCGACACGATCGCCCGGGACATTCAAACCTCCATCACGCGCAACAGGCCAGGGATCGACTCTCAACTGCGTGGTCAACTCATCAGCGCTGGGCAGGCGAGAGCATCTTCGCGACGCTCTTAGTCACCGCTTGTTCAGGTTCCCTCGTAAAGCTGCGCGATCTCAAGCAGGACCTTTTCCAACTCCTGGAAATAGGTGTGCTCCGCCATCTTCTCCTTTGCCTGCCGAAGTTCGGAAACGCGTTGTTCCAACTTGTCACGCCGCGCCCGCAACTCGGAGGACAACAACTGCTCTTCCGCACTGCGGACGAGATGAAACTGATGCGCGCGAACACCATCGGGCGCCGCTCCATCACGAGCCCTTTTGGTCGCATACACTCCTCGAAACCAGTCCGCCGGAGTGCCGAGGCCGTCGCCATTGTCATCGAGCAAGGCATGCTCCGTCGCGAGCCGGCCTTCTGTTTTATAAAACTCGGCGGTGCGATGCGATGCGCTCAGAAATGATTCGAGCAGGGAAATCTGTCCGTCTTTATCCAGATCGCTTTTCGGATCCGCCAAGGCCTCCGCAAAAAACTTTCCGAAACGCGCATAGTTCTGTTGGAAGCCGCTGCGGGTGGACGTCAGAATTACGCGCTGCGGCGCCGAAAGCTTGGCCATAAAAGGCGCACTCGACGACGTGGTATCCACAACCGCCAGTGGACGTCTGAACGGTTTAAGCCACTCGGAAAACTCCGTCGCTGAAACGTCCGGTCCGCGAAGGTTGAGCTTCGCCTCTTTCCCGTCGAAGGTCCCGTGCCCAATGAGCACGAGCCATAGCTCCCCGCGCGAATTTTTCGGCTCCGCCTCAAGCGCGGCCTTCACTTGATCGCGATCGCTCGGCTCACCACCCGACTCTCCGCCAATGAGAATATACTTCGCCTGAGCCTGAGTGCTCACTTTCGCCCACGCATCAATCTGAAGTTTGAAGTCAGCGCCAAACTCCGCCTCACCGGGCGCACCGGCGACCACGATCACCGTCGCGCGATCGTCCTCGGCCAATGGAACGAAGGATGCGTCGGCCGCGGTCGCAACGATTGGGAAAGCGAGTGCGCTCGCCCCAAGTAGCACGCCCAAACTGGCTCCACGCAGCGCAGCAAGCGTCGATCGCGCGGGTTTTTCCCCGCCGCCTAAGTTTAGAGCGAAGTTCATCATGGCAGTCCTTTCCAACGCCGCAGGCCCCACTCCGCGAGCAGGCAGCCGAGCGCAAACGCGAACAACAGCGGGTTGTGCCAGGCTGGATACGACCACGTCTCCATCACGGGCGCCTGCAGCTGTGGCAGCTTCCCCGCAAAGCTTTTTAGGTCATCGATCGCGACGACGTGTCCGCCCGATTTCCGCGCGATCTCTTCCAGCAGCGCGACGTTGGGCACGAGCGAACGAAACTCTTCCGCGGCCAGATCGGAGCTCCATCCAGCCTCACCGCGGCCCAGCTCGGCGCCGGCATAATTCTTTACCGTGGCCATTGCCTTGTAACCGCCGGTATGGCGCGGCACGTAGGTGGCTTGATACAAACCGGGCTCGCTCAGCGCCGGTTCCGCTTCGAGGCGGATCGAAGACACCGCGGCCGCCGCGGTTCCTTCAAACACCACGGGTTCGATTTCGACCGACACAACGGCGTCGTCGACCGGTTGGAACTTCTCGTCGCGCACCCGGATCTGCACCTGCACCGCGCCATTCGCATCCGCCGGCAATGGCTCGATCACGGTCTGCACGCGCAACGGCACATCCGCAATCAGCCAGCGTACCAGCTGGCGCCATGCCCGCCCCATGTCCGCCTGCGCCACGGCGTCCTTCATGCCCCACCGCCACATGTCACCGACCATCAAACCGGCCGTCCGACCGCGGCCGAAACGCTGCACGGCCAAGCCGGGAAGTTCGGCGCCAGTGGCATCACGCACACTGGCGATCACACTCGCGCCCGGCTTCAGCGCCCGCACGCGATTCAGCACTTCAAAGGCGGGCATCCCTTGGAGTCGCGCGCGCTCGTCGGCTTCGTTGTCCCGAAGCCGCGCCCACGCCTGCAACCAGCCTTCGCGGGCCAGCTCAAGATGCACCGGGCCGGGAGGAGGAAAGGATCCGTCATCACGATCCAAATACACCGGCAGCATGTCTCCGATGGGAGTGCGGGCATAGTTACCCTCCTGGAAACTCTCCATGCCCCCCAACATCAGGAAACCGCCGCCCCGTTCCGACACGAATTTCTGCAGCAGCAGCGCTTGATCCGGCCCAAAAAATTCCGCTTCGACATCGTCAAGGATCACCGCGTGGTACCCGAAGAGCTCCTCGGGCGTCCGGGGAAACCCCGCGCGCAATTCAATCTCGTCGCGCGTATTCAAACGCACCAACACCGGCTGATCGTAACGTTGTACTTCTTCCGGCGACTGATCGCCGAAGCCTCGAAACAGCGGATTGCTTGTCTCACCCGCGCGACCGCGAAAATCAAACTTGGGTTCGCGTTTCGCCACCCGAATCAGCGCGACGAGTTGCACCTGGTCATCCGCTTGCACCGCGCGATTGAGAAACTTGAATTCCCAATTGGGACGCCCCGAAACATAGAGCACCCGGAACGGCCCTTGTCCGCGATCGACTGCAAAGACACGCGCATTGTTGGCGAGCGTCGCCTCCCCGCGCTCAGGGTCCGTTCCGCCGGGTTGCAGTGGCGCCGGCTTTTCACGAGCGGCCACGCGAACTTGATAAAAGGAAAGTCCCGGCTGTTCCGGCTTAAGCTGAAAACGATACGCCAAGGTCTCGCCGTCACCGCGCGCAGTGGCGCTCTGCTCCTGCACGACCCGGCCAGTCTTATCGACCAACTGAGCGGTAATCGACTCACCGCGAAATCCGGCCGAAGTCACATCCGCCTGCAAGGTCACAGGAGCGTCTTCAAACGAACTCTGGCTCACCGTGACTTGCTGGACCGCAATGTCGCGCACCGGCTCGCGTTTCCCAATTACGACCGGATAAATCGGCGGCAAACCGGAAAGATCCGGCAACGCGCCCGCGGTGAGATCGGTGGCAGTACCGTCCGTGAGGAGAAGCACGCCGGCGAGTGGACGCCCCTGGAAGCGCTCGCCGATGGTTTTTAACGCCGCACCCAAACCGGAAGACCGACCATCGAACGCGAGTTCGCTAAAGTCCTTCGTCGCCTGCAGCCGGGAATCGAAAAGATAACGCCGCACATCAAAGTTATCCGAGAGCGTGCCCTGCCAGGATGACACTCGAAGCTCCACCAGATCGCGCAGCACGGCGCCGCGGTTCCGTGACTCACCCACATCGTTGACCTGCAGGCTCTGGCTGTTGTCGGCCATCACTGCGAACAGATTGGCTCCGGGCCGCGCTCGCTGTCCCAGCCACAACGGTTCCAGCAAACACAGCGCCAGCGCGGTGATGCCAAACGTTTTGAGCGTCAGGCAGGTCCAACGCAAACGCGGGGGATGCCCGACCGACGAGCGATAGCTCCAGCCCAAGATCAGCGCGGCGACGCCAACAAACGCCAAGGCCGGCCATAGCCAGCTCCAACCGGAAAAGGTGAGCGAGGTGGACATCAACGCGAAAGGAATAACATGAAAAAAAAGGGAAGACCGAAGGCGAAAGAAGGATCGGTGCTCAGGGTTGCGGGGCGTCTTTGCCCAGCTCTTCGTAATACCGACGCACGGATTCCGCAAACCGAGTGGGCACAGGATCCCGATCAATCGGCGCCAGGGAATCCTTCGACTCGCGGCGTGCGAGTTCCTCGGCAACCCGATTTCTCACTTCGACGAGCGGTTGGACGATCTGGAGATTCACGACGGCCCAGTCGGGCTTCTTTTGGTCACGCGCTTCCCGCCGCAACAAGCGCGCCCGTTCCCGGGCGGCGGCGACGGCGTTGCGCAACTCGGGCGTCTCAAGCAGCTCTTCGACATCGCGAAGGCGTTCGTTCCACTGCGCGAAATCCTCGCCCGTCAGAACTTGTCCGTCCCAAACGCGATCCCAACCGCCCCCACCGGCCCCGTTGTTCCAGCTGCCTTCACCACGGAGCAGATCATCCACGCCCAAGCCACGCGCGGAGCCGGGTTGGTTCCGCCCGCCGCGATTGCTTTTGGCCTGTTGACCGCGACCGCCGCCCTGCCCTCCCCCCTGCTGACCGCCGGCCGACGCTTGCTGGCTTTCACCTTGGCCCTGGCCCGGTTGTTGACCTTGACCAGGCTGCTGACCTTGGCCCGGTTGTTGACCTTCGCCTCCGGGTTCCTGACCTTCCTGGCCTGAACCGGGTTGTTCGCCGCCGGGCTGAGATCCGGGTTGTTGGCCACCCGGTTGTTGGCCGCCGCGACCTTGTTTCCGGGCATCGGCGACGCGCCGCTCGCTTTGGGACCGTTCGCCGCCGCGACCCTGCCCGGGCTCGCGTCCTTCGGCTTCCTCACCACCGGCCCCGCCCTGTCCACGCTCACCGGGTTGGGCGCCGGCCTGGCGCGTATCCTGTTCTCCACCACGCTGGCCAGGCTGCCCTCGTTCACCCGGTTGACCCGGCTGGCCCGCGCGTTCGCCGTTTTGTCCCGGTTGTCCGCCGCCGGTGGCTTGAGCGATTTCGCGTTGGAGCTGTTCCGTGAGCGAATCGAGTTCCGATTGGGCGAGGCGCAGCTGCTCCGCGTCATCACCCAACACGCTTTCGGCGGCGCGTTCGACGCCGCGGCGCAATTCTTCGATTCCCTGTTCCGCGCGCTGGCCGGCCTGCCGGGCCTGCGGCAGATAGCCTTCCCGCAACATGTCGCTGGTGAGATCGAGGGTCTTTCCACCCGTTTCGCTCTCGGCGGATCGCTCAAGGCGATCGTTCAAGTCGCGGGTTAACATCCCGCTGGTCAGCAGATCCGTGCGAGCTTGCTTGACCGTATTCGCATCATCCTGGCTGACCTTTCGGATGCTATCGTAAAGTTGCCTCGACAGCAACGGTTCGGTGTTTTCCGCCTGTTCGGAAACTTGGGTCGCGCGATCGACGAGGCGATTCATGCGCTCTTTTTGCTGCTCGAGTTGGTCGAGCATTTCCTTGCGTTCGCCGGTGTCACTCAGCGAGCGGCGCGGCTGCTGTCCCGCGTCGGCAAGTTGATCAAGCTTTTGGCCGATCGCTTCCTGATTGGCGGCCAACTCCCGCGCCTCACTGCGCATCTCGCGAAGGTCTTCGGCGAACTGGCTCGAGTTCTCTTTCCGCATGTCATCTCGCATTTGCTGCAGCTGACGCTGAGCCCGCGTACCGGAAGCCAGAGCCTGGGAAACCGAGCCTTCGGCCGCGGCTTCGGCGGCTTTCTGAAGATCCTCGCGCGTCTGCTCGAGTTGCTGCCGCTCGTCGGCCATGCGAGACTGATTCTCCGGCCGATCCATGCGCTGTTGCACTTCGTCGACATCGGCGAGCATTTGCTGCTGCTCCTCCTGTAGGCGCTTGAGGCGGCGCTTGATTTCCTCGCGCTCCTGCTCGGACTTCGCCTCTTGCAAGGACGTCTGCAACTCCTTCATCCGCTCGTTCAAATCCTGCTGGCGCCGGGCGAGTTCCTGCAGGCGATTCGTCACGGCCAGTTGCTCGCGGCGCTCCTGATTTTGAGGCGCCTGGGCCTGACGCTGGGTTTCGTAACGATTCTCCGATTGTTGCAGGTCGAGTTGATCCAGCTGACGCTGGTTCTGTCCACCCCCACCGCCGCCCTTTTGACCGCGCTGCCGCCGGTTGACGGCGGTCTCACGCGCCTGAAGTTTGAGCAGTGATTGATAAGCGGACTGTTCTGCGGGCAAAGCTTGGGCGAGCAACGCGGAATCGCGGGACGCATCTTTTAATTTCTCGAGCGCCTTCTCCATTTCCTGAGTCACTTCACGCCACATGGCCTGTTCCCGTGGCGTCCGGGCTTCGCCACCGGCTTCGGCCGCCTGGGCGAGGGCTTGACCTTGAGAGCCCTCCACCACTTTGACGTCCTCGCGGTAGTTTGGTGTCTGGCCATCGCGCTGCAGTTTCCACGTGGCGCTGATGATTTGTTTCTGCAGCTCCGTCAGCTTCTGCGCTTCGGCGCCACCACCGCCACCGCCCTCCTGTTCGCCGGAATCCATATTCTGACTTTCCCGGAAAATCTCGTCGAACGGTCGCACTTCCGCGAAATACAAATCACCATTGGTCCGCCGCACTTTGCCATCGGGTCCGATGTCCTCGGCCCACGCATACCACGAGATCAAGTCATCCGGTTTCGCCTCGAGCTCCTCCAGTTTCACGAGGTGCGCAAACGAGCGTTTCTCCTTTGCCGGAACGTCGC
>PPFU01002083.1_pt1 | contig 15078 bp, 8 predicted proteins | sample 1535991 | NCBI WGS metagenome assembly PPFU01 (sample SAMN04901290, study PRJNA319586) | Hypolithon metagenome, whole genome shotgun sequencing project. | isolation source: Antarctic Hypolithon | place: Antarctica: Miers Valley | collected 2014
GCTGCGTCGGCGTACCCGCTGCTGCAGGAGGCGGCCCGGCTGGCGGCGGCGGCGAACACCCCCGCCGTCGCCGCCGAGGCGCTGCGGCTGTCGGGCGACCTGCACCTCAGGGCGAAGGAGCACGACGCCGCGGTCGCAGACTACGCCCGCGTCATCGCGGAATATTCCTCGTCGGGTGAATATGTGGCCGCGGTGCAGGGCACGCTATGGACGCTGCTGGATGCAAATCGGTACGAGGCGGTCGTCGAGGCGTTCAACCGCTACCGCGACTCGCTCCGCACGCTGTCGGACCGCGTGCCGGCGTGGTACGTGGCGGGGTCGGCCCTGCAGGAGTTAGGCGAGCACGAGGCGGCGATCAACGTGTTGGACCAGATCACCGCAGGCGACGGGGCGGGGCCTCTGGGCGAGCGGGCGGTGTTCAAACTGGCGCGGTCGCAGGCGGCGATGCAGAGGTGGGACGAGGTACGGGACACGCTGGAAAGATTCGCGAGGGTGTATCCCGAGTCGACGCTGCGAGCCGAGGCGGCGTCGATGCTCGCCGACGCCGACTTGGCCGGGGGCGATGCGGAGGCGGCGGTCAGGCGGCTTTCAACGGTGGTCGAGGGTGACGATCCTGGCCTCGCGGCCGAGGCGGCGCTGCACCGCGGTCGGCTGTTCGAGCGGCTGGAGCGGATCGGACCCGCGGCGGCGGACTATGTGGCCTACGTCCACGCCCGCTTCAAGGACGACGCGGATGGAGCCAGCCGTGACCCCCGCGTCCACGCCGCCGCCCTCCGCGTCGCGGACCTGGCGTATCGGTTGGAACGATTCGATAAGTCGCTGGAGTGGGCGACGCTGCTGCGAACATACAGCCCGCTGGACCCGGATGTGGAGCGGGAGGCGATCTATCGTGCAGGCCTGGCGGAGGTTAAGCTCAATCAGACGGCCGAGGCGCTGGCGACGTTCAAAACGCTTGACGAGCGGTTCCCCCGCCACCCCTACACCGGGCCGGTGAACTACTACCGCGGGCTGCTGCTGATGCGGATGGAGCAGTCCGACGCCGCCATGACGCCCCTTGCCGCGGCCGCGGGGGACGAGGCGCTGCCGCCGCCGCTGCGAATCAACGCCATGCGGTTGCGGTGGCTCCACCAGCGAGCCGGGGAGCCCGAGCAGGCCTCGGCCGCGGCACGCACGCTGCTGGCGATGCAGGAGCTCAGCGGCGTGGAAGCGCTCACGGATGAGGAACTCGTCTGGCTGGCGGGGTACCTCGTGACGGTGGGCGAGCACGAGGCGGCCCTTCGCTACACCCAGCCCCTCATCGCCGCCGACGGCCGCATCGACGCCGCCCCGGCTATGCGTGCCCAAGCGTGGCGGCTCACCGGCGTCGCCCGGCGGGCGGGCGGGCAGCTTGAGGCCGCGATCGAAGCGTTCTCCCAAGCCGTCGCCCTCGCCGGCGGCGGCGACGGCCAGGCCGCCGGGGGCACGGGCGTCGAAGCCAGGCTAGGCCTCGCCCAGGCACTGGCGGAGGCGGGCCGCGGCGACGAAGCCCTCAACGAGCTGCGTGGCTTGGTCAATGTCGGCGACCGCCGCATCGAAGCCCAGGCGCTCTTTGACCAAGCCCGGGTGCTCATCGCCACCGCCTCGGGCCATCTCAAGAAGGGCGACCTCCCCGAGGCGCGGGCGGCGGTGCATGACGCACGGGTCGCGCTCAACAAGCTTTCGATCCTGTTCGGCCCGGACAACCCCGAGGTGTACGCGCTTGTCCGCCCCCTGCCCGAGCGGGCCCAGCTCGAGCTGGCATCGATCGCGGAGCGGTTCCCGCAGCTCGCGGAGGCCGCCGATGCCTCGCGGGCCTACCGCGAGCTGGTCGAAACCTACCCCGACACGCCCGAGGCCGCCTTTGCCGAGGCGATGCTCAACGAGCGAGCCGGTGCACGACTCCGAGACCTGCGGGAGTTGCAGAAGCAGGAGGACCTCCCGGCGGAACTCCGCGGCCGCATCGAAGACAGGCTCCGCAAAGAAGGGGGCGGGGGCGGGGAGTAAGGGATCCGCTCGATTTACCATCGCGGCCAAGAGGCAGGTATTGGAATGGCCTATGATTCGTCAGATGAACGGTTAGCTCACCCGCCTTTTTCATCGTCACCTCAAACAACTCAAACACGTTTCGCATGCACATCGCCCCGCACCGTTCTCCCAACACCCCCACCGATGGCTTTTCGATGGTCGAGCTGATGGTAGTCATCGCCATCATCGGCCTGCTCATCGCACTGCTGCTGCCAACGCTTGGCGGCGTCCGCGAGACCACCAAACAGGCGCTCTGCGCCGCCAATCAAAGCCAGCTCCGCAAGCTGCTCCAGTCGACGCCGGGGCTGGATGGCTACTTGATGATGCCGCCCGCGGGAGAGTGGGTGAAATACGTGAGCGCACGGGGCGGCGAACCGTCGCTGATCTGCCCCGCCGACGAGGACGTCGAGGAGCAGTCAATGTCCGGGATCGAAGGGTACTATGTGTACCAGGTCGGCCCCGGGGGGAACGGCGGGGCGTTCCTCACCGACATGGCCCCGGGCACGGGGTGGACCCAGGCGCAGTCGGAGCTGCACCGCATCGTGGGCAAAACCGGTGGGGCCAACGAGTACGATGGCGATTGGGGCGGCAGCGAGGAGGGCTGGCCGGAGAAGCCGACGTACTACGGCAAGACGATAGCCCCGGACGACTTCGAGGTGGGCTTTCAAAACGACGCGGCTCTCGTGCTCGAGATGTCCGCCAAGCCCATCAAGGCGGTCTCGGTGTACTCGCCCGAGTCCCCGGTAACTCCGTACAGCGACCACTACCTCAGCTTCGACAAGAACGGCAACGGCGTAACGAGCGGGGCCGAGGCCAAGGCCGAGGCGGTGCTCGAACTCGCGGGCAAGAATAACAAAAAGATCTCCAGCTTCCCCGCCCAAGCCGAGGTTGCCAGCACCGGGTTGACCAGTTACGGCATGAACGTCGAGCTCGCCGCCAACCCCCTCAAGGGCTCGGACAAGCAGGTGCTGCTGCTGGACTACCGCAAGTACACCGCCGACTACAACGGCGTAGGCACGGACGATGTGTTCGAGGAGCAATTCGCCGGGCGACACTTCGGCCGCGCGAACGTGCTGCGGTTGGATGGCAGCGTCACCTCCGCCCTCGCCGCCGAGGATGTGGACCCGTCGCTGAACCCCGACCTCTGGTAGTCCATCGCTCCCGCTGGGGCAAGCCGCCTCCAGCCCACCGCCGCCCGACACGCCCCGCACCACCTCGATCACTCGATGACGCAAACCCGCAGAATGTGGCTATACGGCGGCATCCTCTTGCTGCTGGTGGTGGCGGTGGCTTGGGCATACCTCCCCCGGTCGGCGGTCCATAAAATCGATGCCAAGCCCGAGGTCGAAGAGGCGATCCGGATGCTCGAGGCGGGGGGCGATCTTTCGAATTTGACCGATGAGCGGATGAAGGCGGTGCAATTCGCGTTGAGACGATTGGCCGATGTTGGCACGCCCGAGGCGGAACTCGTGGTGCGTCGGGTGGTGGACAGCGACGCCCCGCCACCCGTGCGAGCCATCGCCGCGGGGCAGCTTGGGCGATTCGAGACGGTAGATGTTGAACACCTTGCGGTCGTTGCCGGTGGGGACACCTCCGCGGAGGTCCGCGGCGGCGCGACGCAGGGGTTGGTGAATGCTTCCACGCCGGATCGACCGGAGGTGGTGCCGATTTTTGTGAATCTGCTGGGCGATCCAGACCCCGCGGTGCGGTCGGCAGCGGTCACCGGGCTCCGCAAGGCGACGCATCAGATCTTCGAGTTTGACTCCTCCGCCCCCCCGAACACGCAGATCGGCAACGTGCAGAACATCCGCACGCGGCTTGGCCTCTAAAGCTTCGCGTTCGTGTGCAGGCTTCCGGTTTTCCTTTTTACCGCCCCGCCTCCATCGCCAGCACCTTGTCCAGCCGACGGCGGTAGCGGCCTTCATCTTTGAAGCGGGCCTGCACGAACTCGCGGACCAGCAGCTTGGCGGTCTCGTCGCCGACGATGCGGGCACCGATGCAGAGCACGTTCATGTCGTCGTGCTGCACGCCCTGGGCGGCCGAGTAGGCATCATGGGCGACCGACGCCCGCACGCCTTCAAGCTTGTTGGCCGCGATGCACGCCCCGACGCCCGAGCCGCAGAGCACGATCCCCCGCTCCGCCTGCCCGTGCTGGATCGCTTGGCCGACGTATCGGGCGTAGTCGGGGTAGTCGTCATCGGCCTCGTACTGGTGCGCCCCCAGGTCCACCGCCTCGTGGCCGAGCCCGCCGAGCAAGTCGATGATGTTCGCCTTCAGAGCGAACCCCCCGTGGTCAGCAGCAACGGCAATGAGCATAAGGAGCAGTGTAGCCGGAAGGAAGGGCCAAGGGGCCAAGGGGCCAGCGAGCCGATGCGCCGAGGGAAGAGGCGACAGATTGTTCGATGGAAATCAGCCCGCGTGCCGCTCTTCTCTATTCTTTCTCCACTTGGCCCCTTGGCCCCTTGGCTCCTTGGCCCCTTCTTATCAGCCCTTCACCGCTCCCGCGGTCAGGCCGCTGATGAACTCGCGTTGGAGCAGCAGGAACAGCAGCACGACGGGGAGGATGCTCAGGAGGGTGCCCGCCATGAGCACGCCGTAGTCCTGCTGGTAGAGGCCAACCATTTGATTGAGGCCGATGGGGAGGGTGAATTTGTTGGAGTCGTGCAGGATGATCTGGGGCCAGAGGAAGCTGTTCCACGTGCCCATGAACGCGATCAGGCAGAACGCCCCGATCATCGGGCGGCTGGTGGGCATGGCCACGTTCCACCAGAGGCCGAATTCCGAGCAGCCGTCGATCCTCGCCGCCTGCAGCAACTCGTCGGGGATGCTCAACATACTCTGGCGGAACAAAAACACCCCGAACACACTCACGATCCCCGGCACGATCAGCCCCGCGTAGCTGTCCATCAACCCGAAATTGTAAATCAATTCGTAGAGCGGCGCCATCATCACCGCTCCCGGGATCATCATCGTCGCCAGCATCAGCAGCATCACCGCCGCCTTGCCGCGAAACTGATACTTCGCCAGAGCGAACCCCGCCAGCGACGAGAAAAAGAGCTGGATGAGCACCGTGGTGCAGGCGATGAACATGCTGTTCGCCAGCAGCCTCGGGAACGGCAGCTCCGCAAACAGCCGCCCGAAGTTGTCCCACGTCAGGCGGCTCAGCGGTGGAAAGAACGTGTACTTGAAAAAATCATCCTTATTCTTGAACGCCGATGCGATCAGCCACACCAGCGGCACGAGCGTAAGCAGCAGCGCCGGCGACAAGGCGATGTAAACCAGGAGCGTGCGGAGGGTGCGGGAGGGTTTCATGGGCGGGGTCGGTGTAAGGCCTGCATTTCCAAGTCGAAATCTTGAAGTGCGAATTCCGACGGAGGCGTGGGGCTGGCGGATGTCGCGCGGGGGGGGAGGGAGGGTTTTCGGGTTAGAGGTTTGAAATTTCAGCTTTTAGATTTCATATCTTAGATCCCAAGCTTCAACATTTAAATCCTGGATGGCATCGTCCCGCCCGGACCGGCCGCTGAAGCAACCTCAGCCATGCCGATTAAAGTCCCTGCACTCTCCCTTCGTCATTGGGATTTCCGGTTTCAGCTTTGCTTCTTCCAGGTCCCCCCCACCGCGAGCTGGGTCATTGCGATCAGCAGCACGCCCAGCACCAGGGTCCAGCCGATGGCAGAGGCGTAGCCCAGATCCCCCGAGAGGAAGCCGGTTTGGTAGAGGTACATGACGACCGTCAGCCCCGCGTTGTCAGGGCCCGGGCCGTTGTTGAGGAGGAGGTAGGGCAGCTCGAAGAGTTGGAAGCTGCCAATCGTCGAGAGCACCACGACAAAAAGCGTCACGTGCTTAATGCCCGGCAGGGTGACGTGGAAGAACTTCCGCCAAGCGCCCGCCCCATCGACCTCAGCCGCCTCGTAGAGGTTCCGGTCCACCGACTGCAGCGCCGCCAGGAAATAGATCATATTGAAACCCGTGTGCAACCACAGCGCCGTCAGGATTAGGGCGGGCATCACAAACGCCTTCCGCCCCAGCCAGTCGGTCTCGTTTGAGAAGATCGGCGTGCCGATCCAGCCGTTGAGCCCGCGGGTGATGCTGTAGAGATAGACGTTGAGCATCCCCCCGCTGGCGGCGAAGATCAGTCCGAACATAATCCCGACAAACACCATCCCCACCAGGTGCGGCGAGAAAAACACAACCCGCAACACCCCCCGCCCCGGTAGCACATCGCGGTTGAGCAGCAGCGCCAGCCCCAGGCTCATCGGCAGCATCAAGAACACCGACCAGAACGCGTAAACCCCGGTGTTCCAAACCGCGGTGCGAAAGTCCGGGTCCCCCAGCATAAACCAGTAGTTGTCAAGCCCCGTCCAAACCTTCACCCGAGGCCCGGCGGTCAGATAAAGCGACAACACCACCGATTGCACCAGCGGGTACAGCGAAAACACCAGGAACGTCAGCACGAACGGTGCCACGAACAGGTACGGGGCGTGACGGTTTTGAAGTCGGTAGAGCATGAGGAGAGTTACCGCCAAAACACCAAGGTAGCCAAGCAGCGACAAGATCTAAGTTCAATAGCTTGGCGATCCTTGTCCTCCCTTGGCGTCTTGGCGGTTCATGTTAAAAGGGATTTCGTGTGATTTGTTCCCGCACCTGGTCGGCCGCCAGGTGCAGCCTGGCCTCCGCGAAGGCCGCGAACGCCTCGGGGTCGTCGGGGTTGTATTGGTCGACACAGGCGGCAATGACGCCGCCGACTTTCGCCTTGGCGAGCTGGATGAACGGGCTGCCATACTGGGGCGGCACCTCCTCAGCTAACGAAATGTAGAACGTGCCGATCCGCTGGCCCCCGTAGTACTCACGTGGCTCGTCGAACACGGGATCGGTCCAAAGCTCCTTGAACGGCGGGAGGATATTGCTCGAGCGGAACCGCTGCGCCAGCTCGGTTTTGTCGCCATACAGGAAGCGGATCGCGTCCTTGGCGGCGTCGGGCATCTCGCAGGCGCGGGTGATCCCGATCATCGTGCCCCCGCGGGTAGACGTCCGCCTCCCGCCGGGCTTAAACGCGGGCAGCGGCATCAGCCTCATCTTCCCCGACATCTCGGGCACATCCTCGCTGATGATGCGGCTCCTCCAGTCCGGCGCGAGCATCGACAGCACCCGCGCCTTGCCCAGATTCTGCGCCAGCGACGGCCCGCCCCCCGCCTCAACAGCAATCCGCTCGGGCCCCGCCACCTGCGGGATGTACCAAAGCAGCACCTCCAGCGTCTCGGGTGAATCAAAGATCACGTTCCCATCCGCATCGAAATACCCGCCGCCGTTCTGAAACATCAGCACCTCAAAATCCCCCGGCCCATTGATGCTTAAGCTGATCATGTACCGCGGGTCATCGCCCCCGCGACGGGTGATTCTCCGCCCGACCTCCGCAAACTTTTCCCACGTGGTGAGCTCGTCGGGGTCGATGCCAAGTTCGGCGAAGGCCTGGGCGTTGTAGGCGAGGCCGACGGGGTGGACATCGTGCGGCAGGCCGAAGATACGCCCGCGGTTGGTGTAGGGCGCGAGTCGGGTCTTCACGATGCCATGGATCAACCCCGTCTCCTCCAGCCAGGGCTTGAGGTCGATGAAGCCGACGCTGTCCACCGGGCCTCGGAAGAAGCTGCCCGCGGAGCTGATCTCGACCTCGACCAGGTCGGGCACGGCCGAGTTGGACCAGAACGCTGCTCGGAGGCGGTTGTTGACCGCCTCGCCGCTGACAAGCTTGATGGCTAGGGTGGCGTCGGGGTGGGCCTTGTTCCAGTTGGGGAGGGCGGCCTCGTAGGTCTTGGCGTGCTCCTTGGCGGTGGTCCAGAGCGTAAGGTCGGCGGGCCTCCCCCCGCCGAAGCGGTCGTAGATGGAGTAGCCCGCCACCGCGATGCCCGAAAGCACCGCCAGCAGCAGCAGCACCGCGGGGGCCAAGCCCAGGGGTAGAGCCGAGTCGATGGTGGTTTGCAGGCGGTCAAGCCGAGTGCCGACGCGGAGCGGCTGATCGGTGGTGCCGGCGGTGGAGTTGATGCGGGGGGTTTCAACGGACATGAGGCGGACATCATATCGCGCGACCCCTCCGCCATACAAAGCCCAGCTGCGGGTGTCCCCGAGGCCTGAGACGTGCCGCTGCAACATCAGGCAAACTAATGACACCACTGCTTGACCAGCCGCCCGCTAATGCTATCATCCCCGGTTCGATGGACGCGATCCGCCTCTTCCTCGAGATTGCCCGGTGCCACAGCTTTTCACAAGCCGCGGCTTCGTATGGGGTCACGCAGTCGGCCGCCAGCCAGCGGATCGCGGGGCTGGAGAAGGCGCTGGGGGTGACGCTGATTGACCGCTCCACCCGGCCGCTGACGCTGACCGCCGCGGGGAAGCTGTACCGCGAGGGGGTCGAGGATGTGCTCGCGAGGCTGGATCGGGTGGAGGCGAAGGTGACCGCGATGCGGGAGGACCCCGAGGGCGAGGTCCGCGTGGCGGCGATCTACTCGGCCGGGATGGAGCTACTGGGCGAGGTGGGTATGTGCTTTGAAAAGCGGTTCCCGCGGGTACACGTGCGGATCGACTACGACCGACCCGAGCGGGTTCATGAACGGGTCCGCGGGGGCGAGGCGGACCTGGGTATTTTGAGCTACCCCGGGCGGTGGCGGGGCGTTGGGGGCGTGGGCGTCATGCCGCTGCGGGAGGAGGAGATGGCGGTCGTGTGTGCCCCCGACCACGCCATCGCCGCCCGACGCAGGATCGAGGCGGTCGAGCTGTCGCCCTTCGAGATGGTCGGCTTCGAGCGTGAGCTGCCGGTAGGACGTGCGATCGAGCGGTACCTCAAGGAGCATGCCGCGACGCCCCGGCTGATCCACAGCTTCGACAACCTCGACACGATCCGTGCCGCGGTGGCGGCGACGCGGCGGCTGGCGATCCTGCCACGGCGGTCGGTCGCGAGGGACGTGGCGGTGGGAACGCTGGCGGTGGTGGAGCTGGTGCCGCGGCTTGTTCGGCCGCTGGGCGTGATCTACCGTGGGGGGCGGGGGCGGGCGGGACGCTCAGGCCTCACCCCCCCCGCCGCGGCCCTGCTCGAGGCGATGCTGGCGCACGAGGGGCAGACCGCCGACATGCACGCGGACCTATCGCCCGGTGCAGCCCCCCCCGATCCCGGGGAACCCGCAGCGACGCGATCCCTGGCGGCCGCGGCCGCATGAGCCCGTACACGCTGACCCACGATGGCGCTGACGATCCAGTCACCGGTTTTGTCCCCAAAGTAATCGCACCTCAGACCACGCCACACGCCACCCCAACGATGCACCCAACCGCCGCCGCTCATCCTGAAGTTGCAAGGCCCCGAGCGGGCCGACCGAGCCACCGCCTCAGCCCCGAGCAGGCCGCCGCCTCGTCCGGCGGGCTCTATCGACCCGACTACGAACACGACGCCTGCGGCATCGGCTTCATTGCGCACATCAAAGGCGTTCCCAGCCACGCCATCGTTCAAGATGCCCTGATCATGCTCCAGCGGATGGACCACCGCGGCGCCTGCGGCTGCGAAAACAACACCGGCGACGGCGCGGGCATCCTCACTGCCATCCCGCACGACTTTTTATCCGGCGTCGCCGCCGCCGAGGCGGGGCTTACTCTTCCCGACGCGGGCATGTATGGCGTGGGCAACGTGTTTTTTCCGCAGGATGAGGCCGGCCGAGAGGCGTGCCGCGAGCGGTTCACCCAACTTTGTTCAAGCCACGCCCTGAACATCCTCGGGTGGCGGAAGCTGCCCCAGGATGCGGACCGGGCGGATGTGGGCCCCTCCGCGAGGCGGGTCGAGCCTTGGATGGAGCAGGTGTTTGTCGTTCCCTCGGACCCCGCCGATGCCGAGCCCGCCCCCGCCGACTTGGGCACCGACGCCCTCACCCGCAGCGGGCTGACCGCCTTTGACCGCAGCCTCTTCCTCGCCCGCAAGCAGGCCACTCATGCTTTCCGCCACTCGACCGATATCGAACAGGCCGACTGGTTCTACGTATGCTCGCTCTCGCCGCGGGTGATTGTCTACAAGGGCCAGCTTACCTCCGGCCAGGTGCCCGCGTACTACAGCGACCTGCGGGATGAACGGTATGTATCGCACCTGGGGATGGTGCACAGCCGATTCTCCACGAATACCTTCCCGAGCTGGGACCGCGCTCAGCCATGTCGATTTATGAGCCACAACGGCGAGATCAACACCGTCCGGGGCAACGCCAACTGGCTTTCCGCTCGCGAGGGGCTGATGCACAGCGACCTGTTTGGCGAGGGGGAGTTGGAGGCGGCGTTCCCGATCGTCGAGCCGGACCTGAGCGACTCGGGCACGTTTGACAACTGCCTCGAGCTCTTGCTGATGGCGGGTCGGAGCCTGCCCGAGGCGGTGATGATGATGATCCCCGAGGCGTGGGAGAACCACCGCACGATGCCCGAGGGGAGGCGGAACTTCTATGAATACCATGCGAACTTGATGGAGCCATGGGACGGCCCCGCGAGCATCAGCTTCACCGACGGCCGACAGATCGGCGCGGTGCTGGACCGCAACGGGTTGCGGCCAAGCCGATACTATGTAACGGACGACGACCGCGTCATCATGGCGTCGGAGGTGGGGGTGCTCGACGTCGATCCGCAACATATTGTGAGCAAGGGCAGGCTCCAGCCGGGGCGTATGTTTCTCGTGGATTTTGAAGCCGGCCGCATCGTCCCCGATGAAGAGATTAAGGCCACGGTGGCGGCGGCGCGGCCGTATGGGGAGTGGATCGCGGAAGCGAGCGACGCAGCGACAAAGCGACGCAGCGACGAAGGGGACGGACCCGCTCTCCCGCCGTCTCCAGAGCGACCGATCTCGTCGGCTGATGAGCCACGCGCTTCTGCTTCCCCTCCGTCGCTTCGTCGCTCCGTCGCTTCGTCGCTCCTGCCCTCCCTCCGCGCCTTCGGCTACACCCACGAGCACCTGCATATGCTCATGCTGCCGATGGTCCAGAAGGGTCAGGAGGCCATCGGGTCGATGGGGAACGATGCAGCCTTGGCGTGCCTCTCCGATAAGCCGCGGCTTTTGTACGATTACTTTAAACAGTTGTTTGCGCAGGTCACCAACCCGCCGATCGACCCGATCCGCGAGGAGATCATCATGTCCCTCCAGACCCGCATCGGGTCCGAGGGTAACCTGCTCGCCACGACGCCCCAGCAGTGCCGACGCGTCGTGCTCGACCAGCCGATCCTGACTAACGACCAGCTCGTCACGCTCCGCGAAGGCCCCGACACCGGCGGCTCGCGGACCCGCCTCATCGACATCACATACGAACCCGGCGTACCGATGTCAGGCACGATGCCGTCCGCCGTCAAGCTCGGCGAGAACGGCCACGCCGTGTATGTTCCTGCGGGCGACGCCTCGGCCATGAAGGCCGCGCTCGACCGCATCTGCCGCGAGGCCTCGGATGCCATCGCCAGCGGGAAAGCGTTCATCCTGCTCAGCGACCGCAACGCCGCCCCCGGCCGGGTGCCGCTGCCGTCGCTGCTGGCGACCGGAGCGGTCCACCACCACCTGATCCGACGCCACGAGCGGACCCGCGTGGGCATCCTGCTCGAGTCCGGCGAGGCCCGCGAGGTGCACCATTTCTGCCTCCTCTTCGGCTACGGCGCGGATGCGGTCAATCCCTATCTCGCCTTCGCCGCCCTTGATTATCTCCAGGCCGAGGGGATGATTGAGCCCGACCTCTCTCCCGAGGGGATCCGCAAGACCTATATCAAGGCGATAGGAAAAGGTATTCTCAAGGTTATGTCCAAGATGGGCATCTCCACGCTCGCTTCGTATAAAGGTGCCCAGATCTTCGAAGCGGTCGGGCTGCGTGATGAGGTGATCCACCGCTGCTTCACCGGCACCGCCAGCCGCCTCCAGGGCGTGGGGTGGGATGTGCTCGCCACCGAGGCGGAGCGACGTCACGCGCTGGGCTTCGGTGGTGATGTGGGGGCTACTGGCGACACAGGCGTTGGTGACGTGGGCGTTGGTGGTACAGGCGTCCCGCCTGTTTCCTATGCCTCCCCCCGCCACACCCTACCCAACCCCGGCGAATACCACTGGAGGCCCGAGGGCGAGCGGCACGCCGTCTCCCCCCAATCCATCGCCCACCTCCAAGCCGCCGCCCGCTCCAACAGTCGCGGCGCGTATGAAAAATACGCCGCCCTATGCGACGGCGACGCGAGGCAGCGGTGTACGTTGAGGGGGTTGCTGAGGCTGAAGAAGGGGCCGAGGGACCAAGGGGCCCAGGGGCCAAGTGAAGAAGGCGGAAGCGACGAAGCGAAAGAGGCTAAAAAATCTGATTTTTCACCTCGGCCCCTCGGCCCCTCGGCCCCTGGGCCCCTCGCGCTTGAGGAGGTCCAGCCCGCCGCCGACATCGTCAAACGCTTCCGCACCGGGGCGATGTCGCTGGGGGCGCTCTCCCGCGAGGCGCACGAGACGCTCGCGGTCGCGATGAATCGCATCGGCGGGATGTCCAACTCCGGCGAGGGGGGCGAGGACCCGGTCCGCTTCAACATCCTCGACAACGGCGACTCCAAACGCTCCGCCATCAAACAGGTTGCCTCGGGCCGCTTCGGCGTCACGTCGTTCTACCTCGCCAACGCCGACTCTCTACAAATCAAGATCGCCCAGGGTGCCAAGCCCGGCGAGGGGGGCCAGCTTCCCGGCTTCAAGGTGGACGAATATATCGCCAGCATCCGCCACTCCACCCCCGGCGTCGGCCTCATCTCGCCGCCCCCGCACCACGATATCTACTCCATCGAGGACCTTGCGCAACTTATCTATGACCTCAAAAACAGCAACCCCGACGCCCGCGTCAGCGTGAAACTCGTCTCGGAAGTAGGCGTCGGGACCGTCGCGGCCGGCGTCGCCAAGGCCCACGCCGATCATATTCTCATCTCGGGCCACGACGGCGGCACCGGGGCGTCGCCCCTGACCAGTATCAAGCACGCCGGCCTGCCGTGGGAGCTGGGCCTGGCCGAGACGCACCAGACCCTCGTCGCCAACGGCCTCCGCGACCGCGTCCACCTCGAAACCGACGGCGGGTTCCGCACCGGCCGCGATGTCGTCATCGCCGCCATCCTCGGCGCGGAAGAGTTCGGCTTTTCCACCGCGCCGCTCATCGCGGTCGGCTGCATCATGATGCGGAAGTGCCACCTGAACACCTGCCCCGTCGGCGTATGTACCCAGGACCCCGTGCTCCGCAAGAAGTTCCTCGGCCAGCCCGAGCACGTGATCAACTACCTCTTCCTCGTCGCCGAGGAGGCACGGCGATACATGGCCCAACTCGGCGTCCGCACCATCGACGAGCTCGTCGGCCGAACCGATCTGCTCGAGGCGGACGACGCCATCGAGCACTGGAAGACCGACGGGATCGACCTCACCCCACTCCTCGTCCGCGCCCGCGACGCCCGACCCGACGCCAAGGAGATCAAGTGCATCGATCAGGATCACGGCCTCGACCACGTCATCGACCGCGTCCTCATCCGCGACTGCGAACCCGCCCTCGCCGAAGGCGACCGCGTCACCCTCACCCTCCCCATCACCAACACGGACCGGGCCGTGGGCACCATGCTCAGTTACCAGGTCTCCAAGCGTATCGGTGCCTCCGGCCTGCCCGACGACACGATCACGCTCCACCTCGGCGGCTCCGCCGGCCAGTCGCTCGGGGCGTGGCTCGCCCACGGCATCACCATCCACCTCCGGGGCGACGCCAACGACTACGTCGGCAAAGGGCTCTCTGGCGGTCGTATCATCATCCAACCCCCCGAACATACCCACCGCGACTTCGTCCCGGAAGTCAATATGATCATCGGGAACGTAGCCCTGTACGGAGCCACCAGCGGTGAGTGCTACATCCGCGGCATGGCGGCCGAGCGGTTCGCGGTGCGAAACTCCGGCGCTCTCACCGTCGTCGAGGGGGTGGGCGATCACGGCTGCGAATATATGACCGGCGGACGCGTCGTCGTGCTCGGCCCCACCGGACGAAATTTTGCCGCGGGCATGAGCGGCGGGATCGCCTACATCCACGACCCGCACGACACCTTCCGCGGCCACTGCAACCCCGGCATGGTCGACGTCGAAGAGATCGAATCCGACGAGGAGGCCGACGAGCTACGCATCCTCCTCGAACGCCACCACACCTACACCGACTCCACCGTCGCAGAGGATCTGCTCGCCCGCTGGTACGACGCCCGAGCCGAGTTCGCCAAGGTGATGCCTATCGACTACCGCCGCGTCCTGCTCCAACGCCGCGAACGCGTGGAACGCGTCACGGGGGATGTGGGGCACGGGTGAGTTTCGGTGACACAGGCACGCCGGGGAGGACAGGGGGGCGCGACACAACTGGTATGCCACGAGTGAAGAGACTACAATGAGCGACGAAACTATCGAGATGATTGCACATGGTCGCACCGACAAGGTCTTCGATCATGTCGGTGCGGGGCGCCCCGCCACTTCCACAGATGAACGGGGGGTGCCACTTATTAAATGGTGCGCCTATTTTGGTGACGTGAGCGCTATGCGATGCCTCCTCGCCCACGGGGAGTCTCTCGAAACGCTCGACCATAATCGCGGACTCAACGGCGCCGCCTTCCACGGGCATTGGCGGCTGTGTCAATTCCTGATCGAAAGCGGTGCCGACGTGAACGCACCGCTGCCGGATACCGACGAAACCCCTTTGCACGCCTCATTGTGCAAGGCGGACAGCGTGGCACACACGTGGGTGGTCCGGGTTCTGCTTGGTGCCGGTGCGGAAGTGAATTGTGTGACCGCGGCGTCGGTCGAAACGGGTGCATTTATGCGGGACGTTCGAACCAGAGGCGAGACCCCGCTCCATCGCGCTGCGGCGTACGGTACGGAGCAGTCGATCGACCTCCTTCTGAATGCAGGGGCGAACATCGATGCCAAAGACATCCACGGGGATTCGCCCCTGACGTGGGCAAGTCGGCACCTTCGCCCGACGCACATTCTCAGAAAGTTGTGCTACGCAGATTTCCGCATTC
>PPFU01007658.1_pt1 | contig 15070 bp, 12 predicted proteins | sample 1535991 | NCBI WGS metagenome assembly PPFU01 (sample SAMN04901290, study PRJNA319586) | Hypolithon metagenome, whole genome shotgun sequencing project. | isolation source: Antarctic Hypolithon | place: Antarctica: Miers Valley | collected 2014
TCCCGATCCAAATGCTGGTTTCAATCCGCGCTCCGCGCTTTCGCGCGGAGCGACCACGACACGATCCTCTCCTGGCCGGCGGAGCGGAGTTTCAATCCGCGCTCCGCGCTTTCGCGCGGAGCGACGATGGTGGAGCCGGGGGACAGCGAGGGGTATGATGTTTCAATCCGCGCTCCGCGCTTTCGCGCGGAGCGACTGCGAGCTCCCCAATGAGAAGAGCCGCAGGAACTTAGCACACCGTTTCCGCGAACCGTCGAGCCGACAGTCACGAAGGCGGTGCCACATTTTCAAAGATCGTCGTCCGGCCTTGCTAGGCAGGGCATTCACGCTGCGCGTGAAGGTCCGCGGGAGCGGCCGAGGCACGAGGTTCGCGGAAGTCTTCACAAAACGAGAGGCTCGGACAAATCCACAGGGCGGGCACAGCCGTGATGTTCCCGCTTTTGCGCGGCGGTTTCGTCGAGAAAATAGAAGCGCAGGGAATCGGCGTCGGGACTGTATTCGTCGAGGAGGCGGGCGCGGAGGACCACCCATTCCCCCTGCCCGACCTGGCACTCGAAGACGGATTTCTGGACGCGCGTGCCGTAGTCGGAGCAGGCGCGGGCGACTCGCCGCAACCGGCGCCGACCGGTCCTTTCGATGGTGGAGACATCGTAGGTGATGAGGATGAGCACGGCACTACTTCGGGATTAGGGGCAGATAATCTGGCAGATCGCCCCGGAGCACGCGAGCGAGAAGCCGGGCCTGCACGAAGAAATGCCGGGAGATGGCGATCTGCTGATCGAGAATGGGATGCTGGAGGCTCTCCCGTTTCCGCTCCTGGTAGGCTTTGATGAGCGTCTTGCGCCCCTCGGCGGTGAGCTCGACGGCGCCGCCCTCGCGCTGGGAAAAATCGCGGGCGCGGATCTGCTGGCGGTTGACGAGGGTGACGGCGAGGCGGTCGGCGAGCCAGGGGCGAAACTCCTCCATGAGGTCGAGGGCGAGCGAAGGCCGGTTCGCCCGCTCGGCGTGGAGGAAGCCGACGAACGGATCAAGTCCGGCGACGGTGAGCGCGGCGATGCAGTCGTGCCGGACGAGGGCGTAGAGGAAGGAGAGCATGCAGTTCACGCGGTCGAGCGGCGGCTGGCGGGTGCGGAGTCGAAAGGTGAAGTCGTCCTGCTGTTGTTTGAAAAGCAACCCGAACACCTCGAAGTAGGCTTGAGCCCCGGCGCCCTCGAGACCTCGCACGGCATCGGTGCCGGCGGCCGCGGGCAGGGCGGGAATGAGCGTCGCGAGGCGGTCGCAGGCGGCCCCAATGCGACCGGCGGCTGGCTCGGAGGACTCCCGCGCGGCGCGCAGCAGCGAGTTCCGGGCGTTCTGGAGTTTCCCGGCGACGACGCAGCGGGAGATCGAGGCGGTGAGCGCAGGATTCTCGCTGGCGCGAAACTGGGCGCGCCGCAGGGTGACGCTGGTATCGGGGACTCCCGTCACCCGGGCATGGAGCCGTCCGTTTTCATCGAGGTAGTTGACCGGCACAGCGTGTTCCAGCGCGAGGTGCATGGCGCCGTGGCTGAGCACGGCCTCGTTCCCCATGACGCAGATGCTTTCCACATGATGAATGGGCAGGGAAAGCACGAGGGAGTGATCGCGCTCGATGCGGAGCGTGAGGTGATCCCGGCTCACGTAAAGTCCCGGCGTGGTGAGGTAGAGGACGTTCTGGATGATCTCGGGCATGGGCGAATCAGGCGGGAGTGACTCGAAAAAGCTGGCCGGCGCTCCGCATCGCCGCCTCGGGGAGACAGACGTCGCGGAGCGAGCAGCCATTGCATTGCGGCTTCAAGATGGCGGGTGGCACAGTCTCGCTGATAAGGAGCGCGCGCGCCGCCGCCGCCGTCTGCTCGGTGAGGGCGCGCAGCTCCGCCGTGAACTCCACCTCACTCCGTCGTTTGCTCGCCGCGTGATAGATCGCGCCACGCTCGACGGGACGCGCGAACATTTCCTCGAGACACAGCGCCTGGGCGCAGAGCTGCGCCTCATCATTGTCGAACTTCCGGCGTTTCCCCTTCTTGTATTCGACGGGGACGAACGTGCCGTCGGGATGCCGCTCCACGATGTCGCACTTTCCGCTCAGCCCGAGGCGCTCTGACCAGACTGGCAGCGCGCGGAGCCGCGTGACACCTTTGGCGACCTCGTAGCCCGCCAGGTCTGCGTGCTCGTGCGCGAGGTTTCCGAGAATGGTGTGCTCGTTCTGTTTGAAAATTCCCTCGATGTGGATGAGCGCCGCGCGGCGCGGGCAGTAGAGGAAATGGTTCACGGCGGAAAGCGGAATCATCTAGCTCGTTCCGGGCGGCTGCTCTGGAATTGGCCGTAAATCGGTCAGGGAGCTGAGGGAGCTAAGAACGTGTGGCCTTCGTGGCGGAGGTTGAGCCGGACGCCCTTTGGCAAAGGGTCCTCCGCCCAGGCTGAGGTAACGGCGTAATCAGCGAACGATTCGGGGAAAGTCTTCCCTGCTGCTATCGCGTCTGGTGACAGCTCCACTTTAATGCCCTCGAAAAGTTTGTGCGCATGAGCGCAACCGAGCCGCGCTTCGCGCCGGTTTTGCCCTGCATTCGCTGCAGGCTGCGTGCCGACATGCTCGAAGTCGTAGAGGCCGCGCACGATCATCTCGCCCCGGGCGGCGGAGCGGTCGTGCTCGAACATTTGCAACAACGCCTCGAAGAGAAGTTCGAGATCGCCTTGTGTGAAACCGGTCTTCTCGGCAAATGCGGGTGAGACGTAGCCTTTCGCGGCGTAGAGTGCGTACGGGACGATGTGTTTGCTGCCCATCGTGCGCTCCTTTTTCGCGTCCTCCTCCTTGGTTACGGCACAGCGGGTGATGGTGATTTCCAGCGGCGTGATTGGGTGGAATGACTGGCCGAAGGTGAGTTGAACGGGGCCGCGCACCTGTCCGAACGCGGACCCCTTCAGCACGTCGGTGCCGGTGGAAAGAACCCCCCCGAAGGCCCGCACGTCAAAGAACTCGCGGCAGAGCCAATCTTTCGCTGCTTCGGCTTTCTGTCCGTCGGAGGCATTCTGCGGAAGCAAGGCCGCGGCGGCGGCAATGCCTTGTTTTTGCTGGGTCTCGATGACCGCGCCCTGGCGAATGAGTATGTTGAAACCGTTCCCGTCCGGCGCCGCGCGATCCTGCGGAAACTCGACGAAGAAGTTCCGAACCTTTCGCTTGAGACAGACGTCGGAGACGATGCCGCGGTTGGTGTTGGGATCGAGGCGGGGCATGTTGCCAAGGTCCGGATCCCCGTTGGGATTTCCGTTGGTGACCTCAAAGAGGATGAGGAAGTCGTGGCGATTGGTGAGAACGGTGGAGTCGTAGTTCATAGTGTCGGTTTGTTCGGTTGAGTTGGTTAAAAGCAAAGTTTTACGGAGTGGAGCGATTCGGATCGGAATCGGGGAGTTCAGCTTCCAGCGGAGCTTCGTCGTCAGTGGCTGGCGGTCGCTTGCCTTCCTTCAGTTGTTGGTCCTTCCACCGGCGAATGGCTTCCGCGCGTGCAGCCTCCTGCTGGTAATAGCCGAGCGCGAAGCGGCCTTGTTCCTCGAGCTTGAAGACGCGCGGAAAGGTCGGGCACAGACCGGGCGCGGCCTGAAAGCGCGCGCAAATGTCCATGATGGAACGCTTGAAACCGGCCGCAGCCTTTTCGCCGCTTTCGCCTCCCTGGCGCAGCTTTTTGAGATGGCTCTGGTGCAGCCGCCACATGATGGCGAAGGCCGCGTTCGGGCTCGCAGAGGCGGAGGCGAAATAGCGCTCGGCAAGCGTTGTGTTGAGCTTGCCGCCACCTTCGCCGGTGCTGTGCGCGCGGCGCTGGAGCGTGTTGAAGATGGAAAGGAGCCGCCCGCAGTTGTAAGCGGTATCGGTAGTGTCGGAGAGTTTCGGTTCAATGGTCATGGTGTGCGGATAGCGGTTGAGGATGAGGCGGAGGAGGGCGAAGCGGGATTGCTCGTTGAGCGCGGCGCGCCCGTCGCGAGCCATGCGCGCGCGGAGGCGGTCGAGCAATGGCGCGAGCAGAGCTCGGGGCGGCTTCTCAGCCTTGAGCGCGGCGCTGTAGAGCGCGGCGAGGAGATTGGCATCGAGCTTTTCGAGTTCCTTGCTTCCGTAGCGTCCCTCGCTGTTCGGGCGCACGGTCATCTTGGCCAGGTTGTAAATGGAATAAGGCGCGGGCGCGAAATCCTCGCCCGCAGTGGGATGCACCTTCTTTCGCGCAGAAGCGCCGCTTTCGTGGAGCGCCGGGCCGAAATCCACGGAGTCGATCTCGAGGTCACGAAACCATTGCCTTAAATTCTCCACCGCCTGGTGGAGGGTGATTTGCAGCCAATCCTTTACGACCAGACGCGGTCCCGCAGCGGTTAGTGTGATGGCCGTAAACTTCTCCGCGCGCTCGGACGATTTTTCGAGGCCCGACCATGCGGACTTCATCAAGTCCGTGACCGCTTGGGGGCTGGGCCTTTGAAGCAGTTGGCGGGCAGGGAACTTCGTCTTCTCAGTCCAAAACATGAGCCACGCCGGCCCCATGCGGTAGAAGTGATCTTCGTGCCCGACCATGTGCTGGAGCGCGCGAAGATAGGCGCGCGAAGCGGCGATGGAAGTTGGCGCATTCAATGCCTGATCGAGGCCATAGGAAAGGAATGCCTCCTTGTCCCCGCTTACCAGGCCGGCCCCCGTGGCGCGGGCGGGCGGAGGGAGGCCGGTGACCATCGGTGCGTGGGTCCGGGCCAGCGGAGTATCGGTTTCTCCGGTTACGAGGCACACGCCCTTCTGCGACGCCTCTTCGGTGGAGGCGGATTCTGCCCGAAATGCCTCGGCCCAATAAGACCGAATCCGCTCATCGAGGATCAGGCGGGCGCCATCGACCTCGAAGGTGAACAGGTCGGCGCCCAGCTTGGTGCTGGTGCCGGAGAAGAGCGCGACGTGCCAGTTCTTGCCATCGCGCGTGAGGAATGGAGGCGGATCGCCGGGTGTAAGCGAGTCACGGAATCGCAGCACTGGTCGAAGCAGCGACGCGAGATTGTCGCGGAGTGCCGCCGTTTCCGCCTGCCGCCAAAAATCGAGGTGTTTGCCGGCGAGCTTGGCGGTCTCGCGTTCGTTCAGCGCCTTTTCGGGCTTGGTGCTCAGGCCAAGGATGGCGCTGATCTCATCGACGAGAAAATCCGAGACGAGGCCGCTGTTGTTCGGTCGGGAAGATTTCGGCGTGTCGCAGGGCGCGCCCTTTTTTTGTGTCTCGGTGGCGGTGTCCTTGACGCCGAGCAGATTGCCATCGCGATCCAACGCGATGACGAAGCGCACAGGCGTGTCTTTTTTGAACGCGAGGTCGTCGAGCAGTCGATGCGAGACGGCGAAGTCGTAAAGGGCTTTGAGAAGCATGGCGGCGGAAAAATCAGGCAGCAGCGGGACTGAGAATGGTGACGCGCTCGGGATGGCAATCCATGACGCCGGCCGTCACCTCGGCCTGGAAGAACGCGGGAGCGGGACGAATGATCGCGCCGGCATGGCGGGAGACCGTGCGGGCTTTGCGTCGCTGGCCGGCCTCGCGCGGTTTCAGTCCGCCGAGCGATTGCTCGAAAGCAGCGTCGGCGGCAGCACGCTCATCCTCGCGAACCCAGCAAAAGCCTTGCTGACGCTGGCGATGATCGAAGACGTCATAAAGCATGAGACCGAGTTTTCCGCCATCCCACGGCGCGGCGCGGCCCACGGCGGCCAGGCGCTCGTGCAGAGCAGCGTCCGGTTCGCCAGCGACGAAATCGAAATCCGCGGCAAACTCGCGCATCCCGAGCGCAGGCCGGTGGAAGCATTTCCCCGCGCGGGCGCGGCGCTCGAATTCCCCGACATACTTGCCGATGTTATCGCGTGGGGGACGGGCCAGCGCGGACAGCCGCACCTCGGCAGTGATGAGATATTCCACATTCTGACGCGCCAGCATGTTGCGCTGGGTGCAATCCTCCGCGCCTCCGCCGGCGAGGATCGGCCGCGTTTTTTCCGGCTCGCGCATCCACGTTCGCGCGTTGTCGATGCTGACAACCCGGATGACTTCGTTGCGACGGAAAGAGAACCAATGGCCGGGCTTCACGATGCGAATCGAATCGATGAGGTAGAACATTTGCGGCTCCCAAAAGATTGATTCGAGAATACCGCGCGCGGCGGAAGGTGTGGGCACTTCGTAGCTCACCCGCTCGACTTTCATCTCGGGACGGCTGAAGCAGGCGAAGTCGCCCCAAACACGAAGGGTGACGAGGTTCTTACTCATGGTGCGGTTCGAGGAGGGTGACAGGATAGGGCGCGATCAGGGGATCGGAAGAGGCAAAAACGAGGCGGTGGTAGATGGCCTGGCAAATGAGTGTGCGATCGAACGGATCGCGGTGATGCGGCGGCAATGTCGCCAACAGCAACGTAGCTTCAGGGAAGAGTGGCAACGGCGTGAGCGAGAGCCGACGGCACGCTGCGGGAAGAAAGTTCGCCGGAGGCGCAGCCAGAACAAGCTTCCCGAGCGCGTGTTTGATTGCAATTTCCTGAAACGACACCGCGCTCAAGAAAAGCTGATTGCTGTGGTTGGCAAATTCCTGCCGAGCGCGGGCGGAGAGCAGCGCGGGCTCGGCCGCGAGCCAGAGGAACGTGTGAGTATCGAGGAGTAGCTGCACGGGAACGATGGATAATCACAAAAACAAGCCTCGCCAAGAGAAAGTCTCGATGGCAACGTCTTGATGAATCTGACGAGCTAAAATCGCAAAGTGCCTAGTTTGCGCGGATTGAAACAGATTGCATCAGGACGTGATGAAATACGGTCGCTGGAGGCAACTCCAGCGACCGGCTTCCGCGTGAGCCGCCAATTCCTCACGGGGTGCCGAGCGCCTCGTCCCATTCAGAGAGCGGATCATCGAAATCTGCACCAACCTTGATCTGTCCCGCGTAACATCCGAGGGGGCGGGGCACTGTGGGCATAGGCACTACACCGACCAGAAGCGCAACCGGGTGGCCTTCGAGAGTGATCGTCACTGACTCTCCGGGGTTCAGCTTGGAAAGGAATTTTGCGCCTTCGGCGGCCATCTCTTCAAATGTGGCGGTTTGCACAAAAGAAGAGTGGCATGGGTACGGACGAGTTCAAGACTGCTCACCAAATCCAGTCCTGCGGCGGCTGTCCGTCCACGAGCAGGCCGAGGTGCGGATGATACCACGCCGGATGGAGGACTTGCAGATCAATCCCGGGAAGCAGTGGCTCGACGCCTTTCGCAGCGATCAGCCGATGGAAGGCATGGTCGCGCACATTGACCATGAATCGCTGGAGCCCGCGGAGATCGTCTTTGGTGAAGCGTTTGCCGGGTTCGAATTTGCGCTCGGGATCGCGCAACGCTTCCACGACTGCGTGTGACGCAAACTGGCGGCCATCCGAAGTGCCAGTGACGATGACGGGCGTCTGGCCTTCGTCCGGAATGACTTTGGCGCGCTCCGCGACGTCCGCGAAATCGCAATTCTCGCGGCACTGCTGGATCGAGTTTTCGCCTTTCACTGCGTGATCAGTCGGGATGTCCTGCCAGAGCTGGGAGAAGTATTCCGCAAAGATTCGGGCATCCTCGGCGAGCGCTTCCGCAGGGTCGTCGCCGTTTCTGGCGCGCCTCGCCAGCACCTCCGCCGCGCACTGGGTGGAGAATGAGTAAACTCCGCGCGGCAGTTTCTCATCGGCGGGCTGAAACACATGGACCTGGCCGCGCTCCGCCCGGCCTTCGCGATTGCACCTTCCCGCCGCCTGCACGATGGAAGCGAGCGGACCCATGGCGCGATAGACGACCGGGAAATCCACATCCACGCCCGCTTCGATGAGCTGGGTGCTGATGACGCGCACCGGACGGCCAGCGAGCAATTCAGCTTTGATGAATTGAATCAACTCGAGCCGGTGCTGTGGACACATATGGCTGGAGAGGTGGATCGGGAGCACGTCTGCGGGCAGGATCGCGCGGAGCGCGTTCCACAGTTCGCGCGCATGGCGAGTGAGATTGACGATACACAGGACCTGCGGCGCGCCTGCGAGCCGTTCAGCGAGTGCCGGCCACCCCAATGTCTCGCCCGGTTTCGGCAGATGAAAATCCACCCGCCGCAGAGCGCGATACGTCGGCGCGACGGTAGATGCGCCGTCGCCCGCGTCGGTTATTTCCGTCACCTCGCCCTCGGCGAATCCGTCTGGCAGTTTCAGCGCCTTGCGAAAGGCCGGTTGTGTGGCCGACGAGAAAACGATGCTCACGCCGTAGTGCCGTTCCAGCTCTCGCAGCGCGTTCAAGGTGGGCGCGAGCAGGTGCGAGGGAAGCGTCTGGACTTCATCGAAGATCACCACACTGCGCGAGATGCGGTGCAGCTTGCGGCAACGCGCCGGCGCCGCCGCAAAGAGGGATTCGATGAACTGCACGCTCGTTGTGACGACGACTGGCGCATCCCAGTTTTCGGTCGCCAGCTCCAGCGCCGCCTTTTCTGCTTCGGTCGCATCAGGCTTCGGCTCGACGGCGGAATGGCACTCGAGGACGACGCCGTCGCCGAGAACGCGACGGTAGTCGGCGGCGTTTTGCTCGATGATCGAGAGATACGGGATGATGACGATGACCCGCCGCAGCCCGTGCCGCCGCGCGTGCGCGAGAGCGAAGGCCAGCGCGGCGAGCGTTTTGCCGCCGCCCGTGGGCACTGTGAGGCTGAAGAATCCCTGCCGCTTCGCCGCGGCGCGCAAGCCGGCGTCGAAAATCTCGTTTCGCAGCCGGGCCAGGGCATCGCCGGCGGTTGTCTTCGCGGCGCGCGCGGACCGCGAGCGAAGGCAGGCCTCCAACAACGCTGCGGCATTGAGGGAAACCTCGGCGGGCGGCTCGTCCGGCCAGCAAGCAGTGTCGAGGCGGTCGGCATCGACCAGCGCGGAGAACAGCATCCGCGTCGCGAACTCGATGCTCAGCGAAGTCCGAGTTTCATCGTCGGACTCGATCCACGCGGGGAAAGCGCTGTCGGTGGAAAACGTGATTCCCTCGCTTGCAGCCAACCGCTGCAGATCCTCGGCGACCTCATGCGGCCGCAACGACTTATCGAGACAAGCTTCCCGGAGCGGCCCGAGGTTTTTCATCCCAGCGTGGTGCCCCTGCACGGCGAAAGCCTGGATTGAAAAACCTCGAGTAAAGGCCCACGCCGCCCCGAAGACCGCATGCTGCGAGTCCTTTCCCGATGGCCGCAAGCCATGCAAGTAATCCTGAAACTCGCGCCGATACTTGCCGAGATCGTGGAGGAGCCCGAGGAGCCTGGCTTCCGCGCCCATCCCGAACGCCTCCGCGAAGCGGGCCGCCAGCTCGGAAACATTCCGCAGGTGCGTCGAGAGCGGCTGCCCTTTGCCGTTCCCGTCCGCTGCGGTGTGTGCGTAATACTCCACTTCTTTCCGCGAGATTAGAACCGTATCGTCCCCGCACGACCAAGAATTTGAAATTTCACGACTTCACCCGCGAGACCGACGGCTGGCAGCAGATCGCCACCGACACCCTCTACGAAAACGACTACCTCCAAGTCCGAGCCGACCATGTCCGCACTCCCACCCGCCCCGGCGGTGCCCACTGGACGGTCGTCCACCGCAAAGGCGCCGTCGTCATCGCCCCGATGACACCGGCCGGCCAGTTCGTCCTCATCCGCCAGGAGCGCATCCCGATCCGCGCGACCATCTGGGAATTCCCCGCCGGTCAGATCGACTCCGCCGCCGAGCACGACGAAGCCGGCATCCGCGCCACCGCCCTGCGCGAACTCCGCGAGGAAACCGGCTACGAACTCGAGCCCGGTGGCGAGCTCGTGCCGCTCGGCCCCTTCGTCTCCAGCCCCGGCTTCACCGACGAGCACTCCCACCTTTTCCTCGCCCGCCCTGTCGTGCCCAGCGCCGCCGGCTCCCAGCCCGATGAGCGCGAAGCCATCGTCGAGACGCGCGCCTTCACCTCCGGCGAATTGCGCGCCCTCATCGCCTCGGGCGAAATCCGCGACGCCAACACCCTCGCCACCTACGCTCGGCTCGTTGCGCTGGAGCTGATCTAGTCGGGCTTGCCTCCGGGATATATCTCCCGGCCAGTGCACAAAAAAACCCGGCACCGCAGCTCTGCCGTTCTCGGGCAAAGCAGGTGCCGGGTTTGATTTCGCCCCTGCCTACTGCGCGGACTTTTCCTCCATCTCGGCCTCAGGCGTCGCCGCTGGTGTCGTGGCATCCTCTTTCATTTTCTTCTCCTTCTTAATCTTGCGCTCCGCCTTCTTCTCCGCCGCGGTGCGTTCCTTCATCTCCGTCCCCTCCGTCGTCTCGTCAGCCATCTTCTCCTTCTTGTCCGGCACAGCCTTCTCGTTGATCCGCGCCTCCTTCTCCTGAGGCTCGGTCACCGCCGGGCGCTTGCGATTCTTGCCGAAGTAATCCTCACCCCACTTCAGCCAGTCGCGATAGCTCGCGTCGATGTCACCGCTGCTCTCGACGCCAGGAGCCGTCTCAATTTCCCCTTTCGTCGCGGGAAGGATGAAACCGGGCTGGTCCGTGCCCGCGGGGCTCAACGATCCCCACGGCACGGCCACGATCTTGTTACCGATGCCGAGAAACCCGCCCACGGAGACCAGCGCCAGCTTGATTCTCCCCGTCGAGCGCTCGACCACGACATCGGAAATGTCGCCGAGTTCTGCGCCGTCGGGACTGCGCACTTTCGCGCCTTTGATCTGCCCCACGGACATGGCGAGGGCGGGCGCTTTCGCCTTCACATCCGTGTCGCCGGATTTCACCAGCTTCTCTTTTTTCTCTTTTTTCATCGGCTTCTCGTCGTCTTGGGCGAGCAGCGGATGACTGAATGATGGCGCGCAGACGATCGCCGCGGCCAATGCGAGGTGTTTGATTTTCATGATCTGTTTTTTCTGAGTTTTCTTCCGCTCCGCGAGCCATCGCATGCGGGAGGATTTCAAAGCACCCCCGGCAGAAATGCGTCGGAGGCGTGGCTCGATTGCAAAGAGCTTCGATTTTTCCGACCGGATCGGTTGTCGCGGCGCGGGATTTCCGCATTTCGGAGGACCGCGCGAGTGCACAAGTCAGCGTGGATAGGAGACTTGGAGAAAGTTTCAGCAAAATCCACATTTCAATTGCCCGACCACAACCTGTTGTGGTTTAGTCCCCATCGCTCGCCTACATGATGTGGTTGTTCGCGAGTGTTCCCCGTCCATTCACAGCCAGTTCACATCTTATTCTCACCCAGAACCGCAGTTATTCACCCACGACCGACACGACCATGATCAAACTGAAAAACGGCATCAGCCGCAAAAGCCTGCAAGTCGCCGCGCCCCGCGCCCGGCGTGCCTCCTCCCGGGGGCTGAAATTCGAGCGCAACTTCGCCGACGAGACCGTCGCGCCATTCGATCAGATCGAGTGGGAAAAGCGCACCGCCGAGATCACCGACGACGGCGGCAAAGTCATTTTCCGGCAGGAAGACATCGAGGTTCCGAAAAGCTGGTCGCCCCTCGCGACCAAGATCGCGGTCAGCAAGTATTTCTACGGCGACATCGCGAACGGCACCGATCCGTATAAAGGCGGGCGCGAAAACTCCGTGCGCCAGCTCATCCACCGCGTCACTCGCACGATGACCGACTGGGGCATCAAAGACGGCTATTTCGCCGACGACGCGAGCGCCGAGGCTTACTACGACGACCTCACCTGGCTCTGCCTCAACCAGCACGGCGCGTTCAACAGCCCCGTCTGGTTCAACGTCGGTCTCCACCACCAATACGGCGTGGGGCGCGATGCGGGCAAAGGCCTCTGGTATTACGACCACAGCACCGGCGAGGCCGAGCGCGCATCGACGCAATACGAGTATCCACAGGGGAGCGCCTGCTTCATCCAATCCGTCGATGACTCGATGGAGGACATCATGCGCCTGGCTTGCAGCGAGGCCATGCTTTTCAAATACGGCAGCGGCACTGGCAGCGATCTCTCGACCCTGCGCAGCACCCGCGAAAAACTCTCCGGCGGCGGCAAGCCGAGCGGCCCGCTCAGTTTCCTGAAAGTCTATGATCAGGTCGCCAATGTGGTGAAAAGTGGCGGCAAGACCCGCCGTGCGGCGAAAATGAACACGCTCAAGGACTGGCATCCCGACATCGAGGAATTCATCGACGCCAAACAAAACGAAGAGCGCAAGGCATGGGCTCTCATCGAGGCCGGCTACGACGGGAGCTACAACGGCGAAGCTTACGGTTCTGTGATGTATCAGAACGAGAACCTCAGCATCCGTGTGAGCGACGAATTCATGCAGGCTGCCATCGAGGGTCGCGAATGGTGGACGCGCCGCATCACCGACGGCCAGCCGTGCGAGAAAAAGGATGCACGACACCTCCTGCGCAAGATCGCCGAGGGGACGCATCTCTGCGGCGATCCGGGGATGCAGTTCGATACCACCATCGACAAATGGCACACCTGCAAAGGCACCGGCCGGCAAAACTCGACCAACCCGTGCAGCGAATACCTGTTCCTCGACAACACCGCCTGCAATCTATCGTCGCTCAACTTGCTGCGGTTCAAAAAAGCCGACGGCGCCTTCGACGTGGATCGCTTCAAGGCCGCCGTGCGCGTCTACATCACCGCGCAGGAAATCCTCGTCGATAACGCCAGCTACCCGATCAAGGAGATCGCGGAGAACTCCCACATCTTCCGCACGCTTGGCCTCGGCTACGCAAATCTCGGCGCGCTCATCATGAGCTACGGCCTCGGCTACGACACGGACGAAGGCCGCGCCCTCGCTGGTGCCATCACTTCGATCATGACCGGCCACGCCTACGAGCAGAGCGCCCGCATCGCGCAGGCGATGGGTGCTTTCCCCGGCTACCGCGACGCCCGCTGCTCCGGCGTGGAGAAAACTGTGGCTAAAAGCAACGTCGCCTCCATGCGCGAGGTGATGGAGCAACACCGCGACGCCGTGGAGGGAATCCAGGCCTCCGACCGCTTCGGCTATCTCAAGGAGGAAGCCAAGACCGTGTGGGACAAAGCCGTGAACCTCGGCAACAAACATGGCTATCGAAACGCGCAGGTCACCGTGCTTGCGCCGACGGGGACCATTAGCTTCCTCATGGATTGCGACACGACCGGCATCGAGCCCGACATCGCGCTGGTGAAATACAAACTGCTGGCCGGTGGCGGCATGCTCAAGATCGTGAACCAAACCGTGCGTCCCGCGCTGCAACACCTCGGCTACAGCGTCGGCGAGACCGATCGCATCATCGCGCACATCAACGAGCACGACACCATCGAAGACGTCGCCATTCCCGAGACGAGCGAAGTGGTGCAAAGCGGATTGAAGCTCGAGCATCTGCCGATCTTCGATTGCGCGTTCAAAGCTAACAAAGGCACCCGCAGCCTGCATTACATGGGCCATCTCCGCATGATGGCCGCCGCGCAGCCGTTCCTCAGCGGCGCGATTTCCAAAACGGTCAACCTGCCGCAGACCGCAACCGTCGAGGACATTGTCAACGCCTACATCGACGGCTGGAAACTGGGCCTCAAAGCCATTGCCATCTATCGCGACAGCTCGAAGCGCAGCGCCCCGCTGAACGTCAAAAAGACCAAGGACATGGGCAGCTCCATCGTCGATGGCGAGATCACCGGGAAAGCCGCACTCGAAGCCCGCGTCATCGATCTCGAAGGCGAGGTCATGCAACTGCGCAAGCAGACCGGCCAGCCGATGCGCCACCGCATGCCCGACACCCGTGTTGCTTTGAATCACAAGTTCGAGATCGCTGGGCACGAAGGCTACGTCATGGTCGGCCTGTTCGAGAACGGCCAACCCGGCGAGATCTTCATCACGATGGCGAAGGAAGGCAGCACCATCGGTGGCCTCATGGACACCATCGGCACGCTCACGAGCATCTCGCTGCAATATGGCGTCCCGCTCGAGAGCCTGGTGAAAAAGTTCGCCTACCAACGGTTTGAACCTAGCGGTTTCACGAAGAACGCCGACATCCGCAACGCCACCTCGATCACCGACTACGTGTTCCGCTGGCTCGGATGCCAGTTCATTAAAGGCTACAAAGAAGCGACCTCGCCGACGCCGCATCCCGAGCTCCCGATGAAGGAGATCGCCGCGATGGAAAAAAAGTCGCTCAACCGCCCCGTGGCCGACCTTTCCCGCACCGCGGAGAAAGAGATCATCGACGTGATCACCAACAAACTCGGCAGCGAAGGCGAACCGCGGATCGAGAGCAACGGCCACACCCACGCCGAGCGCGTGAAGGAGGCGCTGGGGAACATGTTCATGGACATCAGTTGCTCGAACTGCGGCAGCTCGAAAGTGATCCGCGCCGGAGCCTGCGGCTGCTGCACCGAGTGCGGCACCTCGCAGGGATGCTCATGAGCAAAGCCAAAGACAAACCGAAGTCCGAAGCTCCCGGCCCGGTGCTGGCGGACTGACGGTGGTTGAGAGTTTAGAGATCGGAAAGTGACGCCTCGCGGTGTCATTCGGATTTCGTCATTTCCTCCACCCACACCGTCTTCACGTTCACGAACTCCCGGATCCCCCACAACCCCAGCTCGCGTCCGTAGCCCGACTCCTTGATCCCGCCGAACGGCAGCCGCGGATCGGACTTCACCAACGCGTTCACGAAGCACGCCCCGGCCTCCAGCCGGTCGCGCGCGATCCGTGTGCCGCGCTCGACGTCGCGGGTGAAAACCGCCGCGCCCAGGCCGAAGCGTGATTCGTTGGCGAGCACGAGCGCCTCCTCGTCGTCTCGCGCCCGGATGACCGCCGCCACCGGCCCGAACGTCTCCTCGTCGAACGCCGCCATCCCCGGCCGCACCCCGCCAAGCACCGTTGGCGGATAAAACGCCCCCGGTCCCTCCGGCACCTCGCCGCCGAGCAACAGCCAAGCGCCCGCCGCCAAGCTGCGCTCGACCTGCTCGTGCAATTCATCGCGCAAGTCCCCGCGCGCCTGCGGCCCCACCGTCACTCCCTCCGCCAGCGGGTCGCCCATCGTCTCCCCGCGCATCCGCTCCACCAGCCGATCCTCGAATTCCTCCGCCACCGCCTCCGCCACAATGAACCGCTT
>PPFU01164705.1_pt1 | contig 15054 bp, 11 predicted proteins | sample 1535991 | NCBI WGS metagenome assembly PPFU01 (sample SAMN04901290, study PRJNA319586) | Hypolithon metagenome, whole genome shotgun sequencing project. | isolation source: Antarctic Hypolithon | place: Antarctica: Miers Valley | collected 2014
AAGAAAAGTCTGAAGAAGCGTCCAAGTACCTTTCTACTGCGGAAGCAACTGAGCAGTGCGATACCTTCTCAGTTCGGGGTGAAGTCGCCAAGTACTCAGATGAAAAAGGCGAAATCGTCGTTAACATTGTCCAAAAAAGTAAGTCTGAAACGGCTAAACCCAAGCGACCCTTCAAGCTGCTGATTAGCGGCCAGCTAACCGGGCGAACCACAGGCTACTTTTGGGATTTGCAGGTAAAGCGACAGGCAGGCAAGCTAGTGCTGCAAGAAGCGACTCAGATTGCTGTCGTGCCGCCGAAGAAAAAGTCTAAGGATACTCGAAAAGAAGGCGGAAATCGTCGTCGTCCGCCTGCGGGTAAGCCTCGCAGTGGAAGTGCGCCCGTTCCCAAGCCGGCGCCTAAGCCTAAGGGCTCTGCTGAGACAGATACCGATGATAAGGTCGCTGAGAAGAAGAGTTCTGCTGAACCCACAGCCGCAAAGTCAGCCGCAAAGTCAGTCGCAAAGTCGGTCGCAAAGTCTACGTCTGTTGAGACCTCTGCTGTAAAGTCAGCGGCTGCGGCTGACATGACGACGGAGGCAGTAACGTCTGAATCTTCAGAGGCTTAGTCATTAGAACAGGTAGACATGAAAGGTTTTATAGGCTCGCCGATTTCAGTTTTGTTGCCTCATGAACTCAAAGATCAACTGACTTAATAGCGAAAGACTATGAGGATGGTCAGGGTCTTTCAGTCAGCAGCGTTTTTAGTACTGCCTCATGTCGAACTGTGGCCCCCAGCTATCCTGGGGCATGAAGCGGGTGTCGTTGGGTAGCGGTGCGACTGGAGCGGTGAGTTCAAACTCGCTATCGTCGATGCGCTGCTTGAGGTCTAAGGCGACCTGCTGAGCTAGATATAGGCTGGAGAGCGGTGCGGTGCGGACGGATTTACCGTCGAGGGTGAGCTTGCCTGACTTGAGCTGGGCATAGCTGACGAGGCCAAAGGTTGGGCGCACTCTGCGAGGAATCGAAAAGTCAATCACGGGGGCGACTAAGTCCTGATCGCTGACGGCGCAGCGGGTGAGAACTTCTTCGTTGAGGATGGGGATGGGGACGCCGATGCCCAGCATGAGAGAAGAACCATAGCCTTTGAAATAACAGCCACGTACCCAGTGGGCATCCATGCGCTTGGCATCGCCAATTAGGGCGAGGGTGGCGGCGGGGCCGATGGGGGCTCGGTTGGGCAGGCGGCGCTGGAGCGGAAAGTGCTGGGTGCCTTCCCAGGCAATGTAGCCTTCGCCGCCGCCTAGTAAAATGCGGGTGCCGACGCCGATGGTGCTGAGGTCGGGGTCGTTGAGGAGGGGAGAAAGCGCGCCGCTGTTGGCGTAAACGGCATTACCCAGGCGGGGTTGCAGGGGGCCGAGGTAGGTGGCGAGGGGGCGATCGCCGCCGTTGACGCCCACAATAAAGTTTTGATACAGATTGCGCGGGTTGAAGAGGTAGAACTGGTTGATGCGATCGCGCGTAATCGTCGTATCTAAGCTAGCCCGAGGATAGCAGTCAGTCACCTGCCCCGTGGCCGACAGCGTTATCGGCTTATCGGCAACCAAATCAGCAATCACATGGCCGCCGCCCCTTTCTTCAGCGTCGCCATCGCGGCTAGGGGTGGCTATTTGCCCCGCCCCAATGTACAAATCCACCGCGCCAAAGCCTGCATAGGCGAGCACGCCGTCCAGGTGGCATTCCACAATTTTAATCGGCGGGTCGGTATGACCCAGGTTGATGATTGCCCCAGAGCCTTCCATCGGCTCAAAGGTGCCGGTGGTAATGACATCGACGGTTTTAGCAGCTTGGACTACGCCCATTTCAGCGATTAAGGCTTTCGCTTCGGTGATGGTCCAAACGGTAGCTTTTCCCTGGCGAATTTTGTCGTTAATTTCGGCAATTGTGCGCATGTGTGAGGAATCCGGAGGGCACCCATGAGGAGAGCCCGTACGCGGGTTTTATGTTTTTGGGGAGGGTTTTTTGGATATTGCTAATAAGGCAATGCCGATGACTAGGCTGGGGAGTACGACAATTGCTGTGACCAAACCGTTAAGGTCGGTAAAAGGCGCAGCAAAGGGCAGTAACGGCCCACCGTATTTAATCACTAGGCTTAAAAGCGCTGAAAGCACGATGATTTTGATTAAAAAGCTAACGGTGTCGTTCATGAGCTTTGCGCCGCTAGTCGAATGGTCATCGAGCACCATTCATCTTTGTGAGCCATGCCGGTGACTTCCCAACCGTAGGCGACGAGGTGTTCTTCTAGCCAGGGGGCTTTGCTGGTGAGGATGCCGCTGAGGATGCCCCAGGTGTCTGGCCCGGCGAGTTCGCTGAGGCGAGGAATGATCAGGCCAACGATAATTTCTGACAGGATGTTGCAAACGATGCCATCGATAGGAAGGTCGTTGGCCTGCTGGGCCATGGCGATGATTTCGGGCAGGCTGCCGACCTGCACCTGTAACTGCGCTTCGGTAATGCCGTTGGCTTCAGCATTGGAACGTGTTGAGCTGAACGCGAGCGGATCGACGTCGGCGGCATAGGCTAAGCGAGCGCCGTAGAGCAGCGAAACGATAGAGAGAATGCCAGAACCGCAGCCGATATCTGCAAGGGTGGCATTCATAAGGTTCTGCCTTTCTAGCGCTTCTAGGCAAAGCTGCGTGGTGGCATGAGCGCCTGTGCCAAAGGCGCTGCCAGGATCGAGGGTGAGAATGGTGCGGTCGGTGGCGGGCGGGATCATCCAAGCGGGGTTGATGAGGAGGCGATCGCCCACCTTTTCAGGCTGCCAATGCCGCTTCCAGCTCTTGGCCCAATCTTCCTCCTCAATCATTCGCCAATCGACCCTCACCGAGGGAGGGCTCGCCATGCTCAGCAGCTTAGCCTTGAGTGTTTCAAAGGCTGAAGGCTGAAACTGAACCTGCGGAAAGTAGGCCGTCACAATCCGGCTGTTATCCTTAGTTTGGCTAGCGGTTCCTTTACTGCCCAGCTCGTCAAATGCCCAGTAGACACTGTCTTCCAGGGCGTGGGGGCAGATGACGGTAACTTCCCACCATGGGTTGTTGAGGTGGTTATTAAGGGGGGCTTGGGTCATGGCAAGTAAAAGTCATTTTTCTTTGGTCGCGCAATTCAACCGAAGAGAGGGCCGATCAGCCGAAGAGACTGCTGAGCGATCGCGCCATATTCTGAGGCTGCATTGCCGCCGCCGCCGCCGTCGGCTCATAGCCACAGTGCACCATGCAGTCCGCGCACTTAGGATTACCACTCTTCACCCCATATTCCTCCCAATGGGTGTTGTCCAACAGCTCCTTAAATGTTTCATAATGTCCCTCATTTAGCAAATAGCAAGGCTTTTGCCAGCCCAAAACGCTGTAGCTAGGGCTTCCCCAGGGCGTGCAGTCAAAGTCTTTTTGGCCGATGAGAAAGTCTAAGAAAAGGGGATTATGGTTGAATTCCCAGGCTTTTTTGCCCGCGTTGAACGGGGCCAAAATCTCACGAAACAAAGCCTTGGTTTGTTCTCTTCTGAGGAAATGATTTTGGTCAGGAGCCCACTCATAGCCGTAACCTGGCGACACCATCATGCCATCTACCCCTAGTGTCGTGAGATAGTCGAACAGATCCTGAATTTCTTTGGGATCGGTGCCTTCGAACACGGTGGTGTTGGTCGTTACTCTGAACCCTCTAGCCTTAGCAGCGCGAATGGCACTCACCGCCTTATCAAACACGCCATTGCGGTCTACACACTGATCGTGCAGGTCTTTCATGCCGTCTAAATGGACGCTGAAGCTGAGGTAGGCAGAAGGCATAAACTTATCAAGACTCTGCTCTAACAGCAGGCCATTGGTGCAAAGGTAAACAAACTTTTTGCGCGCGACCAAGCCCTCCACAATTTCCTTGATTTGAGGATGCAGTAGAGGCTCCCCACCTGGAATAGAAACAACGGGTGCGCCGCATTCTTCAACAGCCGCAAAACACGCTTCTGGAGAAAGGTTCTGTTTTAATATTTCTTTAGGATGTTGTATTTTTCCACAGCCTGTGCAGGCTAAGTTACAGCGAAATAGCGGTTCTAGCATCAGCACTAAAGGGTAGCGTTTACGGCCCTTCAGTCGCTGAGCCACAAGATACTGTCCTACTGAGAACGCCTGCTGTAGGTGAATGCCCATTTATCGTTGAGTCCTTTATTTTCAGAAAGTGGTATTTTGCTGACGGTTTCGATAACCCGGTATTTGTAGATACTGTGAGTAGCGTATAGCTGATGATAAGCTTGCTTCTAGTGCTTTTTACATGCAGAGCGCTGTTTATTTAACGTGCATCTTCTTCATAGTGTAGTCATTTATAGTGTAATCAAGTAATAGTCAGGTGAGTACGCTAGCTGAATGAATCAGGCTCATAAACACGGCCCATAAGCACACGGATCTGAGCACTGTATACTCATTTTTGAATCGTATTTACTTCTCATAAGCTAATCTATCTCTAAGACTTTTGGAGAAAGTCTCTGGCATGATTCTTTAGCGCGATGTAGCCAGCTTTACCTTTGTGAGGAGATGTTTGAATGTTTTCTGTGAGTCCCGCTTTGGAGTTGCTTAAAGCAACCAGTCGAACCTTCTATATTCCAATTAGTCTCTTACCTGCGGGCTTGCAGGAGGCTGTAGCCTCTGCCTACCTTTGCATGAGAGCGATCGATCAAATAGAAGATCACGCTGAATTAGATGGCGCCGTCAAAGCTCGGCTGTTAAGGCAGCTCAGCTTGAATTTACAGGCAGGTACAGAGTTATCCCAGGTAAAAGATTTTGCGAAAGGGCTCAGCGATCATGAAAAGAATTTAGAAGAAGTTACCCTCCGAATCGGAGAATGGGCCCTGTTGGCTCCTAGCAGCATTGCTCCTCGCATTTGGGATGCTACAGCCGCAATGGCCGACCGCATGGCCTATTGGGCAGAGCGTAACTGGAAAATTGAAACAGAAGACGACTTAAATGGCTATACCTTCAGCGTGGCCGGTGCGGTTGGCCTGATGCTGTCTGACCTTTGGGCATGGCACGATGGCACCGCGACCAACCGCACTGATGCCATTGGCTTTGGTCGGGGGCTTCAGTGTGTCAATATCTTACGCAATCATGCGGAAGACTTTGAGCAGCGCGGCGTCAGCTTTTTCCCAGCAGGCTGGACTGAAGGCGACATGCAGGCGTTTGCTCGCCGAAATTTGGTAATGGCCGATGCCTATACGGCGACGCTGCCGAAAGGCCCAGCTCTGTTGTTTTGCCAAATTCCGCTGGCGCTAGCCCACGCCACCTTAAATGCTATGTCTGAAGGGAGAGAGAAACTTACGCGCAGTGATGTACTGGCCATTGTTTCCCCGTTCCTGAGTAAAATGGCTAGCTGAGTAAACTAGCTAGCCAAAGTTCTTTACTCAACATAACCGTTTGCGATAAACCAATCTATCTCGCGCTGTAAGGCGGCTGAAATCGGCGACTGTGGCAGTCCTAACTCGCTGACTGCCTTCGTTGCATCGTAGTACGCCTTCTTGGCGGCTATGCGAACGCCGTCTATGGGTACGCTGGGCTGTTTGCCCAAGCGGGATAGGAGGGTTTCTTCTACCCAGGCGACCGTTAGCGGTATCCAGGGAGGAATGGCGCGGCGCGGTGCCGGTAGGCCGGTGAGCGACTCTAATAAATCGAGTAGAGATTTGAGTGACATGTTCTGATTGCCGAGAATGTACCGCTCGCCTGAGCGACCTTTGCGCAGGGCTAGCAGATGTCCCCAGGCGACATCTTGAACGTCGATGAAGGTAAGGCCGGTATCGAGATAAAAGGGCATCTGTCGGCGTAAGAACCGGAGAATAATATTGCCAGTGGGCGTCGGCTTAGCATCCCATGCCCCAATCGGAGCCGTCGGGTTGACGATGACGACATCTTGACCTGCTCGCGCGGCGTCCATAGCCGCTTGTTCTGCCCAAAATTTGGACTGCTTGTAGTGACCAATGAGGTCTTCAACCGGGGACTGGTGCGTTTCATTGACAGGGATGCCCTTTTCCCCGGGGCCGATCGCGGCGGCTGAGCTGGTATATACGCTGCGCTCAACGCCAGCTCGCTGAGCTGCGCTCAGACAGCTACGCGTCCCTAAAACGTTATTGCGATATAGCTGCGTCTGATCGGCCTGCCAGAGAGAGTAGTGCGCTGCGATGTGAAATAGCGCCTGACATCCTTGCATTTGCTGCCACAGGTTTGGGTCGTTTAAGTCGCCTTCAACCTGCTCAACGTTTAGGCCTTGTAAATTGCTGAGATTGCTTGTAGGACGTACTAGGGTGCGAACCTCGTAGCCTTCTTGCAGCAGCAGACGAATGACGTTTGTGCCGACAAATCCTGTCCCTCCTGTTACAAATATTTTCATCGTTTAGGTTAAGCCTTTACTCATGATAGGGATCGCGCCGTGTATTAAGATCTTAGGATTCAGATCGATGCACTTCATTCTCTCTCTTTTAGATGACTTCTTCTAAACGTACTTCGATTCGAGAAAGTTTGAACATTTCTAGGGTTGCCATTCAACATTCGTGGCTAACGATTTGCTGTTGGATGGCGATCGCAGTAGCCGGATTCTTTGCCTTCAGCTCCCTAAAATACGCGCTCTTTCCAGACATTACTTTCCCGGTCGTGGTCGTGAGCACAACCGCGCCTGTGGCTACCGCGCTAGAAAGCGAGGCGCAGCTTACCGTCCCCTTAGAGGCAAAGCTTCAGCAGGTAGAAGGGCTTAACAAGCTGGCGTCATCTACCTCGGCGGGGCGTACGGTGATTAACTTGCGCTTTAAGGTAGGAACATCGCTGACAGATTCGGAAGCGGCGGTTAAGGATGCGATCGCCCAGACCAATCTCCCCCCCGAAGCCAGCTACGAAGTCATCCCGCTAAACCTGAACGAAGCTACCACCGTAAGCTACGCCCTCACCAGCGAGACGCTGACGCTACCGGAACTGGCCGACCTGGCGGAGTCGCAGGTTTTGCCGCCGCTGCGAGAAATTCCTAGCGTGCTGCGAGTAGACTTGCTGGGGACTGGCGCGACTACTGCTCCGTCAAGTTCCTCAGCCGCCGCAGACGATTCCTTAAGCAGCCTGCAAAACTCGCCCACGCTCGTCCGTTTTGATCAAAAATCGGCAGTCGCTCTTCAAGTTGTGAAGCGCAGAGACGCCAATACCTTAGAAGTCGCTGATGCGGTGGCCACAGCAGTAGAACGGCTTCAGGCAGATTTGCCAGACGTGCAGATAACGCGAGCCACCACTCAGGCGGACTATATTCGAGCGGCTACTCAGGCCACCATTGACTCACTCTGGGGCGCAGTGGTGATTGCGGTGCTGGTGATTTTTGTTTTTTTGCGAAGCTGGCAGGCTACCCTGATTACAGCGCTGGCGATTCCGCTTTCGCTGCTGGGTACCTACATTGTGATGGCCATTTATGGCTTCAACCTAGAGACCATTACGCTGCTAGGATTGGCCTTGGTCATCGGCATTATTGTGGACGATGCCATTGTTGAAGTTGAAAATATTATTCGCCACATTGAGCTAGGCGCTAGCCCTCGTCAGGCGGCTATCGTCGCGACTCAGGAGATTGGGCTGACGGTGACCGCTTCAACGCTGACCATTGTGGCTGTGTTCCTACCGGTTGCTTTCATGGGGGGAACTCTGGGGCAGTTCTTTAAGCCTTTTGGCCTAACCGTATCGGCGGCGGTGCTCACCTCTTTGCTGGTTGCCCGTACGCTGACGCCCGTGCTCTGTATCTACTGGCTAAAGCCCAAAGCAAATGTTTCTACAGCGCCCTCTATAACGTCCTCTACAGCGCCCTCTACAGCGCCAGATTTGCCTGACAGTACGGTCGCTGATCTCACCGAAGAAACGGTGCCAAACTCAAAAATGGAGCGAGGCTATAGTCAATTGCTGCGCTGGTCGCTGCGTCATCGGTGGCAAGTGGTGGGGATTGCGATCGCAAGCTTTATCGCGGGCATTGCCATCATTCCTTTAATTCCTCAGGGCTTTGTTCCCCAGCTTGATCGCGGCGAATTCTATCTCAACTACACGGCTGCTCTTCCTGAGATTTCCGCACAGGCTGAGATTCCAGCGCAGGTTCAGCCGCTACAAACGGCTGATGGCTTACCTGCTATTCTGCCAGCAGATCCCAGCGCAACAGATCCTAGAGTCCTGATTCTACAGGAGACCCTAGAGCAGGGGAAAACGCTAGAAGATACCGTTTTTCAAATTCCAGAGGTAGCGTCAGTATTAACAGAGGTGGGGGACAAGGGCCGTCCTAATCAGGGCAGCCTTTATATCAAGCTACGGGAAAATCGCGATCGCAACACGGCTGCCGTTCAGGCTCAGCTACGAGAAAACCTGCTCAAAAACGACTCTGAGCTAGCAGGTATTACGACCAGCGTTGAAGACGTTCAGTTTATTGATACGGGCGGCGAAAAGCCGCTGCAAGTCGCCCTCATAGGAGAGAATCTGGCGGCGCTAAATCAAGCGGCTGTAGGCGTTAAAAACGAGGTCGAAAAGCTACCGGGTCTTGTAGATGTCGGTATCTCTGGAGAAAACAACACGGCAGATAAGACCGTTGAAATCGATCATCTAGACGGTCAAAGGGTTGCCTACCTCAGCGCTAATTTGCTGCCAAGCAAGGCGCTAGGAGATGCCACAGATGAGGTATTAGCCATTGCTCAGTCGGTTATTCCGGCGGGTGTTCGTACCGATATTGGAGGAGACTCTGCTAGAAGCAGCGAAGTGATCAACAGCTTTGGCAAAACCCTGCTGCTGGCTGTTGTTTGTATGCTAACGGTAATTTTTATTCCCTTTGGACGGCTGCTAGAACCGATGGTCGTCGGCCTGTCTTTACCGCTGTCGATAGTCGGTGCGATGCTAGCGCTGCTGATAACCCGCAGTGACTTTGGGGTTATCTCACTGTTAGGACTGCTGTTTTTGTTGGGTCTGTTAGATAAAAACGCGCTGCTGCTGCTGGACTATGCCAACCAGTTGCGGCGGGCCGGGATGCAGCGCACCGATGCGATTTTGAAAACCGGCTTAGTGCGACTGCGGCCTATTTTAATGACAACGGCTTCGACGGTATTGGGGATGATGCCACTGGCGCTTGGCCTGGGGGCTGGCGCTGAGCTAAGACAGCCGATGGCGGTAGCTATTATTGGCGGGCTGCTAACTTCAACATTACTGAGCCTGATTGTAGTACCCGTGCTTTACAGCCTGTTGGAAGATGGTTGGCTGATGATGGCTAATCGCTTAGGACAAAAACAACATGCCGCTAAATGACTGGCCAGCCATTCAGGTCATTATGGTACCTGCTGGCGCTGAGCATAAAGCGGTAAAGCGGGCACTGAGTCGGGTAAAAGAATCTCCCCAGCTCGTAGCGATTCCGGCTGGGCCACAGGCAGTCAGAAGATTTGCTGTGGGCTGGGCAGCACATCATTCAATCAAAGGTGGCGTGTTGTTGATAGGGTTAGGAGGAAGTCTCTCTGCTGATTATGGCGTTGGAAAAGGCGTGCTGATACAGCGGATTTGGAATGGGTTTGAGGAGAATGAGAAAACGGCTGTTGAATGCGATGATGGCTTAACTGCTCAGATTGCGGCGCGGATGAGGGTTGCTACTGGCGTTGGCGTGAGTTGCGATCGCATCATCACCACCGCTAAAGAGAAGCGGGAACTGGGCGATCGCTACAGTGCAAACGTCGTAGATATGGAAAGCTTCTCTCTTATTCAAGCGCTGCCAGCTTACAAAGTTGCGATCCTGCGAGTCATTAGCGACGACTCCCATCACGACCTACCCAATATTGCAGATGCAGTTGGCCCAGACGGTTCGCTTAAGCCCATTCTCCTAACGATCGGCTTTCTGCGCCAGCCAATCGCTGCCCTAAGGTTTATTAAAAGCTCACTAAAAGGGCTTAAAGCATTAGAGGCTTTAACTCTCGAAATTTTCAGAGAAGAATAGATTCATATAGAACGGATGCATATCTCCCTGACGTAGCGACTCAAGCAAAGGGACAAGCAGCACGCCTGCCTACGTGACGGCGCTCACTTCTGTTGATGCTGCACGCTTGCCTACGCAACGGCATTAGCTTCCATTTGGGCTACGCGCCTGCCTACGCGACGGCACTCACTTCTGTTGATGCTGCACGCTTGCCTATGCAGCAGGCGATTGTAGAGGAGCAGCGGTGTAGCGATCTAGTCTTTCGCTCATGATGGCTAACGATTATTTCCCTGCATTAATCTCCCTGCATTAATCTCCCTGCATTAATCTCCCTGCATTATAGACTTTCGTGATACCCCTTAAGTCTCTTCTAAAGTTCACCCAGATACTTTGTACAAACCTGTCGGAAATCGTCACCCCGCACCTCAAAGTTGGCATATTGATCGAAGCTGGCACAGGCGGGAGAAAGGAGGACGGTTTTGATCGGTTGCTCTTTGCTGATCTCAGTGCTGCGAGCAACGGCGCGGTCGATGGTTTGCACGTCTTCGTAACTACGATAATCAAATTCTTTTAGGCGCTGGGCAAAGAAACCCGCAGCGTCTCCAACGAGCAGGACGAAGGCAGCTTTTTCTTTGATTTGCTTAATCCAGGCGGTATCGTCGCCGTCTTTGGGGGCTCCGCCTGCAATTAGGATGGTGGGGCTAGCGACTGAATGGAGGCCAACTTCAGCGGCGTCGTAGTTGGTGGCTTTGCTGTCGTTGATGAAGTCTACGCCGCGCCAGGTGCAGATATGTTCTAGCCGGTGGGAGACGCCGGGGAAGGTGGAGATGCCTTGCGCGATCGCCTCCGTCTCAATTCCTGCTAGCTTAGCCGCCGCCACCGCCATCAACAGATTTTGCAAATTGTGTTCGCCCACCATAGTCAAGGCTTTCGTTTCAACAATCTGTTCATCTTTATGAATCACCCAGCCGGCTTCGATGTAGGTGTCTGGAACAAGCGGCGATATGGCATCTTTTCCTTTGAGGCTAGTCCAGTGGGTATCGCTTGCATGTTCAGCAGACTTACGACGTAAGCAAGGGTCGTCGCCGTTGATAATGGCGGACTGTGACCTGGCGAGCAGCGAGGCTTTTATGCTGTAGTAGTTTTCAACGGTTTGGTGGCGGCTGAGGTGGTCGGGGGTGAAGGTTGTCCACAGCCCAATGGTAGGGGCAAGGGAGGAAGCGGCTTCGATTTGATAGCTGCTGAGTTCGGCGATAATCCAGTCGGGGGGCTCGGTGAGGGCAAGTTCGCAGGCGGCGTAGCCGATATTGCCACAGGCGGGGGCTTTAAGTCCGGCGGCTTTAAAGATGGCGGCGACCAGGGCGGTGGTCGTGGTTTTACCGTTTGTGCCGGTGATGCCTAGCCAGGGGCGATCTCGCAAGCTCCGCCACGCAAGCTCCATCTCGCCAATCGTCTCAATGCCCTGGGCACGAGCTTTGATTAAAGCAGGCGCATCCCACGGAACACCGGGGCTGACGACTAGCAGATCGAGGTCTGGCTCGGGAGAAAAGGCATGGTTGAGCTTGATGGTGATGCCTTCATCGCTGAGACGTCTGGCGTCGGGCTGGTGGCGCTGGGCCGGACTGCGATCGCTCAAGGTAACCTGCCATCCTTGACGGGCGAGCACCCTAGCAGCAGCAATTCCAGATCGACCAAGACCAATCACATGGGCCGTTTTCATAAGCTCAGCGTTTTTAAAAGAGATACTAAGCCGCGATTGTATCTAACTGTGGGCAATTTTGTTCACCCAATGTGACCTATAAAAGTAAGGTCTCAACCCGTCAGCTTTTTACAATTTCGCCAAAGTCGGCTAGCACCCGCGCGTGGTTACGCAATAGTCCTAAAAGGTTCAAACGATTTTCGCGAACAGCAGGATCTTCGGCCATGACCATGACGCTGGTTTCACCGTCAAAGAAGTTGGCGACAGTGGGAGCGATTTGCTCTAGCCCGATGATGAGCTTGCTGTAGTCGCGTTCGGCCTGGGCGGCTCGGGTCTGTGGCACAAGCCTTTTCAAGCTGTCGTAAAAGGCTTGTTCAGAGGGCTGCTCGAATAGGTCGGGGTTGACGATGTCTGTGGGATCGAGCGGTTCGGTGGGCAGGTCTCCCTGGGCAGCAAGTTTGGAGGCGCGGTTGACGGTTTCGTAGACTTTGGCCAGGCGTCCGTCGTTGCGGATGGTTTGGAGGAAGGTGGCGCGATCGCGCACATCCAACAAATCAGTCAGCGCCCGAGTCTGATAGTCTTTGTCTTTTCCGAAAACAGCATTAACAAGGTCGTAGTCTATTCCCTGACCGTCTTGTAATAGTGTGCGAATTCTTTGCTCAAAGAATTCAGGTAAACGTTGCTCAAAAACGTCTGCTGAGCGATCCATCTTCTCAAAGGAAGTACCTTTTAAGGCTAACCCGTCGACTGGATTGTAAATAGCCAATTTTAGATTCAAAGCAAGTTCAGCATCCCAAATAATGCTGACAATAGCGTTAGCAGCCCGTCGAAGAGCAAAAGGGTCAGAGGAACCTTTAGGTATCTTTCCGATGAGAAAGAGGCTAACTATAGTATCAAGTCGGTCTGCGATGCCTACAACTTGACCAATAATTGTTTGAGGTAAGCTGTCGCCTGCGCCTCTTGGCAAATAATGCTCATAAATAGCAGTAGCAACGGCAGCAGGTTCATTACTGCTGAGGGCGTACTTTTGGCCGATGTAGCCCTGTAGCTCTGGGAATTCTCCGACCATTTGAGTGACCAAATCTGCTTTGCAAAGCTTGGCAGCTCGGGCAACCTCTTGCTTTTGCTGAGCATTGAGGTTTAGCTGATCGCTCAGCCAATCTGCAACTTTAACGACGCGGGTGACTTTATCTAGAACCGATCCCAGTTGAGCTTCAAAGATAACGGTTTCTAATTTAGGTACGTAGTCTTCTAAAGGCTTTTTAAGGTCGGCTTCAAAAAAGAATTTGCCGTCAGCTAGGCGAGCACGGATAACGCGCTCGTTGCCCTGGGTGATGAGTTTGGACTTAGCCGGGTCGCCATTAGAGATAGTAATAAAGTAGGGCAGGAGTTCATCAGAATCAGCCGTAGGACGCACTGGGAAGTAGCGCTGGTGGCTCTCCATTTCGGTAATGGTGACCTGCGAGGGCAGCGCTAGGAATTCTTCGTCGAATTTGCCGATAATGGCGGTGGGCCACTCAACCAGATCAACGACTTCTGAGAGCAGGTCTTCATTGACGACGGCATGGCCCTTTACAGATTTGGCAACTTTGGCGACCTGCTGCAAGATAGTTTCGCGGCGGACGGCAGGATCGACTAAGACGCAGGCTTTTTCTAGGGTTGAAACGTAGTCTTCGGCGCGGTTGAAGCTGATGGGAGCCGATGCGAGGACGCGGTGGCCGTAGGAGGTGCGATCGCTCACACACACCTCAGATCCATTCTCAATGGTCACAGGCAATAGTTCATCACCGAGCAGCGTCACCAGCCAGCGAATGGGCCGAGGAAACTTAAGCTCGCCGTCTCCCCAACGCATAAAGCGATTGCCCTCAAGGTTCAAAATCCAACCGGGCACCATTTCTTGCAGCAGCTCGGCAGTAGGACGACCCGGAATTTTTTGCTGGACAAAAACAAACTCACCTTTACCCGTATCGCGAACTTCAAGATCTTCTACGCTGACGCCTCTAGACGCCGCAAAACCCTGAGCGGCCTTTGTCGGCTTACCCGCTTTAAAGGCGGCTTTAGCAGGCGGGCCTTTCGCTTCTTCTTCACGGTCGGGCTGACGGTCAAGGAGGCCGCTAATAAGCACAGCCAAGCGGCGCGGGGTGCCGTAGAACTTGAGGCCATCGTTGGTCAGGAAGTTTTCCATTAGCTCGGCGGGCAGCTTGGCTTGCCACTGGGCAAGGGCTTCGCTAACAAAGCTTGCCGGCAGTTCTTCAGTACCGACTTCTAGTAAAAACGTGGCCATAGGTTTGCTGCGCGTGAGCTGAGAAAAACCTCTTTATTATTGCAGAAGGCAGCTCAGACGGGACACTCGTTCGATGGAGGCACGCTGACGGGCGCGTCTATCCTCTAAAATCATCATTAACTTATTGCTATCTACAGTTTTTGCCGATGTCTGTCTTTGTGATTTTGTTCAACGCCCGCACGGATAACGAGGGAATGCACTCTTTGCGGGTAGGCGATCGCCATCAGGTACTCATGTTTGAGGTGGAGGATGACGCGATTCGCTTCAGCAATTTTTTAGAGGCGCAGGACTTTCCGCCTGCGACGGTGGAGGCGTTTGACCCGGAGGAGATTGAGGAGTTTTGTGAGTCGGCGGGATATGAGGCGCTTAGGGTGCCGGATGGGGCGCTGCTAATGCCGCCAGAAACAATGGTGGAGGAAACGACCTGGGATCCCAATGCAGCGCCAGGGGACGTGCCAGATCCGTCTTCTAGAAGGGCGGCGCGAGGCAGCGTGCAAGATACGTCTTCGGCTGAAATGGATCGAATTCGGGCGCAGCTAGAAAAATTACTATAAAAATCATTATGACTGACACGAAAGACCGAGGCCATTTATTGACCGAGCAAAACAATCCAAACACTCAGAATTTGGATGAGCTGTCTACGCTGGAAATGGTGGATGTTTTTAATCAAGAAGATCAGCGGACAGTGGATGCAATAGCACACGCCAGAACCCACCTAGCGCAAGCTATTAATCTCGCAGCCGCTTCTCTGCGCGAGGGCGGACGACTCTTTTACATAGGAGCTGGAACCAGCGGTCGATTGGGCGTGTTAGACGCAGCAGAATGTCCGCCCACTTTCTGCACACCGCCGGAGCTAGTACAGGGAATTTTGGCGGGGGGAGCAGCGGCCTTACTGCGTAGCTCTGAAGCATTAGAAGACGACGCAGAGTCCGGGGCTGAAACGATGATTGATCATCGAGTAACCAAGCGGGATGTAGTGGTTGGCATCACCGCAGGGGGCACGACGCCGTTTGTGCATGGGGCGCTGAAGGCCGCAAAGCAGTGCGGGGCAGCCACAATCTTTATGGCCTGCGTGCCTGCCGAGCAGGTGCCAGTAGATGTAGATGTAGAT
>PPFU01032800.1_pt1 | contig 15032 bp, 17 predicted proteins | sample 1535991 | NCBI WGS metagenome assembly PPFU01 (sample SAMN04901290, study PRJNA319586) | Hypolithon metagenome, whole genome shotgun sequencing project. | isolation source: Antarctic Hypolithon | place: Antarctica: Miers Valley | collected 2014
CCAGTGGAGAACCCTTGAATCAATGTGCCAGACCCTTTTCAAGAGGCTGATTGGGTTTGGACCCTAGGTCAGGCCCTTCCGCGCTCAGTCAAGGCAGGGTGCATTTGCCCTGACAGTACCCCGCCATTTGCCTCTCGCAAACTTCCACCGTTAGCAATCGGCGCTGTTCGAAAAGCAACTCGAATACTGGGGCAATCCGATTGCACCGCGTCCATCGCTGGTTGACAACGCACCTACACTGGAACAAAGTTGTCCGGACAAATTTACGGAGCGCGCAAATGTCCGATCTGCCACCGCCCTATACGATGCTCACTTGGCATGAGATGATGCCGCGCACCAGCCATGACGAGACCGCGCGGTTCAACTTTTTAACGCACTTCAACCGCTATTTGTCTGGCACAATCGGCGCTGGCAACAAGCTGGCTTACGAGGGGCGCGTGCTGCCCGCCTTTCACGAGGAACATGGGCGCGATCCGGACCACCGTTACGAAATTCGCGATGCGATGAACCGTGATCCGTGGCACCGGGCCTGGTCGGCGCTGAAGCGTAATTCTATGGAGATGCGCCAGCAGAACGGGCGGCAGGCGGTATTGCGCCAGCTCGACGAGCTGGATGCTCTGGCGGCGCAATACAACGAACATTCGGGGCAGTTGGAACTGGACGAGAGCATCGAGCAGCCTTGGTATCAGCAGGCGGTCGATATTCATTGCCAACCGGGCGGCTATCACTCGCAGGAGCGGCCCGGCGATGTCGTCGCAGGCGCTAATTACGACATCGGAATTTTTGCCACCACCGGAGGCGCACTCGGCGGGCTGAACGATGGCGGCGGGCAGGCTGTGGTCGAATGGGCTAAGCGGGAGCGGCCCGATTGGCAGCCCAAACGCATCCTCGATATCGGCGCAACCGTCGGTCATAACGCAATCCCCATTGCACGGGCCTACCCAAAAGCGGAGGTCATCGCGATTGATACGGCGGGCGCTTCGCTACGCTACGGCGCTGCAAGGGCGGCGGCGATGGGGGTGCGCAACATCAAATTCGTGCAGGCGAACGGTGAGGATTTATCACGCTGGGCCGATGGCTCATTCGATTGGGTGCAGACCACCATGTTTCTCCACGAACTTAGCGCCAAAGCGATGCCGAAGCTGCTGGTGGAGGCAAACCGGGTGCTCGCCCCCGGCGGCCTGATCTTCCATATCGAACAGCCGCAATATTCGGACGATATGCCGCTATTCGAGCAGTTTATGCGCGATTGGGACGCGTTCAACAATAATGAGCCATTCTGGTCCGCGATGCATGGGCAGGACTTGAAACAGGTCATGGCCGATGCCGGTTTTCCCCGCGATGCGCAGTTTGTCGCGCAGGTTCGTGCGGTAGTCGACCCGGAGATTTTCCCGCCATCGCCCGAGATGCAAGAAGAGGATTTTGGACGCGCGGCGGTGTGGAACGCATACGGTGCGTGGAAGCCTGCTACCGAGGCAAGGGCGGCATGAGCGAGCAGGACGAGTCGCTCGACTGGGTCGCGCTGTCGGGCAAGCGCGCCAAGGGCAAGCGACCAGAATATTTCGACGATCCGGCGCTGGACCGCCTCTATTCGGTGGTTTTCGCACTGGTCGCGGAGGTCTCGGTGCTGCGCGAGCGCCAGGATACGGTCGAGCGGTTGCTGGAAAAAAACGGCTCGCTGACCCGTGCCGATATCGAGGTCTATGTGCCGGACCGTGAGGCGGGTGACGAGCGCGGACTGGCTACGCGCGCCTATGTCGCGCGGGTAATGCGCGGTTTCCAGCAGGAGGTCGAGGCGATGCAGGCTGGCGACCCGCCGATCACCGAATGGGTGGACAAATTGTCGCGCGAATAATCGCATGCTTACGTCCGGAGAGGGACACCTATGCCAGCCTATATGATCGTCACCGCCAAGATCGCCGACCGCGATGCGTTTATTCAAGGCTATGGCGCGAAAGCGGCTGCTTTGGTGGAGAAATTCGGCGGCAAATATGTGCTGCGCGGGCCGGGGGCGGAGTTGCTGGAGGGGGACTTTGGCGATGGTGCGTCGATGGTTATCTCGGAGTGGCCGGACAAGGAAACCGTCCACCGTTTCTGGAACAGCCCGGAATATCAGGAGGCCAAGGCATTGCGCGCGGATATCGCCGAGTGTCAGGTGCTCCTCATCGAAGCACCGAGCATCACGCGTGCCTGATATCATCAAACGCACCACATTGATGGTTCGCGATGCCGAAAAGGCAGCGGCGTGGTATGAGAATGTGCTGGGCATGCCGCGGTGAACGGATGTGCCGTTTACGCTATCGGAAACGCAATCGGCGGCGGGCAAGAAGGGCGATAAAACGCGGCTGGTCGTCATGGAGGCGGAGCACGATATGATTGGCATGTTTGGCCTGCCCGATTGGACCGACCCGAAACGCAGCGATATTCCAACCGAAATGCCGACTGAAATCGTATTTGGGGCGCGGGTATTCATGTTGGCGCGGGTACATTCGGAGCCGCTGGACTAGCAAGTCACAGGCGCGATTGGGCGAGAGAAGGACATGATCGTGGCAATATTCTGGGATAGCAACGGCTATTTTTACAAGGTCAATCAGGCGATGCGAATTCACGATTGATGGAACGGTCAAAAGCTTTCGCCGCGTTCGACGCTTTGGCCGCGCGCGGGATATCGGGTGAGGCGAATTATCAATGGCGAATTGCGCGTAGGCCCGGGGGCAATGTGCGGCCCTATGACCTTTCTTGGGGACAGGAACCGATACCCGAACCGGGCGAGGCTGAGGTGCTATTACACACCCACTATCTCGGACTCGCGCCCGTCCGTGCGCTTTTATATGCAGGGCACCGCGCACACCGACGACGCGATGTTGCAGCCGGGCGATGTAATCCATGGACGCGGCGTGGCATCCTGCATGGTGCATTGCCGTTCCTGTTTGTGAAAACTGGCAGCAAGCAAATTGCGACGCTGCATGGCAAGATGGTCGTTAGCCGCAGCAAGCTGCCCGAACCGCTCGATTTCGTCATTTAACGCGTGAGGGCCGGACGGGCGGCTATCAGTTGAGCAGCTGATTGATCTCTACCGCAATACCGTCCGGGTCGAGCACGTTGCAGCCCTTAACTCGGATGGGAGGCTCGCCATCGCGAGAGGGGTAGGTCTGCAGATTGGGCTGCGCAGTCAAGGTAACGCCGGGCGCAAGAGCGGCGGCGTCGCAGCGAGCATCCACATCATCGGTGTTCACCACGATCACCGTGCTGCCCACGCTAAGTCTGCGCGGATAGGGCGGTTCGTCCAGCGGCGGGTCGGTCAGTTCCATCAATCCGATCCAACCAATGAAATCATCATTTGCATTGAGCAGCACCAGCCGCGCCTTGGTGTTCGGCTCGCCGACCGGCAGATTGACGCCCGACAGGGTAACACCCGTATCGTAATTGACTTTCAGCCCCAGCACATCGCGCCAGAACGCCAGGCTGCGCTCCATATCGCGCACGATGATCGTGGTGCGGCGCACGTCCGTTGGGATTTTCTCCGAGGTATCGACGGCATTGAGGCTGGAATTGCTTGTCGCCGGCGCGGCGCTCTGCTCGCTCGATATTGCGAAACATCCGCTAAGCACGCAGGCAATCCCGCCGGTAAGCACTGTTTTTGCTATCGTCATTCGTTTTCTCCTACCGCGCCCGCTGCAATCATCGCATCGATCCGCCCATCATCATAACCCAGCGCCGCCAGCACTTCGCGAGCATTCGCGCCCGGTTCGGGCATGGTGGGCGAGCGCACCGGGCGCTTGCCGTTCATCTCGATGGGGATTGCGGGGAGACGTGCTTCGGTGCCGTTCTGCAGCGTCACCGTTTCCAGACCGCCCGCCGCCAGATGCGGGTCGTCTAGCAAATCTTCGGGCCTGCCGATGGGCGCGAAAGGCAGCCCAGTGCCGTCCAGCTTCGTCACGACCTCGTCGCGCGTCATCCCGCCAATCAGCTCGCGGATTTGCGGCATGATGCGTTCACGCGCCTCGACCCGCGCATTGTTCTCGCGGATGCTTTCATCAGCCCATAGCTCGTCCAGCCCGAACAACGCGCAGAATTTCTCCCACAGCGCGTCCGTTACCACGCCGATGAACACCGGCTCGTCCTGCGTCTGGAATACGTCGTAGATTGCCCAGGCCGAGACGCGCGTGGGCATCGGGGCGGCGGGGCTGCCGGTGACCGCATATTGCGCCATATGCTGGCCGACGAGATAAGCGGTGGTTTCGAACAGGCTGGCGACCACTTTCTGCCCGCGCCAGGTGCGGTGGCGCTCCTCCAGCGCAGCTAGCACCCCGATGACGCCGAACATTCCGCCGGTCACGTCGATAACGCTGGCTCCGGCGCGCAGGGGCTGGCCGGGAGGGCCGGTCATATAGGCCAGCCCGCCCATCATCTGCGCCACCTCGTCGAGCGCGGTGCGGTTTTCGTAGGGGCCGGGGAGGAAGCCTTTTTCGGAGCAATATATCAGGCGCGGATTGGCTTCGGCGCAGGCTTCATAGCCCAGCCCCAAACGGTCGAGCGCGCCGGGGCGGAAGTTCTCGACGAGCACATCCGCGCTGGCAATGAGGTCGCGTGCAACGGCTAGACCATCGTCGGATTTCAGGTCGAGGCAGATGGACTTCTTGCCGCGGTTATACATCGGAAAATAGCCCGCGCCCGACCCCATCAATCGCCGCGTCCGGTCGCCGCCAATGGGCTCCACGCGCGTCACATCTGCGCCAAGTCCGGCGAGGATATGGCCCACAGTCGGCCCCATTACCATGTGGGTAAATTCGATGACCTTGATGCCTGCCAATGGTGTGGGCGCGTTCATGCGGCGGTCCTTTGGTCATAATCCAGCATCGGTCCTGCATCGGGTGTAAAGCCGTAAAGCGGTTCGCCCGGAAGCGCCTCTTCCAGAATGCGGCGCACCTTGAGCAGCTTTTTGAGGTCAATCCCGGTCTCCAGTCCCATCGAATTGAGCATCAGCACAAGGTCTTCTGTGACCAGATTTCCACTCGCCCCGGGAGCGAACGGGCAGCCGCCCAAACCGCCAAGCGAGCTGTCGAAGGTCGTAATCCCCTCCTCCAGTCCCGCCACGACATTGGCCAGTCCCAGCCCGCGCGTATTGTGCAGGTGGAGCGTGGTCATCTTGTCCGCGCCAACCGCCGCCTGCACCTTGCTGGTCAGCCGCCGGACCTGCGCCGGGTCGGCATAGCCGGTGGTGTCGGACAGACTGAATTCTTGCGCGCCTGCCTTCGCCGCCGCCTCGGCGAGCCGCACCACCGCATCCTCGCTCACCGCGCCTTCCATCGTGCAACCGAAGGCGGTGGAGAGGCCCACGGCAAAGCGGATGCCATGTTCGCGAGCGATATCCGCGACCGCCGCAATTTCGGCGAGCATCGCCGGATGGTCTTTACGCACATTCTTGATGCTGTGCGTTTCGGACATGGAAAACGGGATGCTCATCGCGTGAACCCCCACCGCCGCCGCATTGATCGCGCCTCTGGAATTGGGAACCAGCGCGACGACGTTCAGCCCGTCGATAGTCTTTGCGAACTCCACGATTTCTGCAGTGTCGGCCATTTGCGGGAGCAGGTTTGGCGGCACGAAGCTGCCCACCTCGATTTCTGCCACACCGGCGGCAGCCTCGGCGGCAATCCAGCGTTTCTTGGCATCGGTCGGCATCACGCGGTTGATGCTTTGCAGCCCGTCGCGCGGGCCGACTTCGGAGATAAGAATTTGGGTCATGCTGTCGTTTCCAAATATATCCACGGGCGCGCCGTGCGATCATGGGCGAGCCATTTCGCGATATCGTCCTGCCGGGTCAAAGTGAGGTCGATCGCGTCTAGGCCTTGGGCAAGCATGTCGCCCGCTTCGGAATCGATGGTGAAGGGGTGGACGGTATCGGTCGCGCGGACTTCTTTCGCCGCCAGATCGACGGTGACCCTAGCGTCCGCCATACTTTCCACATCGGCGCGGCCCAGCGCGATGGGCAGGATGCCGTTGGGCACGCAATTCCCGCGAAAGATGGGCGCAAAGCTCTCGGCAATCACGCAGCGGATACCCCATTCGGCGAGCGCCCAGACGGCGTGTTCGCGGCTCGACCCGCAGCCGAAATTCGCCCCGCCAAGCAGGATTTGCGCTTCGCGGTAGTCAGGTTGGTTTAGGATGAAATCGGGGTTCTCGATTCGGCTGTCGGCATCGCTGTAGCGCCACGGTGCGAACAGTCCGTCCGCCAGCCCGTCACGCCCGGTCGAGCGCATTTCGCGACTGGGGATGATGGTGTCGGTATCGATGTTATCCGCGATGAGTGGCGCGGCGATGGAGGTGAGGGGGGAGGGGAAAGGCGTCACCGCGTCTCGCTTTCACGGGCCAACTCCCGCGGGTCGGCGATTGTCCCGGCAATGGCGCTCGCGGCGACGGTTTCGGGCGAGGCGATGTGGGTGCGGATGCCCGGACCCTGCCGCCCTTCGAAATTGCGGTTGGTGCTGCTAATGGTGCGGCTGCCTTCGGGAAAGCCCTCTCCGCCCGCGTAGAAGCACAGCGAACATCCGCTCATCCGCCACTCGAACCCGGCGGCAACGAAAATCTGGTCCAGCCCCTCGGCCTCGGCCTGACGGCGCACCGCGGAGGAGCCGGGGACGACCATAGCGGTTTTGATTGACGGCGCGATGGTGCGGCCTTCCAGCAAGGCGGCTGCGCGGCGGAGGTCGGAGATGCGGCTGTTGGTGCAGCTGCCGATAAAGGCCACGTCTATGGGTGTTCCGGCGAGCGGGGTGCCTGCTTCCAGTCCGATATAGTCGTGAACTCGCTCTGGTCCTGCGGGGATGGTTCCGCCGACCGGGATAGCCTGCTCGGGGCTGGTTCCCCAGCTTACCATCGGCGCTATATTTGCAGCATCGATGATGATTTCGGTGTCGAAAGCCGCGTGGTTGTCGCTGCTGAGCGAGCGCCAATGCAAGTCCTCGAAGCTCGCCGGGGCATAGCGCCGCCCGGCAAGATATTCGAACGTCATCTCGTCCGGCGCAATCAGCGCGCCCATCGCGCCAAATTCGGTTGCCATATTGCACAAGGTCAAGCGCGCTTCCATGTCGAGCGCGCGCACCGCTTCGCCAGCAAACTCGACGGCATGGCCCGCACCGCCGCCTGCGCTGTGTGTGGCAATCAGATGCAGCGCCATATCTTTCGCAGTGACGCCGGGAGCGAGAGTCCCGGTGAAGCTCACGCGCATCGCTTTCGGTTTCTTTAACCGCAGTGTGCCGGTGACCATCGCATGTTCCGCCTCGCTCGACCCGATGCCCCATGCCAGCGCGCCGAATGCACCCTGCGTGCAGGTATGGCTATCGGGCGCGACCAGCGTGCAGCCGGGCAGCACCACGCCTAGTTCCGGCGAAACGACATGGACGATGCCCTGATCGCGGTCGTTCACATCGATGAGCGTAATTCCCGCAGCTTTGGCGGCGGCGCGGGTCTCCGTAATGAACGCCTCGCCGCCCATCATTAGCGTTCCGTCCCCGCGACCGGGCCGGGTGTCGACGATATGGTCCATCACCGCGAATACTCGCGCCGGGTCCAGCACCTCGCGCCCCATTTCGGCCATGCGGTTCAGCGCGGAGGCCCCGGTGCGCTCGTGCAGGAACACCCGGTCGACGGCGAGTATGTCCGAGCCCGCAGGCGTAGTGCCGACGAGGTGCGCGGACCATATCTTGTCGAGCAGGGTGGGCATCGCGGCGCTGGGTTCAGCCCCCCAAACCCGGGCCGCTGCCGAACTCGACCTGAGTGCCAGTCTCGGCCGCGGCTTTCATCTCGGCATCCATCGCGCGCCAATCTTTGGTGACGAACTTTTCCTGGATAGCGGTACGCGTTTCCAGCATTCCATTACGAATCCAATGCCAGGTGCGGCAGCGGTTCTGGCCGTCATCGGAAATCTGGATTTGCTCGTAGAGATACAGGCTGGGGTCACCGGTGCGCTGCCAATAGAGCATCATGGTGCGGTTCAAATCGTCGAGCGGAACCTCGGCGGCCCAGCCCTGAATGAGGTCGTTGTCCCACCAGATACGGCCATCGCGATATTCAGCAGGGAAATCGCGGATTTCGGTTTTACCGTCGGGCCAGCGATAGTGGTTCGTCTGGTGGTAGGGGTTATGCTCGCCGCCTTCCTCTGTGGTTGGCATCCGGCACAGTAACCGGCTCCCATGCTCATCGACCTTTTCATTGTCGGCATTGAAATAGGAATAAGTGCCGTCCCACACGCCTTCATGGCGGGCAAGCAGCGGCATTTCCTTGGCGATATCTATCATAGCAGGTCTCCTTAAAGCGTCGTTAGCATATCGTGATAGGTCCGCGCCGCAGCGCCTGCACGCAACCGAGCGCGGGCGCGGTGAGCGATGGCGGCAGGCTGGAGCGCGGACTGGTCCACCGGAATGGCATGGTCCTTGTCCGCCGCATACCATGGCCGGAACAGCGCCTCGGCTCGCGCGGCGCTCCATGCACGCAGTAGGTGGGCGCCGAAACGGTCTGGGATGAGGTCGGGGTAGAGCTGCTTAGGGTCGCCATCGAGCAGGGTGGGATAGACTATCCGATTCGCACCGAGATGTGCGGCGGCTTGGCGTATGGCGGCATCGATATCGTCGCAGCGTTCGCTTAGCCCGTGACCCGGCACGTCGATTGCGAGAAAACCCTTGGGCGGATCGTCCAGTTCGCCAGCGGGGGTGTGGAGAAACAAATCCTCGCCACCGCGCGTACCCCGCCAATGGATGAGGCCTTGGCCGAGCGCAAGCCAGCCTTCATCCGCATCCTCGGCCAGTTCGGAGCACTCCTTTGTGGCGGAGTAATGCTGCAGGAACGTCAGGCTGTGCGCGTGATGTTCCGCCGGGTTTCGAACCCTACGCGCCTCCCACCCGGCAGGCATATCGCCCAACCGCTCGATATGCGCCTGCAACGGGTCGCCATCATAGGCGGTAATCAGCACCGGAGGTGTTATGGCATCGTTGGGGGGAATATCGCGCGGCGCTCGCAGCACTGCGCCATAGCCCGCTTGATAGGCGTTGCCCGCGTCCAGCATTTCCATGACCGCCTGGTTCACTCGCGCCAAGTCGGCATGGGCGACCGACAATCGTGCTTCGTCGCGCACGTCGAACCACGGGAAGAACCAGCTTTGCTCCAGCATTCGGTTCCACAGCCACATCAGATGCTCGCCGTAATCGGAGGGGTGAAATTCGGGCAGATAGCTTTCACCGAAAAGCGCCATTTCCTCCGGCGTCCAGATAGCATAGCCTCCCACCGCAAGGCATTCGAACAGTCGCGGATGCCGCTTCAGCGCGGTCACGAGGATAATGCCTCCCGAATGAAAGCCATAGGCCGGGACCCGCTCCAGCCCCAACGCCGCGACGAACTCCGCCAGCGCATCGGCGAAATTGGCTATTTCGGGCGAACCGGGAAGCGGGTCCGATTGTCCAAATCCCGGCGTATCGGGCGCAACGCACGTAAAATGCTCGCTCCATTGCCGCATCAATGGCTCGTATTCAGCGCTGGAGCGTGGACTTTGATGCACCATCAGCAACACCGGCCCGCGCCCGCAGCATCGATAATGGACCTTCCGGCCCGTATCGGGCAGACTTAAGATATGCCGTGTTATCATGCCAAATAATTTGTCCGGACAAATTTCACTAGACAACTCTCTAGGCGCGATTATTGTCGCCTGTCAAAGGTGAATGGAGCGTATAGCTATGGCTGAACTGGTCGGTACGAAAATGGTTGTAGATGGTCGCACCGCGAAAGAAATCTTCGATGCGGTCATCGCTAATCCGGCGCGCAAGAAGTTCGGCTTTGGCGAGAAGCTGGCAATACTCAATGTCGACGTACAGCAGGCATACACGCGCACCGATATGTTCAAGACCGCCTACGAAACCGACCCGCGCCAGATTGAATATATCAACATTATCAGCGGCATGGCGCGCGCTGCCGGGATGCCGGTGGTGTGGAGCCGGGTGGGTTACAAGTACGACGCCGCCGATGCCGGTGTGTGGGGCACACGCACCGATACCGAGGATTCGCTGCAGAACATTAAATACGGCTCGGCCCGCCACGAATACGACCCGCGCTGCGAAATCGAAGCGGACGATTTGCAGTATACCAAGCGGATGCCGAGCGCGTTTTTCGAGACGCCGCTGGCGAGTTATCTGTCCTTCTACCGGATTGATACGGTGGTCGTCACAGGCGGCTCGACCTCCGGCTGTGTTCGCGCGACGGCGGTGGATGCGCTCGCTTATGGATACCGTACGATTGTCCCGATTGAGACCTGCGCGGACAAGCATGAGAGTTATCATTTCGCCAATTTGACCGATTTGCAGTTGAAATATGCGGATGTGGAGCCCGTCGCTGCAGTGGTGGATTGGCTGGAAGCGCGGTGAGAGAAAACGCCCCCGACCCCGAACTCTACGATTTCCACCCCTATAACACCCGCCCGAGAATTGCGTGGCCTGAGGACAAAACCTGCGCCGTCTGGGTTGCCCCGAACCTCGAATATTACGAGATAGATCCTCCCGCTAACCCCCAGCGCAAGCCTTGGACAAAGCCGCATCCCGACGTGGTCGGATATTCCCACCGAGACCATTCGAACCGTGTAAGCCACTGGCGCATGGCCGATGTGATGGAGCGGCATGGATTTCCCGGCTCGGTCAGTCTGTCGGTGGCACTATGCCAGCACCACCCCGAGGTCGTCGCCGATGCAAATGCGCGCGGCTGGGAGTTCTTCAGTCACGGTATCTACAACACCCGCTATTCCTACGGTATGGACGAGGCGCAGGAGCGTGCGATTATCGAAGACTCCATCCGCACGGTGCAGGACGCGACCGGGCAACGCATTCGCGGCTGGCTCGCCCCCGCGCTGACCCACACGACGCGCACGCTAGACCTGCTGGCGGAGTATGATTTCGACTACACTTGTGACCTGTATCATGACGACCAGGTGCAAGAAGTGAAGGTGGTGCCGGAGGTAGAGGGCAAACGGCTCGCCTCAATCCCCTACAGTCTCGAGGTCAACGACCACTACGGCTTCTTCGTCTACAATATGTCGGGCCGCGAGTACGCTGATACGCTGGTGCGCCAGTTCCGGCGCTTGGCGGACGAGGGCGAGAAAAGCGGCACGGTGATGTGCATCCCGCTCCACGCCTATCTAATCGGCCAGCCGCACCGCATTGCGCCGTTCGCCGAGGCGCTGGAAGAAATCGCCGCCGATGGCCGCGCGTGGATAGCGAAAGCTGGCGAGATTGTTGATGCATGGAGGAAGCAGCTATGAGCCTTCCCCAAAGCTATCTCGAATACCCCAAACGTCGCCTAGGCTACGACCATGGGCTCTACGATTGGTCCGCCATTCAAGAGCGCCCACCTGTCCAATGGCCGAGCGGTAAATCCGTCGTCGTGTGGCTCTGTGTCAGCCTCGAATGGTTTCCCATAACCCCAAGCGACAAGCCCTTCCGCGCACCGGGCCATATGGTCACGCCATATCCCGATTACCGCCACTATACCGCGCGCGAGTATGGCACGCGGGTTGGCGTTTACCGTTTGCTGGAAGCGATCGAAAAGGCAGGGGTAAAGGCCAGCTTTGCGACCAATGGCGCGATTGGGGACCGCTACCCCGAACTGGTGCGCGAAATCGTCGAGGCGGGCCATGAGATTATCGCGCATTCTACCGATATGAACGGGACCATCGCCAGCGGGATGGAGGCGGGGGCGGAGAAAGCGCTGATTGCGCAGTCGCTCGCTTCGCTGGAGGCGGTGACGGGGGAGCGACCGCAAGGTTGGCTCTCCATCGCCCGCTCGCAGAGCTTCGATACGCCCAACTTGCTCAAGGCTGCCGGAGTAAAATATTGCTGCGACTGGGTGAATGATGAGCTGCCGTGGCGGTTCGCCAACGGGCTGGTGAACCTGCCGCTTAACCACGAGCTATCAGACCGCCAAATTGTCACGGTGCAGCAGCAATCGGTAGACAGCTACGCGCACTCCATTGGCGATGCGTTTGACTGGCTCGCGGGTGAGGCGGAGACTTTCGGGGGCCGGATGTTGCCACTGCATTTGACGCCTTACATCATGGGCCTGCCCTACCGGATTGAAGCGTTCGAGAAGTTGCTCGGCGACCTTGCGAGCCGTGACGAGGCATGGTTCGCCACGGGCGGTGAAATCGTCGAAGCGTGGGGAAAGCAGCTATGAAAGCTATGAACCCGCGCACTGGCGAAACCGATTATGACTTCGCTGTAACCTCGCCCACCGATGTCGCTGTTGAAGCACAGCGCCTCCGGGCCATGCAGGGGGAGTGGGAAGCGCGTGGCCCCGAGACCCGCGCGGTCCTGCTGAACAAGCTCGCCGATGCGGTTGATGCTCATGCCGATGCAATCACCACGGCGCTTGTTATCGACACTGGTCGCCAAATGATTGCGCGGGTCGAGGTCGAGGGTTTGTCCCGCTCGCTCCGCGCCAAGGCAGCGCGCGCGCCGCAACTATTCGCCCAGCTGGAAACCGACGCGCGGCCTTCCGCCACACCCGGCGTGGAAATCGTCAGCCGTTGGTCATCTTACCCCCTGTTAGGAGCCATTGCGCCGTGGAATTTTCCGGTCGTGCTCAGCCATACCGATGCGGTGTCTGCGCTGGCGATGGGCTGCGCGGCGCTGGTGAAGCCGAGTGAGATTACGCCGCGCTTTGTCGAACCGATGCGCGCTGTGTTGGCCGAAGTTCCCGAAGTTCCGCTGGCCTATGTGATGGGCGGATCGGAAACGGGGCAGGCGCTGGTGGAGAACGTCGATTACGTCTGCTTCATCGGCTCGACCGCAACCGGGCGTAAGGTCGCCGAAGCAGCGGCGCGTGCGCTTATTCCGGCGAACTTGGAGCTGGGCGGGAAAGACCCGTTGATTGTCACTGCCAGCGCCGACCCGCAATGGGCGGCAAAAGTCGCGCTGCGCTCTAGCGTCGTGGCGACCGGGCAGGCCTGCCAATCCATCGAGCGGATTTACGTCGCGCGCGAGATCGCCGAACCGTTTCTCACCGCGCTGGTGGCTGAGGCGGAATCGGTCGAATTGGCTTATCCCGACCCGCAATCTGGCCACCTCGGTCCGTTCATTTTCCCGCCGCAAGCGGGTAAAGTTGCAGAGCAGATTGTCGATGCCAAAACACGTGGCGCGCGGGTACTGACGGGCGGGGAGGTCGAGGAACTCGGCGGCGGGCGGTATCTGCGCCCCACGGTTCTCGCCGATGTTACGCCCGAGATGTCTGTGATGCGCGAAGAGACATTCGGGCCGGTGCTACCGGTGACCGTTTATGATGACCTCGGCAGCGCTATCGCCGCCGCGAATGAAGGGGAATACGGCCTTTCCGCTGGTGTGCTGGCAGGCTCGCTTCAAGAGGCTGAGGAGGTCGGGATCCGTCTCGAAGCGGGCGCGGTTTCGCTACAAGATGGCGCGCTCACCAGTATGGTGGGCGATGCGACCAATCACTCACGCGGCAATAGCGGGCTCGGCCCCAGCCGGATGGGCGATGAGGGGATGCTGCGGTTCCTGCGCCGTCAGACGATGATGCGTCGCACCGCTCCCGCCGCGACGATTGACGATTACGCCGAGAGGAATACCTGATGGGCAATCGCGTCACACTGCAGGTCGCCATGCCCGCCATGCTGCGCCATGACGGTTGGTGGGACGGCTGGTATCGCGATATCGATGCGGAGGGAAAGTTGCTCGACGAGCGCCGCGTCAAAACCCGTTGCGAATTTCCCGATGAGGGCGAGTGGCATTACCTCCAGCATAATTGGCTCGAATGGGCCGACGGGCGCGAAGAGCATTACGAGTTCGGAGGCGCGCTAAACGGCGACCGGCTGGTGTGGGACACCGACCGTTTCTCCGGCAAATGCTGGGAGGGCGATGGCGGCTTGCTGATGCTGCGACTGGAGCGGAAGGACGTGCCCGGCGCCCACTACACCGAGATGATCGAGATCGGTCCTGACGACCGTACGCGCGCGCGGACCTGGCAGTGGTTCAAGGAGGGCAAGCCGTGGAAGCGAACCCTGTGCGATGAATGGAGAATAGACGCGCCATGATAACCGCTTTGTTGTTCGCAATGCAGCCACTTCCTCCCGCCGCACCGCCTCCCCCGCCGCCGCAATTGACATGTGACCGGCCGGTGGTGATGGTGGTGACCGGCATCACCTACGATCGCGAGCGGATGCTGGCCTATGCCCGCGCGATCGCGGATAGCGAATTGTATCAAAAGCTGGGTGGTTATTACCTTAACGTGCCCCGCACCCTCGCGACGTTGGAGGGCGATGCTCCTGCAGGTCACACCACGCTGCTGGTGCGCTTCCCTTGCTTGGAGAACGCCCGCGCATTCTGGAACAGCCGAGTGTATCAGGAAGAAATTATCCCCCTGCGCCAAAACCCCAGCGCGGGGGATTACATCGTGGATGTCTATCCCGAAGCACCTCTGCGCGAGGATTTGGTCGGAGATGTGGGCGACAATGGCTATCGCACGGAGTTTCCAGCGGATGGCATTGAGCAGGTCAGCGAGTAAGCTCCACCAACTCATACCGGTTCATCATATAGCCGCCCACTGCCCCGTATACGAGCACCGCGTCGTCATCGGCGGTTACCCAAATGTCGTAATCGGGATGCGTCGTCCCGCCCATGCCCCCATTTGTCTCGGCGCTAGCATCATCGACGAAGCGGAAGTGGCGGCAAGCGAATGTCCCGGCGGCTGCCGTTCGCTCCTCCTCGCCGACATATTCCAGCGCGATGGTGTGCTCGGCGATTTGCGGCGGGGTGGCGCCGCGATGGTCGGGCGAGGGGAGGAAGACGCGCAAGCTGCGTCGATGCGGGCCGCGCGATGCATCCATGACCCGGCTTAGAAAGCCGTCGCTGACTATGGGATGCGTGCCGAACCCGTCGAACGCACCGACATCCTCGCGTCGCTCCGAATTGCGTCCGATACCCGCGCCGTAGCTTTCGCATTCGATGGCGTTGGCGGCTGCATCGTTCCGCATCCAGCCGGAA
>PPFU01020561.1_pt1 | contig 15022 bp, 16 predicted proteins | sample 1535991 | NCBI WGS metagenome assembly PPFU01 (sample SAMN04901290, study PRJNA319586) | Hypolithon metagenome, whole genome shotgun sequencing project. | isolation source: Antarctic Hypolithon | place: Antarctica: Miers Valley | collected 2014
GACGACTATCTCGTCAAGCCGTTCGACAACGAGGAACTGCTCGCCCGCTGCATGGCGCTTTCACTTCGACACCGAGCGGGTGCATCGCACGTGTTGCGCATTGGTACACTGACGATTGATCGTCGAACCAGCGTAGTGCAACGCGAAGGGATAACCCTCGAGCTACGACAGACCGCGCTTCGCATATTGCTCGTGCTCGCCGACGCATGGCCGCGAGCAGTGACGCGAAGCGAACTGATCCGGCGGCTATGGGGCGATGATCCGCCAGAATCGGATCCATTGCGCACGCATCTGTACCTGCTCCGGCAGGCGCTCGATCGACCATTTGCAACACCAATGCTCGTGACACTTCACGATGTTGGGTTTCGCCTGGAGGCTCATCGGTGACGCGAAAGCTTCGCAGGCGCATTGTGCTGGCCTTTGTGTCGTTTGCGATCTTCGTTGCCGCGACGTTTGGTTTGTCGACGGCCGTCTTCCTGTATTCGGTTGAAGACTCCTTCTTTCAGTCGATGCTGCAGGAGGAATCGGCACGACTCGAGCGTGACTCGGTGGCCGGCGAACCCTGGGCAGCACCGAGTGCTTCGTATATGACGGTTCACGATTCGGAGTCGAGTTTACCTCTCGATTTGCGGGAGCAGGTGCGCAAGGAGCCAATGCGCCGCGAATTCGCAGGTGACTCCGGGCGGCACTACCACGTGCGTGCACTGTTCCGAGCTGAAGCGGTACCAGGAGCGGTACCAGCAGCCTGGCTCGTTGCGGAGGTGAGCAATCGTCTCGTGGTTCGGCCGATGCGCCGCGCTCTGCTCACGAAGTGGTTGCTTGTCGAGGCGTTCATGCTCGCGATAGCGGTTGCCATCGCCCTGCGTATCGCGCGCCGAATCGCCCAGCCGCTCTCGTCGTTGGCTCAGGCTGTGGATACGCTGGCTTTGACGCAGTCACAGCCTATTGTGATTCGCAATGCGGATCACGAAGTGGCCATGGTAACAAGGGCGCTTGAAGACATGCGATCGCGTGTACAAGCGTTCATCGCGCGCGAACAGCTGTTCACGCGCGACGCGAGTCACGAATTACGAACGCCTCTGAGCGTGATTCGATCCACCACGGCGCAGGCGCTCGACGATCCCAGCGTGTCCGCGACGGCGCGTCGTTTGCTCACATTCGCACAGCAAGCTGCCGAGCAGCTTGAACGAACGGTTGCAAGTTTGCTGGCGCTCGCGCGGGAACACTCACTCACGGACGCAGGGGCCCATACGCCAGTTCTCCCTGCGCTGGAACGCGTGGTACTTGAGCACACGGGGGTACGCGAGACGCGCTCAGTGTTGCTGGAACTCGCGCTTACGCGAGCGGACAGTTTGCCGGTCTCCGATTCCGTGCTGCACATTCTGCTCTCGAACCTGATCGGCAACGCCTTCGCGCACGCCGATCCCGGTGTAGTACGGGTGAGCATGCGCGACGGCGTGCTTCGCATCACAAATCCCTGGCGGCCGGATGTACTGGCGAATCCGACCGCGCTGGCTACCGCCGGTGTACGTCGCGACGGCAGCCCCGGATACGGACTAGGACTCGCGATTGTTGAGCGGCTATGCGAGCGCACAGGACTGACGTTCTCCATCGCACCGATCGATGACGGAACGTTCGACGTGGCCTTGGGGCCAGCGTCCAACGTGCCACCGAGTGGAGACTATTGACCACGAGCCGCGGGTGTGGCGCGAGCCGGCGTTAGCTTGGCGTCCGCGTAGCCTGGTCAACTGCAGTATGCCTGCGGCCATAGTTTGCCGGGGGTGGTGCTGATTGCGGCCGACAATCAGGGCTTACTGATCAGTAACACTGTGACGCTGGCAGATTACCGCTGGAACCGGCGGCTTTGTTCACCAACGTCCGCCATTCAAGTGACTATGGCGTTGGTCTTGGGATAGTGCAACGGCTTTCCCGGCACAGCGCCATCGGCTTGATATCAAGCTCAGCGCGGAGGAAGAACGACCGGGAGTGCGATTACGCTGGCCGCTTTGCCATAAGTTTCACAGGCGTGTGCATATATCCTCCGGGCACCTCGCCAGTGCTCGCCACAGCACTTAATTTGAGGCCTGTTCATGAAACGTTCTGTTGTAGTTCGCCGTTTTCTTGTTTGGTCACCGCTATTGCTGCTGGTCTGGCTTGGTCTGTTGCTATTGTGGCCATTGTCGCAACCGCCGTTACCGACGCTGAGTAATCAGCCGCTTGTGATCCACAATGTGCAGGTGGTCGATGTACTGACCGGTGAGGTGCGCGCCGGCCAGTCGGTGTGGATTGATGATGGCCGTATTCAGCGGATCAGCCCGGCTGCAGCCAGCACGTTCACAGATAATCCATCTGGCAACTGGCACCGGATCGACGGCAACAACCAGTTTGTGATCCCGGGTTTACAGGATATGCACAGTCACAGCACGCAACTGTCGCCACAAATTCACCATCCGCTGTGGCTGGCGGCCGGGGTAACGTCGCTGCGCGATATGTGGGGTTGTGTTGCGGCCAGCGATAATCTTATCGCTTGCTCCGCCGATCGCAAGCTTTGGCAACAGCAGATGCAACAAGGGCTGCGCAGCAGTCCACGGTATCCGCTACAAAGCGGTTTTGCACTCAATGGCGGGTCTGAAGTGCCCGACGGCATGCCCGCCTATCTGAAGCTGCAAAGCGCTGCGGACGCCAAAGCACTGGTGGCGAATTACCAACAGCTTGGTGTAGATCAGCTGAAAGTTTACAGTCTGATGACCCTACAACAGTTTCAGTGGCTAAGTGCAGCAGCAAAGCCTGTCGGTATGGCGCTGGCCGGTCATCTGCCCTGGTTGGTGCCGCTGGAAGATGCCCTCGATGGCGGCCTGCGCAGCCTGGAGCATGGCCGGGTATTTCTGTTCGAATGCTCTACTGCCATTGCGCCTTACAAAGCGCAGCCTATGCGCCAGGGGCTACTCACCGCCGACGTCTGGCAGCGATTGCTCGACTCGCAGGATGCAAGCTTATGTCAGCAACAAATGCAGATGCTGGCCGATTCAGACAGCTGGTGGAGCCCGACTTTATTAACATTGCAGCTTGGCGCCAAAGCAATGGAGCCACAGTTTCGTGAGGACACACGGCTTAACACTGTGCCCTGGCTGTTGCGGCAGTTATGGGAGGGCGATGCTGATGGCTCGGTAGAACACGGCCGCGCCACCGATGGCCGATATCCGCAGCAACAAGCATTTGCGTTGGCGCTGACACAGCTCAAACAAGCGCACCAACTAGGTGTCAAAATAATCGCCGGCACCGACGCGCCGGACTCTTTTGTCTTTACCGGTAGTGGTTTACATGATGAACTGGCGCTGTATGTGCAAGCGGGGCTTACCCCATTACAGGCGTTGCAGACGGCTACCGTGAATGCCGCCCGTTACAGCGGCACTGCTGACCGCAGTGGCCAGATTGCCGTGGGTTTTGATGCCGATTTGGTGATGCTCCCAGCCAATCCGCTGGTGAATATTCAGGCGCTGCGGCAGGTGCAAGGCCTGGTAATGGCCGGGCAGTGGTACGACCGACCGCGATTAGCGCAATTGCAGCACTTTGCGCTGGAACAGGCCGGTAGCCTCCGCATCAACCTGCACTTAATATCGGGTGCGCTGCGAAGTGAAATGTTCCGCCAGCAGTTTGCTGATTAACGCGGCAATATTGATTATGTGGGCTTCGCGAACCGGATCGCGAGGGGGCTCGGCGTCGAGGTGAACGCCGAGGAAGTCCGGGGATAAACCTACTGAGCCCAGCGACGCTCGAAGCGGCCCCGGTGGAGAGCTCCACCGAAGCCGCCGGCCGTCAGAAGGTCACGACCTCGTAGCCCTCGGCTATCCGAGTGCGCAGGCCCCCGGGCGTCCGGCCGCCGATCCACGCGCTTTACCGGCCGCAGATCGCCACACGGGAACCAACCCTGTCCACTTCGACTTCCGTCTAGGCGGCGCACAACGCCGCATCGATTATCGGCGCGGGTCTCTGACCTGCGGGGCAGCGGAGCCAGTTGCCCGAGGGAAATCAGTTCTAGCGACGCGTGAACCTGACCGATACCCGAATATTGCCTATCTCGACATGAATTGCAGGTGCCCGGTAAGATCCTTGGTATGGAACCGACGAGACTTGCATGCCTGCTGGCGCAAACCACGCTCGTCGCATCGATGGTTCTGGCGGCGCTGCCGGCCGGCTCTGCCAATTCCGAGCGTCACGAGTCGTTTCTTGGTGCCGACCAGCTAGTTGCCCCTTCTCCTGAGATCGGTTCCGGCACAACCACAGGGTTCGCCGGCTCCGATCGCCCGCATCCCTCCCCGAGCCACGAGATCGTCTCCGTAGGATGGGCGGATCGCATGCCGAAGAGTGGACTCTTCTCGATTGTGTTTTTCGGGGATCAAGGAACGAATCTTCCTGTCGTCGAACTGCCAAGTAATCAATTCGATCCTAGTTTATCCCACCCTCCTCCGCGGCCCATCTTCTGAGCAGACAGTTCGGACACGACCAACATCTCAGGAGCGATCACAATGCAGACAGATATCTGGACTCGCCGATTTCGCACCCTTCCCGCGGAATCCATCGCGTTGGCACTACGGATCGGCCTCGGGCTCGTCATGCTCTCGGGCGGCCTCAGCAAGCTGTCTCAACTGCTCGACCCGAGCCGGCAAGGCGCGATCATCGAGACATATTGGAGCCCGTTGGGATATGTAAACGCCTTCTTCAACGAATACCTCTTCGGCTCGGCACTTGGTGGACTGTTATCCCCCTGGCTATTCCTGACGATCCTTTCGGCGTTCGAGTTCGTATCGGGAGCACTCCTCATCGCTGGGGCTTTCGTTCGGCCCGTGGCGCTCGTCTGGGGCCTCTTGTTTTGGAGCTTCGTGGCGGCACTGCCAGTCGCCACCGTCGCCGGCGTCGACCCCGAGTTGGCCACGCACCGCACTCCGGCGGTGCTGGTGCTCATACGCGACATCGGCCTGTCCGGGATCTTCTTTACACTTTTCACCACCGGAGCAGGGAGTTTCAGCATAGACAAGCGGTGGATCGGGCCGTCGGCGACTCGTCGCGCTCTCAATTGGAACGCCCTCGGCCTGTTGCTACGAGTTTCTGTAGGGCTCCCACTCCTGGTGGGCGGGGCGTTTTACGGGTACGGCCACATTCAGTCGTTCGGCATGCCCGCCTTTCTTTTGGTGATTGTTGCATCGATGCTAATGCTCAACGTGGGCGTCCGAGTAGCCGGTGCGGCGACCGTCCTGATTATGGCATGGTTCATCATAAGCAACTTCGAATTGGGGCGGTCGCTGATCGCGAATATGAATGCCGTGAAGCGGGAGTATGCCTTCCTCGCCGCGGGTGCTGTCCTGACCTATTGCGGGGGCGGCCGGCTTTTCTCTCTGCTGTCCGGTCGCGCTGGATTGACAAGACTGCTCCGTCCGGGGCACACGTCCCCTGCGGATCCGGCGAGCGAGCCCGGCCCGTTCGTCGATCCGGAATCTGTCGGACGCCGCCGGGCGGTGAGTCGGCTGGCTCCGGCGGGCGATCATTTGCAGCAGTAGCTTTGGGCTGCAGCAACCAAGCTCTGCACCGCGTGCCGGACGGCGCCGCGGAACTTCGACTTCGTGTAGCCTCCGCGGCCTGCTTGATGGCCTCGGGGTAGGTCGGATACGGATGGATCGTCCCGCCCAGGGCGTGCGCGGAGATGCCGTGCTTCATGGCGAGGGTGATTTCGCCGATCAGGTTCCCCGCCCCGTGACCCAGGACGTGGCCACCGACGATGCGGCCGCGCGACGTGGCGATCAGCTTGACCATCCCCGCAGTCTGCCCGTCGGCTACCGCGCGGTCCACGTCGTCTAACGACCGTCGCCAGATCTGCACGGCGTCTCCGTGCCGTTCGCGCGCCTCCGCCTCGGTGAGCCCCACGTGCGCGAGCTCCGGCTCGGTGAAGGTCACCCCACGGCACGACGCCATGGTCCGCCTTCCCGGCGAAGGGGAAGAAGGCGTTGCGGATCACCAGCCGCGCCTAATAGTCGGCCACGTGCGTGAAGCGCAGGGGCCCCACGCAGTCGCCGGCCGCCCAGATGCCGGCGGCAGTCGTGCGGAGCCCGTCGTCCACCGTGATCCCGCCGTTCCCGACCTCGATGCCGGCCCGGTCCAGCTCGAGCGAGTCCAGCCGGGGTGTGCGCCCCGTGGCCACGAGCAGCACGTCTCCCTCCAGCGTGAGCTTCGTCGGTGCGCGGTCGTTCGCCACCTCGGCCTCGAGCCGGATCCCGCAGCCCGCGGCCGAGCATTCGACGCGAGTGGCCTTCGCGCCCAGATGCAGTCGCACGCCTTCCGCGCGGAGCTGCTCGCCGAGGAGCACCGCCAGCTCGTGATCCTCGCGCGGCAGGAGCTGTGGAGCCGCCTCGAGAACGTGCACCGTTGAGCCCAACCGTGTGAAGGCCTGGGCCAACTCGAGGCCAATCGGCCCTCCGCCGAGGACGAGCATCGTGCGCGGGAGCTGCCCGAGCGAGAAGATCGTCTCGTTCGTGTGATATGACCGGCGGGATGGCCGGCGCGGAGCCGGTGGTGACGACGATGCGTCGGGCCGAGAGCCGGCGCCCATCCACTGCGACCGTGCGTTCGTCAGGCAAAGCGCGCCTCGCCCTCCACGACATCCACGCCGAGCCCGCGGAAGCGCTCGGGGCTGTCGTGCGGAGCGATGCGACCCTGGGCGTCGCGCACCCACGCCATGGCCGCGCCGAAGTCCACCTCGACGTCGTCGCTGCGCACGCCCAATCGCCCTGCAGCCCAACCATCCGCGGCGGCCCGTGCCACGGCGATCAGGGCCTTGCTCGGTACGCAACCGTTCCACAGGCACTCCCCACACCCAGGCGCTCGCGCTCGACGAGCGCCACACGCGCGCCGAGACCGGCGCTGCCGGTGGCGGTCACCAGCCCCGCCGTTCCCCCTCCGATGACGATCAGGTCGTACGCTGCCATGTTTGCCGCCGCATGGGTGCAAGCATGTGAAGGCCGGCCGCGGCCCGCGCGAGTCCGACCGGCGGGCAAGTCGCGACGGGCGTCGAGTTCCCCGCGCCGGCGCGATGCGGCTGCGCGACACGCGGAACCTCACGCGCCCCCCGGTGCTTGCCTGCGAGCCCGTGCTTCCGTCGCACGAGCGCGGCCGCACAATCCTCACGCCCCGACCCTCATGACGGTGCCGCCAAGCCGAGCAACCTCGACGCGTCTCTCCACCGGCGGCGCCCGCGACTCGGGCGACTCCGCGCATGCCCCAGTTCCGCCGACACGCGGACGGGCGATGGGCAGGCTGCTGCTCTTCCTGCTGGTGCTGCTCGCAGCCGGCCTCGTCGCGGCGCGCTCGGGAGTGTTCGAGCTCGGTGCGCGCGACGCGCTCATCTCCGCCGTCGAGCGCGTACGCACCGCCCCGTTGCTCGGCGTCGCGCTCATCATCGCGTACGCGACGGCGGTCACTTTCGGGGTGCCGGCCTCCGCCTTCACCTTCTCGGGCGGCGCGACTACTTCGTCGCCACGGACCTCGGCATCATCCCCGGCTCGGCGGTCTATACGTACTTCGCCGACAGCCTGCTGCAGGGCGCCGCAGGCGCGAGGCGGCATGCGCTGGTCCGCGTGGCGATCGCCGGCGCGCTGCTCGTCCTGCTCTCCTTCGTCTCGACGGTGGGGCGCCGTGTCGGGGCTCGCTGACGTGTCCCCTGGCGGCGCCGGGCGGTCCACGAAGGCTGGCACTCAAGAGTGGCTCCGGCCCCTCCGCGCCGGTGCGCTCGCGACTGCGTTGCTCGCCGCCCCGGTCACCCTGGCCGCGCAGGCCGTCACGTTCGACCACGGCGACTTCGACGGACTCCTGCGTGCGCACGTGCGCGACGGCTTGGTCGACTACGATGCCTTTGCGCGCGCACCGGCCTTCGAGCGGTATCTCGACCGCCTCGGGACGGTCGACCCCGCATCGCTTCCCCAAGCCCACGCGCTGGCGTTCTGGATCAATGCGTACAACGCCTACACGATCGCGCTCATCATCCGGCACGACGAGCGCAAGTCGATCCGGAACATCAACCGCTCGTTCGGCCTAGCCTTGAAGGGGCCCTGGCGAGAACGCCTGGTACGGGTGGGTGGGCGTAGCTACTCGCTCGACGAGGTGGAGCACGAGATCATTCGGCCCCGCTTTCGGGAGCCGCGGATCCACTTCGCGCTCGTCTGTGCAGCGCTCAGCTGCCCGCCCCTGCGGAGCGAGGCGTACCGCGGCGAGGCACTCGAGGCGCAGCTCGAAGAGCAGACGCGTCGGTTCCTAAGCGAGGCACCGGGCAGGAACCGAGTGGACGTCGCCGGTCGGCGCGTCGCGCTGAGCCCGATCTTCGACTGGTACAAGGAGGACTTCGGCGGCTCCGCCGCCGCCATCGGCCGCTTCGTCGCGCGCTTCTTCCCCCCTGGCGCCGAGCGGGCCCTTCTCGAGAGTGGGCAGTTCGAGCTGTCGTTCACCCGATACGACTGGGCCCTGAACGCGGTTCGGCGCTGAGCGGCACGTCCCCCGCGTGCGCGGCGGACGCCAGCAGCGTGTGGCCGGCTCGCGACCGGAGCCCCGCCACCGGCCCGGAGGTCGCCCCGAACGGGTTACGCCTGCGCCTCGCGCTCCATCGCCATGAACAGGTTGTTGAGGGCCTCGGCGAGCGTCGGGTGCGAGAAGACGCCGTCGCGGAGCGCGGTGTATGGCAGGTCGCCCATCATCGCGAGCTGGAAGAGCGTGGCGATCTCGCCGCCCTCGATACCGAGGATGCGAGCGCCGAGGACTCGGTGCGTGTCGGCATCGACCACCGCCTTCATGAGCCCGCGCGTCTCGTCCACCTCCAGGGCGCGCGCGACGCGCGTCATCGGGAGCCGCGCGACGCGGATGCGCCGTCCGGCGGCACGCGCCTCACGCTCGGTCATCCCGATGGCGCCGAGCTGCGGGTCCAGGAAGACGGTGTAGGGCACCTGACGCCCCGCGGTCGTGGCCTTGCCGCCGTCGAGCAGGTTCGTGCGCAGGACGCGGAAGTCGTCGTACGACACGTGGGTGAAGGCGGGGCCGCCCGTCACGTCGCCAATAGCGTGGACCCCGTCGGCGGAGGTCTCGAGGCGCTCGTTTACCCGCACGTGGCCGCGTGCATCCATCTCGATGCCGGCGGCGGCCAGCCCCAGATCCTCCGTATTGGGCGTCCGACCGGTGGCCACGAGCAGGTGGGAGCCGACGACCATGTTCTCGCTGCCGTCGGCGCGGGTGCGCACCAGGAGCCGCACTCCCTCGCCGTGCGGCTCGGTGCGAACGGCGTCGGTCGCCAGGAGCACGTCGATCCCCTCGTCGCGGAGGATCTGGGTCACGGCCGCGGCGATGTCCGCGTCCTCGTGCGCCAGCAGCTGCTCGCCGCGCTGCACCACGGTCACCCGGCTGCCGAAGCGACGGTACGCCTGGGCGAACTCGAGGCCGACATAGCCGCCCCCGATTACGATGAGGTGCGCGGGTGCCTGCGTGAGCTCCAGGATGGAGGTCGAGGTGAGCGCATTGACGCGCTCGAGGCCCGGAAGGGAGGGCAGCGCCGGCCGGAGACCGGTGTTGATGACGATCCGGTCTGCCGAGAGGCGTGCGCGCCCGGCGACCGAACTGGGATCCTCGGTGCGCGCCACCTCGATCACGCGCGGGGCGATGAAGCGGGCATGGCCCCAGACAACCTCCACCCCCGCCGCTCGGAGCGCTCGCTCGCTGCCACCGCGGAAGCTCTCGACGATCTGCTGCTTCCGCTCGTGTACGCGCCGGAGATCCACGTGCGCCTCGCCGTCGGGCGGCTCACCCTCGGGGGAGCGCTCCGTACAATGGACGCCGTACTCCGGCGCCCGGCGTACGAGGTGCGCGATCCGCGCGCTGGCGATGACCGTCTTGGTGGGACTACAACCCTCGTTGATGCAGGTGCCGCCAACGTGGGCTCGCTCGACGAGGGCGACGCGGCGGCCGGCGCGGGCGAAGGCCCCGGCCAGGGGCCCACCACCTTGCCCCGCGCCTATCACGATAAGGTCGTAGTGGGCGTCGCCGGCTGTGGCGGCATGCGGGACGTCGCTCATGACCGGCGCGCCCCCGTCGCGCTGGTCAGGGCGCCTGTGAGGTCCGCGTCGGCGGCTAGAGGGATGGCGTCGCCGCCGGACAACCACGCTCGAAGGAGCGTCGGGACCCGGTCGCCACTCCGCTCCATCGCGGCCTCGTCGACGAGGAGGACTGCCTCGGAGGGGTGGACCGCCGTTCGTCCGGCCTGCATGGCATCGAGCGTCATTATTTCGCTCGGCCAGCCGCTCCTCGCGAGTGCGACGCCGAGCGTTCGGGCAAATCGAGGCGACTCGACCAAGGTGGCGAAGATGACCGGCAGCCGTGGGCGTGCCTCCCGGATCGAGGCATACACCTCCGCATAGCCGTGCGTGACGGAGGAGACGACAGCAGTTGAGATCACCGCTCCGACGAGGTCCGGGTCGTGAAGCGCTCCCAGCGGCCCGGTGGACTGGGAGACGGGTACCAGCCCTGCGCGCGTTAGGGCGTCGGCCATGGCGCCCATGATGAACGGGTGCGGTCGCGCCAGCAGGATCTTCGAAGGGGGCATGTCGGGACTCCAGCGGTTGGGGGCGTGTCGGGGGCAAGTCTGGAGACACGTCGCGAGTTCCGGGATCCAGGTTCGTGGCGCGCGCGGTTTTGGACGCGCACTGCGCGGAACTCCCGCAGGGGAAGGCGACTTGTCCAAGTGGACCCGGTAGTCAACGGCTCGTGCCCAGCTCATCGAGAGCGCAGCGCGACGGTCGACTCGCCCGATGCACCCACCCGAATCCACGCGACATGCCTGCCCCCTTCGCCGTCTCGGACGCCACCTTCCCGCGCCTCGTGGAGCAGGCGCCGGGGCTGACCCTTGTCGACGTTTGGACGGCCTGGTGCCCGCCATGCGTCCTCCTCGCGCCGGTCATCGACCGCATCACGACCGTCTACGCCGAGCGCGTTCGGGTGGCGACGCTGAACGTGGACGAGGGCTCCGAGACGGAACGTCGACTCGGGATCCGGGCGATTCCGACGCTGCTCCTCTGGGAGCATGGGCGGGTGATCGACTCCATGGACGGCGCGGCAACGCAGGCGTTGATCGAGGCGTTCCTGGACACGCACCTCCGGCCGCGGGCGGCGGGACGATGCCGCGCGCGGTCTGGAACGACACCATCCTCGCGGAGAGAGACGACGTGATGGTAATGGACGGCTACGCCTACTTCCCACGGGACGCGGTGCGGTGGGAGCATCGGGAGCCGAGCGCGCACACGAGCGCATGCCGCTCGAAGGGCCAGGCGACCGACCACAGCATCGTCGTGGACGAGACTCACAATCCCGACGCGGCGTGGGATCCTCCGCGAGCAGACCGAGGTCGTGAGGCCGAGCGCGGAGCGTTCGCGCCGTCCGGCGCCTGACGTCCCCATCGCCCACAGGAGACCCGCGCATGCGCATTCCCGCTCGCAGCCTCGTGCCGATCCTCTCGCTGGTCGTCGCCCCACTGATCGGCTGCCAGGGCACGGGCGAGATCCGGAAGAGCCAGGCGGCCACCGTCGGCCAAACGGTGGCGCACACGACCATCGAGATCGACTATCGCCGGCCCGTTGCCCGGGGGCGGACGCTCTTCGGCGACATCGTGCCGTTCGGAGTGCCGTGGAATCCCGGTGCCGACCAGGCGACGTCCATCCGCTTCAGCCGCGACGTGCAGGTGGAGGGCCGCGCCGTACGCGCTGGCGCGTACAGCATCTGGATGATCCCGGACACCGCGCAGTGGACGTTCATCCTCAGTCGTGCGGCGGACGTCTTCCACACGCCATATCCGGAGGGGCAGGACGCGCTCCGGATCCTGGTCACGCCGCGCCGCGGGGCGCAAATGGAGACGCTGGCGTTCTACTTCCCCTTGGTCGACAGCACCCGCGCCGAGCTGGTGATGCACTGGGGCGAGACGGTCATCCCACTTCGGATCGACGCACCGTGAACTTGTGCGCCGACCCCTGCCGCGATCATCGGCGGCGGCGCCGCTCCGTTTCGATCTCGAGCACCAGCACCACGGACACGGCCATGAGCACGATGGACGCGAGGAAGAGGTGCGTGCCGCCGGGGCCGAGTCCCAGCAGCCCCCACGGGTCGAGGATCTGACGCCAGCTCGCCAGCGTCGAGACGCCATTCACCACAAGGACGATCCACGCTACCGGACGGCGTAGCACGCCGCTGCCGAGCAGCAGCGCGAGGAGGATCTCCGCAGCGCCTGCCAGCACGAGCGACGGACCGGCCGCCGCGCCGTAGAAGCGCTCGAAGATCCGCTGCGCTCCGTCAACGGCGACGAGTTTGTCCAGACCCCAGGCGAGCAGGAAGACGGCCATGCTCACGCGGAGCAGCGGCATGCTCCAGCGGGATGCCATACTCGGCACCGCCGTTGCGGGTGGCTCGTGCGCCGTGTGCGTATCCGGTGGCATCGTCACGGGCGTTCGCCTCAGGCGGCGTGTTGCCGGAGCGCTGCCGAGCCGATGAGGCCGATGACCTCGTCGAGCACGGAAGCGCCGCGGTCGCGCGCGTACCAGCGGCGGATCTCGCGGTAGCGCTCCTCGTTCGGCAGCGTGCGTCCCACGTCATCGACCCAACGTTGCAGCGCGGCCGGGCGAGTTCCCCACCAGCCGCGCTCCGCAAAGTCAGCGTCGAGCACCATCACCACGGGGATCGCCCGCGCGCCACGCGGGGACAGGTGCGCCTCCATCAGGTCCAGGTTCGCGTCGCGCGTGAGGACGCGCAGATGGACGTTGTCCGCGAGCTCGGTGAGCTTCGCGAGCACGGGGAGGCTGTTCACGGCGTCGCCGCACCAATCTTCCGCCAGCACCAGCAAGTGCCAGCGCCCACCGATCGCCTGCGTCCGTGCGACGGCCGTGACGGCCACCTGGGCCCGCCGTGCGAGGGTCTGCCAGAGCTCAACGTTCGCAGTGGTGGTGCGGACGAAATCGGTGAACGGCTGCGCGGCGCAGTAACGGGACCTGAGGCTCACGGGGATCTCCGGGGTCGGTTCACCCCGGCAAGCCCGCCGGACGGCGGAAAGTTCCGCATGGCTACGCGTCCGTCATGCCCTCCGCCTGAAGACGCTCGATCAGGCGCCGGCGCAGACGTTCGGGGTCCGAGTGCTCGCGCGCCGTATTGGCGACGGCGTCGAGGAACGAGCGTTCGAACTCGAGCTGCGGATAGCAGCGCTTGCACAGCTCGAGATGCGCCCGGACCGCCGCCATGCGATCCGGCGTCAACTCACCATCGAGGTAGTCCCAGAGCTGCCGCATTGCCGACTCGCAGTCGAGCATCGGCGAGGTGCTCGTCGCGCCCGGTGCAGCATGAGCCATGGGTGGGCGCGGAGGCGCACCGGTGGGATCGCGGTCCGGCGCCGGCGCGCCAGCCGTGCCCGAAACACCGGGAAGCCACCCGAACCACCGTGCGAGAAAGCGCTTCATCAGGACGTCTCCGCAGGCGGCGGGTCGAGCCGTGGTCGTACGAGCCCCGCATCGCCTGCATGGCTCATGAGAGCCTCCTGAAGGAGCCGGCGGGCGCGAAAGAGGCGCGAGCGCACCGTACCCATCGGCACACCAAGGGCGGTCGCCGCGCCCTCGTAGGACTGATCATGCACGTCCACCAGGAGCACCACCTCCCGGAACGCCTCAGGGAGCTCGGCGATCGCCCGGTCGATGGCGTCTGAAATGTCGAAGCGAGTGAACAGGTCCCCGTAGCCGCCCTGTCGGGCCGAGGCATGCACCGCCGCGGCGGCGAGCGCCTCGAGTTCGGGGTCGTCGCAGGTCACCTGACGCTCCTCGCGACGTTGGCGACGGTAGAACGTGTGGCGGCAGATCGTGAAGAGCCAGCCGCGGCACTCCGTGCCTAGCGTGTAGCTGTCCCACGCCTCGTAGGCCTTGAGGAAGGTCTCCTGGACCAGGTCGTCGGCATCGGCCTCCTCGCGCGTGAGCGAGAGCGCGAAGCGCGTCACCTCGGGCAGCCAGCACAAGGCTTCCGTCCGGAACTGGCGGTCCCGCTCCTGTTTCGCGTCGTCGGTCATGATGGCGGTGACCATAGTGCCCCGACAAGTCGCGGGGCCTCGGTGGAGTTCCGGACAGCCGGGTGACGGCTCAACCGTACCTGGCGACGAACTGCTCGGCGAGCGCCTCGATTCCTCCGGCACTGAACTCGGGCTGATTTCGGGCCGGACTCAGCGCCTTCTGCGGTCGCTCAGGTCGAAGACGATACCGGGCTTCACGTCGGCGCTCCGGGTGCGGTGACGGTGTCGGGTGAGCGGGACGCCACGACCTCAACGCCCCGCTTCGTGCACGAGCGCCGTGAGGGCGGCGGCGATCCGGTCCGGGTGGTCCTCGGGCGTGAAGTGCTTTCCACCCTCGATGCGGTCGATCGGCGCTCCGAGATCGCGCGCGAACCGCTCGCCGTACTCCAGCGTCTGGAGCTGGTCGGCGGCGCCCCAGACGATGCGGGCGGGCATGCCCCGCAGCTCGGTGAGCCGGGGCGACACGGCGATTGTGTCGCGGACGTCGAGCGCGCGGATCTGACGGACGAGCGCCTCACCCGCGCCGTGCTGCCGGTAGGGTGCCCAGTGGATCTCGAGCGACTCGCGAGCCGTGTCGGCGTCATCGTGCCCGCGAGCCATGAGCATGCGGAACACGCCCGTCTTCACCGCCGCCGCCGGCAGCCGCCGCACGACCGGACCGAGCGCGCGGAGCAGCTTCACGCTCGGGATCGGCCACGAGTCGTATCCGATGGCGTTCGTGAGAAGGAGGCCGGCGCAGCGCTCGGGATGTCGAACCGCCAGGTTCTGCACCACACCACCGCCGAGGTCGTGACCGGCGAGGATGACACGCTCCAGCCCGAGCGCATCGAGCCACGCGCGCAGGTACTCGGCCTGGCGCGCCACCGAGATGTCGCGGCCGCGCCCGGCGGGGATGGAGCCGGCGAAGCC
>PPFU01002574.1_pt1 | contig 15021 bp, 10 predicted proteins | sample 1535991 | NCBI WGS metagenome assembly PPFU01 (sample SAMN04901290, study PRJNA319586) | Hypolithon metagenome, whole genome shotgun sequencing project. | isolation source: Antarctic Hypolithon | place: Antarctica: Miers Valley | collected 2014
CGTGCGTGGGCCTGCTTGTGCTCTGTGTCGCCCGGATTTTCGTGCCACAGCCGCATCGCTACGTGCGTGCCGGAGACGAGGTACGTCTGGCCCATCTTGCCCTCGGGCGAGGCGCTGCTGCTGACTTTTTTGACGGTTGTATCGTTCATGGATAGAGAAGGGTTGAATGGGTGGAAAAAGAAACTACCCGTGGCGGCGGGCAGAGTTGGCGTGGTGCGGTGAGGATGCCGTTACAGACCGCTTGCCCGGAGACGCTGCGCTCCCGGACAGGCACGCGCATAGCATGGATTATCGGCCTGAGGCGTCTTTCCACCTGCCCACCATCCTTACTTTGCGCGCCCATTCCCGCCCTCTATGTACCTCAAAAAGATCGAACTGCACGGTTTCAAGAGCTTCGCCCACAAAACGACGCTCTACTTCGACGACGGCATCACGGCCATCGTCGGGCCGAACGGCTGTGGCAAGTCCAACATCGTCGATGCGGTGCGGTGGGCGGTGGGCGAGCAGCGGGCACGGGCGCTGCGGTCGGAGAAGATGGAAAACGTCATCTTCAACGGCACGTCAAAGCGCAAAGCGCTGGGCATGGCCGAGGTGCTGCTCACCGTCGAGAACACGCGCGGCGTGCTGCCGGTCGAGTTTACCGAGGTCACGCTGGGCCGCCGCCTCTACCGGTCGGGCGAATCCGAGTACCTGCTCAACAACATCGAATGCCGCCTGCGCGATATCCAGGACCTGTTCATGGACACGGGCATGGGCGCGGGTGCGTACTCGGTTATCGAGCTTTCGATGGTAGAGGAGATTCTGAGCGATAACGCCGACGACCGGCGGCGGCTTTTCGAGGAGGCGGCAGGCATCACCCGCTACAAGCTGCGCCGCAAGCAGGCGCTGGGCAAACTCGACAGCACCCAGCACGACCTTACTCGCCTGCGCGACCTTACCGAGGAGATTGGCGGGACGGTGCGCAGCCTCAAGCGGCAGGCCGACAGGGCAGCGCGCTTCCGCGACTACGACGCGCAGCGCACCTTTCTCGAAAAAACCCTGCTCTATGCCGAGCACCACCGCCTCGCAGCCGAGCGCGCCGCGCTGTTGGCGGCGCACCAGCAGCTGGGCGACGCGCTCGAAGCGGGCACGGCTGTGGTAGCCACACAGGAGGCCGCCCTCGAAAAGCAGAGCGCCTACCGGCTCGCCCTCGAAGGCGAACGCCGCGCGCGGCAGGAAGCGCTGCACGTCCACCTGGCGGAGCTGCGCACGCTTGAAGGCGAGCTAAAGCTGAGCCGGGAGCGCCTGGTACGCCTCGACGCCGAGCGCACCCGCCTGCGGGCTGAACTCGACGAGGGGCAGGCGCGACGCAAGGCGCAAGAGCACGTGCGGGTGCGCTTCGAGGACGAACGGGCGCGTGCCGAGCCGCGCCACGCCGACGCCCAGCGCGTACTCGGTGACGCGGAAAAGGAACGCCTCGCCGCAGAGCAGGAGCTGGCCGCCATCCGTGCCGCCGTGCAGCAGGCGCGGTTGCACGAAAACACCGCCGAGCGCGCCCTCACCGATGCCCGCCGCGTGCTCGACAGGCTCGCCGCGCGCGCCGAGATGCAGGAAAACGAGGCGCAGCGGCTCCAGGCCGAGATAGCAGGCGGCGAGCAGGGCGAACACGCACAGGCCATCGAAAAGGCCGAGACGCAGCGGTCGGCGGCGCTGCTGGAGGTGCAGCAGGCGGCAGCAGCGCTCGATGACGCTGAGGCGCAGCGGGACCGCCTCGAAGCCGAGCGACGTGCCCTCGCCGACGCGCGCCGTGCGCTCGAAAGCCGCCACAGCGGTCTCGACGCCGAGCGCTGCCTGCTGGGTAGCCTCATCGCCTCGTATGAAGGGTTCTCGGAAGGCGTGCGCACGCTCGTCCGCCACGACGCCGACCTCGTCACCGTTGCCGACGTGCTGCGCGCCGACGACGCGTGGCAGCACGCACTTTCCGCGGCCCTGGGCGACTGGTCGGGGTGTGTTGTCGTGCAAGATGAGCAGGAGGCTACCACGGCCCTTGCACGCCTGCGCGCCGAAAATGCAGGACAGGTGCTGCTACTGGTGCAAGACAGGCTGACGCGGCCTGCCGCGGCGAGCGCAGTGCCCGGGGCCACCGCGCTCGCCCAGCACGTCACCACGACGCGCCCGGCCTACAATCTGCTGCGCGACGTGCTGCTGCAGGGCTGGCACGTGTCTGCCACGCTGGACGAGGCGCGTGCGCAGGCGGCGGATGCCGGCACCGCGGCGCGGTTTGTAACCCCCGAGGGCTTCTGGGCTAGCAGCGAGGGCGCGCTGCGGGGCGGGTCAACTGCTGCCCATGCACCCGCGCCCACCCGCGCCACCCAGCGCGAGCGCCTCGCCACACTCGAGGCCGAGGTGCAAACCCTCGACGCCGACCTCGCCAGCGTTGCCGTCCGTGAGCAGGCCCTCGCCGGCGCGCTCCGGGCGCTCGACTTTACTGCCCTCCGGGCGCAGCAGGCGCAGGCGGCCCGTATGCTGGGCACGCACGAGCAAGCCCTTGCGCGCGCCCGCGCCGAAGCGGGTTCCGCTCAAAAGCAGGCGCAGGCCCGCACGCACCGCCTGGCCGAACTCGCCGCAGAGAAAGCAAAGCTGCAGGATCAGGTAGCCGAGGCACAAAAAGGGGCGGCTGCTGCAGAAGCCGAGCATGCCACCCACCGCACCGCACGGCAGCAGGCAGAAATACAGGCCGCCACGCGGGAAGAGGAGAGCCGCGCCGTGTTCGAGCGTTACAACGAGGCGGCGCTAACTGAAATGCAGCTGCGCAACCGCGTCGAGACGCTCCGCGCCGACCTCGACCGCACCACGCGCACCATCGCGGAGATGGACAGGCAGCATGGTGCACGCGAGACGCGCTTTGCCGAGGTGGGCCGCGAGCGCGAGGCGGCGCGCGCCGCAGAGAAAGAGGCGCTGTCCCGCCTCGAAGCCCGCGCCGCCGGCCGGCAGCCTCTCGAAGACGCCGTGCAGCAGGCCGAAAGCGCGCTGCTCGACCTGCAGGCGGCGCTTTCGGAGAATGAAAAAGCACTCCGCGAGGCCCGCAACAGGCGCGACGCGCTCGTGCGCGAAGGCAACGAAACGGCGGTCCGGCTGGCCGAGGTAACGACGCGCCTCCAAACGCTGGAGGAGGACTTCATGGAAACCTTCGGCGCGCCGCTCGGCGCTGGCGCGGCAAGCTTGCCAGAAGATTTCGACGCGCCTGCCGCCCGCGCCGAGGTGCAAGAGCTGCGCCGCAAAATCGCTGCCCTCGGCAGCATCAACGCGCTCGCGCTCGACCAGTACGAAGAAGAGAAAGCCCGGCTCGAATTTCTGCTCACCCAGCAGCACGACCTCGAAAACGCCGAAACGTCGCTGCTCGACACCATCCGCGAGATCAACACCACGGCGGCGCAGCGCTTTGAGGAGACGTACGCCCGCATCGAGGCGTCGTTTGCGGACCTGTTCCGCGAACTGTTCGGCCCCGAGGCCCGCGCCGAACTGCGCCTCGCCGACCCCTCCGACCCGCTCGAAAGCCCGGTAGACATTTTTGCGCAGCCCGGCGGCAAGCGCCCCAGCGCGCTCGCGCAGCTCTCAGGCGGCGAGAAAACGCTGACGGCCATCGCGCTGCTGTTCTCGATCTACCTCGTCAAACCCAGCCCGTTCTGCATTCTCGACGAGGTAGACGCGCCGCTCGACGAGGCCAACGTAGACCGCTTTATGCGCCTTATCCGCCGCTTTTCTGACAAGACGCAGTTTATCCTCGTCACCCACAACAAGCGCACGATGGAGCTTTCCGACCGCCTCTACGGCGTGACGATGCAGGAGCCGGGCATCTCGAAAACGGTGGCGGTGCGCTTCGAGGATGCCGTAGAGGTAGCGGGGTCGTAAACAAAAAAGGGCAGGCTCCGAAAAGCCTGCCCGGTGGTCACGAAGTCACGGGCCTCAGCGTCCGTTGCCGCGCTGGGGGCGCTGCCCGCGATTACGCATACGGTCGGCGCGGTTTTCCAGCCTGTCAGCGCGGTGCTCGCGCATCTCGGCGCGGCGCTGCTGCTGAAGCGCCTGGAGGGCATCGAATTTCTCGGCCTGCTCCGCGGTGAGGACTGCCCGAATGGCTGCCTGCGTCTGCGCCTGCTCTTCTATCATCTGCGCGCGGCGCGCTTCCATGTCGGCTTTCCGTGCGTCCGTGCGCGCCTTGCGATCGGCCGGTGTGGGGCGCTGGCCCTCGGCGCGCGGGCGCTGTTGCTGACGCGCGGCCTGCTGCGCCTGCTGCCGGGCCTGCATAATCTGGCCGATCTGCGCTTTCTGATCGGCGGTGAGGTCGAGCGTGACCGCCAGCACGTCGAGGCGGTGCTGGAGGTGCTCGGCTGCGCGCACGCCGTCACGTGCGGGGCGGGGCGCGTCTTGCGCCGTTAAAGCGGGGACAAACGCAAAGGCGGCGAGCGCCAGGAGGGAAATCAGGCGAGTGGGTTTCATGATGCGTGCGGGTCTGGTTGGGAGTAGGAAGACACGGGTCTGCTTGCAGAACACATCCAAAAAACGGCGCGGAGCCGCAGCAGTTGTCACAGCTTGACGGCGGTTGTGCGGCGATAGTAGAGCAGCACTGTCACAGGTTTTCGCGCACGTTGTCCAGGCGGGCAAGCCTGCCACACGCGGGAACAGCCTGACGCCTTCAACGAGATCACCGCCGCCGCACGGGCAAGCCTGCCACACGCGGGAACAGCGGCTACACCCTGGAATAATGGCGACAGGACTTCTCTCACCCGTCCCCCATTATGGCCCTTGATTTTGCCCATCCTGACGTGCTCGTTTCCACCGACTGGGTGGCTGCGCACCAGGACGACACCGACACCATCCGCCTGGTCGAGTCTGACGAGGACTTGCTGCTCTACGAAACCGGGCACCTCCGCAACGCCGTCAAGATCGACTGGGTCAACGACCTGCAAGACCGTACGGTGCGCGATTATGTGGATGAAACGCGCTTTGCCCGCTTGTGCGAGGCCCGCAGCATCTCGAACGACACGACCGTCGTGTTCTACGGCGACAAAAACAACTGGTGGGCCTGCTACGCCTTCTGGGTGTTCAGGCTCTACGGCCACGAAAAGCTCAAGATCATGGACGGCGGGCGCAAAAAGTGGATAGACGAAGAGCGCCCGCTCACCAAAGACCGGCCCCTTTTCAAGCGCACGACATACACCGCGAAGCCGCCCGACACGAGCATCCGCGCCTTCCGCGACGAGGTGCTGGCATTCTCCCAGAGAGGTGGCCAGCTTGTAGATGTGCGCTCGCCCGCCGAGTACACAGGCGAGATCACCCACATGGCAGACTATCCGCAGGAAGGTGCCATGCGGGGCGGCCATATTCCCGGAGCCCGCAGCGTGCCCTGGTCGAAGGCTGTAGCCGAGGACGGCACGTTCAAATCACGCGAAGAGTTGGAGGCGCTGTACATGGACGAGCAGGGCCTCGACCCCGACCGCGAAACCATCGCCTACTGCCGCATCGGCGAGCGGAGCAGCCACACGTGGTTTGTGCTCCAGTACCTGCTGGGGTATCCGCAGGTCAAAAACTACGACGGCTCGTGGACAGAGTGGGGCAACCTGGTAGGCGTGCCCATCGTGAAGGGCAGCAGTCCAGGAGGGCAGCGGTGACTGCGTTTGAAGAGATAGCAGAAACGTTTATGCTGGTGGAAGGCACCGAAAGGCTGGAGTTGCTACTCGAATACGCCGAGCAGCTGCCGCCTTTGCCCGCGCCGTACGTGCCCTTGCGCGACGCCGGCATGGGGATGGTGCACGAGTGCCAGTCGCCCGTTTTCGTGCACGTTATCCGCGAGGAGGGTGCCGTGCGGATAGTTGCCGACGTACCCGAGGAAGCACCCACGGCGCGCGGCTTTGTGTCAGTGCTGGTGTCAGCCTTCGACGGCGCGGCTGCCGAGGAGATCGCGCAGGCCCCTGCCGACGCGCTCCAGGCGCTGGGCCTGGCGGGCCTGCTTGGCATGCAGCGTACGCACGGCCTGCGTGCTGTCTACGCCCGCGTCCGCGCGCTGGCCGCTACGGCGTGAGCAGAGAGGGAGCTCAGGCACACCACCTGCACGTACGCCGCACGGCGCGCTACTACACCCTGGGCGCGCGCGCCGCCCCCGAGGCGTGGGTGGTACTGCATGGCTACGGCCAGCAGGCCGCCTTTTTCCTCCGTCACTTCCGCCCGCATGCTGGTCCGCACCGGCTGGTGGTGGCCCCCGAAGCGCTGTCGCGTTTCTACCTCGACACCACCTACACCCGCATCGGTGCCTCGTGGATGACGCGGGAAGACCGCGAGGCCGAGATCGCCGACACCGTGGCGTATCTCGATGCGGTGGCGCAGGAGGTAGGTCTGGCCGACGCCCCTGTCAACGTGCTGGGCTTTTCGCAGGGTGCAGCGGCGGCGTGCCGCTGGGCAGCTTACGGCACGATCTCGCTGCGCCGACTGGTGCTGTGGGGCGGAGACGTACCGGCCGACCTCGACCTCGATGCGCACGGACAAAAGCTGGTGGGCCTCACCCTCGTGGTAGGAGAAAGCGACGAAATTGCCACCCCCACGCGCATCGCCGCCGTGGGCGCGCGCTTGCAGCAGCACGGCGTGCCTTTCCAGATGGTGCGCTTTGCAGGCGGGCACCGTCTCCACGCGGAAACGCTCGGCGCAGTAGTGGGCACCTGACCCGCAGCGCGTAGTTTGGCACCGACCCTTTCCCGCGCTACCAGCTTCCGCGCTTTCAGCCGTGATCCTCTTTTTTTCCGACATGCACTTCGGACGGCTCTCCCCTGCCGAGGACAGAAAAGCGGAAAAGGCGCTCGTAGCGTGTCTTGAAGCCTACTCTGACCGCGCGACGCACTTGTTTCTGATGGGCGATTTGTTCGAGGCGTGGATCGAGCACCGCCACCTGATTCCGCGTCCGCCGGCGCGCTTTTTCGGCGAACTGGCGCGCTGGGCCGACGCGGGCAAGCCTATCACCGTGTTCGCGGGCAACCACGATCCGTGGCACCACTCGTATCTGCACGACACGTTCAACGCCGCTATCGTCTACGACGCGCTGAACACGACGCTGTACGGCCGCCGCGTTTATCTGCACCACGGCGACGGCATCGCGCAGAAAGGCGTGTACCGCTACGCGCGCGCGCTGGTGCGGCATCCTGCCCCGGTGTGGCTGTACAAACATCTGATTCCTGCCAGCATGGGGCTCGGGCTGGCCCAGTACGTGTCGCGCCGGTTGCACGGCCCCGCCTTGGAAACGCGGCAGGTAGAGGCGCTGCGCGCGCATGCGCAGCACGTAGTGGGCACCACTACGGCCGACGCCGTTGTGATGGGACACAGCCACCACGCCGAATGCATTACATGGCCGGCGGGCACCTATCTCAACCCCGGTGCGTGGTACCGCACCCGCACCTTCGGCGTGCTCGAAAAAGACGGCGTTCTCGCCGTCCAGCAGTGGAAAAACGGCAAAGCCGTGGCGTACGTGCCGCCGGGTTTGCACGAATCAGGAGTACCACACGTTTAGAGTGGCTATACATTTGAAAAGGATGCACATCCGAAGCCTTTTATAGGCAGGGGCGTATCCCCGCTTCTGCGCATCCCGGCGCGCTTATCTGCCCAACCCTCCCCTATGGCGAACTGGTCGTATTCCGACGAAGAACTCAAGCGCTACTTCGACAACCGCACCGCACGGCGTCCCGGCGCAGGCGCGGGCGGCGACGGGGCACCCCCTCCACATCCCGAGAACGGGATGCGCGGCTATTTCAGCCGCCGCTTTTCTGACCCCAAAAAGGCGCAGGCTGCGTTCTGGCTGGCGGTTATCGGCGGGACTGTAGGCGCGTTCGCGCTTGTGCTCCTGATTGCGATAGCGATTCTGTCGTTCAACCTGCCCACGCTCGAAGCCATCGAGAGCCCCGACCTGTCGCTCTCAACGGTCGCGTACACGGCAGACGGCGAGGAACTGGCGCGCTACCACATCCAGCAGAACCGCTCGTGGGCGCCTTATGACAGCATCTCGCATACCGTGGTAGACGCCCTCGTGGCGACGGAAGACCACCGCTTTTACGAGCACTGGGGCATCGACATGCGCGGCATCATGGCAGCGGGGGCGGGCGTGTTCACCGGCGACGGGCTGCGCGGCGCCTCGACCATCACGATGCAGCTGGCGCGTAACCTTTACAACGACATCGGCTTTGAGCGCACGCCCACGCGCAAGCTCAAAGAGATGCTGACGGCCATCCAGATCGAGCGCCGCTATACCAAGCGCGAGATTATCGAGATGTACCTCAACACGGTCGAGTTCGGCGCCAACGCGTACGGCATCGAAACCGCCGCCCACACCTTTTTCGACAAAAGCGCGGCCACGCTCGACACGCTCGAAGGCGCGACGCTCGTGGGCCTGCTCCAGCGCATCACCTACTTCAACCCTGTTCGCAACCCGCAGAACTCGACGCGCCGCCGCAACATCGTGCTGGGTCAGATGGCGAAAAACGGGTACCTGAGCGAGGCCGAGGTGGCCCGCCTCCGCGAGCAGCCCATGGTGACGAATTACCAGTCGAGCGAGATCACGCGTTCGCTGGCACCGTATTTCGCGATGTATGTGCAGGACTGGCTCAAAAAGTGGGGCAAGGAAACAGGGCACAACATCTACTCAGAGGGGCTCGTGGTGTACACCACCATCGACAGCGAAATGCAGCGCCTCGCCAACGAGGCCGTCGCCTACCAGATGGCAGGCCTCCAGGCCGTCGTCGATTACGACTGGGGGCGGCCCGGGGCCAACCTGGGGCAGAGCATCGAGCCGTACAAAGAGGTTATGCAGGGCTGTTACGATGACGATGCCGCGACGCGCTGCGCCGTGGAGCCGTTCGGCTATTTCTGGAAAAACCAGACGCGCCTCGTCAGCGAATACATCCGCGGCACCGAACGCTTTCGCAATCTGAGCGCGAGCGGCGTGAGCGCCGATGCAGCCGTGCAGCAACTCGGCCAGGACGAGGCGTTTATGGACTCGCTCCGTATGGTCAAGACGCGCCTCGAAACAGGCCTGCTCGCCCTCGACCCGCGCACCGGCTTCATCCGGACGTGGGTGGGCGGGCGCGACCTCAAAACCGACTGGTTCGACCACGTCTCGAACGCGAAGCGGCAGCCGGGCTCCACGTTCAAGCCGTTCGTGTATATCGCCGCCGTAGACAATAGCTACTCGCCCGACATGTCGCTTTCCGCCGAGCCCTACACGTGGCGCGGCACGGGCGAGTGCGCCGGGCAGAGCTGGAGCCCGTCCAACATGGGCGGCAGCAGCGGCGACCGGACGCTGCGCACCGGCCTGGCGACGTCTAACAACATCATCACCGCGCGCCTGATGGACATGGTCAAGCCGCGTACGGTGGCGATGTACGCCCGGCGCATGGGCATCGAGAGCAACCTGTTCCCTGCCGATGTGAACCCGGACTGCTACATGGCGCTGGCGCTGGGCACGAGCGACGTGACGCTGCTCGAACTCACCGCGGCCTACGCGACGCTCGCCAACGGCGGCCTCTACATAGAGCCGACGGCTGTGACGCGGATAGAGGACCGCTACGGCAACGTGCTCTACGAAGCCGAGCCGACCCCGCGCGAGGCCCTCCCTGAAGAAACCGCCTACACTGTCATCGACATGATGCGCGGGGCCATCGATTATGGCACGGCGGTGCGGATGCGCGGACAGTTCAACATTCCCCGAAACTACGACCTGGCGGCCAAGACGGGCACGACGCAGAGCAACGCCGACGGCTGGTTTATGCTGCTGCATCCCGAACTCGTCGTGGGCTCGTGGGCCGGTTTCAACGACCGCCGCATCGCGTTTCGGAGCGACTGGTGGGGGCAGGGCGCGCACAACGCCATGTTTGTCACAGGCGATTTCCTCAGCCGCCTTATCCGCGCCGACGGCACAGGCCTCAGCGCCGAGGCATCGTTTCCACGCCCGGCGTACGTGCCGTTCGATGAAGCCATCCCGGCTACCGACCTCAGCGAAGAGCGCAACACGGGCGGGAATAACACCGGTCGGGTAGGCTGGTAATAGCGCAACACGCATGAAAATCCTCCACACCGCCGACATCCACATCGGCGTGGACGCGCACGGACGGCTCGACGCGGCGACAGGGCTCAACTCACGCCTGCTCGATTTCCAGAACGCGTTCGAGTTTATGGTCGAGCACGCGCTGAGGGAAGACATCGACCTGTTCCTTTTCGCGGGCGATGCGTACCGTACGGCCGATCCAACGCCGACGCAGCAGCGCCTTTTCGCCGAGTGCCTGCGGCCTATCGCGGAGGCGGGTATTCCTATCGCCATGATCGTGGGCAACCACGACCACCCGGTTTCTTTTGGCAAGGCGTCGGCGCTCGACATTTTCGAGTACGTGCAGGGCGATGTTTTCCTGTTCAGAAAGCCCGACATGAAGGTTATCCCGACAAAGTCGGGGCCGCTGCAGTTTATCGCGCTGCCGTGGCCGGTGCGCAGCCTTATCCTCTCGCGCGAAGAGTACCGGGGCATGGCGCCGCACGAGGTGCGCGACTTTGTCGAGAAAGCGTACGGGGAGTTCGTCACAAGCGCCGCCGCGCAGTGCGATCCGGCGCTGCCGACGGTGCTGGCGGGGCATTTCAGCGTGCAGGGTGCCGAGATGAGCGGCTCGGAGCGCACCAGCATCATCGCGCACGAGCCCAAGTTTCTGGTATCGCAACTCACCCCGCCACCGATCGATTACGTGGCCCTCGGGCATATCCACCGGCATCAGAACATGAACGAGGGGGGCGTGCCGGTCCTCTATCCCAGCTCTATCGAGCGGGTGTCGTTTAAAGAACAGGACGATCCCAAAGGCTTCGTGATGGTCGAGATCGACGCCTCGGCGCAGCCCAAGAAAACGACGTGGCAGCACGTGGAGACGCCCGCCCGCCGTTTTGTAACGGTAGACGTTGATGCGCGCCAGAGTCCCAATCCCACCCAGACGATTCTCGGCGCGATTGGGGCTAAACCCATCGCCGATGCTGTGGTCCGGGTTCGCTATCAGGTGGATGAAGCCCAGGTGCCTCTCGTTGACGGTCGCAAGATCCGGGAGGCCCTCGCTGCAGCGTACACCATCGCGGGCATCGACCGGCAGGTAGTGCCCGCCGAGCGGCAGCGGCGCACCGTCGTCACGCGCGACTCAAGCCTGAAAGACGCGATGACGCAGTATATCGCGCAGCACGAACACCTCGAGCCGCTCCGCGAGAAGATGGTGGAGGCAGCGCTGGAACTGGAGGCCGAGCTGGACGACAGCCGCGACGAGAAATAGGGGAAAGGCCCTTCGACTTCGCTCAGGGCAGGCGCGGGTTCGCAGGTCCGACGAAGGCACAGCGCAAACCGACCCCTACAGGCCTGTCCCGCCATCAGCGGGGGGGCTCCCCGCCATCGGCGGGGTGGGGGTGTTCACCCCAGCCATGGTCAGCACAAACACCCTCCGGGGCTACGCGCCACCTCCATCGAGGAAGGAGTTTGCACAGCCTCGGCCTGCCAGTCCAGTCCCGCCATCGGCGGGGTGGGGGTGTCTGCGCCCTCAGTGTCCTACGGAAACATCCTCTGTTCCTTCGGCAGTTCGGGGCAGGTGGGGGTTAAAACGGTACGCCAAGCTGCCAGCGGTAGTACACCTCGTAGTCGCGCCCGAAAAGAGCTGCCACGGGCTGTGCGACGCCGAGGGCGTGTCCCAGCGTGTAGCTGCCCAGCCGCAGCGCGTTTTTGACCTCTGCACCTGCGCCTGCCTGTTGCACGGCGTTGCTGAAATCCGTCCCGTTCCACACCACCGCGCCATCCGCGAAAAGGGCCAAGCTGGCGGTGCCCAGCGACACCACACCAAAAAGGCGCGTCTGGAGGTCGCGCACGAGGGGTACACGGTATTCGAGGGTGCCGTAAAGCATCTGGTCGCCGATCACGTACGACTCGTGGTAACCGCGCACCCGCTCGCGCCTGCGGACGCCGAGGGCACCGCCGCTGCCATCGGAAAGCTGCCACGTGTCGTAACGCGACAGGCCCAGATAATCCTGCGGCAAGGGCGTGCCCGTTTGCGCCACTGCCCGGCCATACACGTACAGCCGTTGCAGCCCGAGGGCAGGCAGAACCGTGTAACCCCGCAGGTCGCCTCGCACAAAACGCGACGGGGTGCCGGGAATAGGCAGCGTGCTCCGCACCTCGGCCCGAACCGCGAAGCCGTCGAGCGGGTGGATAATAGCGTCGCGGTACGGCTTCTGCCGCCGGTACGTGGTGCGCACACTTACCGTGGCCTCCGTCCCACCAGCGGGGCGGGGGAGATCGGGCAGATTGGCGAGGCTGTCGGCGTTGAGCGGGGTGCTGTGCGTCACCTCCAGCCGGAGGCCCGCAGCCAGCGAGGCGTACGGACGTGCCCAGCGGTCTATGGGCCGGTAGGCGTCGAGAGAGGCGCCTGTCAGCCGCTCTACCAGCACGCTCGATCCGTACAACCGCCCCGTACGCGGAAAGCGGAAAACAGTCAAGTCGAGCGTTGGACGCAGCGTGTTGTTACGGTAGAGCATCCAGAAAAAGCTCTCGGCGGCAGGCTCAGCAAAGTCTATCCCGGTTGCCAGCACAAGTGCGTGTTTGGCAAGCGGCTCTGTCCATGCGGTAAACGCGCCGATGCCGTAGCCTTTTTCAGTGCCTGCATATGGAAACGGCAGCGAGACGACGTGGGTCAGGTTGGCGAGGGCGTTGTACGGGTAGCGCTGCTCAATGAGCGACGAATCAACGGGCACCGACAGGGGCACCTCGTGAGGCGGGCGATGCGTTTCCCACCGGGCAAAGGCTTCCGGCACCAGATCTGCAGGGCTGCCGACGCTGCGCGCGCCGTCAACGCGGTAGGCCCGGTCGTAGCTTTTCGAGACCGCGGAGACGCCCACCACTTGTCCCAGCGCGTGCGTAGAGTCGGGCGGCAACCAGGCGTGTCCTTCAATGCCGGTGGCCTGCGCCGTCATCCGCGTGTGCGCGCCTGTGGCGGGATTGAAGCGGAAAAGGTTGGGTACGCCATCGCGCAGCGAGGTATAGGCGATAAAGCGGCCGTCGCGGCTCCAGACAGGGTGGCGGTCGTCGTAGGTGCCGTCGGTGACGGGGATGAGGACGCCCGTGGCGAGGTCGAGCACCTGCACGGTGCGGTTGCCGCTGCCGTCGAAAAGCGCCAGCGCGATTTGCTCGGCAGCGGGGTGCCAGTCCAGGCTGCTGATCTGCACATCGCCCGTAAAGTGGGTCAGAGGCGTCTCGGCGAGGGTAGAGAGGGTGAGCAGAAAGATGTTTGCCGTGCCGCCGTCACTGCCTACAAACGCGAGGCGCTCGCCATCCGGCGCGAAGGTGGGTGCAGAAGCACGGCGGCTGCGCGTAAGGCGGCGGGTGCCCTCGCCAAGCGTGCCCGACAGGAAAACATCGTTGACAAGCGAGCCGTTGTCGCCCCGCACGGTCTGGCTCCACGCCACGAGCGCTCCGTACGGGTTCCACGCCACAGGCGTCTGGATGGCCCCTTCTGCGATTACACGCGGCAGCCGTCCGTCGATAACGAGTTGCCGGACGGGGCGGCCCAGCGACAGCAGCCGCACGACGGCCACGCGCGACGTGTCGGGGCCGGGCTGAACGGCATACAGGTATTGTCCCCCTGCCCGGTAACGTCCCGAGAGCGAGTCGGGCGTGTTGAGCGCTGCCGCCCGCGCGCCGTACTGCGTGTTGATGTGCTGCCGCCAGCGCCGCTCGAAAGCAGCATACGACTCGCCTGTCACGGCAGGAAACGCCTTTTTGAGATCGTGCACGCGGCCCAGCCCCAGCAGCGCGGGCGACCGGTGCGCCAGCAGGTTGGCCAGCGACGAGTCGCCGTACTGCTGCGCGAAAAAGCGTACCTGCGCGTTGCCGACAGCATAGAGCAGCCGCCCGTTCCACGCCGAGGCCCCGTCGGTGTACGAGAGGCGGCTTTCGAGGGCGGCGGTGCGCAGGTAGCGCTCGCCGCGCATGGCATCCCACCTCTCTGTTTCATACTGCGCCAGCCCCTCGGTCCAGAAACGGGGCGTCGGGTCGGAGAACAGGTAGCCCAGCGGGCCGAGGGTTGAGCGCGTGGCGCGGTAATGGAAAATGTGTGCCAGTTCATGCGGCAGCACCCGGCGCAGCCACTTGTCGCGCCCTGTCCACCCTTCCGCTACGGCGTTGGGGTGCACCCAGATGTTGGTGTAGCCCGTGCCCAGCGGCACCGCAAAGCCGTTTACGATCTCATCCTCATCCGAGAGGTAGATCCGGATCTTCTCGCTAAAGGTGACGCCGAGGTTGCGCGACAGCGCTGCATACGTCGTCTCGGCCAGCGCCGCCGCCTCATACTCTATGCCCGCGAGGTGCTGCGGGTAGGCAATGCGGAAGTGCGGCGTCTCTACTACCTGCCACCGCAACTCGGGGTGGTTGCGCCCGCTCATGCTGTTGAATCCCTGCGCGTACGTGGTGCTCACGCCCACACACCACAGGGCAAGCAGGGCAGCGCCCAGCAGCGCACACGCGACAGGTTGAAGCTGCCTTAAGCACAAAAAGGGCTGACTTGTAAAGCCAGCCCGAGACGTGCTACCGTCGGGAGAGAACAGGTCAGCGCGCGCGCGAGTAGCGACGCGAGTTGCGGTAGCTGCGCTCTTTTGCTTCACGGCGCTCTTCAGAAGGCTTCGTGAATGCCATGTTATCACGGTAGATGCGCAGAACGCGGCTGCGGTTCACGGCGCGCTTGAAGCGGCGCAGCGCACGGTCGATGGACTCGTTGTCCCGGACTTTGATGCCGATTGCCAAAGCGAAATCGTTGGGCTGATGGAAATAATAGAAAGCTTGCCATAATACCGTTTTCCCGGCCTGGAGTTCAATAGAGGAGATGTGAAACTTGCACTGAGCCAATAGCCGAGTGCCCACCGTAGCTTTCTTGCCTGTCTATCCTGTTTTCTCATGTCTCCCCTTACCGCTATCTCACCGCTCGTTCTCGCCACCCGCAACGCGGG
>PPFU01004473.1_pt1 | contig 15013 bp, 11 predicted proteins | sample 1535991 | NCBI WGS metagenome assembly PPFU01 (sample SAMN04901290, study PRJNA319586) | Hypolithon metagenome, whole genome shotgun sequencing project. | isolation source: Antarctic Hypolithon | place: Antarctica: Miers Valley | collected 2014
CGGGGGGGGGGGAGCCTCGGCCTCCGCCAGTGCGGCACGGGCATCGCGGCTGTCGATCGCCAGCAAGGGCTCCCCGGCGGCGACCTGATCGCCCGGAATAACGTATACGCGAGCCACCACGCCGGGAAGCTGCACGCCGATCTCGATCAGCTCGCTCGATGGCTCGACCACGCCGGCCCCCGCCACTACGTTGGCGGCCCCACCGGCCGTGGGCGGCGTGCGCACCGGCTGGGCCATGCTGCGATCCGGCTGGCTGCGCCACACCAGCACGGCGGCAATAAGGATGCCGATGATGGCAAGAGCGGGCAAGATCTGGCGGGAAAAGTTCAGGCGCTGCATGGCGGGCTTCGTCCTCAATGGCCCTGCGGCATCGTCGTGCCGTCATGGGTGATCCGCCCGTCCTCCATCGCCAGGATCCGATCGGCGAGGTCGAACACACGGTTGTCGTGGGTAACGATGATGACTGCGCGATCCTCGGCCAACGCCACTGCGCGCAGCAGGTCCATCACCCGGCGGCCGGAGCGCGCATCGAGTGCTGCGGTGGGCTCGTCGCACACCACCAGCCGCGGCGCGTGGACCAACGCGCGGCCGATCGCCACGCGCTGCTGCTGCCCGCCCGACAATTGGCGCGGCAACTTGTCGGCCTGATCGGCGATATTGAGGCGATCGAGCAATTCGCGCGCGCGATCGGTCGCCTCCCGGCGCGACATTCCGGCCGCGATCAACGGCACGGCGGCATTCTCGGCCGCGGTCAGCGTCGGGAGGAGGTTGTACTGCTGGAAGATGAAGCCGATCGTCGCCAGGCGGAACTGCACCAGCCGCGTGTCGCTCAGCGCGTAGAGATCGGTTCCGAACACCTCCACCCGCCCCTGCGTGGGGAACAGGATCCCGGCGATGATCGAGATGAGCGTCGTCTTCCCCGAGCCGGATTCGCCCACCAGATAGGTCAACTCGCCCGATCGGATCGCCACGTTGATCCCGTGCAGCACCTGCACCTGACTGTCGCCGACCGGAAATGCCTTGGTGACGCCCGCCACCTCGATCGCCGGCGTCATCGGAACACCTCGGCCGGCTCGGTGCGCAGCACGACGCGCAACGCCAGCAGCCCCGTCAGCAGGATCATCACCATCACCACCGCGGCGGTGATCAGCGGAATTTGCCAGGGCGTGTAGAACCCCTTGAAGGCATCGCTGTTCTGCGCGCCCGTCCACACGAACAGCACCGCCAGCAGGATGCCCAGCCCATAGCCGATCAGCCCCACCATCGCCGCCTGCGTGGCCACCATGCCGCGGATCTTCATGTTGGTGACGCCGATGGCCTTCAGCGCGCCGAACTGCTTAATGTTGTCGCGGATGAACAGGCTGAAGGTGAGTCCGACGATCGCCACTCCGACGACAAAACCCAGCGCCACTGTAATGCCGAAATTGATCGGAATGCCGGTGTTCTCGATGATGTAATCCACCCCGTCGCGGGCGAACTGGTCCCGCGTGCGGGCACGCAGCCCCGTCGCGGCCTCGATTGCCTTGGCGACTGCGGCGGGATCGCTCCCCGGTGCCGCTCGGGCCAGGATGAACGACAGGCGATTGCGCGTGCCCGGGACGAACTCGAGCGCATTCGAATAGCGGGTGTAGAGGATCACGGTCGAGGTGAAGGTGGGGTTTGCATCGACGATGCCGCGCACCACCGCGCGCTGGTCGTTGAGTTCGAGCCGGGTGCCCACCGCGCCCCCGGCGGGAAACAGCTTGCGCGCGCCGACATCGTCGATGAACACCGCATCGGGGTCGCTCAACCGCTCGCGGTCGCCGGCCACCATCGTGCGGGGCAGCCCGGTCAGCGTGGCGTCATCCACCCCGATCACGCTTACCGGCTCCAGATCGCCCTCGGGCGTGCGGACGGTGGCGCCTGAACGGATCATCGGCACCGCCCAGCCGACCCCCGATACGCCGCGAACCCGGTCGAGCGCGGTGGCGGGCATCGGCAGGGTCACGTCTGGGGTTCGGCCCGAGCGGTCCATTACCCAGATGTCGGCGGTGGGGACCTCGTGCACCGCCGCGGCGCCGCGCAGCAGCAGATTGACGAAGATCGAGAGCTGCTGGGTGATAAGCAGGGTGGAGAAGGCGACGCCGAAGATCAGGCCGATGAACTTGACCCGGTCACCGGTCAGCATGCGAATTGCTATCCAGCCCATCCCCGTGCCCCTCCCTGCGAGAAACCGGCATCGTGTCTGACGACTCGCGTCCGTGTCGGGGTTGGTGTACACTAGCGTTCATGAACGTCAACGTACAGATTGCTGCGGATATGGATTTTGTCGCTCGCGCCAATTGACCGTGCGCGCAACCTCGGCGGTCGCAAGCCCGATCGCGCCAAGGACGAGGCCATTCTGCAAGCGGCACGCGCCTGTTTTTTCGAACGCGGCTTCACGGCCGCGACGATCGAGGAGATCGCTTCGCGCGCCGAGGTCTCCAAGGTCACGATCTACAAGCGTTTTCACGACAAGGAATCGTTGTTCGAGGCTGTGGTCGGCTCGGCGATGGCGGAGATGGAGCGTGCCTGTGAGGAGGGCGACAACACGGGGATGCTTGCCGAGCGCTTGGTGAGATTCGGCGTGATCCTGCTGCGGTTCCTGTTTCACCCGAGCCATGTTTCGCTCGATCGGATGCTCGCCGTCGAATTCATGCACATGCCAGAACTCGCGCGACGCTTCTTTGAGGCCGGACCGGCCCGTTCCCGGGCCCGCCTCGCCGCGATGCTCGACGATGCGGCGCAACGCGGCGAGATCGTCATCGACGATCCGTTGCTGGCAGCGGCTGACCTTCTATCGCTGTGGCTCGGTTTCCTTGAGAAGGAACTCAAATTTGGCATCGTGACCGAACTGGCCGATGCCGAGATCGACAGACGCGTCGCGCGCGGCACAGAGCTGTTCCTGCGCATGACGCAGGTTGCCTGGCCAGGAACCTGACGGAAAGCGGGCCGAGCAAGCTCCCCGCCGCGATCCCGGCGAGGATCCGGGCATTGCCGTATGCAACTGGCAACTGGCCGCCGGCTTCACCTCCGCCGCGCCCGAACAGCTCGCCGCGGTAGGCCCGTTGATCATGATGATCCTCACCGTGACCGAGCCGAGGGGGGGTGGTGCTCGGTCCGATTGCCTCGGCGCCCGAACTCAACTCGTCCTCGTCGAAGACGAAGACCTCGCGCCCGAATTCGGCGGGCGGCCGGCAGCCTTCCATGTTTGACGGCTCGCCGTCCTGCGGCCGCTCGAGCTTGGCCGAGCGAAATTCGGGCGAACGGCGCAGCTGGAAGGCCTCCGGCCCCATCTGCTCGATCTCGCTGAGGGCCGCCGGTCATTGATTCCGCGCCCGGTTTCCGCGCCGTTTTCAGGGCCGGTCTCCTGTTGCGCCTCCGCCCCCATGGGAAGCCCGATGGATGCGGACCCGCGGCCCGTAGACATGCAGCGGCGCGCCGGAGCCTTCGCCCTCGGTCGCCACGGGCTGCGCACCTTCGGCGCCCGGGCATGGCCCGATCGCCAAGACCTCCTGGTCGGGATTGATCTCGCACACCGCCTGCCGCCCCCCAAACGAGTGCTCGGCAGCATTGCTCAAGAGAAGAACGATGGCTTCCGGCGCTGTTCACCATTCCCTGCAATCCAAAGCAAACAACCCCTGATGAACGATCTTTTGTCAGTCAAAGCAGCAATTTGCCTGCCATCTTCGACAGAATGCAAAGATCGCATCGAAGAGTGGTAAAGTCTTATCGCGTGTCAATATATTTCGAGTTCTTACATGCGAATCAGATCCCAATAATACCTTTAAAGTCCTTCCATTCGGTTGACAAACGCAGGAGATTTCCTGAAGTTCAGCAAGCTGACACCGGCAAGCGGTTGTCTGTTGGGTGGGCGGGGGAAAATCGAGTGACAAACCAGCGATTTGCCACCGCGGCTCGGGCGCGCATCCAGCAGAACCGTGCGGAGATCATGGGCTCGATCAAGGCGGCCCGCGCCGGCAATCCGTTTGGCGCAGAGCCCGATCCTGACCGACGGCGCGATCGGCTTCAGGCAAAAGCCGGGCTTTCCCTCCGCGAGGCGGAGGCGCTCAGCCGGGCGATCTCGGATGCGGTGGACGATCGCCAGCCCTCGGCCGGCAAGAAGCGCAGCCTCACTGAAGCGGCGACTCAGGGCCCGCCCTATCGCGTGGCCGCTCGCCCCGAACTGGCCGAAAAGGTGTGGGGAGACACCACCGATTTCGTCAACGTCAGCTTTCTCGAAAAGGGCGCCCGCATCGCCCGCGCGGTTGGCCGGGTCGCCTACCGCAACGGCCGGCCGCTCGGCAGCGGCTTCCTGATCGGCAACGGGCTGTTCATGACCAACAATCACGTCGTGGAAGATCCTGGCCTGGCGCGATCCCTGGCGATTGAGTTCGATTTCGAACTCGACCTCACCGGCACGCCCAAGCCCGTCACCCGGTTCGCGATCGACCCCAGCCTCTTCGTCGCCGACAGTGCCGATGCGGACGGGCTCGACTTCACCATCTTCGCCATAGGAGAGCGGCTCGACGGCGAGCATCCGCTCGAGATGTTCGGCTGGAGCGGCCTGTCGGATTCGCTCGACAAGCACATGCTGGGCGAGTTCGTGAACATCGTCCAGCACCCCAAGGGCCGGCACAAGGAGGTGGTGCTGCGCGAGAACCGGCTGGTCGGCCGCTTCGCCGATGCGCTGCATTATGTCGCCGATACCGAGCCCGGCTCGTCGGGCAGCCCGGTGTTCAACAGCGAGTGGCGCCCGGTCGCGCTGCACCACTGGGGCGGGCCGTGGCGGCAGATCTTCGACGATGATCGCAACCCGCTCGATATCGAGGTGAACGAGGGGATCCGCATCAGCTCGATCGTGCACCACGCGCGCGGTCGCCTGGCCCATCTCGAGCCCCACGCGCGCGAACGGCTCGCCCGCGCGCTCGATCTCGGGGCAGAGCCCGAGCGGTCGGGCGACCATTTCGTCCCCGATTATCGAACGCTGGCGGGCGAGGCCGCCGCCGCTACGCCCTCCGCCCGGATGGACGACAGCGGGCGGGTGACATGGACCGTGCCGCTGGAGATCTCCGTCCATCTGCCGACACTCTCGCCGCACCCTCCGCCACCGAGCACGGCCGGTGCCGGGCCCGCCACCGCAGTGGCCGCCCACGCGGGGAGCCAGCCCGACCGGCGAGCGATGGACCAATACGCCGACCGGCAGGGCTACAAGCGTGGCTTCATCGACGGGCACGACGTTCCGCTGCCTAAGCTCGGGCCGGGGCTGGTCCCACAGGCCGCGCGCAACCGGGCCGCCGGCCCGGGCGATGACCCCTTCGAACTGAAGTACCACCACTTCAGCATTGTCATGAACGGGCAGCGGCGCCTGGCCTTCTTCACCGCCTGCAACATCGACGGTGCGAGCGCCAAGGCGGTCGACCGCCGCACCGGCGCGGTAACCCCACTGCGCCCGGACAGCCCCGGCCTCAGAGAGGCGCTTGAGGCTGAGGCGGCGGAGGCAGAGAGCTGGCGCGGCGATCCCCGCATCGAGCCGCACGAGCTGGCCGGCAACCAGTTCTATTCCGGCCAGCGTGTCCCCGGCTTCCCCAATTCCAATGATCCCCAGCGGATCGCGCGCATCTTCCAGCGCGGGCACCTCATCCGCCGGCTGGACCCGTCCTGGGGTGACGATGCGGCCGCCCTCGCCGCCGAGGCGGATACCTTCCATTACACCAATGCGGCGCCGCAGGTGGGGTTCTTCAACCAGGGCACGGCCGCGCCCTCCACGCCGGGCTCGGGCGGCGGCAAGCTCTGGCGAGCAGTGGAGAACTTCGTCCTGCGTAATGCCGTGGCCGAGAACCAGCGGGTTACCAGCTTCACCGGACCCATCTTCCACCCCGAAGACCGGCCGTTCCGGGGCGTGCCGATCCCGCAATCCTTCTTCAAGGTCACCGTCTGGTCGGAGGGCGGCGCGCTGCGCTCGCTCGCCATGCGCGCCAGCCAGGCGGAGGTGATCCGCGAATGGCCCGAAGCGATGTTTGGCAGCGGGGAGGCGGCGAAGATCATCGAGGGGCCGGAGGCGTTCATGGACGAGGGCGAACTCCAGCGCGTGCAGGATTTTCTCACCACCGTGGCCGAAGTCGAGCGGCTGACCGAGCTGGACTTCGGCGAGGCGGTTCGCAACGCGGACGTGCGCGCCGACGAAAAAGAAGCCATGATCGACAGCGAAGAGAAGCTGGTCCTCGCACCGCCCGATCGTTGAGCCGGGAGCGCTGGAATCGGCAGCAGAATGGGCTGTCCCGCCGCCGTCCAAGGCTTGCGCCACGACCGCAGAAGTCTAGCGACGGGCCATGGACCTGGACAATCTCCTGCATCGCTATTTCGGCACGGCCGAGATCTCCGCGGTACCACCGCAGGTGCAATCGGCCGGTATCGAGCGGCTGCTGGTGGATTTCGGCCTGGCGCGCGATCGCGCAGAGCGGTTCGCCCTGTGGTCGCTCCTGTACCTGCTCGGCGAGGCGCCCGATCTGGATGTCTGCTTCAAAGATCCCTCTGACCGGGACGCGGCGCGGACCTTCATGGATCTGGCGGCGATCTCGGAACAGGCGCAATCCTGATGGCCATGCTCTTCGCGGATTTCGACGCCGAAAGCTTCCTGCGCGACCATTGGCAGAAGCGGCCGCTGCTGATCAGAAACCCCTGGCAAAGCTGGAGCAATCCGCTCGAGCCCGATGAACTCGCCGGGCTGGCGTGCGAAAGCGGGGTGGAATCGCGCCTCGTCACCCAATCGCAGGCGAGCTGGAGCCTCGAACAAGGGCCCCTGCCGCAGGACCGGTTCGGCACGCTGGGCAAGAAGCCCTGGACGCTGCTGGTGCAGGCCGTCGATCACCACGTCCCTGCAGTCGCGGCGCTGGTCGAGCCGTTCCGCTTCATCCCCAACTGGCGGATGGACGACGTGATGGTCAGCTATGCGGTCGACGGCGGCGGGGTGGGCCCGCATTTCGACCAGTACGACGTGTTTCTCGTGCAGGGGCTGGGCCGCCGCCGCTGGCAGGTCGGCGGCTATTGCGACGATGCCACCGAGCTGCAGCCGCACGACGAACTGCGCCTGCTCGCGCATTTCGAGCCCGCCGAGGAATGGGTACTGGAACCGGGCGACATGCTCTATTTGCCCCCCCGTATTGCCCACGATGGAGTCGCAATCGGGGACGATTGCATGACCTATTCGGTGGGCTTTCGAGCCCCTTCCCGCCGGGAGCTGATCGCAAACTGGTCCGAAAGCCTGTTCGCGGAGCTGGCGGACGACGATCGCTACGCCGATCCGGCACTCGGCCTGCAGGAAAACCCGGGCGAGATCGCGCAGCCGGCCCTTGACGATCTGCACGCGATGATCGCCGAGAGCCTGCTGGACCGCGATGGCTTCGCCCGCTGGTTCGGGCAGTACAGCACCACGCCCGAATCTCCCGAGATCGACTGGCAGCCCGAGGAGCCGATCAGCCTCACCGACCTCAGCCTCGCTCTGGCAGAAGGGCGCCCGCTGGTCCGCAATCCCGCGAGCCGGTGCGCCTTCGTCAGGTTGGACGATGCCCGGCTGATGTTATTCGTCAACGGACAATGTTTCCCATGCGAAGGGCCTATGGCGCTGTTCGCCGAGCAACTCTGCCGGCAGGATCGCATGCCGGTCGAGTTGGACTTGTTGACCTCGAAACCAGCGCTCGAGCTGATCGCGGACCTGTACAACCAGGGCTGCATCGGCTTCGACTCCGAGAGCTGAATGCCCTCGCCGATCAGCGCTCCGGCACTGCCAATTCCGTCCATTCTCCCGTCGCAATCCCGTCGAGCGTCCACTCGCCGATCGACCAGCGCACCAGCCGCAGCGTCGGATGACCGATCGCGGCCGTCATCCGGCGGACCTGCCGGTTGCGCCCCTCCCGGATCGTCAGCCGCAGCCAATTATCGGGCACGCTCTTGCGCATACGGATCGGCGGGTCGCGGGGCCACAGGGCCGGGGCGGAAATCAACTCCACCTCCGCCGGGCGAGTCGGCCCGTCCTTGAGCGAGACGCCGCTCCTCAGGCGATCGAGGCTGACCTCGTCCGGTTCTCCCTCCACCTGCACCAAATAGGTCTTGCCCAGCTTGAAACGCGGGTCGGCAATCCGCGCTTGCAATTGTCCATCGTCGCACAGCAGCAGCAGCCCCTCGCTATCGCGATCGAGCCGGCCCGCCGGATAGACTCCTGGCACGGCGATGTAGTCGGACAATGTTTGGCGCTCGGCTTGGCTGCCACGATCCGTAAACTGGGACAGCACGCCGAAGGGTTTGTTGAACAGGATCAGCCGGGCCACGGCACTTCATTCCCCACGCTCGCACTAGAGTCGAGGGGCTGCCCCTCGGCACCCCCGCGCACACGCACGCTTGGGCCGCGCGCCCACACCTGCTAGCGGGCGCGAATGCTCAGTCTGACGGACATCACCGTGCGCCTCGGCGGGCGAACGATCATCGACGGTGCCACCGCTTGGCTGCCCCCGCGTGGCCGCATTGGGCTGATCGGGCGCAACGGCGCCGGCAAGACCACCCTCGTGCGCGTGATCACCGGCCTGATCGAGGCCGATGGCGGATCGCTCGACATGCCGCGCGGCACACGGCTGGGCTATATCGCGCAGGAAACCCCGGCCGGCCCGGCAACCCCGTTCGAAACCGTGCTGGCCGCCGACCCCGAGCGCACCGCGCTGATGGCCGAAAGCGAAAGCTGCGAAGACCCCGACCGGCTGGGCGACCTCTACGAGCGGCTGATCGCAATCGACGCCTACACCGCCCCCTCGCGTGCCGCGCAGATCCTCGTCGGCCTCGGTTTCGACGAAGACGCGCAGCACCGCCCGCTCGACAGCTTCTCGGGCGGCTGGAAGATGCGCGTGGCGCTCGCCAGCCTGCTGTTCTCCCAGCCCGATCTGCTACTGCTCGACGAGCCCTCCAACCACCTCGATCTGGAGGCGGTGCTGTGGCTGGAGGATTTCCTCAAGAGCTACCCGGCCACCATCCTGCTGGTCAGCCACGAGCGCGATTTTCTCAACAATGTGGTCGATCACGTCCTGCACCTGTCCGGCGGCAAGCTTACGCTGTACCCCGGCGGCTACGACGCCTTCGAACGCCAGCGCGCCGAGCGGCAGGCGCAGCTCGCCTCCGCCAAGGCCCGGCAGGATGCCGAACGCGCCAAGCTGCAGGATTACGTCGCCCGCAATTCCGCTCGCGCCTCCACCGCCAAGCAGGCCCAGTCGCGCGCCAAGATGCTGGCGCGGATGCAGCCCATCGCCGAGATGATCGATGATCCCAGCCTGACCTTCGATTTCCCCGATCCGGATGAGTTGCGCCCGCCGCTGATCACGCTGGACATGGCGAGCGTAGGCTATGACGAGACGCCGATCCTCAAGCGGCTCAACCTGCGGCTCGACCCGGACGACCGGATCGCACTGCTGGGCCGCAACGGCAATGGCAAGACCACGCTGGCACGCCTGCTCTCCGCACAGCTGGCACCGATGGAGGGCGGGATGACCGCCAGCGCCCGGATGAAAGTCGGCTACTTCACCCAATATCAGGTGGAGGAACTCGACAGCGAAGAGACCCCGCTCCAGCATATGACGCAAGCGATGAAGAGCGCGAGCCAGTCCGCCATCCGCGCGCAACTGGGGCGCTTCGGCTTTCAGGGGCAGAAGGCGACCACCGAGGTCGGGCGGCTGTCAGGCGGTGAGCGGGCGCGGCTGGCGCTGGCGCTGATCACGCGCGATGCGCCGCACATCCTGATCCTCGACGAGCCCACCAACCACCTCGATGTCGATGCGCGCGAGGCGCTGATCCAGGCGCTCAATGCCTACCAGGGCGCGGTGGTGCTGGTGAGCCACGATCGCCACATGATCGAGCTGACCGCCGACCGGCTGGTGCTGGTCGATGGCGGCACAGCGCGCGAATTCGACGGATCGGTGGACGAATACATCGCCTTCGTCCTCGGCAAGTCCGGCAGCGGAGACAAAGCGCCCAAGGGCGAGGCAAAGCCCGCGCGCAGCACCCCCGCGGATCGCGAGCGGCACAAGGAACTCCGGCGCCTGGCCAAGGTCGCGGAAGCCGACCTCGCGCGCCTCACCGGACGACTGGGCGCGGTCGATCAGGCGCTGGCCGATCCTTCCGTCGCCGAGGCGGCGCTGGCGAAGCTATCCATGGAAGAACGAATGAAGCTCCGCGCCGATCTCGATTCGGAGATCGCGAGCGCGGAACAGGCCTGGCTCGAAGCCAGCGAGGCGCTGGAGGCCACGGCCGCCTAGCCGGTTCGGGGAGGGCGGCGAGTGTGGAACCGCGCCGGCCTGTCAGGCCGCCACCAGCCCCCGCACCGCACCCTCGAACAGCGCGAGGCCATCGATGCCACCATGGTCGTGGTCCACCGCCCGCTCCGGATGCGGCATCAGCCCCAGCACCGTGCCGCTCTCGTTGAGAATGCCCGCGATGTCACGGCGCGAGCCGTTACCAGCGGAAAGGTACCGGAAGGCGACGCGCCCCGCGCCCTCCAGCCGGTCGAGCGTGGCTTCGTCGGCGAAGTAATTGCCATCGTGATGCGCGACCGGGATGCGGATTTCCTGGTTCTGCGCGTAGCGATGGGTGAATAGCGAGTGGTTGTTCTCCACCCGCAGCGGAACGGTCCGGCAGATGAAGGTCTGCCCGGCATTGTGCAGCAGCGCGCCCGGCAGCAGCCCGGCCTCGGTCAACACCTGGAAGCCGTTGCAGATGCCGAGCACTGGCACACCGCGGCCCGCCGCCTCCACCACCGCGCGCATGATCGGGCTGTGCGCCGCCATCGCGCCCGAGCGCAGGTAGTCGCCATAAGAAAAGCCACCCGGAAGGGCGATGAGGTCGAGCTGCTCGGGCAGCTCGGCATTGCCGTGCCAAACTCGGATCGGCTCCTCGCCGCTAGCATTGCGCAGCGCCACCGCGAGATCCCGGTCGCAATTGGAGCCGGGAAAGGTGACCAGCGCAGCCCGGAAGGCCATCAGGCGGGCTCCTGCACACCGGCGTCCGGCATCGGTTCGATCCGGTAGTTCTCGATCACCATGTTGGCGAGCAGCCCACGGCACATCGCATCGAGCGCGTCGTGGGTCGTGCTCTCGACCACCTCGAGTTCGATCAGCCGTCCCACGCGCACGTCCTGCACGCCGGAGAAGCCCAGCCCTTCCAGCGCATGATGCACCGCGCGGCCCTGCGGATCGAGGACGCCGGGCTTGAGGCTGACATGGATGCGGACCTTCATCGGCCGGGGCCCTCTTGCTCGTTACGGATCGCCGCCGGCTATGGCGATCGCCGGCCCCCCGGGCAAGGGGCGATGCTCGCCACCAGCGCCTGCCGCGAGACCGGCGGCGGCGCTCACTCCTCGGCTGGCGCTTCGCTCGGCAGGGCAAGCACCTCCAGCGCCTGCTCGGGCGGCAGGAAGCGCTCCGCCGTTGCGCGGATCTCCTCGGCAGTGCTCGCTGCAAGCTGCACGCGCCCGCCAAGAAAGCGCTCGATCCGCTCGGGCTCGGTCTGCGCGCGAGCGGCCAGGTTCAGCCAGCCGGCATTGGTCTTGAGCGCATTGTCGTACGCCTCCAGCATCGGCTGACGGGCGCGCAGCAGCACGTCATCGGCCACGGGTTCGGTGGCCAAGGTGCGCACCGCCGCAAACATCGCCTCGCGCGCAGCATCCACCACCGCCACATCCACCGCGGCGGCGATGGCGAATTGGCCATAGCCGGGATAGGTATTGGACTGTTCGGCCGCAACCGCGGGCGAATAGGTCTGCCCCAGCTGCTCGCGCAGCCGCTCCGTCAATTCCAGCCGCATCACCCGCTCCAGCAGTTCGAGCTGCATGGTCTGCGCGAAATCGCTGTCATCGGTGGTCGGCCAGGAGAGGCGCAGCAATGCCTGGTCGGCAGCGCCCTGGTGGCGCACGATTCGCGGTGCACGGTCGGCGGTGAACCCGCGGGCCCGATTGTCCTCATAGGCGCGAAAATCGGCCTCGCGCGGGGGCAGGGCGCCGAGCGTGGCGGCCACCAGTTCCATGGCGCGTTGCTCCTCGAAATCGCCCACCAGTGCCAGCTCCATCGCGCCGTTCTCCAGCCGGTCGCCGATCGCCGCGCGCAGCCGCTCGAAGCTGAGCCCGAGATATTCCTCCTGCGGCTGGAGCGAGAAGCGCGGGTCACCCTCCGAGACGATCGCCCCCAGCGCATTGGCCAGCGCGCTGGCTGGCGTGGCGCTGGTCTGGGCGAAAAAATTGCGCACGCTGCGGCGATATTGCGCCTCGCCCTGCGGCCGATAGCCCGGGTCGGTGATCGCGGCGGCGAGCAGCTGCAATTGCAGTTCGAGATCGCGCGGGGTCGTGGTGGCGCCCATTACGAAGGCTTCGTCGCCCGCGCTGATCGCGAAGTCGACGCTGCGCCCCGCCAGGATCGACTGCAATTCGTCGGTCGTGTGCCGGCCGAGCCCGCCCACCGGGAGCGAACTGACCATCGCCGTCGCCAGCGGATCCTCGCGCGTGTTGAGCATCCCGCCGCCATCGATGCTGAGCCGAACGGCCACGCGCCCCTGCTGCAATTCGGTTCGTTTGAGGTTGAGCCGCAGCCCGTTGGCGAACACCAGCTGGCGAATCCCCAGCTCGCCCGGAGTCGCATCGCTCACCACGTCGCCCGGCACGCCGAACTCGGAATAGCCGAACTCCGCCAACGCCGCTGCATCCTCGGCGGCGAGCGCGGCCGCCATCCCGGCGTCCCATGCGGCCCGCAGCGCCTCCGCGCCGCCCTCGGGCGCCGTGCGCCCCTCGAAGCGGATCAGCGGATCGTCGAGCGGCACGAACTCCCGCTCGAGCTCCGCCAGCACCGCGGCCGGGGTAATTTGCGGCGCAAAGGCCTCGAACCTCGCGAGGCCAGTTTGCGGCGTCGTCGGTATCCGCTCCTGGCTGAGCAGCGCCAGCGCCGATCCCACAAAGCTTGCGTGCGAGCGGGTGTCCGCACCGGCGACATCGTTCTCCAGCGCGGTGCGCAGGTTGGCGAGCTGTTCGGCCACTTCGGCCTCGGTGAAGCCGTTTTCCAGCGCCCGGCGCACCACCTCCTGCGCAGCCGCGAGCGCCTGCTGCCATTCGCCTTCGCCCGCATTGACCACCAGCCGGGATGTGCGCGCCACCTCGAACACATCGCCCGTGCCCACGCCCGCACTCTGGTACGGCGGGTCTTCCGCCCGGGCGAGGCGCTGCAACCGGCGGTTGACGATGCCGTAACCGACCTGCCGCAGCAGGTTGCGTTGGCGGGCCGCCAGCGTGTCGGGTTCTTTGAGCGAGGGGCCGTGGCGGGCGACCGTCACCTGCTCGGGCAAAGCGGGGTCGATGTAGATGTCGGCCTCGCCCCTCCGTTCCAGCGGGATCGGGCCGGGATCGGGGCTCTCGATCCGAGCCGGCGCGGTCCAATCGCCGAAATGCTTGGCAATCTCGGCTTCCACCAGATCGGGGTCGAACTCGCCGACCACGATCAGTGCGGTGTTCTCGGGCCGATAGAGCCGCTGCCACAATCCGCGCAGCCCCTCGGCGGTGGCGGATTGCAGCACCTCGGCGGTGCCGATCGGCATCCGCTCGGGAAACCGCGCACCGGGGTAGAGAAAGTGGAAATTATCGATCGCGTTGCGCAGGGCAAAGGTATCGCGCACGCGCCGCTCGGAAAGGATCACGCCCTTCTCGCGCTCGACGGCCTCCGGGTCGAAGGTCAATTCGCTCGCGGTTTCGCGCATCAGCATCAGCGCGGTATCCAGCAGCGCCGGGTCGTTCCTCGGCAGGTCGAGCCGATAAAGCGTCATGTCGAAGCCGGTGGAGGCGTTGGTGTCGGCGCCAAAGGCCAGCCCCTCACGCTCCAGCAAGCGGATCATCTCCCCCTCGGGCACATTGGTCGAGCCGTTGAAGGCCATGTGCTCGACGAAATGCGCAAAGCCCAACTCGTCCTCGCGCTCGTCGAGCGATCCGCCGTCCACCCAGAACTGCACGCTGCCCTGGCCCGCGGGGGTCGCATTGGGGCGGATGAGGTAGCGCATCCCGTTGGGCAGCGTGCCGAACCGCCATGCCGGATCAGCCGGCAGATCGCTCTGGGCAAACGGCCATTCAGCGCCCTGCGGCACCTCCTGCGCATGGGCAGGAATGGCGATGAGAAGGAGAACGGCGAGCAGAAAACGATGCAGCATCGCCGCGGCTCTGGGGCAGAACCGATGAACGGGCAATGGCCTGTGCACCATCTCGCAATGCCGCCGTGCGATCGCAAAGCGGGCGAGCGCCAACTGCCGTTACCGCCGAAGGCTTACGACCGCCCGACCGCTCCGTCGCCTGCCGCCTCCCACGCCTCGTGGGGCTTGAAGACCCGCAGTTTCAGCTGTTCAGAAAGCACCGATCCCGCGGGTCATGAGCCTCCCCCGGGGCTCGGTGAGATATCAGCGACCGGACTACTTCTTGGGCTTGGCAGTCGTGCGCAGCTTGGAACGGTGCGCGGAAAGGTCGAACACTTCACCCGGCCCCTCCTCGCCCTGCAGCAGGCCGAGGCGGCGGGCCACTTCCTGATAGGCCTCTTCCTCGCCGCCAAGATCGCGGCGGAAGCGATCCTTGTCGAGCTTTTCGCCGCTGGTCATGTCCCACAGCCGGCAATTGTCGGGGCTGATCTCGTCGGCCAGGATCACGCGCGAGAAATCCTGGTCCCAGATGCGGCCGAACTCCAGCTTGAAATCCACCAGCCGGATGTCGATCGCGGCGAACATCCCGGACATGAAATCGTTGATGCGGATCGCCATGGAAGAGATGTCCTGCATCTCCTCGTTGCTGGCCCAGCCGAAGCAGGCGATGTGCTCCTCCGCCACCAGCGGATCCTGCAGCTCGTCGGACTTCAGGTAATATTCGATCAAGGTATGGGGCAGCGGCTCGCCCTCTTCGAGCCCGAGCCGCTTCGAGAGTTGGCCAGCCGCGACATTGCGCACC
>PPFU01001196.1_pt1 | contig 15011 bp, 14 predicted proteins | sample 1535991 | NCBI WGS metagenome assembly PPFU01 (sample SAMN04901290, study PRJNA319586) | Hypolithon metagenome, whole genome shotgun sequencing project. | isolation source: Antarctic Hypolithon | place: Antarctica: Miers Valley | collected 2014
GCTGCCGGTGGCGCTGCTGGCGCGGGTCGGCCTGCCGGCGGGACTGGCGACGCAGGTAGGCGCGTTGGCACCGCTGCCGCCCTGTACCGTCCCGGCGGCGGTCGATGGCGCGGTGCGGCCGTGAGCGGCGTGCTCGCGATCGACGGCCTGTGCGTCGGTTACCCGGCCGCCGGGGGAATGCAGGTGGTTGTCGACGGCGTCGCCCTGCGGCTCGCGGCCGGCGAGATCGGCTGCCTGCTCGGGACATCGGGCTGCGGCAAGACCACGGTGCTGCGCGCGATCGCCGGCTTCGAGCCGCTGCTGGCGGGCCAGGTGGTGCTGGATGGCCGTGTGCTGGCGTCAGCAGGCGCGGGGCTCGCTCCCGAGCAGCGCGGGGTCGGCACCATGTTCCAGGACTACGCGCTGTTCCCGCACCTGCGCGTTGCCGACAACGTCGCTTTCGGCCTGCCGCGGCGGCCGCGCGCGGTGCGCGCCGCGCGCGTGGCGCAGATGCTGGCGCTGGTGGGCCTGGCGCACGCGGCGCGGTCGTATCCGCACGAGCTGTCCGGGGGCCAGCAGCAGCGCGCCGCGCTGGCGCGCGCGCTGGCGCCGGCCCCGGCGCTGCTGCTGCTCGACGAGCCGTTCTCGAACCTGGATGCCAGCACCCGCGCGCGGCTGGCAGGCGAGCTGCGCGCGCTGATCAAAGCCACTGGGACCACGGTGCTGATGGTCACCCACGACCAGTCCGAGGCGTTCGCCATGGCCGACCGCATCGGGGTGATGGCGGCCGGACGCATCCGGCAGTGGGACACCGCGCTGGGTCTGTATGCGCGACCGGTCGACCGCGAGGTAGCGGGCTTCATCGGCCCCGGCGACTGGGTGGCGGGCGAGGGGCTGGCCCTGGGTGCCGACGTCGATATCCGCCTGCGTCCCGGGCAGCTGGTCGCCGATCCCGCCGGTCCACTGCGTGGGGTGCTCGACGCACTCGCCTTCCGTGGTCCACGCCATGTCGCCACGTTCCGGCTTCCCGGCGGGGCGCAGGTGGCGGTCGAGGTCGACGATGTCGACGCGCTGCGCGTCGGTGAATCGTACGGACTGCGCCTGATCGACGGCGCGCTGCTGGCGTTCCCGCGCTGAGCGCGCATGGCGCACGGCGGGTGGGCCCGTTGCAGGCGGGCCGGTGCCGCGGCCGGCTGCCTTGCGCGGGCGCCTGCCGGCGCAATGGCTGACAATGCGCGCCCGCTGACACCCCACGACCATGTCCCGACTGCAGTTCCAGCTCCTCGCCACCGACGGCGGCGCGCGCCGCGGCCGGCTCGCGTTCCCGCGCGGGACGGTCGAGACCCCGGCGTTCATGCCGGTCGGCACCTATGGCAGCGTCAAGGGCGTGCTGCCGCACCAGGTGCGCGCGCTGGGCGCGGAGATCATCCTCGGCAACACCTTCCACCTGTTCCTGCGCCCGGGGCTGGATGTCATCGCCGACCACGGCGGGCTGCACGGCTTCAGCCGTTGGGATGGGCCGATCCTGACCGACTCCGGTGGCTTCCAGGTGTTCTCGCTGGCGCACCGGCGCCGGATCACCGAGCAGGGCGTGACCTTCCAGGCGCCCAACGACGGCTCCACGGTGTTCCTCGGGCCCGAGGAGAGCATGCGCATCCAGAAGGTGCTCGACGCCGACGTGGTGATGATCTTCGACGAATGCCCGCCGGTGCAGGTCGACGGCACTCCGGTGGGCAGGGACGTGGTCGAACGCTCGATGGAGCTGTCGCTGCGCTGGGCCGAACGCAGCCGCCGCGCGCACGAGGGCAACGACGCGGCGCTGTTCGGGATCGTCCAGGGCGGCGTGCACCACGACCTGCGCACACGCTCGGCCGCGGGCCTCGCGGCCATCGGTTTCGATGGCTATGCCATCGGCGGGCTGGCGGTCGGCGAGACCGAAGGCGAGCGCAATGCGATGCTCGACCACACCTGCCCGCAGCTGCCGCGGGACCGGCCACGCTACCTGATGGGCGTTGGCCGCCCGGAGGACCTGGTGGAGGCGGTGGCGCGCGGCGTCGACATGTTCGACTGCGTGATGCCGACCCGCAATGCGCGCAACGGGCACTACTTCACCTCGACCGGCGTGGTCCGCATCCGCAATGCGCAATACGAGCGCGACCTGCGGCCGATCGAGGAAGGCTGCAGCTGCGAGGCCTGCGCCGGCGGCTACAGCCGCAGCTACCTGCGACATCTGGACCGCTGCAACGAGATGCTGGCGCCGATGCTCGGCACCCTGCACAACCTCTGGTACTACCAGTCGCTGATGGCGCAGATGCGTGCGGCGATCGCTGCGGGCACCTTCGTCGATTTCCGCGCGGCCTTCCACGCCACGCGGGCCGCGGCCAAGGCCGCGGGCTGAGGCGGCGCCGGCGGCCGCCGCCGCCGCGCAGCGTCGGGCGCACGACAGGGCGGGCGGTTGAATCCGGTCCCGCATGGCCGCATGGCATAATTCCCCGCTTGATTTTCGCCACCCGAGAGCCCCGATGAGCCTGCCCAACCCGCTCGACCTCCTGATCGCCCCTGCCTTTGCCCAGGCCGCAGCGCCGGCCAGCCCCAGCATGCTGTCGACGCTGGCGTTCCCGGCGATCCTGCTGCTGATCATGTATTTCCTGATGATCCGGCCGCAGATGAAGCGCGCCAAGGAACACCGCGGCATGCTCGAGAAGCTCTCAGTCGGCGACGAGGTCATCACCTCCAGCGGCATCGCCGGCACCGTGCGTGCGATCGGCGACAGCTTCATCACCGTCGAGATCGCCGATCGCGTCGAGATCCGCGTGCAGAAGGCCGCGGTGGGCAACGTACTGCCCCGCGGCACGCTCAAGGCCGCCTGACCGTCCTTCCCCGCCATGCAACGCGCACGGCCCCGGGCCGTCGCGCAGGATGCCGCAATGCTCGAGTTCCCACGCTGGAAGTACGTCCTGATCCTGCTCGTGACGCTGGTCAGCGCGCTGTATGCGATGCCCAACATCTATCCGCAGGATCCCTCGGTGCAGGTGACCGCGAGCCGCGGCGCGAGCATCGACGAGGCGCTGCGCGGCCGCATCACGGCGGCGCTGTCGGAGGCTGGCGTGGCGCCGAAAGCGGTGGAGATAGAGGAAGGCGACATGCTGGTGCGGCTGCCCGGCCTGGACGAGCAGACGCGCGCGGCCGACGCGCTGCGGCCGGTGCTGGGCGAGGACTACATTGTCGCGCTGAACCTCGCATCGACCGTGCCGGACTGGCTCAACAGTCTCGGCGCGCGCCCGATGTTGCTCGGGCTCGACCTGCAGGGCGGCGTGCACTTCGTGCTCCAGGTCGACCAGCAAGCGGCGCTCGACAAGCGCGTCGAGGCCTATGCCGACGAGATCCGATCGACCCTTCGCGAAAACCGGGTCCGCTACCAGTCCGTCGAGCGTCGGCCCGACAACACAATCCTGGCGACGCTGGGGTCAGCCGACGATGTCGATCGTGCAGGCGGCCTGCTGGCGACCGCGCAGCCGACGCTGCAGCGCAGCTCCAGCGGCAGCCTGCTGACCGTGCGCATACCCGCCGCCGAGCTCGACCAGATTTCGGCCGACGCGATCGAGCAGAACATCCTCACGCTGCGCAACCGCATCGACGAGATCGGCGTCTCCGAGCCGGTGATCACCCGCCAGGGCACGGACCGCGTGGTCGTGCAGCTGCCGGGCGTACAGGACACCGCCGAGGCCAAGCGCATGATCGGCGCGACCGCGACGCTGGAGTATCGCGCGGTCGTCGATGGCGACGCCAACGACGCCGTGGCCACCGGCAACGTGCCGCCCGATGCCCGCATCTACTACCGGCGCGAGCTGGGCATCGACGGCCGCCCGCTGCCGGTGCTGCTGAGCAAGCGGGTCATCACCTCGGGCGAGCAGATGGTGGCCGCGCGATCGACGGTCGACGAGACCGGCCTGCCGGCGGTCAGCGTGACCCTCAACAACGTTGGTGGTCAGCGCATGTTCGATTTCACCAGCGTCAGCGTCGGCAAGCCGATGGCGGTGGTGTACATCGAGCGCGTTCCGCAGCTAACGGTGGTCGACGGCGAGGAGGTGCGCAGCTTCCGCGTCAGCGAGGAGGTCATCTCGGTGGCCAACATCAACGGCGTGTTTGGCAAGCAGTTCCAGACCACGGGGCTGGAGAAGACGGAGGCGGACGGGCTGGCGCGGCTGCTGCGGTCCGGCTCGCTGGCGGCACCGATGGACTTCGTCGAGGAGCGCATCGTCGGCCCCAGCCTCGGTCGGGAGAACGTGATCCGCGGCACCACCGCGGTGGCATTCGCGTTCGTGTTCACGCTGGTGTTCTTCGGCGTCTACTACCGCACGTTCGGCGTCATCACCACGGTGGCGCTGCTGCTGAACCTGCTGATCGTGGCCGCGGTCATGTCGGTGTTCGGCGCGACGATGTCGCTGCCAGGCTTTGCCGGATTGGCGCTGTCGATCGGCATGTCGGTCGACGCCAACGTGCTGATCAACGAACGCATCCGCGAGGAGCTGCGGCAGGGCATGCCGCCGCGGACGGCGATCGCTGCCGGTTACGACAAGGCGTCGGGCACCATCTTCGACTCCAACATGACCGCGCTGCTCGCCGGCGTTGCACTGTTCGCGTTCGGCACCGGGCCACTGAAGGGCTTCGCGGTGACCATGGTCATCGGCATCCTGGCGTCGGTGTTCACCGCGGTCACCGTGTCGCGTGGGCTCGCCACGCTGATCTACGGTGGCCGCCGCAAGCTCAAGGGCATCGCCATCTGATGCGCCCCGCACACGCCATCGACCTGCCGCGCGGCGCGCGGCGCCTGCCACTTCCGAGCCTTCGTCCATGAGCATCTTCCCGCTGCGGCTGATCCCGGCCACGCCCAACATCGACTTCATGCGCCTGCGGCTGGTGTGGATCGGCATCGTCGCTGTGCTGGCGCTGGTGGCCCTCGGCGCCATCGTCGGCAAGGGCTTCAACTACGCCCTGGACTTCACCGGCGGCACCGTGGTCGAACTGCGCTTCGAGCAGCCCGCGGACGTCGACGCCGTGCGCGGCCGGCTGCAGGCCGCGGGCATCAATGCCCAGGTCCAGACTTTCGGCAGCGGGAGCGACCTGCTGGTGCGGCTGCAGCCGCGCGATGGCGAGACCACCAGTGACGCCAACGCCGAGACCGCGCGCAGGGTGCAGGACGCGGCGTCGACCACCGGCAATGCCGCCACCATCCAGCGCAGCGAGTTTGTCGGCCCCCAGGTGGGGCGCGAGCTGGCGCAGAACGGCGTCTATGCCGTGCTGTTCGTGGTGCTGGGGTTCCTGATCTACATCGGCTTCCGCTTCGAGTGGAAGTTCGCAATCGCGGCCATCATCACCACGCTCAACGACGTGCTGATCGTCGCCGGCTGGTTCGCGCTCAGCGGCCGCGAGTTCGACCTCACCGTGCTTGCCGGCCTGCTGTCGACGATGGGCTTCTCGATCAACGACACCATCGTGGTCTTCGACCGCGTGCGCGAGAACTTCCGCGGCATGCGCGCTGACCCGAGGACGATCCTCAACACCTCGATCAACCAGACGCTGTCGCGCACCATCATCACCTCGGTCGCGGCGTTCCTGACTGCGTTCGCACTGTGGCTGTACGGTGGCGGTTCGCTGCAGGGAATGGCCGAAGCGACGATGATCGGCATCGTGTTCGGCACCGTGTCGACGATCTTCGTCGCCTGCCCGCTGCTGACGCTGGGGTTCCTCAGGGTCGAGAAGCAGGACCTGATGCCCAAGGCGCGCGACGAGGAAGCGCTGGCGCGTCGGCCCTGACCGATCGCGTCGCTGCCGGTGATGCGGCGAGAGAGGGGCTGAAGTCCCACTCGCTGACCCAGCGGTGGAATGCCGCGGGTCTTCGTGCCGCGGTCAGAAGCTTGTGGCGTATCCCGAAGACGCGATCACTTTCTGCATCGCCGCGGTCATGCGCAGGTTGCCGGCCAGCAGCTGGCGGGACCCGGTCGCGATGTGCAGCGGGCCGGTCGGCGCGCCCTTGAAGTCGGATACTCGGCCACCGGCTTCGCGCACCAGCAGCACGCCCGCGGCGATGTCCCACGGGTGCACCCCGGCCTCGAAGTAGCCATCGCTGCGACCCGCGGCCACGTAGGCCAGATCGAGCGCGGCGGACCCGGTGCGGCGCACGTCCTCGGCCTCTGCCAGCATCTCCCCCATGCACGCGAGCTGCGCACCGGCGCGCGACCGCTCGCGCGGGGCGAAGCCGGTGGTGATCAATGCGCCGGGCAGGCCCTTGCGCTCGCCGATGCGGATCTTGTGCTCGTTGAGCTGCGCGCCGCTGCCGCGGGTGGCCGTGAACAGCTCGTTGCGCAGCGGATCGAAGACCACCGCGTGCATCGGTTCGGCGCCCTCGACCAGCGCGATCGACACGCACCAGTGCGGGAAGCCGCGCAGGAAGTTGCTGGTGCCGTCGAGCGGGTCGATGACGTAGGTGAAGCGGCTGGGGCCGGCCTTGCCCTTCTGCGCGCCGCCCTCCTCGCCGAGGATCGCGTAGTCGGGGTTCGCGCGGCGCAGCTCCTTGACGATCGCCGCCTCGGCCAGGCCATCGACCTCGCTGGCGTAGTCCATGCGCTCCTTCTCGACCACGTTGAGCGCGTCGAGCTTGTGCATGTGCCGCAGCAGGATGTTGCCTCCGGCGCGGGCCGCCTTGACCATGACGGTGACAGCAGGTTTCAACATCGCGGGCAGGCTCCGGCGCGGGACTGGGAAGGGGGCGGCAGGGAAGAGAGCGTTCCGGCGCGGAGGCCGGTCGCGGAGTTTACCATTCGCGCCATGTCCGACGCCGACGTCACCGTTGCCAACGACCATGCCACCAGCGCGACCGCTGCCGCCGGTCGCGCCGCGCGCGTGCGCGTGGTACTCGTCGGCACCCAGCATCCGGGCAACATCGGCTCGGCCGCGCGCGCGATGCGCACGATGGGGCTGCGGCGGCTGGTGCTGGTGGCGCCGCAGCGCTACCCGCACGCCGATGCCAACGCGATGGCCGCCGGCGCGGACGACGTGCTCGCGGCCGCGGTGCGGGTCGAAACGCTGGCCGAAGCGGTCGCCGACTGCCGGCTGGTCCTGGGCTGCACCGCGCGCAGCCGACGCATCGCGCTGGACGAGCATTCGCCGCGCGCCGCCGCGGCGCAGGTGGTGTCCGCAGCTGCAGACGACGAGGTCGCGCTGGTGTTCGGCCGCGAGCGCACCGGTCTGGACAACGAAGAGCTGCAGCTGTGCCACGCCGCCGTGCACATCGCCGCGGACCCGGGGTACAGCTCTTTGAACCTGGCGGCCGCGGTGCAGGTGGTCTGCTACGAGGTGCGCATGGCGCTGCTGGGGCTGGACGCGGCGATGGAATGGGACGCGGCGGCCGCGCCCATGCCGCAGCGCCGGGCAGGCGCCGCCAGCCATGCGCAGCTCGAGGGCTTCTTCGGCCAGCTGGCCGATACCCTCGACGCGATCGACTTCCACAAGGGCCGCGCGCCGGCCTCGGCGATGCGCAAGCTGCGCCGGATCTTCCTGCGCAGCGCGCTGGACCTGCGCGACGTGCGCCTGCTGCGCGGCGTGCTGGCGGACGCGCAGCGCATGGCGAGGCTTGCGGGGGAGCGCGGCGCCGAAGATCGCGCGCAGGCGGATGCACCCGTGCCGAGCACGGCATCGGCAAACGCGGATGGGCGTGTGTCCGGTGGCTAAAGCGCCGGCGGGCGCGACGACTGAGCCGGCAACGGGCATGCGGTACGGCGGGCTTTGGGCTAATCTGGCGCCATCAGGGCCACTCCCAGCGGCAGGACCCCATCGCGACCATGCGCTTCCTGTGCGGCCTGCTCGCTCTGCTCGCCGCAACGACTGCCAGCGCTGTGCCCGCCGCCGACGGTCGCACCGGTCCTGACGTAGGCGTCCTGGTCATCGGGCGCATCAGCGATGACCCCAATGCGCACTACGCGCAGCTGAAGCCACTGCTGGACTACGTGGTCGCGCGCATGGGCGACGTCGGCATCCACGAGGGCCGCATCCTGATGGCGCGTGACATGGGCCAGATGGAGAGCTACCTGCGCCGCGGGCGGGTGGACTGGGTGACCGAGACGTCCGCCGGGGCGATGCTGCTGGAAGCGCGCGCCGGCGCGGAGCGGCTGCTGCTGACCGAACGAAATGGCGTGCGCGACTACCACACCGTGTTCTTCGCGCGCCGCGACCGGGGCCTGGCGTCGGTGGCGGACTTGGCCGGGCGCACGATCGCACTGCAGAACGCCAGTTCGACCAGCGCCTATTACGTGCCGGCGATGACGCTGATCGCGCGCGGTATGCCGATGGAGATCCTGCTGGCGCCGCGGGACATACCGATGGCGGGCGTGGTGGGCTACGTGTTCGCGCGCTCCGAGCTCAACATCGCGACCTGGGTGCACAAGGGGCTGGTCGACGCCGGCGCCACAAGCAGCCTCGACTGGGACGATCCGCGCCGGATGCCCGCGTCCTACCGCCGCGACCTGGTGCCGCTGCTGGAGACGGCGTCGTATCCGCGCGCGGTCGAGATGGTGCGCGGAGACCTCGACGAGGCCGTGCGGGAACGCCTGCGTCAGGTGCTGGCGTCCGCCGGGGATGATCCCGAGGCCGCGCAGGCGCTGGCGCTGTTCTTCGGTACCACGCGCTTCCTGCCGCTGGATGCCGCCACCCGTGATGCGCTGGACGAGCTCAAGGCCGGTGCGCTGCGGGTCGGCGCGGCGCTGGAGTGACGGTACGTTTCGGGCTGCATTCGCGGTTCCTCGCTGTCGTCGGCGTCGCACTGCTGGTGCTGCTCGGCGTGGTGACGCTGATGCTGCAGCGGCAGGACGCGATGCAGCGGCAGGTGATCGTGCTCAGCCAGCAGTCGATGCACGCGCTGGTGTTCGACCGGCTGCAGGCGCGTGGGCAGGCGGTGGTCGTGCAGCTGGCCGACACCCTGGTCAACCCGATGTACTACTTCGACCTCGATGCGATGGGCACCGTGTTGCGCAGCGTCCAGCGCCAGCCGGATGTGGCGTACGTCATCGTCTACGACGCCGACGGCGACGTGATCCACGACGGTTCCAGCGACATCTCCACCTACGGCCAGCCGATGGCGGACGAGCTCGCCGTGGGCGCCGTGTCCGCCTCTGCGCTGCTGGTGCAGAGCAACAGCACGCTGCTCGACGTGTCGTCGCCGGTCCTGATCGGCGAGGAGCGCCTGGGCGGCGTCCGCATCGGTTATTCGCTTGCCGCGATCGCCGCCGACGAGACGCGCGCGATGTCCGGCATGCGCCTGCGCCTCGATGAAATCGGGCACCGCCATGCCGGGTGGATCGCCGGGATGATGGCGCTGCTGATGCTGATGGTCGCCGGCCTGAGCCTGCTGCTGCAGCGGGCCCTGGTGCGCCCGATCCGTGAGCTTGCCGACGTCGCCGGCGAGATCGAAGGCGGCAACTACGCCGTCCCTGTCCCGCGTTCGTCGCGCCGCGACGAGGTCGGAGACCTGGTGCGCGCATTCGGGCGGATGGGCGAGGGCATCGCCCGCCACGACCGCGAGATGCGACGCATGGCCTATACCGATGCGTTGACCGGCCTTGCCAACCGGCTGGCGTTCCGCGAAACGCTGGACCGCCGGCTGATGGAACTCCACGGCGCTGACCGCGCGCTGGCCCTGCTGTTCGCCGACATCGACGACTTCAAGCGCATCAACGATACGCTCGGCCACGACGCGGGCGACGAGGTGCTGGTGCATTTCGCCAACCGCATCGACGAAGCGATCATCCGCGAAGGTGGGCCCGGTGCGGTGCTGGCCCGGTTTGGAGGCGACGAGTTCGTGATCCTGATCGAAGCGCCGGCGGCCCCCGGCGAGGACATCCGCACGACCGCAAGCCGGCTCGCCGAGACGCTGGTCGCCGAGCTGCAGAGGCCGCTGATGGTGCAGGAGCGGCAGGTGTTCCTCGGCACGTCGATCGGGGTCACCCTGTTCCCCGACGACGCCGTGGGCTCGGCGATGCTGATGAAGAACGGCGATATCGCGATGTACCAGGCCAAGGTCGCGGGCAAGAACTGCTTCCGGTTCTACAGCCGCGCCATGGACCATGCGGTGGAACGGCGGGTGCAGATCGAACAGGACCTCCGCGGCGCCTGGGACCGCGGCGAGCTCAGCGTCGCCTACCAGCCCGTGTTCCGGCTTGAGGACGACCGCCTGGTCGGCGCAGAGGCACTGCTGCGCTGGCAGCACCCGACGCAGGGAATGGTCGCGCCGTCGGTCTTCATCGACGTTGCCGAGCAGTGCGGGCTGATCGAGATCATTGGCCCGCAGGTGATGCACGTCGCGTGCGAGGACGCGATCGGTTGGCACGCCGCGTCTCCGCGCCACGCCGACCTGTTCGTCGCCGTCAACGTGTCGCCGCGCCAGCTGCGCGGCGGCGATCTCGCCGAGCAGGTGGCCGCAACGCTCGCCGCCACCGGGCTGGCGCCGGGGCTGCTGCACGTGGAGTTGACCGAGACCGCCGTGATCGGCGACGAACTGCGCGTCAGCAGCCTGCTGTCGCGGCTGCGGCGGAGCGGGGTCAAGGTGTGGCTGGACGATTTCGGCACCGGCTTCTCGGGGCTGAGCCACCTGCGTCGGGTGCCGATCGACGGCGTCAAGATCGACCGCAGTTTCATCGCCGACATCCTGCGCGACCCCGACGACCTGGCGCTGGCGACGGCGATCATCGCGATGGCGCATTCGCTCGGGATCACGGTCGTCGCCGAGGGGGTCGAGCACGAGGGTCAGCGCGACGTGCTGCGCGAACGCGGCTGCGATCTGGCGCAGGGATACTGGCTGGGATACCCGATGGATGCGACCGCGTTCGCGGCGCTGCTGTCGCCGTGAACCGCCTTCCGCGGCGCACGTCCGTGCCGCGCTAGGACGAACGTTCCAGCCACTGCTGTGCCACCGTGGCCAGGGTGCCGCTGAGCACCCCGAACACGACGATCGATACGATGCCGACCGCCCAGCCGACCAGCATCAGCGCGCCGTCGCGTTCCAGCAGCGCCAGCGCGAACAGCACCAGCAGCACGCCGAACGGATAGTTGGTGAACGGAATCGGCAGCGCCAGCAATACCCCGAGCAGCACCAGCAGCAGGCCGGTGAACATCGTGGCAACGCGGTGGTCGAGGATCGCGGTCAGGCGCGGACGGACGACGCGTTCCAGGCGCGCAAGCCACGGCGAGAGCCGGTGCCCGAAGCGCGCCACCGTGTCGCGGGTGGGCCCGCGCTCGGCGATGAACGCCGGCAGCCACGGCCTGCGCATTCCCACCAGAAGCTGCAGCCCGACCAGCACCACCAGTGGCCCGCTGAGGCCACCAGCAACACCCGGCAGCGGCAGGAACGCCGGAAGGATGGCGATGAACAGCAGCATGCCGAACAGGCTGCGACCGAGGCCCGCGAGGAGCTCGCGCAGCTTCAGCGTCTCCTCGCCCGGGCCGATCGCCAGCGCCTCCAGCATCGCCCGGGTGCCGTTGTCCGGCGGCGGCGGGCCGTGGCGACCGCGCTCCCGCTCAGTCGTCATCGTGCGACGCCTCTTCCGTGAGCCGCTGCAGCAGCAGCTTGTCGACGCGCGGGCCATCGAGGTCGATGACCTCGATCCGCCAGCCGCTCCAGTCGAAGTGCTCGCCTGCGTTGGGAATGCGCCCGAAGCGCGCGATCGTCATGCCCGCCGCGGTGTAGTAGTCGTGTTCATCCTCGTCGGGCAGCGGGCCGCCACCCAGCAGCTCGCGCAGCGAGTCGATCGTGAGCGCGCCGTCGACCAGGATCGAGCCGTCGTCACGCACGACCACCAGCGGATGGGCATCGGCGCCATCGCCGCTGGACGTGCGGCCGATGACCGCTTCCATGACGTCGTTGATCGTGACCATGCCGGTGACGTCGCCGTATTCGTCGACCACCAGCGTCAGAGACTGCTGCGCCTCGCGCAGGATCTCCAGCAGCTTCAGCGCCGGCGTCGACTCGGAGACGAACAGCGCCGGGCGCAGGTATTTGAAAAGGTCGAACTCCTGCTTCTCGAGGCGATCGATCAGCGACTTGATCTCGAGCACGCCGACGACGTCGGCGTCGCTGCCGCGAAAGACGGGATAGCGTGAGAACGGAGTCTCGCGCATCGCCGCGAGGTTCTCCTCGAAGCCGTCGCCCACGTCCAGCCAGGCGATCCGCGTGCGCGGGGTCATCAGGCTCTCGGCGCTGCGGTCGCCCAGCCGCAGCACGCGGTTCATCATGTTGCGCTCGTCGTCGTCGATCACACCTTGCTCGTGGCTTTCGCTCACCAGCATGCGGATCTCCTCCTCGGTGATCGCGTTACGGGCGTCGTCCTTGATTCCCAGCAGCCGCAGCACCAGCCGGTTGATCGCGCCCAGCGTGAAGACCACCGGTTTGGCGCCGGTCGCCAGCGCCTGCAGCGGGATGGCGACCACGCTGGCGATGCCCTCGGCATTGGTCAGCGCCAGCCGCTTGGGGATCAGTTCTCCAAAGATGACCGAGCCGGCGGTGATCAGCGCGACCGCGGTGCCGATGCCGATCGGCCGCGCGTACTCGCGCGCGGCCGGCACCATCGTGTCCAGCCAGTCGGCGATAAGCAGGCCGATCGCCTCTCCGCCGAACAGGCCGGTCAGCACGCCGATCAGGGTGATGCCGATCTGGACCGTCGACAGCAGGTTGTCGGGGTGCTCGGCCAGCGCCAGCGCCTTGCGTGCGCCGCGGCTGGTGTCGGCCATCTGCCGCAGGCGCGACTTGCGCGCGGTCACCAGCGACATCTCGGACAGCGCGAAGAACGCGTTGAGCGCGATCAGGGCGCAGACGATCAGGAGTTCGATCATGGGCAGACCCGCGCAGCGCGGCAGCCGGGCACCCGGAACCGCGTCGCGGCGGGCAGAGGGCGGGGGTACAGGCGATGCCCGGGAGGCATCGCGGGGGGACTGGAGTCGTCGTCCATGGGGGGGCTGGGAGACAGGGGCACCGTGGGGCGCGGCGGCATGTTACCAGCTGGCCCGTTGCCGCCGCGGCCGGCGGACACCGGTGGCAGAGCCTGTTTTCGACCTCCCCCGATCGTCAGGGGGGCCTCAAAGAAGGTCGCCGTCGGCCGAGAGGGCGCGTTCCAGACGGTCGCCGACGCCGCCGATCTCCAGCACCAGGCGGCCAAGTTCCGACGGCGACAGCCCGTCGTAGGGGCGGTTCTCGCACAGCTGCAGGTAGGGCACGCCGTCGAGGTCGCCAACCGCGAGGTAGCCGACCCGGCTGTCCCAGTTGTAGGCCAGCGCCCGTCGGGCGTCGACGCCGGTAATCGGCGCTACCACGGTGCTGACACGCAGGTAGGGTCGTCCGTCGTCGTCCTCGATCTCGGACAGGAAGATCGCCTGGTGGCGCCTTCCGGCGTCCAGCGACAGTTCCACGCAGATGACGTAGGGCCCGTGCAGGGTGACGTGGAAATCGGCGGCGGCGACGTGGCCGCGGATCTGCTCGAAGTTCTGCATCTCGGTTGACCCCTGCTGCGGGCTGACGGCACGTGCCGCTGTTGGCGTCGATATCCTAGCCCAATGGTCGACGACTCCCCCGCGCGGCGCATCCTGGCCGCGGTTCGCGCGATCCCCCCGGGGCGATGGGCGGGTTACGGCGATGTCGCGAGGACCGCGGGCCTCCCGGGGCGCGCGCGGATGGTGGCACGGGTGCTGGCGCATGCCAGCGACGCGTCGCTGCCGTGGCACCGGGTACTGCGCAGTGATGGTCGCATTGCGTTTGCAGGCGACGACCCGCGCGCCGCGGAGCAGGCCGCACGCCTGTGCCGCGAGGGCGTGCCGGTGGTCGAAGGGCGCGTACGCACGCCGCGCATCGATGTCGCCCGCGCGTCTCGCGCGGCGCTGGACGCTGCGTTGTGGGGGCCCGGGTGACCCAGGGGGGCCGGTATCATGGGCCAGCTTGCAAGGATCCCGGATGTTCAAGAACCTGCCTCCCGTCACCAGGGCCCTGCTGGCCGCCAACGCGCTGGTGTTCCTGCTGCAGTCGCTGGTGTCGCTCACCACGTTGGCGCCCTTCATGCTGTGGCCGATCGGCGACGCTGCGCTCGGGCCTTACGGCCAGGGGGCGCCGGCGTTCCAGCCATGGCAGCTGCTGACCTATGGCTTCATGCACGGCAACCTGCCGCACCTGCTGTTCAACATGCTGGCGCTGTTCATGTTCGGCGCGCAGCTGGAGCACACCTGGGGGCAGCGGCGGTTCCTGACCTACTTCGTCGTGTGCGTGGTCGGCGCGGGGCTGTGCCAGCTGGCGGTGGTGAGCTGGTCGGTGGCGCAGGGCGGCGGGGCCTATCCCACGGTCGGTGCATCGGGCGGGGTGTTCGGGCTGCTGCTGGCCTACGGCATGCTGTTCCCGCACCAGCGCGTGATGCTGCTGATCCCTCCGATCCCGATGAAGGCGCGCACGCTGGTGCTGGTGTACGGCACGATCGAGCTGTTCCTTGGCATTACCGGAACGCAGTCCGGCGTCGCCCACTTCGCGCATCTCGGCGGCATGCTCTTCGGCTGGATGCTGATTCGCCACTGGCGACGGCAGCCGCCGTCCAATGCGCCGCGCGCGCGGCGGTTCTAGCGGGGCTGCGGGCCGCTTGTTCCCGAGTTCCGCGGTACTGCGTTTCGGCAGCGGAGATCCCGCACCCTGGCGCAGCGCGGTGTATTTTTCGATGCGCTCTGTTATGGCTTGGGGAGGCCAAGACCCGGGCTTCGGGCTGTCGCGCCGGGATGCTGGGGTATCGCTACCCGGTTCGATCGGCCATCCATGGCCGACTCACCGGCGGGCACATCCATGTGTCCTGTACGCGACACCCCCGCATCCCGTCGCGGCGCGGTGGGTGTTTGGTTAGCGCCGGTTTTTTTTTGGTTCTTCACCCAAGTCCGGGGAAGGCGGCCCGGATCTACAGGAAGAAGTAGGCGTCGTCCCGGTAGCCGTAGGCCACCCGTTTGATGACCTTGATCCTGTT